>Ga0080006_1168551_pt1 | contig 314569 bp, 306 predicted proteins | sample RS3BMetagenome_FD_69209 | JGI IMG/M metagenome (GOLD analysis project Ga0080006, IMG submission 69209) | Ferric oxide microbial mat and aquatic microbial communities from Rainbow Spring, Yellowstone National Park, USA - RS3B (SPADES... ... | reverse complement strand
TATGCCAGTTCGTCGCGCCCACTCGGAGAGTTTCACGACGCTCATCGTATCATAAGAACGTACGTTTGGCTACATCCGGGACGGAAGTGGGCAACAGTTGATAACCCCCGCGTTCTTCACTTGCGTCCTTCAATCGTAGATGCCGCAGAGCAGCCACCGCGTACCCTCGCGATGCACCCGCCAGATGCGCCCGTCTTCGAGGACGAGATCGTACTCGTCGCGCGGCGGTCGCGCGCTCCAGGACTCGGCGACGCGGAACGGGCCGGCCCACGCCGTCACGGCGATCGGCGGCCTCCCGACGGAGAGCGGCTGCGCCCCGCGCGCGCGGACGGGGATCTCCCGCGGACGCACGAGGCAGAGCTGCGCCCTCATGCCGCCGCGATCATTCGCCGCGGGCGGCGGCGGCTCGTCCGGCGCCGTCCACGGCTCGTAGCAAAAGCGTTCTTCCCAGCGATGCGCCGCACACAGTCGCGCGCGGAAGGCAGCGACGCCGTACGCCGCGATGCGCTCGGGCATCCGCAGTCGCGCGATCTCGTCGTCTCCCGGAAAGAGCCGCTGCGCCGTACCCGCGGCTGCCGTCGCCGTCACCTCCACGCACGCCGAGACGATCGGAGCCTGCACGCGTACTGCGCGCACCGGCGGAAGCAGTGCATCGGCGAACGCGCGCGCATCGCACGTCGGCCGCGGAAGGCGCACGCGAACGACCTGCGCGCGTCCGCCGTCTTCGACGAGCTCGACGCGCGCCGTCGCCGCCGCCGCGCCGTCGCGCGCGAGCCGCGCGCCGAGGCACGCGGCGATCCTTTTTACTGCAGCGGCGAGATCGTCGCTGCGCACGCACCCGTCGTCCCAATGAACGGAGGCGACGTACCGGGGAGATTCGCGCACCGTTGCCGCACGCGGCAGCAGTCTCTCGCCGCGCAGAGATGCCTGCACGCGTGCGAGACGCGACCCGAAACGCCGCGCGAGCGGCCCCGAGGGCAAGCGTACCAGATCACCGGCCGTGCGCACGCCGAGATCCCGCAACCGCACGGCGGTGAGCTCGTCGAGCTCCGGGATCGCCGCAGCGAGCGAGATCTCGGATGGCGGCGCGCTCATACCTCGACCTCCACGGTACAGGAGCATGTCGGCGGCGCCGCACGATCGCGTTCGATGCGAATGCGAACGGTATAACCGGCGATCGTTCGCAACCACCGGCCGAGACCGACCGTGCGCGGGCGTTCCGTCGTGCAGCGCAGTCGCGTCGCGGCGACGGCGACGATCTCGGTATCGTGCGGTTCACCGGCGGCAACCACCAGCGTGCGCGTGCACGACGCCCGGCGTTCCAGTCGCCGCCACGGCAGCGCGGCTGCAGCCGGAACGACGATCACACCGAACGCCCCCGACTGCAGGAGCGTCTCGACCGCACCGGCATCGCCCCGCCCGCCACGCGACGGCACGACCACCAGGCGCTCCAATCGGACCCCCGCTCGCACCAAGCCGGGAGGATAGAGGCTTCCGTCGTCGAGGATCGCCGCCCATGCAGAGGCGGTCACCGTGCGAAGGAGAGCGGCGATCAGGCTCCAGCGGCCACTACCCGGCACCCCGCCCACCAACACGAGGCTCCCCCGGCGCAGCCCGCCGCCCAGCGCCGCATCGAGCACGGCGATCCCCGTCGGCCAACGATCCGGCGCGGGTAGCGCACCCGCACCCATTGAGGCCCGCAGGCGCTCGAAGACGGCACGCCGCGACTCCGATGGGAGGACCATGGGAGGCCATCCTATACGAACATATGTTCGTATGTCAATCGGCTATCCGACCCGAGTCATCCTCTTTCCCCGAGCACGGGCTATCCCGGCATCACCCCGTCGCCCAGCCATCGCACATCGTACGGCCCCTTCACCATCTGTCGCACCAATGCTTCATCTGCCGTAACGAAGGGAACCCGCAGGAGCGCGGCGACGGCGAGATAGCACCCGTCGTATGCGGTAATCCGATATCGCGACGCGATGGTCAAAGCATCGCCGGCTACATCGCGCGTAGGGATCGCCGTCAAGCCTAGATTCGTCACATCGCGCATATGTGCACTCGCCGCCTTCGGCGAGTATCCATAGCGCCGAATCCACTTCCAAAAGACGTTGGCGCATTCGATGAAGAAGAGATCCGGCACGATCAACTCGGCGCCGTCCTCGCGAACATAGCGATCGAAGACGGCGTGCGCTTCGTCCGAGAGAACTTCGCGAACGAAGAGTTTCACCGCAACGCTCGCATCTACGACCGCTCGGAGGGGATGCACGCTCACCGACTGCGATCTTCGCGAAGCAGCCGAGCGGCATCCCTCCATCGTGCGGAGCCGCTCATCGTTCTCTTGTTCGCGCGAATGCGCTCGACGATCGCAGCAGCCTGCCTGCGACGCTCATGCGCTTGAAGCCCTTGCTCCAAGAGATGAACGACTTCCGCAGTCAGCGAACGGCTCTCTTCATCGGCAAGATCGCGGATACGCTCGTAGAGATCATCCGGAACGTTGCGCACGTGGAGAATAGCCACCGGAACACCCTCGCTTTCGCATCGACCATAGCACGTATGGTTGCATTATGCAACCACTCATACCCGCTTCGGTGAAGGCGAGGAATCGATTCCTCCGAGCACGAGACCGGCCAACCAGCCCGTGATCGCCGCCAGCACGAGCTCGCGGCGCTCTCGGTGCGGATCGTGACCGCATGCGGCGAGCACCAGGGTATCCACGGAGCCGCGGGCGAGCCGACGGAGGCGCTGCAGCTGGCGCAGCGTGCCGTATGCGTCGTCCGCTCCTTGGATGGCGAGCACCGGGCACGTCACGCGCGCGACGTACTCCTCGATGTTCCACTCCCGAAATGCCGGCGAGAGCCAGATGTCGTTCCACCCGCTGAACGTGGCGTCGGCGTCCGCATGGTAGGGCATCATTCGCGCGCGCAGGTCGCCGTCGAGGAATCGTCGTTTCGCCTCGGCGATACCCCGCAACGAGCGGCGTTCCACGAAGAGATGCGGCGCTTCGAGCACCACTCCGGCCGGGCTCGCCATGCCGCTTCCCGCGTAGATGAGCGCGATCGAAGCGCCGTCGCTATGGCCGACGAGCACCGCGCGCTCGGGTGCGATACCGCAGCACTCCAGCAACGCCGGTAACGAGACCAATGCTTCGTCGTGCATGTACCGCAGCGTCCGCGGCTCGTGCAAGATCTCCGAAAAGCCGTTGCCGTAGCGGGAATAGACCACGGCGCCACAGCCGGTGCGCTCGGCCAGCACATCGGGAACGTCGCGCCACAACTCCACCGAACCCAATCCTTCATGGAGGAAGACGAGCACCGGCGCATCCGCACGCCGTGCGGGAATGCGCCGCAGCGCGATGCGCCGTCCTGCGACGGTATGCGTCTCGCTCTCCGGATGGATACGTATGCTCATGCGAGGACCTCCGGCGACTCTACTTCCTCGGGTGGGCGTACGTCACGAAAGAAGATCCAATACAATGCCGCGTTCAGCAGCTGCAGCGCGGCCGCCTTGCCCCATCGACGGCGAGCGTCAAGAGCGCACAGACGAAGACGGTGATCGCGCGAAGTATGCCGATCGCGCTCGCGTGATAGCCGCCCGCAATCATCCCCAGGGACACGATCACGGCGAGCGTTCCCTATGGCCGCATTGCACAGGAAGCGCCCTCAGCACTTGATCTCACCCGCCGCCGGTTCAGAAGCGCATTGCGGCAGGGGGATGAGAACGCCGTGGTGGCTGCCCTGAAGGAGCCGGGCGATCGCCAGCAGAAGTATCTACAAATAACACCGTCTCGGCAGTTGATGCGAGCGGTGTATTCTTGCCATGGCCGTCCGCAGGAGTATCCCGATGCGTCCGTCTCCCTGATCGTTCGCGTTCTCGTCCCTTCTATTGCTCGTCCTTTCGCTCTCGGTCGCCGCGGGCTGCGGCGGCGGGGGAGGCGGAGGCAGCAGCTTCGCTCCTCCCCAGACCGGGGGCGGAAGTTCGATGCCGCCTCCGACGCCGCCCTCTACCGCTCCCTCTATCGCGCCGAGCGTCAATCCGAGCCTGACGCCGGGAACGGCACCGACGATCCCACCTACTGCGGAGTATGGTCCTGCAACTATCGGATACGGCTGGGGACCGTATGCGATCGCAAACACCTTCCAATATCCCGTGCAGTTCGGCTACAACGGGCAAGGGGTGACGATCGCCATCGTCGGCGCTGCGACACCGTTGCAAAGCACTATAGCCGCTTATTGCCAGCATTTCGGCATTCAACCCTCGTGCTCGTACACTACGAAGTCCGTAGACAACCGCCCGGCAACTCCTGTTGATCAGGGTGGTCTCGGCGAAGCGACGCTCGACATCGAAACCGCGATCGGCTTGGCACCCGGAGCGAACGTCGTACTCTATGCGATTCCCGATCTCAGCGGGCAATCGTTTATCAACGCGTTCAATGCAATAATCGCGGATCAAAAAGCGGCCGGTAAACCCTATGTCGTGAGCATCTCGTTCAGCGGTTGCGAAACCAGGGGGTATACGGATACGGTGGAACGGCCGATCTTTCAAGCCGGTGTCAGGCAGGGTATCGTTTTCGTCGCGTCGTCCGGCGATCAGGGAGACGAGTGTTACACTGGTGGCACGCCGCAATTCACACCGGGGCCCAATGACCCGGCCAGCATTCCGGAGGTTACTGCTGCCGGCGGCACCGAGTCCTCAAGCGGCGGTAGCTCTCTGATTCACAACTTTCCGCAGCTCGTTGCCAACCCGATAGCCTGGAACGACTTCTTATGCGGATCGGGCGTCCAGTGTGCGACGGGTGGCGGCGTCTCGGGATTGTTCTCGATTCCTCCGTATCAACAAGGGTTGAACGGTGAAGCCAGCACGACGATGCGCAATCTCCCCGACGTTGCCATGCCCGCCGCGCTCGACGCCGTTTACGGCAGCGGGGGCTGGGGGCTCGTTCTCGGGACATCCTGGTCCGCGCCGGAGGTCGCTGCCATGGTTGCAGAAATCGAAGAGTACTGCAGTAATGCGTCGCCTCCGAATCCTCCGGCCCTCTTCTACACGGCGTTCGCGTCGGCCGGCTATAAGGATTTCATCGACGTGACGGCCGGCAACAACCAATTCGGCAGTGACACCATGTACTATACTGCCGGCACGTCTTTCGATAACGTCAGCGGCATCGGACTACCGTACGGCATGAACGTTGCACAGACGCTTTGCCCGAACAGAGCGCCGTTCTACCGAGGCATGACCGCGCTTTCGCACACGCCGTCCGCGATGCCCGGACCGGCACAGCCGGTTGTGCTCGCTCAGGCATCGCAGATCGCTGGCATGCGCGATCTCGGTATGCGGCCGAACACCGCGATCGTTCGCGTCACGATCGTCCTGCGCGACACACCGATGATCGCAACTGGCGAGCAGGCCGTCATTGCCGCCTTGCAGCGCGCGGGCTTCACCATCACGCACACCTACGCGAATCATCTCGTCATCGATGCGCAAGCTCGGTCGGGTACCGTCCAGCGATACTTCGCAACCTCCATTCACGACCTCGCGCAACCCGGCTACGGCATGCGGTACGCAAACGTCGCGCTGCTGACGCTTCCCGCGGAGATCGCACCCTACGTGAGCAGCGTGGTCGCCGACAATCTCATCCGCTACCAACCGCTCTCGCACTTCCTCCGCGGCCGCTTCTGAAGGAGCGAGGGCGTACCCCGGCGTACGCGTGGGCCATGCCTGTGATGACGGCGGGCCTACGCGTGGCCGTCGGGATCATCCTGATCGTCGCTGGCGCACTAAAAGTCGGCCATCCGGCCGCGCTCGCGGCCTCGATCGCCGACTTTCGGTTGTTTCCGCCGCAGTTCGTTGCACCGTTGGCGATCGTTCTTCCCTACCTGGAGCTGTTCGTCGGCGCATATCTCGTCATTGGGCTCTTCACGCGCGTCATGGCGGCTATCGCCGCCGTGCAATTCACGGTCTACGGTCTAGCCATCGCGTCGGCGGTCCTGCGACACATCCAGGCGAACTGCGGGTGCTTCGGCCCGTGGGATCAGGCGAAAGCGGATTGGCCGCACGTCGCCCTTGATCTCGCCCTCGCCGGCGTATCGCTGCTGGTCGCGCGAACGGCGCCGGGAACGCTCGCCCTGGACCGCACGTTTTCCACGAAAAAGGAGCGTTGAATCGTGTCTCGTCGCACCATTGCCGGAATCTCCGCGGCACTGATCGCCGCCATCGTCGCCGCAGGCCTCTTCTGGTATCACCTGCATCCCTCCGCCGAACTGGAACGCGCGGCGCAGGCTCCGCTGATCGGGCAAGCCAAGCTCGGTGAGACCGCTCCGAGCTTCACCATCGACACCACCCACGGCCCCTTCGATCTCGCGACGATACGGCGCCCCGTCTTCCTGGAGATCTTCGCGACCTGGTGCCCGCATTGCCAGCACGAAGCGCCGGTCATCCAGCGCCTCTACGAGCACTATCGCGACCGCGTCGCGTTCTTGGCGATACCCGGCAGCACGACCGGTACGGACGGGCAGTCACCGGAATCCGCCTTCGACGTTTTGAATTTCGCGACGCGCTTTCACGTCACGTACCCGATCGCGCTCTACGACCCGTCGCTCACGGTCGCAAACGCCTATCTGCAAGGCGGATTTCCGACGATTGCGATCATCGGACGCGACAAGCGCATCGCGTACTTGAATTCGGGCGAGGTTTCCTACGATGACCTCGCACGCGCGCTCGATGCCGTCGTGAACAAGGTGCCGCCGTCGTAGCGGAGCATGTTGCCCTCTACGCGCGCACAGTCGGTCGGGCGATGCGATGCGAGCGTTCCGTCGTGCATGAGGTGGTACACGGGAACGCCGTAAAGGAGGACGATCGCATCTGCAACGAGTCTGCGATGGCATCGCCACCAGACGGCCTCCGAGCACATCAGCACGATCCTCGTCTGCGCCGCGGCACGAAGCACGTTCGCCAGATCCGCCCGAAACTCGTCGGTCTCCATGTAGTCTGCGTATCCCCGGAACGCGACGTGACGCAACCCGACGTTCGGACTATGGGGATGCGACTTGCGGAAACCGCCGAGCCGGGGAACCCAGAGGTACCGTGCCCCGGTCAGCTCGGGAATCCAGCGTTCCATCTCCTCGCGACGGAACTGCGGGTTGCGCCGGCTCCCCGGAAAACTACGGACGTCCACCAAGAGGCGAACGCCTTGGTCGCGCAGCAACGTGGAGAACGCCTCCGCCGCGAGCGTCCCGTGCCCGACCGTCAGGATCGCGTGCGCGTGCGAGGAGCGCGCGATCATGGGAAAACCCTGCGCTTGGTGCGACACGCTACGGCGCATCATCGACGCGGACGGCACGCCCGCCGTGCGTGCCGCACCGTCGAGGAGGCTGGAGCGCCGCAGCCGGTTGCCGAAGACTAGGACGAACCCTCATGCTGAACAACCTCATTACCTTCTTCACCGGCGCGCCCCAGAATCGCCGCCGCTACCCCCGCCGCGCCGGCCCCTTCCCGGCACAGGTCGCCGTCGGCGCCCAGTGGGTGAATTGCGCCTGCCTCGACATCTCCGGCAGCGGCTTGGGCGTCGTCTCACCCGTCGCGTTGCCCGAGGAGGCGAACTTTCGCGTCAAGCTGGACAATCGCATCGTCAACGTTCGCGCCAAGCGGGTCTGGCAACAGCAGGGGAATGCCCAGGGGAAGGCGGCATGGCGGTACGGCCTCACTTTCGTGGGGATCACCTCCGACGACTGGGATGCGGTCGTGCGTTTCTGCAACAACGACGCCGTCACCATCGAGAACAAAGCCCAACAAGAGCTTGCGCTCGTCCGCCTCAAAGAAGACGACGTCGCCCGCTTGATTCCGAAAAAGCTGCAGGACACGCTGCTGGGAATGCTCGTCCAACGCGGGCGACTCGCTCCGCTCGACGACAAGACGCCGCTCGTCCAGTACTCCTACGGCGGCGTCGTCAAGCGCGGCGGCAAAGCGCTCCATCGCCTCGTCATTCAATCGCGCATCGCCGATCGGCTCTCCGGCGAGGTGAAATCCTTCGAGACGCGCTTCTATTTCGACGACGCCGGCGGAAACATTCAAATCGACGAGTGATCTCTGCCGCTCTAGCGCCGAGGTGCCGAGGGGGCGACCAGCGCACGCACGTGGGCGATCATCTGCCGCTCATCCAACTCCCCCACGACGACCGCTCGCAACACCCCGTCGCGATCGATGAACGCGTGGACCGGAAGGCCGTTGACGGCATAGGCGTGCACGAGCGCTCCTCCGTCTACGACGATCGGATACGTGAGGCCGTACTTGCGCGCGAAGGAGCGGGCGATCGCCGCATCCTCGAGCACGTCCACGCCGACGATCTGCAAGCCGCGCGATGCATAGCGGCGCTGCAGGCGTTCCAGCGCCGGAGCCTCCGCATTGCACGGCGGGCACCAGCTCGCGAAGAAATTCAGATAGACGGCCTTTCCGCGTAAGGCGCTCGAGGAGAGCATCCCGCCGCCGGCGGTCGCTTCGTCGAATGCGGGCGCCGGAGCTCCGACGGCCGCAACGCCCGTCACGTTCCCCGCTTCTCGCGCATGCGACGAGCATCCCGCTGCCGCCAGCGCGCCCGCGAGAGCCAATGCGATCGTTCGCACACGCATGAGGCGATGCTTCGCGCGCATGCGGCGCATACCCCGTCAGCCGTACGCGGGGAAGGCGACGGCCGCCAGGTCGCTCCGCATCTGCGCCACCAATCCTTCGACGTCGTCGAAGCGGCGCTGTTCGCGCACGAATCGCCACTCGCGTACCGCGAGCTGATGCCCGTAGATGGTGTAGTGGAAGTCGCGCAGCCAGACTTCGACGGTGCGTTCGGTCCCGCCGAACTGCGGATTGTCGCCGACGGAGACGAGCGCCGCGTAATCGCGCCCGTCGTAGCGGGCGACCGCCGCATAGACGCCGTCCGGCGGCAGTAACTTCGGCGGAACGCGCAGGTTGGCGGTCGGAAATCCGAGAGCGTGCCCGCGCCCCGAACCGCGTTCGACGATACCGCGCACTTCATACGGAAAGGCCGTCAGCGCATCGGCTTCCTGCATCTTGCCCGCCGCGATCAGCGCCCGTATCCGCGTGCTCGAGATCCGCTCGCCGGAGGCATCGCAGACGGCATCCACCGCGCGGAACGCGATCCCGTGTTCCGCACAGAATCGCGAGAGCATCGCGACGTCGCCTCCCCGGCGATGGCCGAATCGAAACGTCGCACCGGTCACGACCGCTCCCGCGCGCAGTCGGCGAAGCAGCACCTCTTCCATGAAGCGTTCTGCGGTCAACGTCGCGACCGACGCATCGAACGGCACGAAAAAACACTCCTCGTATCCCGCGCGCGCAAAGGCGACGATGCGCTCCTCCGGCGTCATGAGCAGCGGCGGTTCCTCGCCCGGACGCAGAAACGCGACCGGATGATTGGAGAACGTCAGCACGCCGCTGCGCCAGCCGGGACGGCGCAAGGCGCGCGTCCTGCGGGCGATCTCCCAATGCCCCGCATGCATGCCGTCGAAGAATCCGATCGCCACCGCGAGCGGGCGCGACGTATCGCGCTCGAACGTGCGATACAACCTCATACGAAGACCTTTCGGGGTGCGAGCAACGTCCCGAGCGCTTCGCCCACCCCCACGAGCATCCGCGAATGGTCGCGCACGAAGACGTGGCGCGCCGCCGCGCCGCCGGGTAACGGGACCACGCGCCCGGCGCGAAAATCGGCCGAATGCCGGAGGTCGAGCACGATGGTCGGAAAGGGAATCACCTCTTCGGGTGCGCGCAAGGCGCGCAGCGGATCGTCGGCGATCTCCTCCGGGAGATACGCTTCGGAGAGGACGAACGGCCCCGATGCGTCGCGCACGAGTGCACCCATGTGGGCGGGTACGCCGATCGCTTCTCCCAGATCGTGACAGAGCGTGCGCACGTAGGTCCCCTCGCTGCACGCGATGCGAAGCCGCGCGACACCGTCCTCGACCCCGAGGAGTCGCACGCCGTAGACGGTCACGCTCCGCGCTTTACGTTCCACCTGCACGCCCGATCGCGCGAACTCGTAGAGCCGCTTTCCGCCGTGATGAACCGCGGAAAACATCGGCGGCACCTGCGCAATGCGTCCCTCGAAGCGAGGCAGCGCCTCCTGTAAACGGTCCACCCAGTCGGCGGGAACCGGCGCCGTCGCGACCGTCTCGCCGAGTGCGTCGTGAGTCGTAGTGGCGCGCCCGGGAACGAAGGTACAGACGTAGCTCTTTCGCTGTTCGCCGAGCAACGGGATCAAGCGCGTCGCTTTGCCGATCGCGACCGGCAGCACGCCGGCGGCCTGCGGATCGAGCGTTCCCAGATGTCCCGCGGCGATGCGCTTCTCGCGCGCGGCGAACGCGAAGATGCGCCGCACGCGCGCGGTTACCTGCGCCGAGGTCGGACCCGCCGGTTTGAAGACGTTGACGAAGCCCAGCACGCCGTTGCGCGAGCGTCAGAGCCCTTCCGCGACCAGTGCGCGCTCCACCGCGGCGAACGCATCCTGCAGCGTCCCGCGATAGGTGAGGCCCGACGCGCGGAAATGTCCACCGCCTCCCAGGCGCTTGGCCGCCGCCTGCACGTTGATGCGCCCGCTGGAACGCAAGCTGACGCGAATCTCGCCGTCGTAGGCCTTGAAGAGCGCCGCGACTTCGACGCCCTCGATGGCTCGCAGCACGTTGACGGTATCTTCCGTATCTTCGCCGTCCGCACCGCATGCCGCCAGCATCGCTTCATCCACGTACGAGTAGACGTACCGCCCCTCGTGCTCGACCCGCATCGCCTCGATGATCTTCCCCAACAAGCGCACGCCGGCGAGGCGTTTGTTCGCGAAGATCTCCTCGGTGATGCGCTCCTTGTCGGCGCCCAGACGCATCAGCTCCGCCGCCAACTCCAGCGCTTCGGGTGTGGTGTTGCTGTGCATGAACCCGCCGGTGTCGGTCATGATAGTGGTGAGGATGCAGGTCGCGATCGGCGCGTCGATCGGCACCTCCAACGCTCGCAGCAGTTCCATCACGCACGCACCGGTCGAACACGCCTCCTCGACGACGAAGTTCCACGCTCCGAAACGGCCGTTGTCGAGATGGTGATCGATATCGAGGATGTTCTCTCGTGCGATCGGCGGGAGGCGATCGCCGGCGCGGGAAGGGTCGCCCATGTCGCAGAAGACGAAGAGCGTATCGGGCGGCAGATCCGGGGGAAGGGTACTGCTCACCTGATCCGCGTCAGGCAGGAATCGCAACGTCCGCGGCAGGGGGTCCTGCTGGTAGTAGTGCACCCGCTTGCCGAGTTTCTTGAGCGCGAGACCAAGGGCCAATCCCGCCCCCAACGTGTCGCCGTCCGGCTTCACGTGACTGACCATGACGAACGCCGAACGCCGGCGCAGCTCTTCGGCGATCTCGACGGCGAGCCGCGTCACGCTCGCGGTGCCGATCACGACTGCGTCTCCGTCGAGGAGATCTCGCGCAAGGTTCGTGCCAGCGCGATCGCCTTTTCGGCGGAGCGATCCTCGACGAAGATCAACTCCGGCACGCGCCGCAACTCGATCCGATGCCCCAGTTCGCCGCGCAGCCACCGTGCGGCATGCCGGAGCGCTTCGAGCGATTGCTGGGCGGCATGGCGATCGCCGATCACCGAGACGTGCACCGTGCAATGCGCCAAGTCGTCGGTCACCTCGACGCGCGTCACGGTGGCGAACCCGACGCGCGGATCCTTCAGCTCCTGCGAGATCAGCGTCCCCAGGATGCGGCGAATCTCCTGATCGATGCGCGCCAGGCGCTGTGCCTTCATCGCGTGCTCCTTACGCCTTGATGAGTTCCGGTGCGACCTGCTCCTTCACGTAGGCTTCGAGCACGTCGCCTTCTTTGAGATCTTGGAAGCGCGCCACCTGCACGCCGCATTCGTAGCCTTCGGCCACTTCGCGGACGTCGTCCTTGAAGCGGCGTAACGACTCGATCTCGCCGTCGAAGACGACCGCGCCGTCGCGGATCACGCGCACCTTCGCATTGCGCGTGAGCTTTCCGCTCTGCACGTAGCACCCGACGATCGTGCCGACCTTGCCGACCTTGAAGACCTGGCGCACTTCGGCGCGCCCGAGCGTCGTCTCGCGCTCGACCGGTGCCAACATCCCGCGCATCGCCTTCTTCAGATCGTCCTCGACGTCGTAGATCACCTGATAGAAGCGCAGGTCCACGCCTTCGTTCTCCGCCAACCGCTTCGCCGTTTCGTCGGGACGGATGTTGAAGCCGATGAGCACGGCGTTGCTGGCGCTGGCGAGGTTGACGTCGTTCGGCGTGATCGCGCCCACGCCGCCGTGGATCACGCGGATCTCGACCTCGTCGTTGGAGAGCGACTCCATGCGCGAGCGCAACGCCTCGACCGATCCCTGCCCGTCGGCTTTGATGACGAGGTTGAGCGTCTTCTTGCCCTCGGCCGGCATCGACATGAACGTCTCCAGCGAGACGCGCTGCGTCCCGCTCGCCGCGATCCGAACGTCGCGGCGCCGCGTCTGCCGCTTCTCGGCGGTCTCCCGCGCGACGCGCTCGTCACTGACGACCATCAGCGTATCGCCGGCGGCCGGGACATCCTGCAGGCCCATGACCTCGACGGGAATGGATGGGCCGGCCTTCTTCACGTGACGCCCCTTGTCGTCGATCAGCGCGCGCACCTTGCCGTAGGTTCCGCCGACCACGACGATGTCGCCGACGCGGAGCGTACCGTTCTGCACCAGGACCGTCGCAACCGGACCGCGCCCGCGATCGAGCGACGATTCGATCACGACGCCGGTCGCGCGGCGATTCTTGTTCGCCTTGAGGTCGCGGATATCGGCTTCGAGGAGTACCGTCTCCAACAGCTTGTCGATCCCCTCGCCGGTCTTCGCCGAGACGGGAACCATCTCGACGTTGCCGCCCCAATCGACCGGCTGCAGGCCTTCTTCCATCAGTTGCTGTTTAACGCGGTCGGGATTGGCATCCGGTTTGTCCATCTTGTTGATGGCGACCACGATCGGAACGCCGGCCGCCTTCGCGTGACTGATCGCCTCTTTCGTCTGCGGCATGACGCCGTCGTCCGCGGCGACGACGAGGATCGCGACGTCGGTCACCTTCGCGCCGCGCGCGCGCATCGCCGTGAACGCCTCGTGACCGGGCGTATCGATGAACGTGATCTTGCGATCGCCGTGCTCGACGGTATACGCACCGATCTTCTGCGTGATGCCGCCCGCCTCGCCCGCGACCACGTTGGTGCGGCGGATGCGGTCGAGCAACGAGGTCTTTCCGTGATCGACGTGGCCCAACACCGTGACGACCGGCGGGCGCGGCGTGAGCATCTCGGGGCGATCCTCTTCTTGCTCGACGACGACCTCTTCGCCGGCCTCCTTGACGACCGCATTGAACCCGAACTTCTTCGCGACGGCGATCGCGACGTCGCTGGAGATATTCTGGTTGATGGTCGCCATCGTTCCCATCTTGATGAGCTCGGTGATGACGTCTTTCACGGGAACGATCATCGCGGTCGCGAGTTCCTGCACGGTGAGCAGGTCGGGGATCTCGATCGTCTCCAGACGCCGCTGCGGCTGCGGTTGCTGTTGCTCGCTCTTCTTCTTCCGCTGGCGCTCCTTCTCGAGCAGCAGCTCCTTCTCGCGATCCTTCTTGGAGGCGGCCTTCTCTTCGAGATCGCGCGTGCGATCGCCCGGACGGCTGCCGGAGGTCGGCGTCTCGATGATCGGCGGAACGCCGGCACGGCCGATCGGCGGGCGCGCGCCGGGACCGAGGGGACGGAACGGACCGTTGCCGACCGGCCGGCGTGCGGGAACGCCGGGACCGCCGGGACGCCCGCCGGGAACGGCCTTACCGCCCTGCTGGCCCGGGACGGCTTGCCCCGGCCGCCCGACGACGCCCGGACGGCCCGGGATTCCCGTCTGGGGCCCCGGCGACGCGGAGACCGAGGTCGTCGGCGGAGGAGCGGGACGGCGCGGAATCACGGAGCTCTGACCGGGCGGGACCGGGCGCAGGCGGCGAATCGGCTCTTCGATCGGAGGTCGTGCCGGCGCAGCCGGGGGAGCGGGCCGCTGCGCTGCGGCCGGCGTCGCCGCGGGAGCCTGGGCGGCAGGCTGCGCTTGCGCCGGAGGCGGCACGGCCGGTTTCTTCGACGGCACGGCCTTCGGACGCGCAGCGCTGCCAGTCGCGGGAACGGGTTTCAGGCGCGGCGTCGCTTCGCGCTCGGCAGGCGGCTGTTGCGCCGGTGCCGATGTATCGGCCGGACGAGCGGCCGCAATCGGCGGCGCCTGCGAGGTCGAGGTAGATGCGGAACTCGGAGTCGGCGGCGCGGGCTTCGAGAGCACCGAGCGCACGATATCGGCGATCTCGTCCGGAACATAGCTGAGCTGGTTCTTGACCTCGACGACGCCGCCGAGCCGCTCGTTGAAGAGCGTGATCAGCTCCTTCGACGTCAAGCCGACTTCTCTGGCGAGCTTGTAGATCTGAACTTTCCCGGTTGCCAACTCGTCCCTTTCTCTTTGCCGCGACGGGATGCGCGCGCCGCCGCGGGCGCCTCCGCCTCCTATCGCATCGGTCTGCCCCTCACGGAGCGACCCGCCTCACGGCGAGTCATGGTGCTCGGTTACCATCATCTTCTGCTTTCGTCGCCCATGGAAGGCCGACTTCCTTCAAACACGCTTTCGACGGCCGCGTTTGCAAGCCCCGGATATCGGCGATTCTTCGCGACCGCCCGCGCGCAGGCGGCCGAGCAGAGATAGACGCCCCGACCCGGAGCTCGGCGGCCTCCCGGCGGATCCGCCATCCAGCCGTCACCCGCACGGACGAAGCGCCGGAGCTCCGCTTGCGGTCGCCGCGCGCGACACCCCGCGCATTGGCGGATCGGAACGTGCCCTACGACTCGCCTCCTCCGAACCGCTCGCGCCGGAACTCCTCGAGCTTGCGGATGAGCTCCTCGTCGATCCTCGGCTTGGTCTCGGTCTCGTCCTGCGCCGCCTCCGCCTCGCCGGTCGCCGCCTCGACCTCTCCGCCCTCGGTCGCCTGTGCCGCGCGCTCGGCGAGGTAGCGCTCGCGGGCCTGGGCGCTCTCGCTCTCCGAGGCGATGTCCAACCGATAGCCGGTGAGGCGCGCGGCCAAGCGTACGTTTTGCCCGTCGCGTCCGATCGCCAGCGAGAGCTGGTAGTCGGGCACCGTCACCAGCGCAACGCCGTCGTCGTCGAAGAGCTCGACGCCGGTAACCTTGGCCGGCGCGAGCGCGTTCGCGATGAACGTCGCCGGATCGGCATCCCAACGAATCACGTCGATCTTTTCGCCGCGAAGATGATCGGTCACGCTGGCGATGCGGCTCGACTTCGGCCCCAGGCATGCGCCGATGGGATCGACCTCCGCGCGGTGGCTGCGCACGGCGACCTTCGAACGACTGCCGGGATCACGCGCGATCGCCATGATCTCCACGACTCCCTGCGCGATCTCGGGGACCTCTTGCTCGAGCAGGCGCTGGACGAGCCCCTCGGCGGTGCGCGAAAGGACAACCTGCGGCCCCTTCGCGACGCGCCGGACGTCGAGAATGTACGCACGCACCATGTCGCCGATGCGATAGAGCTCCGTGGGAATCTGCTCAGAGAGCGGGAGGATCGCTTCGTCGCCTCCCTCGAGCTCGACGTACATGTCGCGACGCTCGAAGCGTTGCACCTTCCCCAACACCACGTCGTTGAGGCGCTTGACGTACTTGTGATAGACGGCTTCCCGCTCGGCCTCGCGCAAGCGCTGCACGATCACCTGCTTGGCCGTCTGCGCGGCGATGCGCCCGAAGTCTTTCGGCTTGACTTCCTGATCGTAGAAGTCGCCGGGCTGGAACGGCGGCCCCGCCTCCTCGACGGAGATCTCGGTCCGAGGGTCGGTGACGTGTTCGACCACCGTCCGCCGGTGGAAGACCTTGTACTGGCCGGTGGTCCGGTCGACGACGACGATCGCGTTCGCCTCGCTGCCGTAGTGCCGCTTGTACGCGGTCAGGAGTGCGGCTTCGAGGGCCTCCAACAGCATCTCCAACGGCACCTTGCGCTCGCGCGCGACGGCCGTGAGGGCCTGGAGGAGATTCGGTTCTTCTTCGGCGACGACGACGCGTTTAGGCATGACGTTTCCGTTCTCTCTTTTCACGTTGCAGGTCGGCGCGCGGATCGTACTCCAGATGCGCCGCGGTGATCGCGACCAGCGGAATCGGAAGTTCGCCGCGCCCGGTCTCCAGGAGTGCGAGATCGCCGCGCACCCCGCGCAGGACGCCCCGGTGCGTCTTCGCCCCGCTGATCGGAAGGCTGGTCGTCACCCGGACGGCATGCCCGGCGAAGCGCTGGTAATCGTGCGGGCGCAGCAGCGGGCGCTCCAACCCGGCCGACGCGACCTCCAAAGTGTACGGCTCCGCACAACGCTCGAGTGCGGCATTCAGGCGCGCCGAGATGCGCTCGCACAGGGAGGTATCGACGCCGCCGGGGCGGTCCACCGTCAGCCGCAGCACGATCGCCGATCGGCTGCGGCGAGCCGCATGGGCGAGGATCTCGAGCCCGGGAAATGCCGGATCGCCCGAGAGGGCTGCGACCTCTCGCTCGAAGACCTCGATGACCTCGGCCTGCATGATACGGACACCCCTTACAACAACGAAGCGCGGGACCTGCCCACGCTTTTCGAACCGCGCTCGCATCACGAGCATACACGAAGACGGCGAGAGGCCGCAACCCCACGTGGGCGCGGCCCCTCGTCCCTCATCTTGCTGTTCGATTGTCGTGCCGCCGAAGCGGCACGGTTGCGGTTTTTCGTAAGAGCGCGACCGCTACGCCGCCGGTGTACGTCCGGCTGCCGTGGGCGCTATCTGTGGGGCGCCCGTCCCTCGGCGTGCGGTTCGCGGGCTTGGCTGCCCGGTGGATCTTGCGGTGTCAACCGCCCTCCTTTTCGCTTACGACGAGGTCGTGTCTAGATGACACACTCAGATTATAAAGCGACAAAAGTCGCCCGAGCAAGAGGGAATCCGGTGCACCATCGTCGACGCTTCCTCCGTCCCCCGGCGCGAGACGGCGCACCCTCGCCATCCGTTCGCATCGTCCGCGTACGCGCGTACGATCACCTCGATCCCGCGCGATAGGCGATCACGCGCAGTGCGAGCACCGGACGATCGACCGCCGTTTCCGTGAGCCTCGGATGCATCGTATTGCTTTCACGACGGATGGTGTGGTGCACGCGTCGCAGCCCCGCGCACGCCGAGCAGGAAGCGGCCGAGGCAGCGTCACGCGCGAGGCAGCGTCACGCGCAGGAAACGATGCAGTCGGGCACGCAACCGCAGAGGGCCATGCCGACCGCGAGTCACGAACCGATCATCCACAAACGCACGAAGATCGTCGCCACGATCGGCCCCGCGTCGCGCGACCGCGCGATCATGCGCTCGCTCCTGGTCTGCGGCGCGAACGTGCTGCGGCTGAACTTCTCCCACGGCTCGCCAGACGAGCACGCGGAGGTGATCCGCACCGCGCGCGAGCTCGCGAAGGAGCTGGATATCCACGTCGCGATCCTCCAGGATCTTCCCGGCCCGAAAGTCCGCACCGGCCGGCTCGCGGACGGAGTACCCTCCGTTCGCCTCGAGCGTGGTCAGCGCTTCGTGCTCACCGTGGACGACGTCCCGGGAACCGCGGAACGCGTCTCGGTTTCGTACCCGAATCTTCCGGCGGACGTCGCCGTCGGCACGCGCCTCTACTTACAGGACGGTTCGATCACCCTTCGGATCCTCGAAAAGACCGATCGCGAGATCGTCACGGCGGTCGAATTCGGCGGGGAATTACGCTCGACCCAGGGGATCAACTACCCCGACGGTTCGCTGAATCTCGCTTCGATCACCGAACGCGATTGGGAATACCTCGCCTTCGGGCTCGAGCACGACGTCGACTACGTCGCGGTCTCGTTCGTTCGCAGCGCCGACGACGTGCGGCGCGTGAAAGCGTTCATTACGGAGCGCGGCAAGACGACGCCGGTCCTCGCGAAGATCGAAAAGCACGAGGCGCTCGACGACATCGATGCGATCGTGCGAGAGGCGGACGGCATCATGGTGGCGCGCGGCGATCTCGGCATCGAGATGCCCCTCGAATCGGTTCCGATCATCCAGAAAGATCTCATCGCGCGCTGCAACCGGGCCAGCAAACCGGTCGTCACCGCGACGCAGATGCTCGAATCCATGATCTCGTCCTCGCGCCCCACGCGCGCAGAGACGACCGACGTCGCCAACGCGATCCTCGACGGCACCGACGCGGTGATGCTCTCCGGTGAGACGGCCCGCGGTTCCTACCCGACCGAAGCCGTACGCACGATGGCCGAGATCGCCCGCGAGGTCGAAAAACACTACCCGCATGCGGCGCTCCGCGACCGGCGCCTAGAGAACGTCGACCCCGACGTTTCGACCTCGATCGCCGAGGCCGCGACGCGCGCCAGCGACGAGCTCGGCATTCCGTTCATCGTCACCGGTACGACGACCGGAAAGACGGCCCATCACATCGCCGCGTTCCGTCCCAAAGCGCGCATCGTCGCGCTCACGCCGGTACCGGAGGTCGCACGCCGCCTCGCGCTGCTGTGGGGTGTCGAGGCGATGCTCATCGACCGCTACTCGAGCATCGACGTCCTCCTCTACATGACCGAGCAGACGCTCCTCAAGCACGGCCTCGTCCGCAGCGGCGATCGCATCGCGTTCACCACCGGCATGCCCGTCGGAGGCGGCGGCACCAACCTCCTGAAGGTCCACCAGATTCCGTAGCGCGAGACGGCCCACGGCGGCCGTGCGACGGCCGCCCGCTCGCGGGAAGCGCAACGTCCCGTTCGTTATCCATAAGAGTGATTTAACGTCGACTTAAATCACCCGCTCGATAATCATTGCGATGCGTGCGATCTCGCTGATGCTGCGCCTGTTGATCCCGACCGCCGTCGCGTTCGTCGCAGGGACCGCGCTTGCCGCAACGGGAACTTATTGGGTCTTCAAAGCGGATGTCCTCGAGCGCTACGCCGATCAGGCACGACATGCGATCGCCGTACTCCGATACGTCGCTCAAAGCGGCGGGCTGCCTTCTATTCGCGCCGGTGCCATCGACTTTCCCGGATGGGAATCACGCGGCTATTTCTCGATGCTCGATAGCGCCGCGACGCTCTCCGGTGCCGACCTGACGATCTTTTCCCTCCTCGGAAAGACTCCGGAACTCGTAGCAACCGACATCAAGGATACCAACGGTGCATTCGTCGTCGCCGCGACACCGGCACCCGAGATACTCTCCGCCGTTCGATCCGGAAAGGACTTCACCGGCACGAGTTCCGTTGCCGGCCGGAAGGTCTTTGCGGCGTCGGTCCCGATCGTCGATACCGGCGGTTCTACCGTCGGCTTGTACATGGCAAGCTACCCGTACGAGCAGATCGGCCAAGACATCCTGCGCCTCCTCGCCTTCGTCACGATTTCGGCGGGAAGCATCTTTCTCGTCGTGCTGGCCGTGAGCGCGATCGTCGTCCGCGCCTTGCGTGAAGACGTCGCAAAGCTCAGCCGCGTTGCCGCAGATCTCTCATGCGGTCGTATCACGGGCGATGGACTCCGCGTCGGGACGAGCGAATTGATTCCGCTCACCCGTGCGTTCGAACGAATGATGCTCTATCAGCGCCGAACGGCCGACGTTGCCGAACGGATCGCGCAGGGACACCTCGGCGTCGACGTCGCACCCGACTCTCCCGACGATCGCTTGGGGAACTCGTTGACCCGGATGACCAACCACCTACGAGGCATGATCGGCGATATCCAACGTGCCTCCCAGGAGCTTCTTCCCGGCGCGCAAACGCTCGCCCACGCAGCCTCGACGTCGGCCTCTTTCATCGCGCGCGTCGACGGCGCGGCGCGCCGCAGCTCGACCGCCATGCGCGAGCTCGCTCGCGATGCCGTCACCGCCCATCGCATCGTAACCGAATTCAATCTCGGCGTCGCCCAGATCGCACGCGGCGCGGTCGATCAGGCCGACCAAGTTCGCGCGGTCGCCGATCGATCGGAGCGTCTTGCGACCGAGGCGGACGAGATGGCCGCTACGGCCCGGCACCTAGCAACCTTGGTCGAACGCTCTCGCTCGACCGCCACCGGCGGGGTAGACGTCGTCTCCAAGACGCTGAACGACCTGAGCGAGGTCGGCGGGATCACGAGTCGGGCCGCCGACGAGATGCGATCTCTTGCTGCACTCTCCGGCGAGATCGACGCGATCCTCGAAACGGTCGACTCGATTGCCGAGCAAACCAATCTGCTCGCGCTCAACGCCGCCATCGAAGCAGCTCGCGCTGGCGAGCATGGCCGCGGCTTCGCCGTCGTGGCGAGCGAAATTCGCAAACTCGCGGAGAGTAGCGCACGAGAAAACAAGCAGATATCCGCGTTGATTCACGAAGTCCGCAGTCGCGTCGATGCGGCCGCAGGCAGCGTCTCCGAGAGCGCACGGCGCGTCGCTGCCGCCATCACACAATCCGACGAGACCGCCGGGGCACTCTCGGCGATTCGTACCGCGACCGCAGAAGCGGCTGCGGCAATGAAATCGATTCTCAACGCCGCATCGAACATCGGTGCGAGTACGCTGTGCGTCGTGGACGCTATGCAATCGATCTCGGCAGTCGCAGAAGAGAACTCGTCCGCAACCGAACAGATGGCAGCCCAGTCGTCACGGCTGGCAAGCATAATCACGGAGATCGCCTCCGCGTGCGAGCGCGACGCGGTCGCAGCCGATGAACTCGTCGCTTCGACGGGGGCCATGCAAGAGCGTTTCGCGCAACTGCGCGCTCTCGCCGACACCCTCGATGCGACCGCAGGTTCGTTACAGGATACGGTGCTGCGCTTCCGCCTCGATCCTACGGAACCTCGAGCGCTCGGTAACGGAGCGGTCGAGCCCGTACTCGGCCCGACACAGCCGCTGCTCGAACACAGCCTCGTGTGCAGCGGCGATCGCATCGCGTCCGCGACTGCCACGCCCGCCTCAGCCGGCGCCGCCAATCTTCTCGTAAGCCGCCGGATCCCATAGCGCGCGGCCGCATCTCCGCTTTCCGCGAATGCAATGGTTGATTCATTCCCACGTTGCCTGTCCGCGCGCCGCTATGGTACTAGCGATGATCCGGAGACCTCGTGATGAAAGATGTGGAGAAACTCGTCTCATTTCTCTCGCATACCCTCCGATCGACTCCAGCGCACGATGAGATCAACGTCTACTGGTCCGCTGCCGTGCGCAAAAACGCACATCATTCCAATGGTAATATGCAGCCAATCGATCTCTCACGGAATCGGTACGCGTCAGAATGAAGACAACGTTCTTCCCGCTACGTACGGTCTCGTAATCTCGGACGATCTCCCTTCCTACGGCCAAGGGCCCGGAACAAAATCGATCGTGTACCGCCTCTCGTCGTGATAGTACATGTGTTACTCGGATCATGGCAACGGCTTTCCGGCTCGGCGTGGCCGTCGGCGGTGATTTCCTATACGATCCGGCAATTCTTCATCCGAAATCGACAATCGCGGTCATATGATCATAATTTTGTGGTCAATATACGGGCCTCTAGCGATAACGACGCTCGAGTAACCGCCTGGCGTGGGCCAGCGCGGACTCGTGGCTCTCTCCGGAGAGCATGCGCGCGATCTCGCGGACGCGTTCTTCGTCGTCGCGCAGTTCGTGCAGCACGATCTCGACACCGGAGGAACCTTCGCGCTTCTCCAGGACGTAGTGCCGTTCCGCATGCACCGCGATCTGGGCGAGGTGGGTCACGCAGACGACCTGTCCCGAACGCGCCAGGCGCGCCAAGCGCTCCCCGACGGCCCGCGCGGTTGCACCGCCGATGCCGGTATCGATCTCGTCGAAGATCAGTGCGGTGCGCTCTCGCCGATTGGCCAAGGCGACGACGAGTGCCAGCAGGACGCGCGACAACTCCCCGCCGGAGGCACAACGAAGCAACGGCTTCGCCGACTCTTCGCCGTCTGCGGCGAAGGCGAACTCCAGGCGCTCCGCACCGGTGGGGCCGATCTCGGGCAATGGCTCGAACGTCACCTCGAAGCGCGCGTTCGGGAGCGCCAGCGCCGGCAGTTCGCGCCGTACCGCCGCAGCGAGACGTTCCGCCGCGTCGCGCCGCAGCCGTGTCAGGCGCGCCGCCGCGCGTTCGAGCTCCGCCCGGGCAGCATCCGCCTCCCCTTGCAACCGCGCCAGCGTCGCATCGCGATCGTCGAACGCCTCCACCTCCGCACGCGCCACGGCAAGGATCTCGGCGAGCGCATCCGCCTCGACGCCGTGACGCCGCATCGCGCGTTCGTAGTCCGCAAGGCGCTCGTTCGTCGCATCGAGTTCACCGGGGTCGGCATCCAGGCCGTCCAACGCACGCGCGAGCTCGATCGCGATCTCCGCCGTCTCGTCTTCGATCGCAGCGAGCCGATCGCGCAGCGCACCATACGCTCCGTCGAGCGACGCGATTCCGGCGAGGGCTGTTCGCGCCGCACCGACCGCCGTCCGAGCGGACCGATCGTCGCCCGCAAGCGCCTCGTGCGCGAGCGCAAGGGCCTCCCGCACGCGCTGCCCGCTCTCGAGGACGCGCGCTCGCGCGTGCAGTCGCGCGTACTCGCCCGCTTCGGGCGCAAGCACCTCGAGTTCGGCGACCGTCCGCGCCGCGTCGTCACGCCTGCGGCGGGCCCGCTCGTCGTCCGCCACGATCGCCGCCAGCGCCTCTTCCGCGGCTCGGCGCCGCTCGGACGCACGCCGTACCGCCTCGAGGGCCTCCGCTAGAGGTGCCCCACCCGCACGATCGACGAGCATCGTGTGATAGCGCGACGAGAGGAGGCGTTGCGCTTCGTGCTGCCCCACGAGGTCGGCCAATCCATCGGTCGCCTCGCGCAGCACGCTCGCCGAGACGGGGACCCCTCCGACCCGCAGCGACGACCGCCCCTGCGCCGTGATCTCACGCGTCACGGAGGCCTCCTCGCCGAGATCGAGCGGGCATCCCAGCTCCGCGAGTCGCTCGCGCATCGCGTCGTCGGGATCGAATGTCAGCGTGACCCGCGCGGCACGGGCTCCCGGACGAACGACGTCGGCGCCGGCGCGCGCTCCGAGCACGAAGGCCAGTGCTCCGAGCACCATCGTCTTGCCCGAGCCCGTCTCACCGGTCACGATCGTCGCGCCGCTGGCAAACTCCAGCTCGGCGTTTCGAATCAGTCCGTAATTTTCGACCGTGAGGAGGCGCAGCATCGTTCCGTGAGCGTTACCGCACCTGCTGCTTGATGGAAATACCCCAGCGCAGCTTTTCCTCGAGGCGTTCGAAGAACCGCAGCGGCCGGACGCGGGCGAAGAGCACGTCCTCCGGATGGCGGGTGATCTCCACCGTTTCGCCGGGTGCCACCTCCGCCAACACGTCCCCGTCGCATTCCAGATGCGCCTGCGCGATCTCCGAATCGCATCCGATCGTCACGCGGGAACGCGCCGGCACCACGAGCGGCCGCGAGAAGAGCGTGTGCGGCAACAAGGGGACCACCCCGATCGCCTCGACGCCCGGGGCGATGATCGCGCCGCCGGCCGAGAGGAAATAGGCCGTCGAGCCGGTCGGCGTCGCCACGCAGATGCCGTCGGCAGGGATGTGCGCCGCCTGCTCGTCGTCGAGGCAAAGTGCGAAGGGAACCAGCCGCGATATGCCGCCTTTGCGCACGACGACGTCGTTGAGGGCAAAGTAGCGCCGCCCGCGGTGCTCCGCTTGGAGCGCGAGACGGCGTTCGATCACCAGACCGCGTGCAAACGCTTCGGGCAGTCGTTCGATCTCGGGGTCGCCGGCGTCAAACTCCGTCAGAAATCCGAGCCGACCGGTATTGACCCCCAAGAGCGGCGTGCCGGAACGCACCGCGTCACGTGCGGCGCGCAACAACGTACCGTCGCCGCCGACGGTCACAACCAGCGGCAGGCCGTCCATACGACCTCCGGGGATCGTCCCTTCGAAGGACGCTGCACCGCCGTTGCAGAGGACAACCTCATCGCCGTGCGCGCGAAAGATCCGCGCAATCTCGAGCGCGGTCTCGCGCGCGTGGTCGCGTCCGACGTCGACGTAGAGCCCGACGGTGCTCACGCCGGGCGCTCCTCGGCACCGACGATCGCGTCGATCGCGGCGTCGTCGAGCGCCCGATTGTCGCGGCGCAGGAGGACGAAGAACTCCGCGTTCGATGCCGCATCACGCCGGGGCGCCGGCGCGACGGCCACCGCCGCAAGGCCGAGCGAAGCCGCCGCATCGCGCACGTCACGCAACGCACGAGCACGAACGGCCGGATCGCGGACGACCCCGCCGCGCTCGACGGCGTCGCGCCCGGCTTCGAATTGCGGCTTCACGAGCGCGACGATCGCTCCGTGCGGATGGAGGACGGCCGCCGCATTCGGCAGCAGCAACCGCAACGAGATGAACGACGCGTCGATGGTGACGATGTCGAATCCGTCGGGAAACGATGCACGCAACGCATCCGGCCCGAGCGTCCGAAAGTTCGTACGCTCGAGAACGCGAACGCGGGGATCCGTCCGCAGGCGCCAGTCGAGCTGTCCGTAGCCGACGTCGAGCGCGACCACGCTCGCGGCGCCATGCTGCAACAGGCAATCGGTGAAACCGCCCGTAGAGGCTCCGACGTCGAGCGCGCGCAGCGCACGCACGTCGAGCGCGAAGGCACGAAGAGCGGCTTCCAGCTTCTCGCCGCCTCGGCCGACATATCGCCGCGGGCGTTCGATCTCGATGGAGGTGCCGTCACGCACGCGCATTCCGGCCTTGACGGCAATGCGGCCGTCGACGCGCACGCGACCCTCCATCACAAGCGCGTGCGCCTGCGAACGCGTGACTCCCAGGAGCGCGGCGACCGCTTCATCCAAGCGCGGCATCGCGATCACGTACCGCCTCCGTCACGGCACTCAGAAGGGAAGCGCGTCGTCGCCGTCCCCGGCGAAGACCGTCTCGTCGCCGCCGACTCCGGGCGCCGAAGGCTGGGGTGCCGCGGACTCCGCGCGTACGTGTTCGATGGTCCGCTGCGCTTTCTCCAACGTCGCTTGACACCGCTTGTAGAGCGCCATCCCTTCGGTGTAGAGCTGGACCGCACGTTCCAAAGGGACGTTGCCCTTCTCCAGCTCTTGGACGATCGCCGTCAGGCGTTTGAAGCTCTCGTCGAACCCGGCTGCTTCCTGCCGATGGCCTTCACTCATGATCTCCGTGTCCTTCCACACGCGCGCGCAAGGTTCCGCGCGCCAACCGCGCGCGAACGAGCGTTCCGACCGGAGCATCGCTCGCATCCAACAGCGGCCGTTCCCCCACCGTCACCACGGCGTAGCCCCGGCGCAACGGAGCGTCGGGGTCGAGCGAGCGCAGTGCAATCCACGCCTGCTCCAGCCGATGCCGGTAGCCGTCGGTCAGACGGAGTGCGAGCGATGCCATGCGCTCGTCGACACGATCCAGGTCGTGGCGATACCCGTCGCAGAGACGATCCGCCGCTGCGTCGAGGCGCGCGAGGGCCATGCGCAGGTCCGCCGTTCGGCCCTCGATCGTCCGCTGCGGCACCACCTCCAAGCGCGCGCGCAGATCCGCGAGGGCGTGCATGCGCCGCGCGAGCTGGGCCTCGGGGCGATTGCGCTCGAGTCCGGCACCGAGACGGAGCACCGCCTCGCGCAGACGCGCGATGATTCCATCCGCGGCACGATCCAAACGCCCGCGTCGCGATTCGAGCTCGTCGGCGTTCATGACGATGATCTGCCCGAACGCGCGCACCAGGGCGCGCTCGTGCTGCGTGAGATCCCGCCGCTGCCGTTCCCACAACTCCGCGATCAGCTCGCCCACACGCGAGGGCGTGTGCCGGTCTTCGTCGGCGACCGCGTCGGCGAGATGCTGATCTTCCACATGGCCGATACCCGTCACGACGGGGACCGGACTCTCGATGATCGCCCGCACGACCGCCTCGCGATTGAAGCAGAACAACTCTTCGAACGATCCGCCGCCGCGCACCACGCCGATCAGATCGACACCGAGCTTGCCGGCTCGCCGAATCGCCGCAGCGATCTCTTCTTCGGCACCCTCGCCCTGCACGCGCGTCTGCACGACGATCACGTGCACCCCGACCCGGTGCCGGTCCAACTGCGAGAGGACATCGGTGAGAGCGCGAGCATCGGGCGAGGTCACCAGCGCCACACGGCGCGGCAGGAGCGGGATCGGCTTGCGCGGGCGATCGAAGACGCCTTCCTGCTGCAGCCGCCGTTTGAGCCGCTCGCGCTCGAGGTGGAGCGCCCCCGTGCCGCTCGGTACGAGGTGCCGGACCACCAGTTGGTACTGACTGCGAGGCTCCCAAATATCGACGCTCCCTCGCGCGACGACGCGCAGTCCTTCACCGATGCCGGGCGGAAACGTTCGCACGTCCGCCGGCCACGCGAAGCAACGCAGCGTCGCCGTACTCTCGGAATCCTTCAGGGTAAAGTTGGCGTACCCGCCGCTCGCGATCTTCCACTCGGAGATATCGCCCTCGATCGCGATCTCCCGAAATGCGGGGACCCGGCCGAAGAGCCGCTTCATGCGCGCCGTGAATTCGCCGACGGTCATCGGGCCGGCAGATCCGTTCATCGGCCGTTGCCTCCGTCGCCGCTCGGCGGCGTACCGGTATCCACCGGTACGTCACCCTCCGCGGGCGTCGTCTCGACGCCGTCGGGCGCTCCCGCACCGCTCCGCCGCTTCGCCGCCGGTGCGGGAGAGGCCCCAGCACACGGATCGAGCGGAACCTCGGATTTCAACGCCAAATCGCCGCCCGCGCACGCGGGGAGTCGCACCACGTCGTACGGTACGGGAAACGCATGCGGCGGTAGGTCCTGGAGAGCGGCTCGCATGAAGCGCGCCCAGATCCGCGCGGGAATGTTACCGCCGTACGATTCGCGCATCGGCGTGTAATCGTCGTTCCCCACCCATACCGCCGCGACGAGATCGGGCGTATATCCGACGAACCACGCATCGCGGAAATCCGACGTGGTTCCGGTCTTTCCGGCAGCCGGTCGCCCGATCTGCGCGTTGACGCCGGTACCGTAGGCGATCACGTCCTCCAGCATCGACGTGACGAGATAGGCGATTCCTGCCGGCAGGACGCGCGTCCGCTGGGGCGTGCGATCGTCCACGACGGTGTTCCCGAACGCATCGCGCACGAGCCGAATCGCCGTCGGACGCACGCGATAGCCTCCGTTCGCGAGCGTCGCATAGCCGTCGGCCTGATCGAGCACGCTGACGCCGGAGGTGCCCAGTGCCAGCGAGAGATTCGGCTGCAGCGGCGCGCGAACGCCCATTGCGTGCGCCGTGTCGATCAACGTATCGACACCGACGCGTTCGGCGAGTTTCACGGCCACGACGTTGCGGGAATACGCCAGCGCACGGCGCAGCGTGATCGGTCCCCAGAACCGATGATCGTCATCCATCGGCGACCACGTCTTGCCGTCGCCGGTCGCATAGGTCACGGGAGTGTCGTCCATCACCGTGGACGGCAGCAACCCGCGATCCATCGCCGCGGTGTAGAGATACACCTTGAAGGACGATCCAGGCTGCCGCAGCGCCTGCCACGCGCGGTTGAATTGATTGTGCAGCGAGAAGTCAGTGCCGCCCACCATCGCAAGGATGTCGCCGGTCTGCGGTTGGAGCGCAACGAGCGCCGCTTGGTGCGCTCCGATACCTTCGGCGCGTGCGGTTCGCACGCCCCAATCGACGGCTTGTTGCGCGATGCGCTCCAAACGGGGATCGACGGTCGTATAGACCTGCAGTCCGCCGCGCTCGACCGCTTGCGCACCGAACGTATCGTTCAGGCGCGCGACTACATAGGTCGTAAACCACGGATCGCGATAGCCGAGCACCCCGCCGCTGCGTTCGGGCTGCAATCCGAGCGGCGCGCGGTAGGCGGCTTCTGCCTGTCGCTCGGTGATATAACCTTGAGCAGCCATACGCTCGAGCACGTGCTTTTCGCGTTCGCGCGCCAAACGGTAATCGACGTACGGGCAATAGACCGACGGAGCAGCATTGATGCCGGCCAGCATCGCCGCTTGCTGCAGATCGACATGTGCGATTGAACGCCCGAAATACGTATGTGCGGCCGCATCCACGCCGTACGACCCTGCTCCCAAGTAGATGAGGTTGAGGTAGTCCTCGAGAATCTGACCCTTGCTGTAGCGCCGCGTAATCTCCAGCGCGAGCATCGCCTCTTGGATCTTCCGGACGATCGAGAAGCTGTCGTTGAGGAAGAGATTGCGTGCCAGCTGTTGCGTGATCGTCGAGGCACCTTCGAGCGGTTGCCCGCGCAGGTCCGCCCATGCCGCGCGAAGGATGCCGAGCGGATCGATGCCCGGATCGGTGTAGAAATTGCGATCTTCGTCGGCAATGAATGCCTCGCGCACGACGGGCGGGATCTTCGACAGCGGGACCCAAACGCGGTTCTCGACATAGACGGACGCCAGAAGCGAGCCGTCTCGCGCGTAGATGCGCGTCGCACTTGCGGGTTGCAGGGTCGCCAACCCCTCCACCGGCGGGAGCGTCCGCGCCGCAACGACGACCAAACCGACCCCCGACGACACGACGAACAGCGCGCTGAGTAGGAGCACGCGCGCGATCATGCGGCGCCCGACGCTATCCGGCCGCACGTTCCCGCACCAAGCCTCCGAGGACACCGTTCACGAACGCCGCCGCATTGTCGGCGGAGTAGCGCTTGGCCAACGCCACGGCCTCGCTGGCGACCACCGCCGGGGGCGTCTCGGGCATATAGAGGAGTTCGTACACCGCCATGCGCAGGATTGCGCGATCGATCGTCGAGAGGCGATCCATCGTCCATCCCTCGAGCCGCGGTGCGATGACGGCATCGAGCTCGTCCCGATGCTCCAGCACGCCGTACACGAGCGTATTGACGAACAGGCGTTGTTTGGGAGCGGTATCACCGGCGGTGACCTCCGCGATCGCATCGCCCGCATCGCGCCGGCCGATCTCCATCGCGTAGAGCGCTTGGAGCGCACGCTCGCGCGCCTGCCGTCGCGTACCGGTGCGCATGGGACGATATCCTTTAGCGAGCCGCGGGCGCCGCGGCGAGCAGCGCCGGTAGGAAGCCGATGTCGTACCGACCCTCACGGAATCGCGGATGGGCAAGGATCTCCAGGCACTGTCCGACGGTCGTCGCGACGCGCTCGATCACCGTCTCTCGAAGCGCGCGCTCCATGCGCGCGATCGCCGCCTCGCGCGTCTCGCCGAAGGCGATGATCTTCGCCAGCATCGAATCGTAGTACGGCGGAACGGTCGCACCGCCGTGGACGTGCGTATCGACGCGGATTCCCGGCCCGCCTGGAAAGACGACCGTCGTGAGCGTCCCGGCCTGGGGCGCGAAGTTGTTGCGCGGATCCTCCGCGTTGATGCGACATTCGATGGCGTGACCGCGCGGGACGAGGTCTCCTTGATCGTACCCCAACGGCTCTCCCGCGGCGACGCGAATCTGCTCCTTCACGAGATCGATGTTGTAGACCATCTCGGTCACCGGATGTTCGACCTGGATCCGCGTGTTCATCTCCATGAAATAGACGTCGTCGCCGCTGACGAGAAACTCCAGCGTTCCGGCGTTGACGTAGCCGACGTGGCGGCACGCGCGAACCGCCATCTCGTGCAGCGCCGAACGCGCCCGTTCCGAAAGATTCGGCGCAAGCGCTTCCTCGATCAATTTCTGATGCGTCGGCTTCTGCACGGAACAGTCGCGTTCGCCCAGATGCACGACGGTGCCGTGCGCATCGCCGAGCACTTGGACCTCCACGTGCCGCGGATTCACGATGAGCTTTTCCATATAGACGCGGCCGTCTTTGAAGCTTGCCTCCGCTTCCGCCTGAGCACCCGCAAAGGCACGCTCCAACTCGTCCGGCGAACGCACCTCGCGCATGCCCTTCCCGCCGCCGCCGGCCGTCGCCTTGAGCAGGACCGGATAGCCGATCTCGTCCGCCGCGCGCCGCGCCTCGTCGAGCGATTCGAGGATATCCGTTCCCGGCGTGGTCGCCACGCCGGCTTCGCGCATGACGCGCTTGGCCGTCGCCTTGTCACCCATCGCCGCGATCACGCGCGGCGGAGGGCCGATGAAGACCAGACCATGATCGGCGCAGATCTCCGCGAAGCGTGCATTCTCGGAGAGGAAACCGTATCCGGGATGAATCGCTTCGCAGCCCGTGATCAGCGCCGTGGAGATGATGTTGGGAATATTCAAGTACGAGCGCGCCGCCGGCCCCGGGCCGACGCAGAACGCCTCGTCGGCATGGCGCACGTGCAATGCGTCGCGATCGGCTTCCGAGTAGATCGCCACCGTCTGGACGCCGAGCTCACGGCAGGCGCGGTTGATGCGCAATGCGATCTCGCCGCGGTTGGCGATCAAAATCTTCTTGAAAATACGCTCACCCTCGCTCGATCTCGAACAACGTCTGCCCGTATTCGACCGGCTGGCCGTCGGCCGCGGCGATCGCCACGATCTTCCCGGGGCCGAGGCTGCGCACCGGCGTGCGAATCCCCAACGCCTCGATGGCTCCCAGCTCACGGTCGGCCACGAGCGTCTCTCCCACCTGCGGCTGCGGCCGTCCCATACGGAAGATGCCGACCAGGTCGGCCGTGATGCGATCGCGTTCGACGGCGGCGGGTTCCTGCGGTGGAGCGGCCGGACGCGACGGAACCTCCTGCACCGAACTCTTCCGAAGTTCCACGACGTCGTCGCCCCGCTCGATGCGCAGGCGGCTGAGCCCCCCGGCTCGGAAGAGCTCCGCCAGACTCGCGACGCGATCGACCAGTGGGGAAAGCCCCAGGTACTCGTCGGACATGGTCGCTGACGATTCGCCCTCGGCGGGGGGGAGCACTTCTTGGGCGCCGGGTAAACTCGGGTAAACTATCGATAGCGCACCGAGTCCGCAGGAGAGTCGCCGTGAAGCCGTTGGTTCTCGTTCCACGAGGGTTCGTCTGGGGGGATCTCGGCCGACTCGTCGCGGAGGCCGAGGTGGAGCTCCTCGAAGCCGACTACGAACATCTGGAGTGGCAGGGCGGCCTTCGCACGCTCAAACGACCGGGGGCGGGGATCGTCGCGATCGTGGCATCCGATGACCGGGCGCGAGCGTGGCTGGCGGAGGAGTCGGGCGTGGTTGCGGTCCTCTCCCCTCCGCTCGATGCCGCCTCTGTGACGGCCGCCCTACGCGCCGCACACGCGGCAACCCAGGCCTTCGAGTTCGAGCGAGCCTCCCGCGAGCGAGAGGATCTCTTGAATATCGCGCAGGCACTCTCGTCCGAGCGGGACATCGGGCGACTCGAGCGCTTGATCGTGCGGAAGGCGCGCGAGCTGACCGCAGCCGATGCCGGAAGCCTGTACGTCGTCGAGGAGCACGACGGCACGAAGCAGCTCCGCTTTGCCGTCGCGCAGACCGGACCCAACGACGAAGGCACCATGCTGGGCTCCCTCCTTCCGCTCACCACCGGCTCCGTGGCGGGCTTCGTCGCTTCCAGCGGAGAGAGCGTGCGCATCGCCGACGTCTACGAGATCCCGCCGGACGTTCCGTATACGTTCAACCGCGCCTTCGACGATGCCACCGGCTACCGCAGCAAGTCGATGCTGTGCGTACCGATGCGCACGCCCGACGGCGGTATCGTCGGTGTTCTCCAACTCATCAACCGCAAGCCGCGCTTCGATACCGTGCTCGACGATCGCGCGCGCACGGAACGCCTCGTGCTGCCGTTCGACGAACACGACGAACGCCTGCTCCTCGCACTCGCCGCCCAAGCGGCGGTCGCCATCAAAAACGCACAACTGCTCGACTCGATCCGGGGGCTCTTCGAACAGTTCGTCCACGCATCGGTGAAGGCGATCGAGGTGCGCGACGTGGCGACGCAAGGGCACTCGGCTCGCGTCTCCGAGCTCAGCGTGGCGCAGGCGACGACGATCAACGGCATCGAGTCCGGACCGCTTGCGGGACTGCATTTCACCGACGAACAAATCCGCGAGCTCCGATACGCCGCCATCCTCCACGACTTCGGCAAGGTGGCCGTCCCCGAATACATCTTCGGGAAATCCAAAAAACTCCCGGACGGCCGTCTCGACACGATCCGCTTGCGCTTTCTGCTCGCCATCGAACAAGCGACGGACGAGCGCGAGCGCGAGGAGCTCCGAGACCTATTGGCGCGTATCGAGGCCGCCAACGAACCGGCGATCGTCGATGCCTCCGCCGATGCGGCATTACAGGCCGCCCTCGCGCGCCGGTATCGTGACCTCGACGGCCCGCGACCGCTGCTCGACCCAAAGGAATACGAGTACCTGACGATTCCTCGCGGCTCGCTCTCCGAAGAGGAGCGCCGCAAGATGCAGGATCACGTGACGCAATCCTACCTCTTCTTGCGAGAGATTCCGTGGTCGCAGACGCCGTGGCGCAACGTCCCCGAGTTCGCCTATGCCCATCACGAACACCTCGACGGTACCGGCTACCCGCGACGCCTCGCCGGCGACGCGATCCCCCCGCAGGTTCGGATGCTGACGATCGCCGACATCTTCGACGCCCTCACCGCCGGCGATCGCCCCTACAAGCGCGCGCTCTCGGTGGAACGCGCGCTCGAGATCCTCGACAAGGAATTTGCCCAGCGCGGCAAGGTGGATCCGCTGCTGCTCGACGTCTTCATCACCAAGCGCGTCTACGAAGCCGTCGTTCGCTGAGGCGCACGACCTCAGAGCGGCCGAACGCCGGCGAGCGCCTCGCCGAGCGCATCGCGGGCCTGCGCGTAGCGCGCGTCCACCTCCGCGAGCGGCACGAGGACGAAGGCGCGCTCGAACAGGTACGGGTGCGGAATCCGCAGATCCGGCTCGTCCACGACGAGATCGCCGAACGTCAAGATATCCAGATCGATCGCGCGAGGCCCCCAGCGCGGCCCCGGACGCCGGCCGAGCCGGCCTTCGATCTCCTTGAGCGCCGCCAGTAATTCGCGCGGCGTGCGATCCGTGCGCAGTAGCGCGACCGCATTGACGAACTCCGGCTGATCCTCGACGCCCCACGGTTGCGTCCGATACAAGCGCGAGACCCGCTCGATGGCGCCCAGCGCTCCGAGCGCCGCCATCGCAGCCTGGACGCGCGCTACCGGATCGTCGAGATTCGCGCCGATGCCGATCGCGACGCGCTGCACTCGTACAGGCGCTCCATTCATCGCTCGCGATCGCGCTCCAGAACGACGGCCGGAGTCGCACCGCCGAGCTTGCCCGGCTTGGCGACCGAGACGCGCGCCCGCGTGACGCGCGAATCGGCCATCACGAGATCGAGGATCGTACCCGCGAACGCCTCGAGGAGCGTGAACGCTCGTTCCGAGGCGATGCGCACGATGGCGCGATGCAGCGCCGCGTAATCGAGCGTATCGTCCAGCGCGTCGCTGCGTACGGCGGCGCGCAGATCGAGCCATGCGGTCAGCTCGACGTCCAGCGGCTGCGGAGCGTCTTGCTCGCCGGGGTCGGCACCGCAGCGAGCATGCACGCGCACGCCGCTCAACGTTACGGCGTCCATCCCGCAGGCCTCCAGCCGCGAACGATCGCATCGGCCACCGCGAGCGCATCGCGGTGCTCCGCGACATCATGGACGCGCACGACGTCGATCCCTGCTGCGGCCGCCAGTGCGGAGGTAGCGAGCGTTCCCGCAACGCGCTCCACCGGCGATTCCTTTCCGGTGAGTCGCCCGATGAACGACTTGCGCGAGGTTCCGACCAGCGTCGGGAATCCGAGGGCGACCAGTCGCGGGAGTGCGCGCAGCACCTCGAGGTTGTGCTCCGCGGTCTTTCCGAAACCGATCCCGGGATCGAGGATCACGTGAGGCGCCGGGATGCCGCGCCGTACGGCCCGCAGCGCGGCTGCCTCGAGCACGCCCAGGACCTCGTCCACGACGTCCCCGTCATAGCGTGCTTCCCGTTTGTTGTGCATCGCGATCACCGGCATTCCCAGGCGTGCCGCAAGGTCGAGCAACTCGTCGGGAAGTCCCCACACGCAATTGAGGATATCCGCACCCGCCGCGTGCGCGGCGCGCAGCACCTCCGCTTTCGTCGTGTCCACCGATACGACGGCGTGCGGAAGCGCGGCTCGTACGCCGGCGATCACGGGAATCACGCGCGCGATCTCGGTCTGCGCATCGACGGGGACGTGGCCCGGTCGCGTCGATTCACCGCCGATGTCGATGATATCCGCGCCGCTCGCCGCCTGGGCCAGCGCGTGCGCCACCGCAGCGGCGGTCTCCTCTCGACCGTCGCCCGAGAACGAATCGGGCGTCGCGTTCACGATGCCCATGACGAACGTGCGCGTCCCCCACCGGAGCGTGGTTCCGCGCACGTGCAGCGCGCCGCGATCAGCAGGCATCGTAGAGCTCCGCCACGACGAAGGTCGAGCCGGTCACCACAACCGCCCCGCCGTCCCGCATCGCGCGCTCGCGCGCACGCTCGAACGCATCGCGTGCGCGCGCGAACGCATCGCCGACGATCCCGAGATCCGCCGCGATGCGGACCAGTTCGCCCGCAGGGCGCGAGGATCGTCCTTCCGTCGCAAATGCCGTGAACGACCACGATGCCGCGATCGGGCGCAGCGCGGCGATGATCCCGTGCGCATCTTTGCTCGCGCCGACGGCGAGAACCAAATGCGCGCGGCGATCGCCGAGCACGTCGTGGAGCGAACGCACGAGAGCGGCCGCCTTCTCGGCGTTGTGCGCGATGTCGAAGACGACCGGCGGCGACCCGCAGCGCACTTCCATTCGTCCGGGAAGGCGCGCGCGCCCGAAACCGTCTTCGATCGCCGTGCGTCCGGGACGCAATCCGTCGGGGAGATGCTCCAGCACGCAGGCCGCGAGTGCGGCGTTCGCGCGCTGGAATGCGGCGGGGATCGCGGGCACGAACGTGTACCGGTCGCACGGCGTCGCAATCGTGCACCGATCGCAGCCGTCCGCCGCCGGCTCGATGCGCGCATACGTGAGGGCATCCACGAACGGTGCACCGACCACCTCGCACCGACGGGCGATCACCGCCCGCGGCGCTTCGTCGCGCACGCCGCAGACGAGCGGGACGCCGGTCTTCGCGATGCCCGCCTTTTCGAACGCGATCTCTTGCAGGGTATCGCCGAGGATCTCCGTGTGATCGAGCCCGACGCTCGTGATCGCCGCGACCTGCGGGTGTACGACGTTGGTGCCGTCGAGCCGCCCGCCTACGCCGACTTCGATCACCGCAATCTCCACCGCTTCCCGAGCGAAGTGCAGGAACGTGAGCGCCAGCAGCGTCTCGTAATAACTCGGAGCCCCGTGGCGCACCGTCACCCGCTCGATCGCCGGAAGCATCTCTTCCAGCAACGAGGCGAAGCGCTCGGGGGCGACCGGTACGCCGTCGATGCAGGCACGTTCCGTCTCCGAGCGCAGGTGCGGTTTCACGTGCAAGCCGGTGCGCAGGCCACGGGCCCGGAGCGCCTCGGCGATCAGCGCGCAGGTGGAACCCTTCCCGCTGGTTCCGCCGACGTGCACCGTCGGATAGGCGAGGTGGGGATCGCCCAGCGCGTCGAGTAACGCGCGCATCCGATCGAGCCCGCGCACGCCGCGCGCCGAGCGCGTCTCGTCGATCAGCCCGCGCAGGTAGGCCAGCGCGTCGTCGAACGTCATGCGCAGCGGAATCAATGCTCGACGGTCTCGCCAGCGAGCAGCGCCAGCGCGTGCGGGATGACCGGCAGGATGACGTCGAGCGCATCCGAGACGGCACGCGGATGGCCCGGCAGGTTCACGATGAGCGTACGCGCTCGCACACCCGCGAGTGCTCGCGAAAGAATCGCGGTCGGCACCCGCTCGCGCCCGTAGGCGCGAATCGCCTCCGCGATGCCCGGTACTTCGTAATCCAAGATGGCGGCGGTCGCCTGCGGCGTGCGGTCGCGCGGCCCCACTCCCGTACCGCCGGTCGTCAGCACCAACTGCGCCGCACCGGTATCGGCGAGATCGATCAGCTCCGCCTGCAGTGCGCCGGGATCGTCTGGAATCACCACTGCCCGCACGATGCGATAGGCCGGCTCCAGTCGCTCCCGCATGAGCGGAAGCGACTCGTCTTCGCGTTCACCCGAGGCCGCGCGATCCGAGACGACGATGAGCCCCGCGGTCGGTGTCATGCCGGTACCGTCCAGGTTCCGGAGCGACCGCCGCGCTTCTCCAGCAACCGCACGCGTTCGATGACGATCTCGCGATCCACGCTCTTCAGCATGTCGTAGAGCGCGAGCGCCGCGACGCCGGCCGCCGTCATCGCTTCCATCTCGACGCCGGTTCGATCGCACGCCCGAGCCGACGCCTCCACGACGAGCATCTCGCCGTCCCACCGAAACGTTATCTCGACGTGCGTGAGCGCGACGGGGTGAGCGAGCGGGATCAGGTCGTGCGTGCGTTTGGCCGCCGCGATGCCCGCCAGCTTGGCGACGGCGAAGGCGTCGCCTTTCCGCAGCGTCGCCTCCCGCAGCGCGGCGCGCGCCTCCGACCCCAACGAGATGCGTGCCTCGGCGCGCGCGGAACGCACGCCGATCGGCTTCTCCGAGACGTCGACCATCGAGATATCGCCGGCGGCGGTCAGATGTGAGGGTTTCGGCACGGTGATGAATAACTTCGGGAGCGTCGTGGCGCTATTCCAGGGAGGAAGCGGCGATCCTCGGACCGCGGCGGAGCGGCTCGGGGATCTGCTGGAATGGTACGGAGCGGTGGGCGACCTCGCGAGCGGCAACCCCCGCGGTTTCGCCACGCGTAAGGCGTCGCTCGCCCACGCGCTGGCCCGCACCGCTGAACGTCCGGACGACGAATGCCATGCCGTTGCCCTTGCGGGCGTGCTGCACGCCGTCGGCGCCCTCGAGAATCCGGGGTTGCGCAAAGGCGAAGCGCTGCCGGAACGCTTGGCGCGCATGGAACGGTGGGATATTCCCGCCCAGGGTGCGCGCCTGTGCGCGCGCATCGCGGCTCTCCCGCACGCCGTCGCCGACCTCGTGCGCTGGCAAGCGGAGCGCTGGGACGGCACGGGCTATCCCGACCAACTGCTCTGGCACAACATTCCCTTCGCGGCGCATCTCCTGGCCATCGCCGACGCTGCGCTGCGGTGCGAGAGCCTCGACGACGCGCTGACCACGATCACGGAGCAGAGCGGACGTGCCTTTGCGCCGGAGGCCGCGATGCTCTTCTTGCGGTGGTACCACCTGGCGGGCGGAGAGGAAGAGCCCTTCGAGTTCCCGTTCACCGCACTCCGTGCCGAGGCGACCGATCCTGAGGAGCTCCTCTGGGAGATCGCCGGCCGGGTGGATGCGCACAACGGTGTCCCGGGCCGTACGCGAAGGATTGCAACGCTGGTCGAGCAGACGATGCGCGCGCTCCCGGCCCGCGACGAGGAGACCGCGGCCGCGTTGCTCGCCGCGGCGTGTCACGGCACCGGCGAACTCGCTGCCGAGGAGGTCGAGGACGCGCGCTTCGATCCGCTGGCGCGGCTCGGCATCGACGAGCGTGTCCGGAACGGCCGCCGGGCAGCCGATCTCGCCGACCTCGTGCCGTCGCTGCGCCCCGCTGTTCCCATCCTACGAAGCCGCGCGGAATGGTTCGACGGCACGGGAAAACCGCGCGGGCTCGCGCGGGAAGCGATCCCTCTCGGGGCCCGCGTGCTCTCCGTCGCGATCGCCTATGAAGGACTCGAAGCGATGCGCCACCGGCCGGCGAGCGAGGCCGAACAGCGACCACTCGAGCGCCTCCAAGAAGCTGCGGGGACGCAGTTCGACCCGGAGGTCGTCCGCGCGTTTACGCGCGCAGTGAGGACCCCGGTATGATCGAACTCCAGGAACGTACGCGCCGCATCTCCCCTTCGCGGCTCCACGAGATCTTGCGCGAATACGACGTGCAGAGCGTGGTGGACCCGATGATGGGCCTGCCGACGCATCTCAATTATCTCAAACGCCACGGGATCGCCGTCCACGGCGGCGACCTCCTCGAATGGTTCGTCCGCGTGGGTGAAGGCATCGTCGTCAACGACCTCACGATCCTACGCGACAGCGAGGTCGCGGAGATCGTCGAGATGCTGCCCGGACGCATCTATCCGCTGGAGATGTTCAAGGCGTGGGAGGGCGTCTTCTTCAGCGAGGAGCAGTGCGTCTATCTCGGCGTCTGGCACGACAACGTGCGCAATCTCCGGAGCGACGGCCAAACCGGCTTGGCGGTGCTCGGGCTCTGGCGCGTCCTCTGTTACTGGCTCTTCAAGTCGCACTATCCCGACGAGATGCCCGACATTCCGCCGAGCGAGTTGGCGTGGTCGTACATCCGCGATACCGAACAGTGGGTCATGAGTAATCTGCGCCGCAACACCGTTCGTCACGCAGACGTCCTCGCAACGATCTCGGCACAACAGGCCGACGCGCTCTTCCTCGCGCCTCCGGCGCGGAACGCCTTCCGCAACGTCGATGCCCGCATCTGGATGTGGGAAGCGTGGTGGCAGGGGAACCCCTACCTCAACGTGGAGCATCTCTACCGCAACTCGCTCTTCGGCGCGCGCAGCGCGGACGAACACGGGTACACGCGCGCCGTCGCATCCATCCTCTCCGCTGCGGATGCCTTCCCCGTCGTGATCGTCCAAACCAGCGAAGCGCGGCTTCGCGACGTCGAGCCGACGGTGCGCGACGCGCGCCCGCACGTTCGAACCCTCGCAGCGGGTCCCAACGAGATCTACCTCGTCGCGACCCGCTGACGAACGCCGCCAGCCGGCGTCGGGTCAGGACGCTCTCGGAGCCGCCTGCATCCGCGCCCAGAGGAGACAGAGCGCGGCGAGGATGACGAAGAGCAACGGGTGCTTCACGTTGTGATGCCCGTTGATGCCGAGCCACGGAGCGAAGTCGCCGATCCCTTGCCACGACAAGACGGCGAGGACGACCAAGACGACGGCCAGGACGATCGCAAGTGCTTTCATTACCGAATGACTCCCTTCCATGAAAGGACGAGTGCGATGCAACCGGCGGCGGTGCAGTACCAACCGAACGGCCGCAGGTCGTGCGAACGAAAGTACCGGGTGAGGAACGCAACCGAGGCATAGGCGGCGATGCCGGAGACGAGACCGCCGAGCACGGCGAACCCCAGCATGGCATGGGGGGTCGGTTCGAAGAATTTGGGCACCTCCAGGAGTCCGGCCGCACCGATTGCGGGCGTTGCGAGAAGAAACGAATAGCGTGCGGCCGCACTATGATCGAGGTCGAAGAGCAACCCGGCCGTCATCGAGGCGCCCGAGCGCGAGATTCCCGGAAGCAATGCGAACGACTGCCCGATTCCGATGAGGATGCTTTCGAGAAACGTGAGCTCTTCGAGCGGTCGATATGCGCGATGGCGATCTTCGTGTTGGCGCCGGCGCATACGTTCGCCCCAGAACATGATTAGGCCGTTGACGACGAGGAACATCGCGGCATAGGCGACCGATCCGAAGAGCAGCCGCACCGGGTGCTCGAAGGTGATGCCGAGAATGCCGACGGGGATCGTTCCCACGACCAGCAACCACCCGATCTTTTCGTTCGGGTCGTCACCGATGCGGCCCCGGACAACGCTCCGCACGAGAGCGCCGACGATCGCGATCCAGTCACGACGATAGAAGACGACCAACGCCAGCGCCGTTCCCAGGTGCAGGGCGACCACGAACGCCAAAAAGCCCGGATCGGCGCGATCAATGCGATTCCAGTGCAGGATCGCCGGAACGAGTATCGTGTGGCCCAGGCTGCTGACCGGAAAGAGTTCGCCGACGCCCTGGATGAGCGCGAGCAATAGCGCTTGCGTGATCGTCACGCCGCCGGTGGTACGCCTTCGGAGTACGTTACGCCTTCCCGGCGGAGGGTTCGACGGAGCAGGGCTTTGCGCGGACGTCGTGAAAGGCGAATGCCGTGGAGCGGGAACGAGCGGACGCCCAGACGCGAGAGGAGCGGCGCTTCCCCCGTATGGGGGATTCGCTCCTCGTCTCATATAGCGTCGGCGACGAGTACGCTCCCGAATTCACGGAGACGTACGACATCGCACTCGGCGGCATGGCGATCCTCACCAATGCCGAGCTCCCGCAAAACGCGCAACTCTCGGTCATCCTCGAACTTCGCGGCGACAAGCAGCCGATTCTGCGCCTGCGCGGCATCGTGCGCTGGTCGCGATATGATCCGATGCTCCAGCGGTATCGAACCGGGATCGCCTTCGTGGACGTCGACGACGAGTTGCGCGATCACTTGCAACGCTACATCGATACCCTGCGACTCCTGCGCGACATCGGTGTCCTCTGACGCCGCTCACCACGCGACGAAGCGCACGCTGAAGAGATAGGTCCCGGCCGCCGCCGCACAGGAGCGGCGGGCAGGCGCATACTGCGAGGCTTCCGCCATCTCCAACGCGATCGCATCGAGTGCGCGACTTCCGCTACTTGTCACCGGTACCGCCGAGATGATGCGACCATCCGCGCCGACGACGACGCGGATGCGGGCGATGCCTCCGGCCGCCGTCGCCCGGACGTCGGGTGGAATCGACGGGACGGGAGCGGGAGAGACGAGCGCCACCGGCGTCTCCCGTCCGGCGCATGGAAGCGGTACCGGCGTCGAGGTCGGCTTCGGCGCGGGCGTCCCCGCGAACCGGCCTCCGGGTTCGTGCGCACCGCCCCGGAGGCGGTGCACGTCCAGGGGGCGCGTCGGCCGCGCGATGCGCGCGACGTGCGGTGCCGGCGAGGGTACACGGCGCGGTGGTGGCGGCGATGGGACGGGCGTCGGCGGCGGGCGACGGGTAACCGCGAGCACGCGTACGCGTACCGGAGCCGGTTGATTTCCATCCGGCGCAACCGGCCGTACCCACAGCACGGCGACGGCATGCAGCACGAGAGAGAGCACGAAGGCCACGATGAGCACGCGATGCGTGCGCCTGCTATCCATCCGACGCCGAATCTTGGAATTCGAAGGGGCGCCCCCTCTCGAGGGCGCCCCAAACGTGCTCATCCCACGTGTGGCGGCGCGTCAGTCCGCGGTAAACTGCGCGACGAACAGGTACGTACCGATCACCGGCTTGCAGTCGACGATCTTCGGTAGGTAGCTGGTCTCGCGCGCCGCCCGCAGCGCCTCTTGGTCGAGACGCGGGTCGTTGGCGCTTCGGTAGATCTTGGCGGAGATGACCTGACCCGTCGGGCCGATCGTGACCTCGACGATCGCCGTCGCCGGGAGGATTCCGGCATCAATCGCCTCCTGCGGGACGTTTGGGGTCACGGGGTTCGGAGCGGTGGCATCCTGGTAGGGCGTCGCGCACTTGGGTCCCGGAGCCGGAGTCGCAGGAGATGGCGATGCCGTCCCCGTGCCTTGTGGCACGCCGTTTTCACTACCGCCTTTGGGAGCGTTGTACGCAGGCTGCGACGGCCCCGCACCGCCGACGTTCGATGTCTTCGGAACGTTGACGCGCAGCGGCTTGGGTTGTTCTTTTACCTGGTGCGGCTGCGGAGTCGCCTTTTGCGGCGGCGGCGTGGGCGTCGGCGGCGGTGTCGGCGGCGGCGTCGGAGGCGGTGTCGGGACCACGGCCTTGGTGATGCTTGTCTTGTAGATCTTCTCTTCTTTGGGCGGCTGAGTCAGGTTGGGGAAGACGGGAGCCGCCGCCGCATGGATGACCAGCGAGATGAGGAACGCCCAGCCGACGAAATTGCGAACGCGTTCGCCGGTGGTAAGGAACGAAGAACCTTCCTTGCGCGCCATCGGACTACTGCACCGCTCCCTCGGGCGTCCCTTGGATGTGGTTGGCGAGGCCGAACTGAGTCAGCCCGACCTGACGGGCCGCATCCATGACCTGCAGGACCGTGCCGTAGTCGGCCTTCGGATCCGCCTTGATGATGACGCTCTTGAACTGGCCGCCCGTGGCTTCCTGAAGCGCGTGGAAGGCAGCCCCGGCGTCACGGATCGATACCGTCTTCGCCCCGATCTGGATGTTGTCGTGACCGTCGATGATCACGACGATCTGCGACGGCGTCACCTTTTGGCGATTGTAGGCATCGGGAAGCTTCGGCTCCTTCGTCACCGAGGCAAGGATGATGAAGATGATCAACAGCACCAACAACACGTCCGTGAACGGCGTGATGTTGATGGTTGACATCACATCATCTTCTTGTGCTGTTGTAACGGCCACGGGTCGTTCACTCCTCCACTCAGGATGTCACGAAGCCGACGTCTTCCAGATGCGCGATCCGGGCGGCGTCGAGGATGCGGATGATGATGCCGTAGGGAGCCTTGGCATCGGCGATGATCGAGACGTGGTGATTGGGCTTCTTGCGGGCCGCTGCTTGCATGACCGCATAGATGGTCCTGCTGTCGGCGCGAACGCCATCCACGAAGATGACGCCCTTGTTGTTGACCTCGACGTCGATGTCGTTCTTGTTCTGCTGGGTCTGCGTCTGGTTGGGATTGCTGTGATTGGGCAGCTGTTTCTCGAACCCGGGAGGAGCGACCAGCGCCGCGAGGATCATGAAGATGATCAGCAGGACGAGCAGGACGTCGGTGAACGGCGTGATGTTGATCTCCGCCATCACCTCTTCGCTTTGCCGAGCCGAGAGAAGGCTCATGTGCGACTCCCTTTCCTAACGATCGTCCGGTTACTTCGCCGACTTCGGCTGATAGAGATCCGTCGGGATCGGCGCACCGGTATTGTGGAAGTGCAGCATCTCCGCAAGCTGGTTTGCCGCGACGATCATCTCCTGATTGTAGTTCTTGATGCGCGATTTGAAGTAGTTGAAGAAGATCACCGCGACGATCGCGACCACGAGACCACCGAACGTCGTGATGAGGGCCTCGGAGACGCCGGCAGCCACGACCGCAGGAGTCGAGTTCCCCTTCAACGCGATCTCCTGGAACGCTCGGATGATACCGAGCACGGTGCCGGCAAGACCGACGAACGGAGCGATGACCGCGATCGTACCGATGATCGGTAGATTCCGCTCGAGCGCACCCAGATGCTCCATCAATGCGATGGAGAGCGCATCGGTGATGTCGGCGCGATTCTTCTCCCCGCGCTCGAGTCCATACTCGAGGATACGCGGCAGCATACCCTTGTGCTGCTTGCAGACCTTGATGGCGCCCTGCAGATCGTCGGCCGCGATCTTCTGCCCGATCGCCCGCAGCAATCCCTTGGTATCACCGTGCTGCGACGCGAAGAAGACCAGGCGCTCGATGACGATCGCCACGACCGTGATGGACAGTATGAGCAGGATCCACATGTCGAACCCGCCCGCCTGCATGACGCTGATGAACCCTTGGAACACTTTCCGACCCCTCCCGTCTTCGGGACGCTGTGTGCTTACGAAAGAAAAAGTTCGGCGGTAACCCGCCGCCCGCGAGGGGCTGGCATTGGCCGTGCCCCTCCGAACTCCTCTCGCCGCTCCTCGCGGCGAATACCCGGCCTTACTGTTTGAACGTGTTCTTTACGAACGTCTCAATCTGCAGGGCGAGCGCGACGTTCCCCTGAGCCTTGGCATGGGCCTGCGCATCGGCGAGGTAGTGGAGCGCCTGCTCCTTCAAAGAAGCGTCGTGCTTGGTCGCCCAAAGCCCCGCGAGCGCGATGCCCTCCGCATACTCGGCCTGTGGATCATTGGGCGATGCGGCCAGCGCCTTGTCGGCATAGGCCTTCATCTTCTCGTAGTCCGGGTTCTGCTCCGACGCCACCTGAAATGCCGCCGATGTCTCAGCGATGGCCGTCACCTGTGGATCGCCCTGCGCCGCAGCCTGCTCGAAATCGTGCAACGCCTCGTCGTGGTTCTGCGCCTTTGCGGCCGCGACACCGAGCTCAAGATAATGCTCCCCCAGCACGCGTCCCGGAACGGTGCTCGAGGGATCCAGTGATCGGATCTCGGCAGCGGTCTGCTCGGCCGCCGCCGTATCGCCGGCACCGAGCTGCGCCGCCATCAGCGATGCATCGAGGTTGACCTTCGCGGAGACGGCCGTCTTCGGATCGGCAAACGCCTCTTTTCGCGCCGTAGAGAGATCCCTGACGGCCGCATCGTACTGATGCGCAGCACTCTCGGCGGTCCCGAGAGCATAGTACGCGTTTGCGTCAGGCTCGATCGCGAGAGCGCGCTTGGCATAGGCAATCGCGGTGTCGGGATCACTCTGCGCCTGCGAGACCGCCGCGAGCGCGAACGCATGCGCTGCGACGTCGCGAAACTGCTTGTCGATCGTCAACACCTTCGCGAACGCGGCTGCCGAATCGATGTACTCCTTTTGGAAGAACTCCGCGGTGGCAAGGAGCTCGAGCGCTCGCGGTGTCCCCGGATGCGCCAGCAAGTACTGATTCAAGCGATCCTTAGCCTCGTCGTAATTACCGGCACGGATCTCTGCGTCGGCGACGGCTAGAGGAGAACCCGCTGAGGTCGCCTGCGCAGCCTGACCCTTGGGAGACGCACCGGTGAATCGGAAGGCGAAGTCATAGAAGGCGACGATCGGCTTGCCGCCGCGACGCGCAGGTGCGTATGCGGATGAAGCCGCGATCTCCAAGGCCGCCGCGTCGTCGCCGTGATTGGTGCTGCGAATGATCTTGACGACTTTGTGGCTCCCGTCGGGCCACACCTCGACCTGGATCACGACCTCGCCTTTTCCTACGATCGGCTTGGTCGTCTTACCCTCGCGTAGGAGTTTCGGCGGCGTGTAGACGTTGGCGTAGGTTTGGGCGCAGACCGACCCTGCGGTCGCGGCGACCAGGACGAGGCTGGCTATCGAGAAACGGACGGCTCTGATCATCGGGCTTCCTTTGTGGACGAAGGGTGAGAGCAACAGGCTCCCGGCTCGGATAACGCATGGCGGCACGCGAACGTGCCGCGGCCGCACGAGCGGTTCGCCGAAGGCAGGCCTCTTCACGCTGGTGAGGTCGGCTCCTGCCGCCGCGCGGGAAGGCTACGCAGCGCGAGGATCTCCCGCTCCGTGAGCGGACGCATGGCTCCCGGCGGCAGCGCCCCGAGCGCAACCGGACCGAACCGCAGGCGATGGAGCGCCGTGACGGGATGGCCCAACGCCTCCAGCATGCGCCGAACTTGACGATTGCGCCCTTCGTGGATGGTGAGATCGATCACGGCGTGGTCGCGGCGAACGGCAACGACGCGCACCTTCGCGCCCGCCGCGCGAAACGCGGGCGTCCGCACGCCGTCGAGCAATGCGCGCACGTCCCGGGGCGAAAGCCTTCCGGCGATGATCGCACGGTACGTCTTCTCGACGCCGTAGCGCGGATGGAGCAGGTAGTGGACCAACGGGCGGTCGTCGGTAAGAAGGAGGAGTCCCGAGGTATCGTAGTCGAGCCGCCCGACCGGAACGAGCGCTCCGCGTTCCTCACCCAACAGATCGGCGATGGTGCGGCGGCGCTTGGGATCGTACAGGGTCGTGACGACCCCCACGGGTTTGTGGAGGGCGAGATACCGGGACGCAGCGACTGGCGCGACGGGGCGTCCGTCGACTTCGACGCGCGCGTCCGGCTCCACGCGTACGCCCATCTCGCGCACGACGCTGCCGTTCACGCGCACGCGTCCCGCAGCGATCAACGCGTCGGCGTGGCGGCGCGATGCGATCCCCGCATGCGCGAGGAACGCATTCAATCGGATCGCAGCCGTCGTCGTCTGCGTCAGTAGCGCTCCTTCTCCTCGTATCCGCGCGCCATCGAGAGCGCTTCTTTGGTAACCAACTGAAGAAACTCTTCGTTGGTCCGCGTCTGCGCCATCTTGTCGAGGATGATCTCGGTGATGTCGCCGGTATTAAGGACCGCCGTCGCGCGGCGCAACATCCAGATCTTCCGCATCTCGTCGGGCGAGAGCAGGAGCTCTTCATGCCTGGTTCCCGAACGCTTGATGTCGATCGCCGGAAAGACGCGCGACTCCGCGAGCTTGCGGGTGAGGTTGAGCTCCATGTTGCCCGTACCCTTGAACTCTTCGAAGATCACGTCGTCCATCTTCGAGCCGGTCTCGATGAGGGCGGTGGCGATGATGGTGAGCGACCCGCCTTCCTCGATCTTTCGTGCGGCGCCGAAGAAGCGCTTGGGCTTGTGCAGCGAGGCGGTATCCAAACCACCGGAGAGCGTGCGCCCGGACGTCGGAATCACCTGGTTGTAGGCGCGAGCCAAACGCGTGATCGAGTCGAGCAGGATGACGACGTCCTTCCCGAGCTCCACCAGTCGCTTCGCACGCTCGAGCGTCAGCTCCGCGACCGCGGTGTGATTCTCAGGGTGCTCGTCGAAGGTGGAGGCCACGACTTCGCCGTCGATCGTACGCTGCATGTCGGTCACTTCTTCCGGCCGCTCGTCCACCAACAGCGCGATGATGTGCGCCTCCGGATGATTGATCGAGATCGAATTCGCGATGTTCTTGAGCAGCGTAGTCTTACCGGCCTTCGGCGGCGAGACGATCAACGCACGTTGCCCCTTTCCGATCGGGCAAAAGAGGTCGATCACGCGCGTGGAGAGTTGCGTCGAGCGTACCTCCAGTTTGAAGCGCTCGTTGGGATAGATCGGCGTGCCCTTTTCGAAGACACGCCGCCCTTTGATCGCCTCGGGGTCGAGGCCGTTGATCTTCTCGACGCGGACGAGGCCGAAATACTTCTCGCCTTCCTTCGGGCGCCGTACCAGCGCTTCGAGGTGATCCCCGCGTCGCAATTCGTAGCGGCGGATCGTCGCCTGGCCGACGTACGCATCTTCGGGGCCGACGACGTAGCCGTTGCGGCGCAGAAAACCGTAGCCCTCCGGCAGAATGTCGAGGATGCCGCTAGCGCGTTCGATCCCCGATCGCTGCGCTTGTACCGTGAGGATCTGCGCGATGAGCTCGTCTTTCTTGACTTTCGCCGGACTCGCGACCTCGATCTCGAAGCCCTTGGCGATCTCGACGAGATCGCTCTTCGTCTTCTCTTCGAGTTGCGCAGACGTCAGCAGTTGCGGAAGCGTCGCCTCGGCCTGGAGCAGCGCCTCATGGTGCTGCTGATTGAAATGATGTCGGCGTCCGCGGCGGCGCCGCCTGCCGCCGTTCGGAGGACGGCCGTTGTCGGTGGTACGATGCTCGAGTTGCAGAGGACTCTCTCTCTCGTGACGATGCACGCACCGCACGCACGACGGCTACCGCATGAAGCCGAATGCCGTGCAACGGGGTGCGGAGATGATCTGACACGCGGACGCAACGATGACGACGTCGGTCGCGCGGCGTCGCTCCGACTATAGCACAGCCTTCCGGCGGCGATCAAGACGGCGCCCCGCGGTCCCGTCGGCGGCGACACGAGGCCCGCTCACGAACGGATTCCCTTCTTCATAGAAGCGCAGGAGGCGATCGGCGGCTCGCGTGATGCCGATGCGAGGACTGCGCACGATTCGGCCGCGCGGTCCCTGCGGCGCAGCCAACCACAGGCGATCGTCGTCGAGGAGGTCGATGCCGTCGAGCGTACGATCGATCGCGAGCGCCGCACAGAGGCGCCCTGGTCCGCGGCAGAGATCTCTCGGCGCCGCACCCGTGCGGCGGCGGCGCATCGCCTCGATCCCGCCGAGGGGCTCGAGGGCACGCACCAAGACCGCTGCACCGCGCCCTTCCGGATCGCTCGTGACGTTCAGACAGTGCGCCGTTCCGTAGATGAGATAGACGTACGCACGGTGCGGTGGGGCAAACATCGACGCATTGCGGGCAGTTCGTCCGCGATACGCATGCGACGCGGGATCGCCGTGCGGATAGGCCTCGACTTCGACGATGCGCCCGCAGGCAACGTCGCCGTCGAGCGCACGCACCACCACGCATCCGATCAACGAACGCGCGAGTGCGATACAACCGACGGGGAGCTCGTCACGGCGCAAGCGGCGTAACTCCATCGCCGCCACCATACGCGATCAGGCGGCGTCATGCAAGGCGATCTCGGCGCGGGCACGCGCCTCGAGATCGGTATCTCCTGCGACCTCCACCACTACGTCGGCAAACGCATTCATCAGGCACCGCAACCGCAGGTGTGCGATGAGGCGATCGGCCGGTACGTCCTCGTGGTCGCGCAGCTCACGGACGAGCGCATCGTCGCTCACGCCGATGCGAAGCCGTGTATATCCTTTCTTACGGAGGACGGCCAGCAGCGCCCGCAACGCGCAGTAGCCGACCTCCACCCGGTCATACGGATCGCCCTCCATGACGAAAGGAAGACGCAGCACTCCGCCGGCCGCGGAGCGCGCGTAGAGCAGTCCCCTGGCGCCCCGGGCGGCATACCCGACTCGCACGATCGCCTTCTTGCCCCGAACCTCGCGCACTCGCATGCGGCACCTCCCCATCCAGTTTATGCGAACACATGTTCGAAGTCAAGCCCGCCCGCGATGATCAGGCAACGGCGTGGCTGGCGAGGACCTCTCGATAGACGGCGAGGGTTCCCTCGACCTGACGTTCGATGGAAAAGCGCTCCGCCGCACTACCGGCCAGGTTTCGAAGCCGCTCCCCCACGTGGGGCAGCTGCGTGACGGCGCGAGCGAGGGCCTGCGCATCCGCCGGAACCAGCAACGCCGCACCGCCGGTCACCTCACGGGTCGCGGGGGAGTCCGCGGCGACGATCGGAAGGCCGGCGGCGAGGGCCTCGACCAGAACGACCCCTTGGGTCTCGCTCGTGCTCGCGAAGACGAAGGCATCCGCATCGGCATAGAGCGCGCTGATCTGCTCCCGCGGAACGACGCCGAGAAACCGCACCCGATCCGCTACCCCGACGCGTCGTGCCTGCTCTTCCAGCGCCGCCCTCTCGGGCCCGTCGCCCGCGATCACCAACGAGACGGCAGGCGGCAGCACGGCCAATGCATCGAGGAGCAGATCGACGCGCTTCTCGCGAGCCAAGCGAGAGACCGTCAGGAGCCGCAGCGCCACACCGTCGCCAGCGGGCCGGCGCTCGCGCAGCGCGGCCGCTCGTCGAAACGGAACGAGATCGATGCCGGTCGGCACGACCGAGACCGGCGTTCGCACGCCGATCTCTCGGAGCCGATCGCGCATCGCTTCCGTCGGAACGATCACGGCATCGGCTCGATTCGCCACGAGGCGCGTCAGGCGCGTCATCGCCGCTCGCGCACCGTGCGGCTCGAACGGCACGTAATGCGCGTACGCTTCCAGGCGCGTGTGGTAGGTGAGCACCACCGGCAGTCCGTGACGCCGTGCGGTACGCAGTCCCGCCCAGCCGATCACGAAGAGCGAATGCAGGTGTACGACGTCCAATCGACTGAGCAGCGTCTCGATCCGACGATAGGCGAGCGGCGGTAGCGCGAGGCGATATGGCGTCCGGGCAGGTAACGGGAACGACGGAACGCGGATGACGCCCTCCTCGCGCACGTCCTCGCCGGGCAGGTGGGGAGTCACGCAGAACGCCTCGTGCCCTCGGTCGCGTAGCCCGCGCACGAGACTCTCCACCGAGGTCACGACACCGTTGACCACCGGGCGATAGATTTCCGTAAAGAGGCCGACGCGTAGTCGCTGCATCGCTCGCCCTCTTTAGGTTCTGCCGCAGCTCCGGCCTGCGAGGCAGCGCTACGATCGCCTCGCGGAGCTGCGCCGCGGACGGCACTCGACCCCGTCCCGACGCAGCATTGCGCGACCTGGAGACCTGAACCGAACGAGCTGCTCCTCGCGTTGAAGGTCGGTCCTTCCTTTCGTGCGACTTTCGGCATATCCCGGCGCGGAAGAGCCCGTGCTATAGTGCCCGAGTTCGCTCCGGACATACCGAGCGAGCCATAGGTAGGCCGATCGACGGCCACCGACGGCGCGGCAGATCTCTCCGGAGTCCTGCCGCCCCGGCATCACCGCCGCTGAACATCGGGTCGCCGTTCGAACCCCGCGCTGCGCGCGGATTCGGCGACGGCCACGCTTCAGGGAAAGGAGCTGGGGTTGATGGGACGATGTCCTCTCACCTACACGCGCCTGCTCGCTGCAGGCACCCTCTTGCTCGGCCTGATCGCGGCCGCGGCGTGGGGACTCCCGAGCGGAGCCTCCGCCCGCCCCGAGGATCGGGTCGTCACCACTACGGTGCAGTCCGCCACGATCACCCCGCCGCTGCACCGACACCTCGACTTCTCGTTGCCGCCGGACGCCCGGCGCATCATCAGCCAAGGCCGTCCGGGCCTTCTCGCCGTCCTCGTTCGCCGCGTGCGCGCCGGAACGGGGCGGGAGCACGTCCTTGTCATCGCTCGGCTGGTCGTACGCGCACCGTCGCCGCGCATCGTCGCGGAGGGCGTGCGACGCTATGATGCACGTATGAACCCTGCTCCCACGGCGGTCCGCGACGTCCTTCAGCGCACGTCCTACGTGGCTGCCAGCGCGATGCGGATGGTTGCGACGGCGTACACTCCGTCGTGCGACGGATGTAGCGGGATCACGGCGACGGGGTACCGCGCGGGGCCCGGCATCGTGGCGGTCGATCCGCGCGTCATCCCGCTCGGATCGCGGCTCTACATCCCGGGGTACGGCTTCGCCGTCGCCGGCGATACGGGCGGCGCGATCCGCGGCGACCGTATCGACCTGGGGTTCTCGTCCACGCGCGCGGCGCTGCGATTCGGCCGCCGTATCGTCACGGTCTATCGCCTGCGAGCACGGTGACGCACCCGCGCGCATTACTCCGCCGCTACGACCTGCGTCCGAGGAAACGTCTGGGACAGCACTTCCTGCTCGATCGCGGTGCGGCCGCCCGTATCGCGCATTTGGCGGTCTGCGCGGCCGGCGAACCGCAGCCGCTGATCGTGGAGATCGGTGCCGGAACGGGAACGCTCACCGCAGCGCTTCTCGCCGCGGGTGCGCGCGTGACTGCACTTGAGATCGATGCCGACCTCGTTGCGTTGTTGCGCGACGACGAAACGCTGCGCGATGCGCGCATCGTCCACGCCGACGCGCTGGCTTTCGATTATGCCGCCGTCGCAGAAGGCAAGCATTGGTCTCTTGCCGGCAACTTGCCGTACAACATCGCGACACCGTTGGTGATGCACTTGGTCGAGATGGAGGGCGGCCCGCAGGTCATGACGATCATGGTCCAACGCGACGTCGCCGACCGCATGACGGCGGAGCCCGGAACCGCCGCATACGGAAGCCTCTCGGTCGCGATTGCCGATGCCATGGAAGCTCGGCGCGTCCTGACGCTCGGGCCGCACGCCTTCTATCCGCGTCCCGGCGTTGATTCCGCGGTGATACAACTCGTCCGCCGCGCTCGGCCCGCCGTAGAGGTCCGCGATCGCTCGGTCTTTCGCCGCGTCGTACGCGCCGCATTCGCGTATCGCCGGAAGACCGTGGGCAATGCGTTGATGCTCGCGCTCGGCCTTCCGCGCGAGCGGGTGATGCAGGCGCTCGCGACGAGCGGCATCGAAGGAGAGATTCGTGCGGAACGACTCGATCTCCACGCCTTTGCCCGATTGGCGGACGCTCTGGCCCCCGACCTCGTTTGAACCACTGAAGACGATCGCGCTCGGCGTCGCCGTCGTCCTCGTCTCGCTTCTGCTCGGCTTGATCGCCGTCGCCGTGATCGCGGCCCATCACTTGCTGGCGCTCCCGGAATTCGCCCGCTTCGCCCATGCGGGGACGCCGCCGAACGCGGCTGCGTTCCGCAGCGCCGTGGAGGAGTTCCGCCGCGCTCATCCGCAACTGTTTCTGCGCCTCGTTCAACCGACGGTCCCGGAGGCGCTCGGAAGTCAAGCGATCCTCGATCTCTCCGGGGCAGCGTTGCTGCTCCTTTTCTTGCCGCGCATTGCCGCGGTGGATTTGCGCGCGCTCGGCTTCGCACGGCCGGACGCGCGCGCGATTCTAGTGGCGTTGGCGGGCATTCCCATCGCGTTCCTGACGGTCTTCGTCGCAGAGGCGATCCTCACGCTATCGAAGGCGACGGTCCGGCCGGAGGAAGTCATCCGACTCCTCACCGGCGTACGCGATCCGGCGACCATCACCGCGTTCGTGCTCTTCGCCGTCGTCCTCGCGCCCTTCGCCGAGGAGATCTTCTTCCGCGTCTTTCTCTTCAACGCGATCGCGCGCCATGCCGGGTTTTGGGCCGGTGCTCTGGTGAGCAGCGCCGTCTTTGCGCTGGCACATGCCGATCTCTCCGCATTTCTCCCGCTCGCCGGTGTCGGCATCGTTCTCTGCTGGGTCTATGCGCGCACGCGAAATGCCTGGTGCGCGATGCTGACGCACGGCGGCTTCAACGGGGCGATGATGCTGGGATTCTTTTCACTGCACCACTGACGCACGCGCCTGCGCTCGCGTCACGTGAGCGAGCGTATCGCCTCCAGCACGAGTTCCGCAGGGATCTGCCGCCGACCCACGATGACACTCCGCTGGCGTAGTTCAGGCGGAATGGTGCGCGGCGAGGGACGGCGATCGAAGCCTCGTGCCGTGACTCCTTCTCCGACCAAGTGCACCGATCGCGTATGGTATTCATCGTACCAGTCCGGGTGATGTGCGTGCCAGACGCCGACGACCGGAAGATCGCCGCGCGCCATCGCCAAGTGCAACGGCCCAGCCGGAACGCCGGCGAACAGATCTGCACGCGCATACAGCGCCGTCAAGATGCGCGCAAACGGAAGATCGAGATCGCCGAACAGGTGCGCGTAGGATACCGCGACGTCTGCGAGATCCGAATCCTCTCCCGGCATGCCGTCCAGGAGCACGACGCGATAGCGCGCATTGAGCGCACGCAGGCCGCGCACGAACGCGCGAACCTCCTCCGGATCCCAATCTTTGGCGGGATTGGTGTGCCCGCGATGGGCCAACACGCAGAGCCGTCCGCCATAAGGAATCAATCGACGCACGCGCTCGTCCACGAGCGCACGCGTCCGTTCGTCCACTGAAAACGCGAGGCTACTCGGAATGGGGCGCGCCAGATCGATCGTCCGCAGGCGCTCGGCGGAGACCAGGGCGCGCAAGAGGCTGCGCGCTTTCGTGTGAAAAGGGAAGCCGCTGCGGCCTTCGGGCTCCGGGTAGTCGGTCCACAAGACGACGTCCGGAGCAAACCGCCGCATCGGTTGGTACAAGGGCGGCGGAATCGCCAACTCTCGTTCGCTTCCGTCGAGACCGCGAAACCGGACGCCGAAGTGGCGCGCTCCCCAGCGCGAGCCGTCGTCCAGGGCGTTGATGCCGGTGTACAGAGGCGTCACGTACGCGTTGCCTTCCATCACGCTCACGTAATCGTCGCCGATGCGCGTGATCGCATAGACGTTGGAGGGCTCCAGAAACGGCAGCACGATGGCCAAATGGACCCAATCGCCCAAACCGTGCGGCCAGTAGATGAGAACCCGACAGTTTCGGATCGCGGCGAAACGATCTTCGGCGACGACCGGCACTCGCATACGCGGAAGCGACGGATCAAGACGATCGTCCCGACGAAGCAGGCGTTTCAGCATGGGATTCCGTGCTCAAGCGCCGTCCGTTCCACGATCGAACGCAGGCGCTCTACGAAGCGCGCGACCGAGAACCGTTCCGCGTGTTCCCGCAACCGCATCGGATCGAACGCGCGCTCCTCGAACGTGCGCAGCAGCTCCGCCAGTGCGTCCGGTTCCGCGCGATCGAAGAAGAGGCCCGTCACTCCATCGATGACCGTCTCCAACGCACCGCCGCCGCGATAGGCGATCGTCGGTCGGCCCGCCGCCGCCGCTTCGAGCGCCACCAATCCAAAATCTTCCTCACCCGGAACGATGACCGCACGCGCATTCGCATAGAGCTGCGGCATCCGAGCGTCGTCCACGAAACCGGCGAATACGACGTCCGCACCCCGCGCCGCCTCCCGCAACGAGCGTTCCATCGGGCCGGTGCCCGCGATCACCAGCGGTACGCCTGCCGACTTCGCCGCTGCGATCGCGAGATCGGCGCGTTTGTACGGCAGCAGGCGCGCCACCATCAGGAAATATCCACCGCCGCCGTCGCCGACGCGAAAGCGCTCCACGTCCACCGGTGGATGGAGAATATCCGCGCTGCGACCGTAATACTGCGCGATGCGGGCGGCGGTCGTGGCGGAATTCGCGACATATCGCGTCGGTCGCGCGGCCGCACGGCGATCCCACGCGGCCAGACCAGCGACGATCGGACGCGCGATCCGTCCGGCTCCCAAACCGCCGACGTACGCATCGTAGGCGAAGAGAAAGCGGCTGACCGTATGCAGATAGCAGACGTGCACCGCGCCGTCGCGAACGCGCACGCCCTTCGCCCACGCGCTCGACGAGCTGACGATCACGTCGTAGTCGCGCAGATCGAAGCGCTCGAAGACGAACGGGTAGAGGGGCGCAAAGTAGCGGAAATGGCGCCGCGCCCCGGGAACGCGAGAAAGAAACGAGGCGCGCACGCGCTCACGAGGAACCAGGTCGCCGAGGAGTCGAGCATCGTACAGCGCGGTAAAGATCGGCGCGTCCGGCCATGCACGCGCGATATACGAAAAGACCCGTTCCGCTCCGCCGCGTTGGTTGAGATAATCGTGGACGAGCGCGACGCGCAGAGCCGAACCCCTCGCCGAGAAGCCGCTCAGTTCTGCGCCGCCGGTACGTTCCGCGGGAGCACGAGCGCCAGGATCGGCCTGGCGAGATACCGGCGCGCGACGCGCTGCAGTTCGACCGGCGTCACCGTTCGAATGCGCGCTGCGAGGATCTGCCGTTCGTCGGCAGGGAGTCCCTGCGAGGCGAGCACCGCATACCACCATGCCTGCGACTGCAGCGAACCGTCACCGGCCAGAAGGAGATCGCCCGCCGCGATCCTCTCGAACCCGTCGAGCGAACCGGTGAGCGAGAGCCGATCGAGCACGCTCGCGAGCGTGAGCGTCGTCTCGAAGAGACGCTCCGGCTCGCCGAGCCCCCCATCGACGAAGAGATCGAGCGAGGGGTGCCGATCATCGAACGTATAGATCGTGCCGATCGCTCGATCCACGATCGCGGTGGAGACGGTTGCCGGAAGCGGTGACGCGCGGCGAAGCGACTCTTGGAGGAGCGCAGCGAGGACGAACATCGCCGGTGCATCGGGATCGCGCAAGGACGGCGCCGCATAGCGAACGACCATCCATGGCGCACCGATCGCCCTATAGGCGATGAGCTGGCGCGAGCGTGCAGTCAGCGTCGGTGCGGAAAAACGAACCGGCGCAGCGCTCCCCGGACGCAAAGCATCGAGCACCTGTTGGAGCGCAGCTCGATCGGCGTCGTCGAAGGCGCCGACGGCACTCGCGATCGTGCCCGCACGGCGATACGAGCGTTCGAAGAACGAGCGAACGTCTGCGGCGTCGAGCCATGCCAGCGACGCGGGCGTTCCGTACGGGAGCATTCCGGCACCGGAATCCTGCACCCACGCGCGATCGAGCATCTGCGTTCCGATCCGTAAGGCATCGCTCTGATCGCGTTCGAAGCGCCGTTCGAGAACGGCACGCGCGCGAGCGATCGCGGCGGGAGAAAAATCCGGGTTCGCCAGCGCGTCGTGGAGGAGGTCGAGCGCCTGCGGCATCGCGCGCGGCAAGGTCTCCACGTAGAGCCGGACGCGTTCGCCCTCGACGGTCTCCTCCAACGATCCACCGTGCGCGGCGATCGCTTCGTCCAGCGGCAGACGCTGCGTCTCGCCCGCGACCGTCACCGTCACCGGCGTGCGCACCAGCGCGGCGGCCGTCAGCGCGGCGAGCCCATCCTCTCGAAGGCGCTGGCGATCGCGCCCGGCCGGGATGAAGAACTCCACGCCGGTGAGCGAGGCGGCGGGATCGGCGTGGACGGTGATCACCGGCGGCGCGAGATCCGATGCCGGTGGAGCCGCCATCGCGCCGAGCGGCAGGCTCGCAGCGAGCGCTACGCCGGCCAGGAGGCGCAGGACGCGAAACCGGACGGCGATCACGAGACTCCTCCCTTCCGCTCTGCGACGAGATGCACGACGAACGGAGTGCCGAGATACCGCGCTGCGACCGACGCCACCGTTGCGGGATCGAGGGCTTCGGCGATTCGGTCGTAGCTTCCGCCGGGGAGCCCCGGAGCATACGCCGCTGCGCCTTCCGCGGCGTACCAACCGAGATCGTCGGCCATCTCGGGCGGCGTCTGCGCATCCGCGTGCACGTGGTAGATGAAGATCGCGCGCGCGGGGGCGAAGCGCGCCGCATCCATCGGCGCACGCAACGCCGCGATCTCTTTCGTCGCGATCGCCGCCGCCTTTTCCGCATCCGGGCCGCTGATCGTCACCAGCAGCGCTCCCGGACCGTGCGTCGTCACGAACTGGCCGTCCACTTCGGCGTCGAGACCCATCCGGCGCACCGTTTTCGCGACCACACCGGTTTCAGGGCGAAAGAGGGTATCGGCAATGAAGTCCATCGCCGTCGCCGCCTTTTCGTCGGCGATCGGCGGTCCGATCCACCCCAATCCGATCCCGTTGACGCTCGCTGCGACGGTGCGCGTAACCGGTGCCGCGGCGGGCGTTGAGTCGAAGGGCGCATCGCCGCCGTCACCCGCTATCCTTCCCGCTGCCGTCGTCGCGGTCGCCGTCACGTCGCCGGCCATGGCAATCACGGTGTTCTCGGGTCGAAATGCGCGCTTCGCGAACGCCGTCACGTCCGCAACCGACGGTCCCGTCAAGAGCGACGGATCGCCGGGAATCGGCGGATCGTGCGCGGGTCCCGAGGCATACAACAGCGACGTGAGTGCGGCACGAATCGCGAGCTCGGGAACGAGGCGCTGCTCGACGACGCCGATCGCCAGATCCCGTCGCGCCGCGCGTAGCGTCGCGCTGGTGATCACCGGCGAAAAATAGGCGGCACGGAGTGCCGCCAGTGCCTGCGCAGCATCGTCGGCGGGAACCACGGCTTGCACGCCGGTGATGTCCGGATAGACGCTCACCGAGAAGCGCCCGCCCATCCCGCGGATGCGCTCCGCCAGCGACGACCCGTGGCGGTCCGGCGTCGCTGCGACGGCAACGGCCGCCAGACGGGCGATCCCGGGCTGATCGCCGGTATACCCGTCGCCGGGAGCACGGAACCAGAGATCGATCGCCGTGATGCCGCTTGCCGGATCGGACTGCATGATCACCGCCGGTCCATTCGTCGCAGCCGAAACGGGATGAGCGAAAAAGAACGCCGCACCTGCGATCACCGCGATGCGGAAGACCGTTACGACGGCGCGCGTCATGCGGGCTCGGGCGAGATCGCCGGCGGGATGCGACCGGGCAACGATTCGCGCTGGGGCGCACTCGCAGGCGGCGGCGGGGGAGGCGCGGTCTGCGCGGCGGCACCGCCGTTGCGATCGTAGGGCTTGCCTTCGAGGATCGCGCGCACTTCGTCGCCTTCGACCGTCTCGTATTCGAGCAGCGACTTCACCATGCGCTCGACCTTGTCCCAATTGTCCTCGAGGATTCGGCGCCCTTTTTCGTAGCAGGACTCGATGATCTTGCGCACCTCGGCATCGATCTTGCTCGCGACTTCCTCGGAGTAGTTGCGCTCCTCGACGAGATCGCGCCCGAGGAAGATCTGATGGGAGCCGCGTCCGAACTGGATCGGGCCCAGATCGCTCATCCCGTACTGCGTGACCATCCGGCGAGCGAGCTCGGTCGCCTTCTCGAAGTCGTTGCTTGCACCGGTCGTCACGTCGTGAAACTTGATCTCTTCGGCGATACGACCGCCGAGCGCCATGGTGATCTCGGCGAGGAGCTCTTCCTTAGTACGGTTGTGACGATCGTCCTCGGGCAACGACCACGTAATGCCGAGCGCCATACCGCGCGGAATGATCGTCACCTTGTGCACGGGATCGGCCTTTTCCAGCAGGCCGCCGATGATCGCATGCCCCGATTCGTGATAGGCCGTGACCTCTTTTTCTTTCTGGGACATCGCCATCGAACGGCGCTCCGGACCGACCATCACGCGATCGATCGCCTCCTCGCAATCGCTCATCTCGATGACCGACTTGTTGCGCCTGGCGGCGAGCAACGCCGCTTCGTTGAGCAGATTCTCCAGATCGGCGCCCGAGAAGCCCGGCGTGCGCTTCGCGAGCGTCTCGAGCGAGACGTCCTTCGCGAGCGGTTTGTTGCGCGCATGGACTTCGAGGATCTTCTGGCGCCCGCGAACATCCGCGCGATCCACCACCACCTGGCGGTCGAACCGCCCGGGCCGCAACAACGCCGGATCCAGGACATCCGGGCGATTGGTCGCCGCGATGAGGATCACGCCCGTGTTCTGATCGAAGCCGTCCATCTCGACCAGCAGCTGATTGAGGGTCTGCTCGCGCTCGTCATGGCCGCCGCCCAGTCCGGCACCGCGCTGGCGCCCCACCGCGTCGATCTCGTCGATGAAGACGATACACGGCGCGGATTTCTTCGCCTGGTCGAAGAGATCGCGCACGCGCGAGGCACCGACGCCGACGAACATCTCGACGAAGTCCGAACCGGAGATCGAAAAGAACGGCACACCGGCCTCTCCCGCGATCGCGCGCGCGAGCAACGTCTTCCCCGAACCGGGTGGTCCCAGCAGCAGGACGCCCTTCGGGATGCGCGCGCCGAGGGACTGATACTTCTTGGGATACTTGAGGAAATCGACGATCTCTTCGAGCTCGGCTTTCGCTTCATCGACGCCCGCGACGTCGGCAAAGGTCACTTTGGGGCGATTCTCGGAGAGCATCTTGGCTCGGGAACGCCCGAACGAGAGCGCTTGACTACCGCCGCTCTGCGCCTGCCGCAGGATGAAGAACAGGAACGCCGCCATCAGCAAGAACGGCAGCAGTTGCATGACGTTCGAGAGAAAGCCGGTATTCACGGGCTGCTCGAAATTGACGTGTCCCTTGACATGCTTCTCGACGTCGGTGACGAAACTCTGGTCGGTATTCGGAAGCGAGACCGTATAGCGCGTTCCGTCGGCGAGTCGCCCGGTGGCCTGCAAACCGACGGCGTCGAACGAACGCACTTGACCGGCTTCCAGCTTGCGATAGAACGTGCCGTAGTCGAGCGGCACCGCGCTCTCGCCCGGTTGGACGACGCGCTCGAGAATGAAGACGACCGCCACGATGGCGGCGATGATGAGCAGGATCGAGCGGAGATGCTTGGTCACGTCAGGGTGTGCTTTCTATTCGGTAAAAATCCGGGAGCGCAACTGGGCGACGTATGGCAGATTGCGGAAGAGTTCCCGGTAGTCCAAACCGTACCCTACGATGAACGCATCGGGTGCGACCAAACCGACATAGTCGATGGGAACCTCCACCCGTCGCCGGTACGGCTTGTCGAAGAGCGCACAGGAGCGAAGCGTCGCGGGCCGTCGCCCCTCGAACAACCCGCGCAGGTAAGCGAGCGTCATGCCGTTATCCACCACATCCTCGACCAACAACACATCCTTCCCCGTCACCGGTGCATCGACGTCTCGGAGCAGCCGGACCTCGCCGCTGCTCCGAAACGAATTCCCGTAGCTCGAGACCACGAGATAGTCGAGGAGGATCTCGTCCGGTCCGTCCGGCCGCCGGGCGACGGCACGCGCCAGATCGGCGACGGCGAGGAGCGCCCCTTTCAGGACGCCCACCATCACCAGTGTCCGCCCCCGATAATCGCGCGCGATCTGGGTCGCGAGGCGCTCGATCGCCTCGGCGATCTGAGCGCGATCAAAGAGCACTCGCTCGATCGCTTCGTCATAGCCCCGTTCTTCGATCACTCTCGCTCGACCTCCAACCGCTCGCCTCGTACGACCGCCGTGACGCCCTCTCCCAGCCGAAAGCGCCCGCTGCCGCGTCGTTCGAGCGTCCGCGCGATCGCCTCGATGCGTTCGAACGTGACGTCGTCCAGCGCATCCGCCTCCAGCAGGCGTTCGCGCACCCGGCGCCGCGACCGGGCGCGAACCCGCCCTGCGCGTTCGTCCGCGAGGAGCGCGGCCGCGCGCGCAGCCGCTTCGTCGAGGCCGGGAAAGAGCGGGCGCAGCGCCGCCAACGACGTCCGGACGGCGTTGCGGCGCCGGTCGAGCGAGAGGTTCGTCGGATCGATCGCGTACGGAAGGGCGCGCCAGTGGCAGTACGCACGAAGATCCTCCGATGCGAACCGCAGGAGTGGCCGAACGAGGGCGATCTCGTCGGCCAGTCTGCGGCGCGTGGGCATCCCCGCCAGCCCCTCCGGGCCCGCACCCCGGAAGAGCGCGAGGAGGATCGTCTCCGTCTGATCTTCGGCGTGATGGGCGACGGCGACGGACTCGGCTCCTGAGCGCCGTGCCTCCGTCACCAGCGCTGCGTACCGGGCCTCCCGGAGCTCCGATTCCGATGCCTGCGGCGAGCGATCGAGATCGAGCACGGAGAGCGGAAGCTCCAGCGCCGTCGCCACCGCCGTCGCGACGGCCTCATCCTGGTCGGCGGACGGGCGCGTATGGTGGTTCACGTGTGCGAGGCGTACCGTCAGGTCCAGCGCAGGTGCGATCGCGGCGAGTATCCCTGCCAGCGCGACCGAATCCGGACCGCCGCTGCACGCCGCGAGCACTCGCTCACCGCGACGGAAGACACCCGCACGCGCGACCTCCCCCTCCAGCGCGCGCTCGGGGTGCGCGCCTCTCATCGCCGCCCCACGGCGCGTGCCGTCTCACGCAGCGCCTCTCGTTCCGCGATCGCCCGCCGCTTGTCCCAGAGCTGTTTGCCGCGTGCCAGTCCGAGCTCGACTTTCGCGCGACCCCGTTTGAAATAGAGCCGAAGCGGCACGAGGGTCAGGCCCTTCTCCTGCACGCGACCCTGCAGCCGCAGAATCTCCTCTTTATGGAGGAGCAATTTGCGCGGCCGGCGCGGTTCGTGATCGGCGTACCCGCCGTGGTCGTACGGAGCGATATGCATGCCGACGAGCCACACCTCGCCGTCGCGCACGCGCGCATAGGCCTCCGCCAAACTCGCCCCCCCGGACCGCAACGACTTGACCTCCGGGCCGGTGAGCACGATGCCGGCCTCGACTGTCTCCAGAATGTGATACTCGTGCCGCGCCCGGCGATTCTCGACGGTGGGAGTTCCGGACGAACGAGCAGCGGAGCGATTCGCACTCATCGCCCGTCACACGCGGCCGGGTTGCGCCGATCGGCGACCGCATCCACGGATCCCATCGAGACGAAAGTTCCCTCGCCTTCGACCAAGACGTGACCTTCCGCGTCGCGCACGGCGGCTTCCAATCCGAGCGCTCCACGTCGCTGCCAGGCGAGGCGACCCTCGATCGTGAGCGGCACTTCCAACGGCAGCGCCCGACGAAACCGCACGGTCATCCGCGCGGTGACGCCGCGATACCCGGCAAAACCGGCCGCATGCGCCATCGCCTCGTCGAGGAGCGCCATCGCGATCCCGCCGTGCGCGATGCCGCGCCACCCCTGAAAGTTCGGCGAGAGGACGGTCGAGGCGCGCGCGACGCCGCCGTCACATCGCCGGAAGTGCAGGCGCAGGCCGATCGGGTTCTCCGGGCCGCACGCGAAACAACGGCCGTCGTCGACGGGCACGCTCATCGTCCGAACTCCAGCCGTGCGGCAAGATACTCCGGCAGGTTCGCCGCGAGGATGCGCCGTTGGGCGTCGGCGACGGGATAGTCGTACCGCACCCACGTCACCATCCTGCGCTCCGGCTCGTAGAAGACGAGCGAGGGTTGCGGATTGAGATCGCGCGGTTGGCCGATGCTGCCCACGTCCACGATATACCGCTTCCCAGGCTCGACGGCGAGCGTTCCGCCGTGCTGCATGTGCCGGTGCGAGATCGCACCGTCGGGTTCGAGGGCATACCACTCGGCGATATGCGTATGGCCGACGAAGATCAACGGCGCATCCGTGCGGGTGAAGGCCCGCTGAGCGGTGCGCTTGTCGAGGATGTACTCGAAATACTCCACCGGTGCTCCATGGACCATGAGGAAATCCGGCAAGCGCAATTCGTACGAGAGCCCGCCGAGCCACGCGCGCAGATCCGGTTCGATCACGCCCTGCGTCCACACGATCGCCGCTCGCGCGGCATCGTTGAAATGCTCGACGCCGTAGTTGTCGACCGCTGCGACATCGTGGTTGCCGAGCACGACGTAGCGGGCGCGCTCGCGGATCGCGCGCAGGCATTCGTTCGGATCGGGACCGTAGCCGACAATGTCGCCGAGACAGCACACGACGTCGTCCGGCGCGATCAGCTCGAGCGCGCGCCGGAGCGAGACGAGATTGCCGTGGATATCGGAGAGGAATGCGTACCTCACACCGGGAGCTCCGCGAAGACCGCACGCATGCCCTGCGCGAAAGCGGCGCGCTGCGCGGCCGTCCCGACGGTGACGCGCACGCAGCGATCCAACGGGGGCGCGGCGGGCTTACGAATCCAGATTCCGCGCCGAGGCAACGCGCGCAGGACGTCCTCCGCGGCACCGACGCTCCCGCAATCGATGCACACGAAGTTGGTGTGCGACGGCAGCGCCCGGATGCCGAGGTCCCGCGCGAGCGCCGCATACTCCTCGCGACCGCGCGCGGTCTCCGCGACGACCGCGCGCAGGTGGTCCTCGTCATCGAGGGAGGCGAGAGCACCGGCCTGCGCGATGCGGTTCACGCCGTACTGCAGGCGTACTTTCTCGAATGCGGCGACGATGCGACGCGAGGTGATCGCATAGCCGATGCGCGCGCCCGCCATACCGTATGCCTTCGAGAAGGTGCGTGTACGAACGACCCCGTCGTCCGGCGCGAACGCAGGCAGATCGCCGTGCGGGACGAAATCGGCATACGCTTCGTCGAGCAGCAGCAACGTCTGCTCCGGCAACGTCGCCCGGAACCGTTCGATCTCCGCCGGCGGGACGAATGCCCCGCTCGGATTGTCGGGATTCGCAAGGTACAGGACTCGTGGCCGCAGCCGTGCGGCCGCACGTGCGAGTGCATCGAGGTCGGGCGTTCCGTCGGAACGATAAGGGACTTCTTCCAAGTGTCCGCCGTAGCCCCGCACGTGATACGCGAAGGTGGGATAGGTGCCGCGCGACGCGAGCGCAAGCCCGCCCTCCGGCAGGAACGCCCGCACGGTCAATCCCATTAGATCGTCAATCCCCGAACCGATGCAGATTTCCTCGAAGGCACACCCGTGCCGGCACATCAAGGCTTCGCGCAACGCGAACGCATCGGGATCCCCGTACTGCCACACCTCCTCCGCGGCCGCACGCATCGCGGCAAGCGCATGCGGCGACGGGCCGAACGCGCTCTCGTTCGCACCGAGGCGCACCAGCGAGACAAGTCCGTGCTCGCGCATGAGGCGTTCGGGCCCGACGAACGGCGTGCTCGCCGGGATCGTCGCATTGAGAGCCGTCGGCTCCGCCATCGTCCTCGCTCGGTCTCCCTCTCCTCAGTCGTTCGTGTGGAGCGCCGCATTCGCCGAAAGGCGCACGCGTACCGCCGTCGGCGCGCCCTCCGGGATGACCGCGTCGCCTTCCACGACGACGTACCCGTGAGCACGGGCGGCCAACGTCGCGTGCATGGAATGGATGCCGAGCGGCACGGCAAACCACTCGCCGTCTCGCGACTCCAACCGTACGGGGACGCACGTCGTCCACCCGGCACGTCCCGAGATCGTCGTCGCTGCCTTCGCCGTACGCACGACCCGGCGTACAGGCACGGCACCGACCATGCGCGCGACGACCGGCGCGACGACGAGATCGAGCATCACGACCACGGAGTACGGATTGCCGGGAAGACCCAGGATCGGCCGCGTTCCGACGGCGCCGAGCAGCGTCGGCTTTCCGGGTCTGACGCGCAAGCCGTGGACGACGACGCCGGGTGCGCCGAGCGCGGCGACCGCGGCCGGCGTTCGATCACGATCGCCGACCGACGATCCGCCGGTGAGTACGACCGCATCGCACTCCGCGAGTGCCTCGCGCAAGGCCTCTTCGAGACGCCCGGGGTCGTCGCCGACCGGCGGGAGATGAACCGCGTCCGCTCCCATCGCCCGGAGCGCGGCTGCGACGAGATACCGATTCGAGTCGCGCACCTGGCCGGGCTGCGGCCTCACCGCCGGTGCGACGATCTCGTCGCCGGTCGAGAGCACGCCGATCAGCGGGCGGCGCAGCACCGGAACCTCGACGACCCCCAGCGTCGCGAGGACCCCGATCTCCTCGGGGCCGATGACGACGCCGGACGTCAACAACTCCTCGCCCGGTGCGGCATCTTCTCCACGTGCGATGACGTTCTCACCGGGTGCAAGCGCCGTCGGAACATCGACGTACGCGCCATCGAGCCGTGCGCGTTCTATGGGCACCACAGCATCGGCCCCATCCGGAACGATGCCGCCGGTCGGGATACGGACCGCGTCGCCGCGACCGAGCACGCCGTCGAACGGTCGCGCGATCCCTACCGCGCCGGCGATGCTCAGCCGCCCCGGCGTCGCGGCGGCGGCGACGGCGAACCCATCCATCGCGGAGCGCGGCTGCGGCGGAATCGGTTGGTCGTTCACGATCGCGCGAGCGAGCACGCGTCCCGCCGCATCGTCGAGCGCAACGCACTCCTCTCCGAGCGTCGCGAGCGGCACGCGATCAAAGAAGGTCTCGAGCGCCGCGGCCGGTGCGCGCAGTCGTTCGGGATCGAACCCGATGGTGGTCATCGCGCGCTCTTCCGCCACACTGCCGCCGCATTCCTCGACGCGCCGGAGGAAACGGCGGCGCACGGACAAAGACGCCTTCCATGCTCGACCTCGCACTGATACGGCGCGAGCCGGACCGTATTCGTCTCTCGCTGCGCCGCCGCGGTCTCGATCCCGCCGTCGTGGACGAGATCCTCCGCCTCGACGAAGAACACCGGCGCGCGCTCGCGACGTTCGAACGCGCGCAGGCCGAGAAGAATCGCCTCTCGGCGGAGATCGGCAAGGCTGCGGACAAGGCCGCCGCGGCTCGGGAGCTCCGACCGCGTTTGGATGCCTTGCGCGAGGAGATCGCAGTCGCGGACGCCGAGATGCGGCGCCTCGCACCGGACGAACCCGATTCGCCGCTGCGGGCGCTCCTCGAACAGATCCCCAATCTCGTGGACGACTCGGTCCCGGACGGGACGAGCGCGGAGCACAACGTCGTCGTCCGCACGTGGGGAACGCCCGCACGGTTCGACTTCGCGCCGAAGCCGCACTGGGAGCTCGGTGAGGCGCTCGGTATCCTGGATGTCGAGCGCGCGGCAAAGCTCTCCGGCAGCCGCTTCTCGCTGCTGCGCGGCGACGGCGCGCGACTCTCGCGTGCGATCGCGCAGTTCTTTCTCGATCGTGCGGCGCGCGACGGGTACGCCGAGATCGCACCGCCGTATCTGGTGACCCGGCGGACGATGTGGTCCACCGGACAGCTCTCGAAGTTTTCCGACGCGATGTTCCGTGACGACGACGCCGACCTCTTCCTGATCCCGACCGCCGAAGTTCCCTTGACGGCGTTGCACGCGGAGGAGATCCTCGACGGATCGTCGCTGCCGCGCAAGTACTGCGCGTGGACGCCGTGCTTCCGTAAGGAGGCCGGTGCGGCGGGTAAGGATACGCGCGGCCTCATGCGCCAGCATCAGTTCGAGAAGGTCGAGTTGGTCTGGATCACCGCACCGGAGCGATCGTTCGAAGCGCTCGAACGGCTCACGCACGATGCCGCATCGCGCTTGGAGGAGCTCGGACTGCCGCACCGGATCGTGCTCCTCTGTTCCGGAGACATGGGCTTCAACAGCGCCAAGACCTACGACATCGAAGTCTGGGTGCCGAGCAGCGCGACGTATCGGGAAATCTCGTCGTGTTCCAATTGCACGGATTTCCAGGCTCGCCGCGCGGCGATTCGCTTTCGCCGCGAGCCGCGCGCCAAACCCGAGTTCGTCCACACGTTGAACGGCTCGGGGTTGGCGGTCGGCCGCACGCTGCTCGCGATCTTGGAAAACTACCAGCAGGCCGACGGCAGCGTCATCGTGCCTGAAGCGTTGCGCCCGTATCTCGACGGACAGGAGCGCATCACCGCGGACTAGCGCGCCGTAGCGCGCCGTAGCGCGTCGGCCAACGCCTCGACCGCCTCCGAACGAGGCGGCAGCGGCATGCCGGGCGGCACGCGAACCTCGATGCGCACGGCGGAACGCCCGCCGTCGAGGGGATGGACCGTAACGACCAACCGTTCGCGCTGTTCGACGAGACCGAACCGCACCTCGATGCGCCCGCTCCGCGGGTCGTCCTCGACGACCTGCGCGCCCAGTACGTCGCGCACGGCACCGCGAATCGCCACGAGCGCCTGATCGTCGTCGCACTCCATCTCGATCTCGCGCCGAGGAGAGGCCAGCGGATCCTCCCGCGGCGGGACCTCGAGCCCCAGCCACGCGACAAGTCGCCTCGTCAGTCGCTCCATGAGGGGATGCTTTGGACCCGACGCCGGCTCGCTCCCGGCACACGCAGATCCGTCCGCTCGTCCCGAGACGACTTGACACGACGTCGCCTCGCTGGTACCGTCGCCCTCATCATGCTGCGACACACCGGTACGACGTACGGATATTCATATATCCGCCTCGCGAGAGGTCGGCCGGTGGAGTCGTGCCCCCGATAGCGCTTCCGTAGAGGACGCATCGCCGTACGAACCGCCTCGCCGACCCGGCGAGGCGGTTTGCTTTTCTACACTCGTCATCCGAAGGAGGACCATCATGCCGACCGCCGTCGTCGATTCCGAACGAGAACGCTTTCGCACCGAGGTGATCGAACGCATCGAGCAGCATCCGATCGTCCGGCACAACGCGTACTGCGAGTGGTTTTCGCACGGCCGGGCGACGCTCGACGAACTTCGCCGCTTCACCGTGCAGTTCTCGGTCTTCAGCCATCTCTTTCTGGAAGCCCAGCTTCGCAAGTGCATCGAGGCTCCCGATCTTGCCTCGTATCGTGCGAGCAAGGCGATCCTGTTGAACGAACTCGGCGTAGGTTTTCATCGCGACGGCTCGATCGACAACGGCGTCTTTCGTTTTCGCGCCGCGCATTTCGAGTGGCTGCTCGACTTCGCCGAGGCGCTCGGGCTCGCGTTCGACGAGATCGGGAAACGACGCTTCGGGTGGCCGAGCACGCTCGCGTTCTGCGATGCATTGAAGGAGTGGTACGGCTCGCCGGATCCATCGACGGCAGCCGGTGCCTCGCACGCGATCGAGCATTGGGCGGCCGCCGGCTTCTGGAAGCAGATCATTGCCGGCCTGCGGCGCATCAAGGCAGAGCGCATCCCCGCCCTACCGCTCGGCTTTTGGACGTGGCACGACCGCATCGAGGATCTCCACGCCGCACATACCGACGGCGAGCTGGACCTGCTCTTCGGACGCCCCGATTTTTCCGAAGAACGATTCCTACGCGGGGGAGTTGCGGTACTCGACGCCGTCGCGGAGTTCTGGAACGGCCTCGAGGCGGATCGCCGTGCGCGTCAGGTGCCCGGATAGAGGTCGCGCACCGTCGTGCTGCGTTCCACCTCATCGACGCGCCGGTACGTGCGCGCGAGCAGATCTCCGGCCGGGTTCGTCACGCCGTACCAGAGGTGCTCGTTCTTGAAGTGATGCCAGAGGTGATACTTCTTGATCCAGCGTCCCCACGGCGTGCGCGGGACGTACGGTGTATGCGCGACGTAATGCGTCCACTCGTAGTAGAGCAGCGCTGCGAGACTTCCGGCGAGCAGCGCGAGCGCGCGAACCGGATCGTGCACCACGACGAGATAGACGAGGTAGAACAGTCCTGCAGCCGGTACGACAAACCAAGGTGGCAGAAAGAGGAGGTCCAGCCGCGCGGGATCGATGTGATGGTCGTAATGCAACCGATGCTGGAGCCGCAGCAGCCACGGGATCGTCGACGGACGCGCATGGAAGAGGAAGCGGTGCGTCGTGTATTCCGAGCAGAAGAATGCGAGCGCACCGGCAAGCATGAGCCACGGCAGGAAAGGAAGGCGACCGAGCGCCGTCGATCCCGCCAGAACCAGCAAAGCCGCGACGAGGAGCAGGTTACTGCCCTCTCGGAGGAAGGGGATCGCCGGAGGACCCCAACGCCGCATCGTTCTCACCTCGCGTTGCGTTATCCGAGTGGAGGACTATTTCGATGAGGACGTCAGGTCTCTTGCGAGCCGCCGCAGCAGCGGCGATCCTCGCTTTCGGTACGATACCGGTGGCGGCCGGCGCGACGAGCGCGCAGCCGCAGACCTTGCAGCTGCAGACGGCGTTGACCGAGCTGTACGGCTCGCCGTTCCCCTACACCGGGACGCTGCGTCTGACGATCTACCCGAACGGCATCGTCCACGGCTACTACATGCCGACGGACGGATCGTGGCAGAACGTCACCGGCGGCATCACGGGCAATCGCATCTGGCTCGATCTCGGCCCACTGAACGGTGCCGATGTCCAGATAACCGGCGTGATCATGGGGTCGCACATCACCGGCAGCGCGCTGGTCGGCATGACGCAGTACCGCTTCGAAGCTGGGCCGCTCACCGGGTGATCTCGTAGCCGACCGCGTTCCGGGCGATCAACGGCGGCCGAAGACCAGGCGCACGTCGATCGCCCTCCCTGGTGCGACGTGGTTTCCTTGGGCGTTCTCGTAGGTGATGTAGTACCGATCGTTCAGGAGATTACTCATGCGGACTACGAGCGCGACGTCGTGGCCCAGCGCGATGCCGCGTTCGAGATCGAGCACCGTATGCGGCGGCACCTTGCAATCGTCGGTGACGGGACGGCAGAACGCCGATGAGAGGCCGGAGCCGTACGAGAGCGTCGCCGAGGTCCAGTCACCGCGGCGGTCACCGATGACGCCGCCGATCACGCCCTCCCAGCGTTGATCGTGGTCTGCGGGCGTCCAGTCCGTCGGGCTGCCGAAACACGGTGCGAGCAGTTGCGTCTCGCATCCCTTGTTTTCCGCGCGTACGTGACTCACGGTCATGAAGAGTCTCCCGTCGTGCGGCAGCATGCGTTGATAGACGGCGCTCTGCACGGAGATATCCCCCCGCGCGTAATTGATGTCCTGATGCAGCGCGGTGACGCCCACCTGCGTATCGTCGATGAGGTCCGTCGCGAGCTTCTGCATCACGCGCAGTCCGAGCTCCCCGCTGCCCACCGGCAGGTGCCCGCCGATCTCGATATCCGTATCGCGTTCCGGTTTAAGATCGAACTGTGCGACGGTCGGTTGGAGCGGCAGATTGAGGAGTCGGGCGGCTGTGGGAGAGACGTTTTCGAAGGAAAACGGTGTAAAGAAGCGCCCCACGTAGAAATACCCGTCAGCATGCGGGCCGTAGAGCCGGGTCAGCTTCAGGCGGGGGCTCACCTGGGAGAAGCCGCGATCGAACTGGGTCGAGAAGATCTGAAAGGCATCCGCTCGCACGCCGTACTCAAGTCGCCAGATCCGCGAGAGGGTCCACGTATCTTGAAGATAGGCGCTCTCGACGTGCGCGACGTTGGGCGCATCGTCGGATACGGTGACTGCCGCATTCGGCGTCGACGGCGTGAGAATCGGTGCGAGGAAGTTCCCCGGTTGAAGCGTCACGGCATAGTGCTTCGCGACGGTCGTGAGGTCATAGACGGCACCCCACCGGACGATATGGGCGGCGGACGCCACGCGAGCACCCACATCGAAGGACAGATCGCGAGAGCGCCGGTCCGCGGTCAGCGAGAAGGCGCAGGCGGAGACGACGCGGTTCGCACAATCCTGCGGCGCCCCACCGGCGGCGAGGTTCAGCGCCTCTCCATAGATGAAGTCGTTGCTCGGATCCCCGCCGTCATAGACTCGTGACTGCTTGAAGCCGAGGCCGTAACTCAATGCTCCGTCGCCGCGTAGGGCATGATGCGCCTGCACCGCGAGGAAAGCGTCGTCTTGCGTCTCGGTGTCGTCGGTCGTCGCCGGTTCGCCGTTCGTAACGTCGTTGGGAACCTGGAACGTCTGCAGCGCGTGGATGAACGCCACCGTCACGGCATTGCGGCCATGCCCTCCTTCGAAGCCGAGATACTGGCTCGCCGACGCACCCTGATCGTGGACCGTGACGAAATCCGGCGGATCGAGCGCGCGAGCCGTCGCATTCGCATGGAGATGAACCGTTAGATTGCCGCCGCCGAGCGGTGCATGGTAGCCGAGTTCCGTATCGGTCGTATCGAATGATCCACGAGCGAGCGCACCGCGGAAACCCGGGGCCCCACCCTCGGCGAGGGTCGAGATATCCACCACCGCCGCAAAACGCCCGCCGTACCGAGCGGGATAGGCACCCTCGAGGACATCCATGAAGGCGATATCCGCGGGATCGATCTCGCTGCCGATCTCGCGATTGAGCGCCTGCGGAAAGGAGACGCCGTCGATCACGTAGGCGATGTCGCCGTGGTCGCCGTTGATGTGCACCACGCCGTTCGCTCCGGCGGCAGCGGCTGGCAGCAGCGCGAGCGTCGCCTGCAGCGAGCCCTGCGACGGCATGCGTTCGAGCGTCGTCCGATCAAACGCGACATCCGTTCCGCTTCCCGCCGTCACCGAAACGAACTGGGCGCGTACCTGGGAGACGGTAGGGAGCAGGCGCACCGCGACCGAGACCGTTCCCTCGGTCACCTCGAGCGCCTCGATCGCCCGCAATCGCCCGGCTCGAGCCTCCAAGAGGTACCGCCCGACCGGTAGAGCAGGAAAGGCAAAGCGCCCGTCTCGCCCGCTAGCCGTCGCCAACCGCAGCCCGCCTCCCTCGAGCGTGACTGCCGCACCCGCGACCGGGTTCCCCGCAGGGCCGACGATCACGCCGTCCACCGCGCCGAGACCCTGCGCCGATGCGAGACGCCACGCGCCGGCCACACCGAGGAAGCAGCAAACGAGAACGATCGCGCACCTCCGCCACATGCGACCGGAGAGGAGGAGCGTGCCGGAGGTTGTCCGGCCGGGATGACGGCGCCTCGCGAAGATGGACATAGCGCTAATGATAGTGCACTATCATTAGCGCTATGTCAAGCGGTCATCGGATCATCATCGCTGCCGCCACCACGGACCCGACCACAAGAGCTGGTAGTTGAAGACCGGCGTCCCGCCGACCGACGCCACGTCTTCGACAGTGAAGACGATGTTCGGGCGCACGTTGAACGACGCATCCATGACGTAGTTGCGCGAGAGCGTCCCCAGTCCGTCGTTGGTGGTGTCGTATCGCAGATCGAGGTTCAGCCACAGCACCGGCCCGTACATCGTCTCGAACGAGAGGCCGTGGCTGGTCGACGGCGGGGTCGCACCATCGTTCGGGTTGCTGTCGTATCCCTGCAACCCCATCACCATCAACGACCCTTTCGGGAATCCGTACGAGAGCAACGCGCCGTTCCGCGTAAACTGATCCGAGGCACCCGACGGAAGGGGATACGATCCGCGGAGGATCGTCACACCACCACTCCATCGAGATGCCGGCCACAGGTACTGCACCGATCCGACCCACGCCGTACCCTCGCCGCCGGCATCGATGTCTTCGTCGTACGCTTCTTCTTCGGGTCCGGTATTCGTCATGTAGGCGACGTTGGCGATCAAGCCTTTGCCGCCGATTTGCGTGTAGGAGATCCCCCAGCGATTGTCCCCGACGCCGACGGAGTTCAGCCCGACGGGTAGCGCCGCAAGGCCATAGCCGGAAAGTGTCATCGTTTGACTCACCCACGGCGCGAAGAACGGCGTGGGAAACTTGCCGACCTGCAGGCTTCCGTTGCCGCCCGCCAACCCATCGTAGGCGACCCAGAGCTGATCGACCGCAGGAGCGGGGAAGCCGCCCTCTTCGATCGGAACCGAGGCATAGTACGTCACCTTCGGTCCGATGTAGCCGGCGCTGAGCAAGTCCACGACCGCCGCATAGATCTTCGTGCCGAACGAAGGATTAGGGACACTCGATCTATTTGCGCTTGCCAGCACCGCGACGGGAAGCCTTTTGTTTTGTAACATCTGCGCGTGGGCATCGAGCACGCGCGCGAAGTTCGTCGCCAGAATATATCGTCCGTACGCGTTGAGCGCAGGGACGGAGGAATGACACATCTCACAGCTCACGCCGCCCTGGCCGTTGGCAAAGACGGGGATAGCTGCCGCCGGCCGCGCGGTGAGCGCGATCCCGGCGAGAGCACTCGCGACGGCGAGCGCACGAAAAGCCGGTCGCATCACTTCGATCACCTCACTTCTCGACGATGACCTTCAACTTCATGTCCGCATGACCGAGCCCGCAGAAGATCGCACAGGGCAGTACGTAGGTTCCCGGTTTCTTGGGAGTGACCGTCACGGTCGTCCATTGCCCGGGCTTGATCGCGGTCAGAGGAATGCCGAGCGCATCGGATTGCAGTCCATGGACATTCACACCGTTGGCGTCCGGTTTCGACGTCAAGCGGAGTACCGTCGGTTCCCCGACGTGGAGGACGATCGTGTTCGGCGTAAACGCCCAGTCGGTAGCGACGATCGTGATGCTCTTGGTCGCGGCGGCGGCCTCGCGCGACGTCGCGTACGATCCGACGGCCACAGCGGCGAGGAACAGTGCGAGCATGGTTGCGGTCTTTCTCATGATCGACTCCTTTCGAACCGATGATCGCGCACGATCTCGCCGTCTCGGAGAACATCTGATGCCGTTTTCATGAACATCGTGAGCAAGCGACCTATGTCGTAGCCTCCCGGAGTCGGACCTTCGTAGCGTGAGAGACGATGCAGCAATCGAGCTCCGCCGCGAGAGGTCACCCCATGCGGCGCAGCGTGCACTGGATCCCTGCGGGGCCGCTCGTCTTTGCTCAATTTGCGCAACTGGCGGCGTGGCTCGTGCTCCTCGCAACCGGCCTGCACGGCGGCCTGGCCCCTTCACCACTCGGTCTTGCCTGGCTGCATCTCATCGTGCTCGGCTGGCTCACGACGGTGGCGCTGGCATTCCTGTTGCACGTCATCCCGGCATTCACCGACACCGCCTGGTCGGGCGACCGCCTTGCTCGTGCGTCGCTATGGCCGTATCAGGCGGGCGTCATCGTTCTCGTCACGGGATTCGCGACGTGGAGACCGACCCTCATCGAGATCGGCGGCGCGCTCGTAACCGCATCGCTTGCGGTCTATCTGACGACCGCACTCGTCACCCTCGCAGCGGCAGCGCACTCGTCCGATCGCACGACGCGAGCAGTCGCACGCGCCATGAGCATGACTCTCCTTCTTCTCTCGGCGACCGTCCTTGCCGGAACGATCCTTGCGGACGGCCTGCGCACCGGCACCGCGGCATGGTTGCGCTGGATACCTGCTCACGCGACGTTGGGACTGTTCGGATGGCTCGGAGCGCTCGTCGTCGGCGTCTCGGCACGGACGCACAACCGGTTGATCGGCCGTTGGGAACCGCGCAAGCGCATCCATATCGCCGTCGGCTCGCTCATATGGATCGGCGTCCTGGCGATCGTCGTCGGAATCGCGACGAACGATGCGATTCTTTCGCTCGGCGGCAGAGCTGCGCTCGCGCTCGGTGCCGTCGTGTATGCCGTCGACAACCTCCGTGCCGCCGCCCGCGCGAGCACCCGGCACGTTCTCCCGGTACTCTTCGTGGTCGCAGCCCAGATCTGGCTCTTGCTCGCCGCAGGCCTCGGCCTTGCGTTCCCCGGTGATGCGGCGCTCCAGGCCGCATTCGCATGCCTGCTCCTCCTCGGCTGGATCGGCCAGAGCGTCAACGCGCATCTGGCACACGTGGGCATCCGCCTCCTCGCCACCATCATCCTCGGCGACGATGACGAGACGCCGCCGGCGGTGCTCCTCAGCCCCGTCCTCGGTACGGCATCGTTCATTTGCTTCCAGGCGGCGGTCGCATGCGTCTCGCTCGGTACGCTGCAGGAGCTTCCGCCTCTCATCGCCGCGGGTGCGATCCTCGGAATCGCGGGGTTCGCGTTCTTCGCCTGGAATGTCGGGGTTGCCGCGCGGAATGCGCGGCGGCTTCATACGATACGACCGATATCGCTCGTCCTGAGCGAGTGAGAATACGTCGGGAAGATTTCCTCACGATCGCTTCCTGATTTCGTCACGCCGGGTGGTTACGCTGCGCTCATGAAAGCGCAAACGGACGACGACTCCCCGAACGTGTCGTTACGTACGACGTTCGGTTTCGTTCTGGTGATGTTGGCGGCGTTCGTCGCGGGATGGCTGGCCGTTCTCTGGCTTCTGGAGGCGCGACGCTGAGATGGAACTGCATCGCTACGAACGCTGGTGGATCTGGATCGGAGCCCTGACGATGGTTGCCCTCTTTGCAACGCTCGTGACACTCCAGATCGTGCAGGGCTTGACGCCGCCGAGTCACATCGGCACCATCGATCCGGCCTCGGTCGCACGGACTCCGCCCTTCGACCACCCAGGCTTGAGGAAGCTGCCCGACGGCAGCTATGACGCATACTACGTGGGACGTGTCTTCTCGTGGGATCCGCAGGAGATCACGATCCCGAAGGATGCGGTCGTTCATTTCTACGTCACCAGCACGGACGTCATGCACGGGTTCGAGATCGTCGATACCGACGTGAACGTGGAGGTCGTTCCCGGGTGGGTGAGTAGCGCTACCCAGACGTTCACGCATCGGGGAACCTATCTCATCGTCTGCAACCAGTATTGCGGAATAGGACACCAAGACATGTACGCAAAGGTGATCGTACGATGACCGTCACGTCACAAGAACGCCGGCTCGTCCTGGCGCATCTCTATGTCGCGTTTGCCGCATTGGCCGTCGGTACGACCTTCGGCCTCTTACAAACGTTCTTCCGAGCCGGAGCGGTCTCGTTGCCTCCCGTGCTCGACTACTACAAGATCCTCACCGCACACGGCGTGTTGCTCGCCCTGGTCTTCACCACGTTCTTCATCACTGGCTTGGGGACGTTCGCTACCTACGAGACCATCCCCGAGCATCCCCCGAAAACGGCCGTTGCGTGGCTCGCCTGGTGGATCATGCTCGCCGGGACCGTCATGGCCGCATACCAGATCCTCGCCGGCGGAGCGACGGTTCTCTATACGTTCTATGCACCGCTGAAAGCCAGTCCGTGGTTTTACATCGGAGCGACGTTGCTGATCGTCGGCACGTGGGTCGTCCTTTTCGATCTCCTTCGCCGGGCCTCGATTTGGAAGCGAGTGCATCCCGGCGAGGCCTTGCCGCTCCCGGCCTTCATGGCGATCGTCACGTTCATCATGTGGTTCTTGGCGACACTGGGTGTCGCCGCGGAGATGCTCCTCCTCATCCCGTGGGCCTTCGGCTGGACGAACGGCATCGACGTGATGCTCACGCGCATCCTCTTTTGGTACTTCGGCCATCCGCTCGTCTATTTCTGGATCCTCGGCGCGTACATCATCTGGTACGCGGCATTACCGAAGCTTCTGAACGTCCCCGTCTTCAGCGACTCCCTGACGCGGCTCGCATTCATCCTCTTTCTGCTGCTCTCGCTACCGGTCGGCGTCCATCACGAGTTCTCCGACCCGGGCATCTCCGCGCGATGGAAGCTCTTGCAGACCTTCTTCACGCTGCTCGTCGTCGTACCGTCGCTGATGACTGCATTCGCAATGTTCGCAATGTTCGAAGAGTCCGCCGCTCGAGCCGGCAAGCGCGGCTTCTTCGGTATCGTCGGCGCCCTGCCGTGGAACGACCCGATGTTCGCCGGGATCGCACTCTCGATGATCTTGTTCATCTTCGGGGGATTCGGGGGGATCGTGAATGCGTCGTACAGCATGAACCGCGTCGTCCACAATACGATGTGGGTGGTCGGTCACTTCCATATCACCGTCGGCGCCCCGGTCGCGCTGACGTTCCTCGCCACGACGTATCGGCTGCTGCCCGCACTCGTCCGGCGGAGACTCTGGTCCGAGGGGCTCGCGCTCGCTCAAGTATGGCTGTGGTTCATTGGAATGAGCACGATGTCGTTTGCGATGCACGTCCAGGGCCTGCTCGGAGCGCCCCGCCGCACATCCGACTTGACGTACGGCGGTTCATCGATCGCCGCCGCATGGCACCCACTGGCCTTGTTGACTGCGGCCGGCGGCGTGATCCTCATCCTCTCCGTCGCCGCATTCCTGTGGAACGTCCTCGCGACGATCACCGTCGCTCCTCGGAACGAGGACGAGCGATTCGTCTTCGCTTCGATCCGCGCATCGGAAAGGCCGGCTCCGGCATGGCTCGGCCGACTCGGATGGTGGACCGCTGCAGCTGTCGTGCTCGTCGTCGTCGCGTATGTCGGCCCGATCGCCGAGCACGTCCGCCAGCACGTCTACATCGTCCCAGGGATGCGAACGTGGTGATCGAAGCCCTCGGCGTGGGAAAGCGCGTCCTCATCGTGGACGACGAGCCGCAGATCGGCGACGTTCTCTCCGCGTACCTCGCTCGTGAAGGGTTTACGGTCTCGACCCACACGACGGCCGAGGGAGGGCTTGCCGCAATCACGGCGACCCCTCCCGATGTCGTTCTGCTCGACCTCACGCTACCCGACGGCAACGGGCTGGATCTTCTGCGAGACCTCCGCGCACGGAACATTCCGACGTTGATCGTGAGCGCGCGCAGCGACGAAGTCGAGCGCGTCGTCGGGCTCGAACTGGGTGCGGACGACTACATCACCAAGCCATTTTCACCGCGTGAAGTTGTCGCCAGATTGCGCGCTGTCCTTCGCCGCGTTCGGTCTCCCTCGGGAGACGAATCGCCGCCGCATCGCCGCGTACGGGTGGGAGACCTCGAGATCGACAAGGATTCTCATGAAGTCTTCGTCGCCGGCAAAGAGATCTATCTCACGCCAACGGAATTTCGCATCCTCGCCCTCCTTGCCGAGCATCCCGGGCAGGTCTTTACCCGATCGCAGATGCTCGACGCGCTCCACGACGACGGAAACATTTACGAGCGCACGCTCGACAGGCACGTGAACAACCTGCGCCGCAAAATCGAGCCCGACCACGAGAATCCGACCTATATCCTCACGGTGTACGGCGTGGGATATAAGATGCGCAAACCATGAAGACCTTGCTTCATGCGATCGATCTCGCGCTGCTCGGGGAATGGGACGAGGCTAAAGCAATCCTCGAACGCGAGGAGGGGGCGGTCGCAGAACGACTCTTTCTCTTGGTCAAAGAACTCGAGCAACGCGATTATCACCGTGCCAGAACGCTTTCCGTCATTCGCCACGAGATCGGCAATGCGGTCGCAATCGCACTCGCGAACGTCGAGGGCATCCTCGACGGCGTACTCGAACCGACGCTGGAACGCTTGTATGGCATCCACGAGGCGCTCCTGACCGCAACGAGGTTGCTGGCGGAACTGCGCAAACCGTTGGACCGAGGCGCTGGCGCCAGCATCGCGGTCGAGACGTTCAATATCTGTGCATTGATCGCCGCGAACGTGACGGCGGTCGCGGGGCTGGCCGAAGCGAAGTCCGTGCGGATCGACTTCGATCCATGCGGTGCCGAACATCGCGGATGCCTGCATTTCCGCGGGGATCGCGTCCGCATCGATCAAATCCTTCGCAACGTCCTCATCAATGCCGTTCGCTACACCCCTCCCGGCGGATCGGTTCGCATCCTCTGCAATCAGGTCGCGCCGGACGTCCTCACCCTGACCATCAGCGATACGGGCCCCGGTCTGGCCGCGGAAGACCTTCCGCACATCTTCGCTCCGGGATACCGGGGGCGCAATGCGGCGACTCCGGGAGAAGGGATCGGGCTGAGCGTCGTCAAGCAGTTTCTCGATGCCATCGGGGGCGACGTGCGCGTCGTCTCCCACGAAGGAACCGGGGCAACGTTTGCGATCACGATTCCGGCCCTTCCGCTCGCACCCGCCTGACGGAGCGCAACCGTCTCAATCCGCGCGAGTGCGCCCTTCGCGCGCGCGCTCCTGTTCCGAACGCTCGATGCGATCCACGATCGTGCGAGCCAACCATTCCGCAAACCGCTTCAAGCTACTCTCGGCGGCTCCGCGTAGGAGCGTCATGTCCACCGCGCGTCCGAACCACCCCAACGGGACGTCGTAGGCTCCCTGCAACCACAGACCGCTCGCGGACGAACCGTCCGGAGTCACAGCCAGCGTACCACGAAAGCGCGGAAAGAGCGCCGATCCGCTCTTGGCGGCGAGCGTCAGGTCGGCTTCCCAGCGCAACGGACGCACCTCCACGTCGGCCTTGACCGGAACGGAGATCTCTCCCTCCAGCGGCAAGCGAAGATCCCGCAGTCCCAGCGAGAGCGCCGTCCGTTCGTAGGGCTCCTCACCTTCGCTCAGTCGCCGCAGGATCTCCGCCATGACCTCATGCGCCCGTGCAGCCGGGATGCGCATGGGCACGTAGATCTCCACCGTGCTCATCGTTTCGCTCGCTCCTCCTCCGCGTATCGGTGCTCGATCGCGGCCCCGAGGCGTTCGAGGAGGCGACGTGCCGTCGCAGCGGCGATCTTGTTTCCGGCGACGAGATCGAAGGCTCGCCCGACGGCACCCAACGGCGGTTCGTAGCGACCTTCCAGCTCGAGAACTGCGCGCTCGTACCCCTCATCGCCGCGCACGCTCAACGTGCCTTCGAAGCTCGGGAACGGCCCGCCCTCCGGCTCCCATGCGATCGCCCAGACCTCATCCATGTGGTACGGATCCGTTCCTTTGGCGACGGCGATACGCACCCGCTCGGCGAATGCTCGATGGTCGCTTACCGGCCACTCCAAGTCGAGCTCCGCGCCCTCGCGTTCCCACGCGGCCAATATCTCCGCGAGCAGATGGCGCGCCCGCATGTAGGGACATGGGATGGAATGACGTTGCAGCACGGTCGGCATGCGACGATGGTAGCACGCGGCCGTGAAGGTTCCGGGAATGGTTCCGGCGCAGCGGTTCACCGTTTCTTCTCAACGATGCAGCGCGGAGATGCCATGCTGGTCGCGTATGGAGGCCGAAACTCCGGTTGCATTCGATGGCGCACCGCGCATCGTCATCTGGGAGATGACGCGCGCGTGTGCGCTCGCGTGCAGGCACTGCCGCGCCGAGGCGATACCTGCTCGACATCCCGACGAACTCGCGACCGATGAAGCCTTTGCGCTGGTCGATCAGGTGGCCGAATGCGGTGCACCGCTCTTCATCCTGACGGGCGGAGATCCCCTGATGCGCAACGATCTCTTCGACATCGTCGCCTACGCGGTGCAGCGCGGCCTTCCGGTTGCCGTCTCGCCGAGTGCGACGGGGCGCTTGACGGCGAACGCGATACGCCGCCTGGCGGCCGCAGGATGCCGCACGATCTCTTTGAGCCTGGATGCCCCCGACGCCGATACACACGACGCGTTCCGCGGCGTCAAGGGATCGTTTCTTCGAACGCTCGCAGCGGCGGACGACGCACGTGAGTACGGCGTGCGGGTGCAGGTCAACACGACCCTTGCCCGGCATGACGTACATCTCCTACGAGAGTTCGTTCCCCTGCTGCACGAGGTGGGAGCTGCGGCATGGAGCGTCTTCGCGCTCATTCCCGTCGGACGTGCCGCCGTAGGCGACATGCTGACAGCAGACGAACTGGAGGCCGCGCTTCTGGAACTCCACGATATCGCCTCTCGGCTCTCGATTCCGGTGAAGACGACGGAAGCACCCCAGTATCGCCGGATACGGATACAACGCGCCGACGCCGGCGGCGAGCCTCGCGCTTCATGGCGACCGGGAATCGGCGATGGGCGAGGGTTCGTCTTCGTCTCGCATGTCGGCGACGTGCAGCCCAGTGGCTTTTTCCCGACGTACACGGCCGGGAACGTACGGCAACGGCGACTCCTCGATCTCTACCGCAACGATCCGGCCATGCGCCGCTTGCGCCGGCCGGAAACATTCGAAGGCAAGTGCGGCCGCTGCGAATTTCGCAACGTCTGCGGAGGCTCGCGCGCACGAGCCGCCGCCCTGACCGGCAACCCGTTCGCATCCGATCCCGGATGTCCGTATCTCCCGCTCGACATGAGGAGCTGAGATGCTCAACGTCACGACGCTCTTGTGCGATCTCGATCAGCCCATGGACGGGCTCCGTTACGGCCGCGGACGCGGAGCACCGCGCACGGCTCGCGATCGCAGACCGGTCGTCGTGTGGAATCTCACGCGTACCTGCAATCTACGATGCGTCCATTGCTATAGCGACTCCGCCGCACGCCGTTATGCAGGAGAGCTCACGCACGAGCAAGCACGCGCCGTCGTGGACGATCTGGCCGCATTCGGCGTTCCCGCCGTGCTGCTCTCGGGCGGAGAACCGCTGGCACGCCCGGATACGCTCGACATTGCCACATACGGTCGTTCTCTCGGTCTAAAGTTCACACTCTCGACCAACGGAACGTTGATCGACGAGCGCACTGCCGAACGCATTCGCGAGATTGGCTTTGCCTACGTCGGCATCTCGCTCGACGGCATCGGTATCACGAACGATCTGTTTCGGGGCATGCCGGGTGCATTCGAGCGCGCGCTGCGCGGCGTTCGAAACTGCCTGCGGGTCGGCCAGAAGGTCGGACTCCGCCTGACGTTGACCGCGCACACCGCCGATGCGCTCGATGCGATCTTCGACCTCATCGAAGTCGAGCGTATCCAACGCGCATGCTTCTACCACCTCGTCCCTACCGGACGCGGCAGGCAGGTCCATGATCTTTCCCGCGAACGAACTCGAGCCGCGCTCGACACCATCTTTGCACGGACGCGCGCTCTTGCGGCCAAAGGCGACCCGCGAGAGATCCTGACCGTCGACAACCATGCGGACGCCGCGTACCTCTATCTCACCCTGGTGCGCGAGGACGAACGCGCGGCACGGCGTGCCTGGGAGGCCTTGAGCTGGAACGGCGGAGGTGCGAACTCCTCCGGGATCGGCATCGCCGACATCGATACGCAGGGCGACGTGCATCCCGACCAGTTCCTCCCCAGCATCACGCTGGGCAACGTGAAGGAGCGGCCCTTCAGCGCCATCTGGCAAGACGAGAGCAACGAGGTGCTCGCGGCGTTACGCAACCGCACCGGACGTATCGGCGGGCGTTGCGCGGGATGTCGCTTCATGCCGATCTGCGGCGGCGGATTCCGAGCGCGCGCCTACAACGTCACCGGAGATCTCTGGGCGTCCGATCCGGCGTGTTATCTCACCGACGACGAGATCGCGGCAGCACCGACTGCATGAGGCGTCGAACGCCTCGCTCATGCGCGAACGCTCCACTCGCCAGCGTGAGGCGATTCGGTCCGTCTTCGAAACGGCCGGCGCTCCGCTCACGCCGGAAGAGGTTCTCGAGGCTGCCCGCCGATCGACGCCACACCTCGGCATCGCGACGGTCTACCGAACGATCGCGGCCTTGCTGCGCGAAGGCTGGCTCGCGCAAGTCGCGGTCCCGGGGACGGCGCCACGCTACGAGCGCGAGGACGGCGGGCATCATCACCACTTCCGCTGCCGCGCCTGCGATCGCGTCTTCGACGTAGGCGCGAGCGACGAGGAACTCCTGGATCGGCTACCTGCGGGTTTCGAACTCGAGGGACACTCGGTGGTGCTCTACGGGCGTTGCGCGGACTGTGCGCGCGGCGGTTCGGTCACCTGACGGCCCTCGCGTCGCGGCCTTCGCACCAGCAACGGTTCGGCGAACGACATAGAGAGGGAGCGATACGTGCACGCCTCGCTCCCTCTCGAGGAAGATCGACCTCTATGCAGAGGCGTGTTGCTGCTCCGAGACACCCCATCCGAAGTAGGCGGCGATGATGCCGGTGATGAGGTGCAGCCACGCGTCGGCCCCGAAGAGCGGCGCGAGGCCGAAGAGCGTCTTGAAGCCCGGAACGAACCCCAATATGAAGAGGAGGATGAAGATGACCGCGACGACGCGGAAGAACGACCGCGACCCGGCGACCGTGGCGCCCGCCGCGAGACCCCAGATTCCGACGATGATGTGCACGAGATCGTGCACCCAGTTGACCGCAAAGTACCCCAAGAGGTAGCCGTAGAACTGCGGCAGGATCAGCGTCGGTGCATCGGCCGGAGGCGATTGCAGGAGGCCTGGGACGAAGCCGACGATGCCGACGATGAGATAGATCACTCCGAAGACTCGTGCTGCTATCTGCATTGCTTCTCCTCGTGAAGGTAGGACGGAAGGACGCGTTCCCCGGACGAGCCGGGGCGTAGCGCTCCTCGAGAGTACGAACGGAGTCCGAAGCGTCTCGGATTGCCTCTCCGAGACGAACAGGAGAGGGTGGGATTCGAACCCACGGAACGCTCGTCGCGTTCTGCGGTTTTCAAGACCGCTGCATTCGACCGCTCTGCCACCTCTCCGGGCACGGCAGAACTTCTCTGCCCCGTCTCCATGAACGGCAAGGACATCACGGCTCCTTCCTCGCCTCTCCGCGCCCTCTGTCGCGGTTCCCTCTCGCAGCATGGTCGTCCGAGCGCGGTGGGTTCGAGTATTGGCACCCCTCTCGCCACCCCCCTGCCGAGAGATCGACGCCGTCTCTGCGACGATCCGGTAGATACCGCGCTCCATCGTGACGCCCAAGCGATCGAGCATCGCGCGAACGTTCAACCCCAAGGCTGCGAGGAAGGCCGCGACGGCCTGCGCGATGCGCTCGGCATCCGCGCCGCTCGACCAACGAACCCAGGTGAGGAGCGTCGTCGTTCCGTCGTCGCACGCTTCTTCGAGGATGGCATCGCGTACGAACCCGGGTTGCGCGCGCAAGAACTCGTGCGTTCGGAGGACGGCATCGAGCAGTTCGTTCCGGCCGTGTTCCGGAACGCCCATGAAACGGTCGATTCTGCAGGTATCGGTCATGCCGTCACCTTACAACCTCGAACATGGTCGAGGTCGAGGGCATGGGCGCGCGGAGTACGCCGCAGCATGCGCAACCGCGTCAATCAGCGGCCTCGATTGACGGTATGCCGTGGAGCGATTGATCTTCGAAACGCCGTTCGGCCGTTCGTTGCTCGTCGTCCACGACGGCGAGCACATCGTGGAGTCGTCGTTCTGCGCGGCGCGACCCGCACGATGTCCGAGGACCACCCTCGGGCGCGAGATCGCCGCGCAGGTCCGCGCATACCTGCAACGGCGCGTGCAGCGCTTTGATCTTCCGCTGCTCATGGAGGGCTCGGCATTGCACGTCGCCGCATGGCGCGCCGCCACCGCGTTACGTTTCGGCGAAACGGCGAGTTACGCGGAGATCGCGGCGGCGATCGGGCGGCCCGGCGCCCACCGTGCCGTCGCATCGGCCATGGCCCGCACGCCGCTCGATCTCTTCCTTCCGGCGCATCGCGTCATCGGCGCGGACGGATCCATCAGAGGTGCATCGCCGGACTCGATGCGCCGAATCCTGCTCGCGTTCGAAGGCATCATGGTACCCGCGTGCTCGCGCTCTCAGAGGATCCGCCGAATCTCTACGACGACGCCCGAACCCTGATTGCGATCGCCGGCTTCTCCGGTGGCGGTGAAGTGTGCGGCAAAGTCGATCGTCCGCACGCCGACCAGCAACTCCGACGCACCGCGCCGGATGCCAATCATCGCGGAGCCGTCGAACTCCCAGGCCTTTTCGTCCTTGTTCACGGGCGAAGAGCCGTCGATATAGAGAAATCGGTCCGTCCCTCGTAGATTCGTCGAACCGCCGAGATCGATCACGAGGAACCGCCCGTGCAGGAGCGGCTGCCGATACGAGAGCGCATACCGCACGCCGGCCAACCGCGAGGAGACCGTCTGCGCGAGGTTCGGGAGCGGCGTGCGCTGGTTGATGACGGTCTCCCCCAAACCGACGCTCCACCGCCGACCGCGGCCGACCGCAACCCGCAGGTCGCCGTCGAAGAAACCCACCGCAGGCGTCGCCTGCCCGTAGTAGGCGGACGGAGCCTGCGGAACGGCGACCACGGGTACGCCCTCGATGCGCACCGAGAGATGGGGAGAGCCGGCACTTAGCCGAACGATCGCACCGGCGGCGGCACCCCGCTGGGTGCCTGCGACGTCGGTGTGCGCGCCGACGAGTCCGAGGAACTGGAGACCGGCGTACGTCACCGCAGCGAGCAACGGCATCAGCGCGCACCGAGCGCCAGGACGACGATCCCGCGGCGCCCGCCGTCATGCAAGCGCCGAAAGGCGGCCAGTGCCGCGCCCAGCGGCGCATCGGGCCGGAGCGCCTGCTCGGGCGTGAAACCGGTCTTCGTGCGGACCTCGGTATCGATCGGCGCACGCATCCACGACGGCAACGACTCGTACGTCTTCAATGCCGCGAAGAGCGGCCGTAACGTCGCCTCCATGCGCTCGGGATCGATCGCGACCACGACGACGCGTTGCCCCTCCGCGCCGGTACGGTCGATGCGATCGAAGGTGGCCGCCGCAACACCGAAGCGCCTCGTCTCCGACGGCGCGGAGTTGCCGTCGTTCGCGACTCGCATGCCGTGCGGAGGATGCACACGTAGCCCGTCGACCCATGCCGCGAGCTCGCCGAACGATGCCGCACTTTGGACGATCACCTCACGACCCGCCGGAACGGCGTCGGGCCCGCTGCGCGCGTTCCACCGTGACGACGCGACCACGGCGCTGCCCGGGAAGAGCGGAACGCCCAAGACCTCGCCCGCCGGCTGCGCGGACGGCGATCGGGATCGGCCTCCCGAGCTACAGGCAACCAGAAGGAGCACGGCGGCGACGCCCCACGACCTGCGCATGGCGAGGAGATGCGAGGAGAGCGGCTCGGCTTCCCCTAAGCGGCAGGCATGAAGTTCTCGGAATTCTGGCCGCGGTATCTGCGGGCACATCGCGATCCGCGGACACGCCTGGCGCACGTCGCGGGGACGCTCGCCGGAACATCGCTCGTTCTCGCCGCGGTCGCGACGCGCAGGCCGGCGCTGGCGCTCCTGGGCCTCGCGGCCGGGTACGGCCCGGCATGGTGGTCGCATGCGACGATCGAGCGCAATCGCCCGGAGACGTTCCGCGCACCGTTGCTCTCGCTGGCCGCCGATTACGTCATGGCGTGGCACGTGATGCGCGGAACGATCGATCGCGAACTGGCGGCCCACGCGGACGTCGCGCCGTGACTGCGACGCTCTCGTACGGCTCCTACCTGCACGTCGAGGAACTGCTCGCGCTGCAGCAGCCGCTCTCGCAGCCTCCGCACCACGACGAGATGCTCTTCATCATCATCCATCAGGTGTACGAGCTGTGGTTCAAGCAGTTGCTGCATGAGTTGGACGCTGCGGTGCGCGCTCTCGACGCCGACGACGCCACGCGCACGATGAAGATCTTCCGCCGCGTCCATGCCATCCAACGACTCCTCGAAGAGCAGGTGGACGTCCTCGAGACGATGACGCCTCAGGAATTCAATCAATTTCGGGACAACCTGCGCCCCGCCAGCGGCTTTCAGTCCGTGCAGTTCCGCGAGCTCGAATTCCTCTGCGGCATCCGCCGGACGGAGACGCTCCGGCACATCGAGACCGATGCGGCACAGCGCGCGAGGCTGGAGCGCCGCCTGCGCGAGCCGTCGCTGTACGATCACGTGAAGGCATTCCTGAGCCGCCGCGGCTTCGCCACGCACGATGCGGCCGCCGTCCTCGAGACGTTTCGCACCATCTACACGAACGAACGCGACTACTACGATCTCTACCTGCTCTCGGAGGATCTCATCGAGTTCGACGAGCGCCTGCTGCTCTGGCGATCGCGTCACGTGCGCATGGTCGAACGCATGATCGGCCGCAAGACGGGAACCGGCGGCTCGTCGGGCGTGGATTACCTGCGCGGCACGCTCGAGTACAAGTGCTTTCCGGAACTCTGGGAGGTACGCACGCTGCTCGGGTCGGAACGCTACGCATGACGACGGCGACGCAACCGCTCCTTCGCGACCACTTTCCCTCGCTCGCGCACACCACCTATCTCGTAAGTCATTCGATGGGGGCGGCGCCGGCCGCCGCGCGCGACGCGTTGAACGCGTACATGGACGAATGGATCGCGGACGGGCCTGAGGCCTGGGAGCGTTGGCTACCGCGGATCGCGCGAATCGCCGACGGCATCGGTGCGATCATCGGCGCTCCGAGCGGGAGCGTCTTCCTCGCGCCCAACGTCGCGCTCACACAAGCAGCGATCGCCTCCTCGCTCGACTTCGACGCTCCCCGCAACGAAGTGGTGATCGAAGAGCTGCAGTTCCCGTCGCTGCTCTACCTCTGGAAGGAATGGGAGCGCTACGGCGCGCGCCTGCGCATCGTGCCCTCGCCCGACGGGCGCACGATCCCGACGGAAGCGCTTCTTGATGCCGTGACCGAGCGGACCGCGCTCGTCGTCCTCTCGCATGCGTACTACGTCTCCGGTGCGCTCTGCGACGTGCGCGCCGTGCAACGTCGCGCCCGCGAGACGGGTGCGTTGCTGTGCGTGGACGCCTACCAGACGACGGGAATCTACCCCTACGACGTGACGGAATGGGATCTCGATCTCGTCGTCGGCGGCTCGCACAAGTGGCTCTGCGGCGGACCGGGATGCGGGTTCCTCTACGTGCGCCCCGCATTACTGGAACGCTTCCGGCCTGCGGTCACCGGATGGATGGCGCACGAACGGCCCTTCGGTTTTGCGCCGCCGCCGATCGACTACGCGCGCAGCATGTATCGTTTCGGCCACGGTACGCCGACGATTCCGGGGTACGTCGTCGCAGAGGCGGGACACGCGATCGTCCGCGAACTCGGGGTCGCGCGCATTCGCGATCACAACGTTCGCCTGACGCAACGGCTGATCGCGGGCGCACTCGATCGCGGCCTGACGGTCGCCACACCACACGACCCCGAACACCGGACGGGATGGGTCGGTATCGATCTCCCAGACGCCGAGCGCATCTATCGCGCACTCGTGGAGCGCCGCGTGCTGGTCGATTACCGGCCCGGCTGCGGGATTCGGGTCGGGCCGCATTTCTATTCCTCGGACGACGATATCGACCGCTTCTTCGTCGAACTCGACCGCTTGCGCAGAGGCTAGACCATCGGCGCTTCGGCGATGATCCTGGACCACCGCGATCTGCGGGGAGTCTTTCGCCGACTGGCGCTCCCTCTCGCGGTGCAGATGCTCGGCGATCAGTTACTGGGCGTCGCCGACACCATCGCGATCGGCGCTCTGGGGACGGAGGCTCTCGCAGGCGCGACCGCGGCGACGACCGTCGTCATCGCGCTGATCTCGCTCGTTGCGGGGTTCTGGAGCGGGACCTCGATCCTCGCCGCGCAGCGGATCGGCGCACGCGACGTGGACGGCTTCGCGCGCGCGGTGCGCGCCGGCGCGCTGGCACCGTTGCTTGCCGCCGCGGTGCTGGCGATCGCGTCGGTTCCGCTGGCCGGACCCTCGATCCACGCTCTGGTCGGCTCCCTTCCGAGCGCACCGGCCGCCGCGCAGTACTTGGTGCTGCGCTGCATCTCGCTGATCCCGATGGCGATCAGCGGCACGCTCATCACCGGCTTGGGGGCGGCGGGAAATCGCACGCTGGGTGTGATCGTCCTGGCGCTCATCAACACCGTGCACATCCCGCTGCTGCTCGTGCTGGCGCTCGGCTGGGGCACGCACCATCCCTTCGGCATCGCGGGTGCCGGCGTCTCGTCGTTGCTCTCCGAAACGATCGCCGCGATCCATGCAGCGATCTACGTCGCGCGCCGTCCCGTCTATCGCATCTTCTCGTCGTGGGCGATCGACGCGACGACCGCGATGCGCTGCGCCGTGCTCGGTGCGCCCGAGTCGGTCTTCATGCTGGCGGTGATGGGTCCCGACATCGCGATCGTACGCATGTTGGCGCCCTTGGGGCCGCTTGCGGTCGCGGGCTTCCGCGCGCTCACGGTCGTCTCGGATCTCACGTTCGTGATACCGAGCCCGCTGCAATACGCGATGCAGGTCGTCATCGGACAGCGCCTCGGCGCCGGCGACGTTGCCGGAGCGCGCAGGTTCTTCACGCGCGCGCGACGCGCCGCGCTCGTCGTCACCGCCCTCGAAGGAGCGGCGATCGCCGTGCTGGCTCGTCCCCTTGCCTTTCTCTTCACGCTCGACGCGCGCGTCGCCGCCTCGGCTGCGCTTCCGCTGGCCTTGCACATGGTGACGATGCCGGTCAAGGGGTGGGCGATGGCATCGCTGGCACCGATTCGGGCGGCCGGCGACACGCGGTTTTCGATGCTGGTCGGCATCCTGAGCGGTCTCCTCGTCCTCCCGCTCGTATGGCTTGCGCTCGCACGCCTCCATGTGGGACTCTACGCCGTGCCCATCGCATGGATCGTCGCCTGGAGCGCACGCGCTGCCGTCACCGATGCGGAGCTTGCCCGCAACCGGTGGTGGCGACGAGGAACACTCCTCTCGACGGCATAAGGCTGCCTGCGACGTTTCTCCGTGCAGCGAGCAAGGCTCGCAGGAGGTGGAGGATGAGCACGAGCACGCCAGCGGGAGGCAACCGCTGGCTCATCGCCCTTGCCGGCATCGTCGTGATGCTCTGCTTGGGCACCGTCTATTCCTGGAGTATCTTCACGCAACCGTTGGTCGCCGCATTCGACTGGTCCGTGCAGGATGTCACGCTCGCCTTCGAGCTGGCGATTTTCTCCCTCGGCGTCGGCGCCGTGATCGGCGGACTCTGGCAGGACCGCGCCGGTCCACGTCCGGTCGTCGTCACGGGAGCGGTGTTATGGGGCGCCGGTGTCCTGCTCGCAGGGCTCGGCACGGCGCATTTTGGAAAGGGATGGCTCTACCTGACCTACGGCGTCATCGGCGGCCTGGGCTTGGGGATGGGGTACATCACGCCGGTCGCCGTCGTCACCAAGTGGTTCCCCGATCGCCGTGGCCTCGGGAGCGGCCTCGTCGTCATGGGATTCGGCCTCGGCGCGTTCGTCTACAACCAGATCGTCCCGCGCCTGCCATCCTTCAAAGCGGCAGCGACCGCAGCGGCCGCCTTCTTCAAAGCGCGCGATGCCGCGATCAAGAGCGGCACGACCTTCAACCCGTCGTCGTACCAGCTCTCTCCGCAACAGATCCACGACGTGATGATGGTCTTCGTGATCTCGGGTTTGGTCTTTGCGATTCTCGGAGGCCTCTGCGCAATGATGTTGCGCAATCCGCCGCAGGGATACGCTCTCGCGGGTGCGCCTGCAGGCAGCGACGCATCGTACGGGTACACGCCGGGAGAGGCGCTGCGTACGCCGCAGTTCTACGCGCTCTGGTTACTGTTGTTTCTGAACGTCACCGCGGGGATCTTGGTGATCTCGAACGCGGTCCCGATTTACAGTGAACTCACCAAAGCGATTCCGGCCGTCGCCGCATCCATCTACGGGTTGGTTGCGATCTTCAACGCCCTGGGGCGTTTCTTCTGGGGCGCCGTCTCGGATCGGCTCGGCCGCGCCATGACCTATACGGTCATGTACCTCATCCAAGCGGTCGTCTTCTTCGCGATGGCGCACCTGCACACCCTCGGAGCAGTTGGGCTCGCTTTCGTGATCGTCCTCCTCTGTTACGGCGGAGGATTCGGGGTGATGCCGTCATTCAACGCGGATTTCTTCGGAACACGCTTCATGGGGCAGAACTACGGCATGATCCTCACCGCGTGGGGCGTCGCTGGCGTCGTCGGCCCGTTCATCGCCGCTCGCGTCAAGGATCTCACGGGATCCTACTCTGGCGCGCTCATGCCGGTCGCGATCATGTTGCTCGTCGCATCCGTCATCCCGTTTTTCGTGAAGAGACCCGCACCGGCAACGGCAAAGACCTGACCCGGGTTCAGGCAGCCGGAGCGGCCGTCGCGGACGGCTGCTCCGGCTCGCGCGACGCACGCCCGTAGCCTCCCCACGCGGCAACGAGCGCGATGCCGAGGTGGAGGAGCACGTCCCACCCGTAGAGCGGGACGATGCCGAAGAACGTGTCGATCAGCGGAACGGCGCCGATCAGCGCGAGCACGAGGTACGTCCAAAAGACGATGCGGCAGTACCGGCGCGCCCACCTGAAGCGCAGCCCCGCGATCGCTCCCCAAACGGCGAAGACACCGTGAATGAGATCGTGAACGAGATTTACCGGAAAGACGCCGAACGCGAAGACATAGAGGCGATCCAGCGTGATCACCTCGGCGTCGAAGGGCGCGGGGGGAGAGATCCGCGGTAGAAAACCACCGATCGCCGCTACGAGAAAGATGACGGCAAGGAGCCGTGCCGTGCCCGGGCTCGAACGCATCATGCGGTCGCTTCGGCCAAAACGGCGGCCAGCTCCTCGTGGATGCGACCGTTGGTTGCAAGGATCGAGCGTGCATCGAGCTCGGAGGGCCTGCCGTCAACCTGCGTCACGCGTCCGCCGGCCTCGAGCACGAGGAGCGTCCCTGCGGCGACGTCCCACGGCTTGAGGTCGAACTCCCAGAAGCCGTCGAACCGACCCGCGGCGACATACGCGAGATCGAGCGCGGCCGAGCCGTCGCGCCGCACCGCCTGCGCTCGATGCGAGACGGTAGCGAAGCGACGGCCGTTGCGCTCGAAGTCGGCCGGGTGGAACCCCGTGCAGACCAGTGCATCGCCGAGGCGCTCGATCGTAGAGACGTGGATCGCCGCATCGTTCCTGCAGGCTCCGGCTCCCCGCAGAGCAGCGAAGCATTCCCGCATCGCCGGCGCATAGACGACCGCGGCGATCAACGCTCCCGATCGTTCGTACGCGATCGAGACGCAATAGAACGGATAACCGTGCGCGTAATTGGTCGTCCCGTCGAGGGGATCCACGATCCAGCGCTCGTCGTCGCGGCCGCTATGGATGCCGCTCTCTTCCGTCACGATCGTCGCATGCGGTGTCTCGCTTCGAAGTCGCTCGACGATGAGCCGCTCGCTGGCGCGATCGGCGTCGGTCACTAGATCCGCTCGACGCCCTTTCTCCGCGATTTCGCGGGGGCGCATCGCATGCTCGAGCAACAGCGCTCCCGCCTCACGCGCGACGTCCAGCGCGAGGCGCAACGGATCGCGCGCGAAGCTGCCGACCGCCACCCCGCCGTCAGTTGGAGATCCAGGTGTAGGTGAGCACCGCCGTCTGCGCCGCGGTAGAACCTCCCTGGATGGAGACCTGATAGTTCATGATCACGTCGAACGGAGTCCGCTGCGCATTGGTACCGCTCGTACTCACCAGCAGCGTCCCGCTACCGCTCGTCGGCACGACGGTCTGCGTCGAAGCGTTCACCGTGACAGTCCCCGGTAGTCCCGAGTTCGGGCCGTCCACGTCGCTGAGCAGCTCGTTGCTCGGCGGCCCGGGGTTATTCGCCGGGTTGTTGTTGGTCGTCACGTAGAGATTCCAGCCGACGGGAGAGGCAGCGTTGGTATAGACGCTCACCCGCGCCACGTCGCCGAAGGTCAGCGTCTGGCCGTTCGAGATGTTCGGAAAGTCGATCTCGTTGGTACTGGTATTGAAGGCGCAGCCGACGCAGCTCACCGTCGGCGTCGAACCGCCGGGGCCGGGGTTGCTCGGGTCGACCGCGATCGAGAGGGTGGCGGTCAAAACGATGAGCATGTCGGTATCGCTGAACCACATCTCGCCGGCCTGCACGTTCCCGTTGACGGTCGTGGGGAACTGGAAGGTGTCGTTGACCTTATAGGGCGCCTTCGCGCTGAAGTTGACCAGGATGTAGTTCCCGGGCGTCAGGTTGCAGTTCGCACCGCCGATAGTGATCGCGCCGTTCCCCCCCGAGGTCGTCGCGCTCGAATACGAGGTCACCACGCACTTGCTCCCGCTCGGATCGGTGATCGTCGGCGTCGAGGTGATCGTCCAGTTCGTCCCGGTACCGTCGGTTCCGTTCGAGCCGCTGGTATCGGTGCCGGGAATGGTGATCGTCGCCGACGTGATGTTGTGGCCCGCACCGCTGGTGTTCTTGATCTCGTACACGAACGAGTTCCCGTAGGTCGGATCGCTGTCCGCGCCGATCTGCGGCTCCGTGTTGGTCGGAATGGTGGAGGGCGAGCCGTACGGACCGTCGGCCGAGAACCCGGCCAACGCCGCAACGCTCGTCACGTTCAGCGAGAACTGATGGCCCAGCGACCATGCATCCGTGTTCGCGCCATGCCCGTAGGCGATCGCATTGATCGTCCCGGCCGAGTTCAGGTTGCCGAGCGTCGCGGTGAAGCTGAAGGTCGCACCGGGCGCAAGTGCATTCTGCTCCTGCGCAAGGGTGCAGGCGGGAAGGGGCGGATTCACGGGCGGTGGGTTCGCCACCGGGCCGTCGGCGGTGTTGAATTGCGTCGTGCAGAGCCCGAACCAGTAGTTCGTATTGGTTCCCGCCGCCGCGCTCCCGAGGTAGATCCACCCCGTGGTTTGCGGAGTGATGTTGGTCAGCGAGTACGAGCTCGGTAACGAGATCACGACCGCATCGAGGTAGTCGGGGAACGGATCGGCGCTGGTGGAGGTATTCTGCAAGGAGACCGTGATCGTTGGTGTCGTGTTGACCCCGACGGTCGTCGGCTGGAAGAGCGGATTCATCAGCGACCCGTTGACGGAATACGACGCCATCGCGAGATCGTCGATGCTCTGGGTATCGGGAACGAAGACGGTCGTCGTACCGTCCGCCGTTGCGGGGAAGCTCGCCGGCTTCACGGCCGCCAGTCCCCAATCGGTGTACGCAAATGATCCCGGCGCTTCCGGCGCGAGATCGACGTAGATCGTCTGGCTGCCACCGGGAGGGATGCCGTTGTTGCCACCCGCGGTCGCCAAGCAGAACGCGGACTGTGGGGCACCGGTCGGACACGCGACGTACTGCCAATTGCTCGGCGTCTGTGAATCGATCTGCACGTAGGTCAACGCATTGCCCGGAGAAAACTGCGTCGGCATCGTGACCTGCAGCTCGGTGACATTTCCGCCGCCGCTCGACGTATTATTGAAGCGCAGCGCGAAGACGTCCCACGGACCGCTCGCCGAATTGAACGCCACCGCGAACGGGCTGTTTTGATCGAGCAATGCCTGCGTGACCCGCGGCGGTGCCGGCGGCGGATACGGTGGGGCCGGTGCGCGATTCGTTTCGGGTTGGTACCCGTGGACCTCTTGATTGGGATGGAAGCGCCCATTGGTATCGCGCATCCCGATCAACGCGACCTCGCCGGTCGCTGCAAAGTTCGTTCCGCCGTTGTTGGTGATAACGACGCTGTTCGAGGCGAAGCCGTCGTTGGGATCAGACCACGTCTGACCGTCCACCGGGAGCTCGGAGGTCGTCGCATAGCATGGGGCCGTTCCGGTGCAATTGGAATTGCCCGGTACGTTGTTGAACGTGACGTTCGGCACGCTGATGGAGGCACCGTTGGGCAAGACCGTCGCCGACGATACCGGCGTGATCGTCAAGATGCAACCGGAATTCGCGCCGTTCAGCGTGCAAACGCTTACTGCAGTCCAACTGTTGCCGTTGGAATCGGTCACCGTCTGCTGCTGGCAGTTCGTGCCGCAAGACGTACTCCCGCTCCCCAGCGTAATGGTGATCCCTTGTTTTCCGGTATTGAAGACGATCCCGTGGAGCGCATCGCCGTTTCCGACACCGAAGATCGCATCGCCTTGATTGAGGAACTGCAACCCCGTCAGCGTACTCCCGCCCTTCGGGACGACCAGCGTCGTTCCGACCGGATTGGTGAACTCTGTCTGCGTGCTGTATCCCAAGATGCGGAATGCCGCGGCGGCCACGGTCCGGTTGGTGTTCGTATCGTAGAAAGTCGCCGTGTAGGAGTTGCTGGTGTAGTTCGACGGAGCGGCATTCGGCGGCAAGAGCGCCGGGAAGATCTGCGTGAAGTTCCAGGTAAAGGAGAGCGTCCCCGCCGCCGACGCCGTACCGGTATTTTCGAAGACCACCGTTCCCGTGGGATCTGAGATGACCTCGGTCATCGGATCGTTCGGTGGCAGACCGCTCGCATTTGCCGTGACGGAGATATCCGACGCATCGGTGCCGCTGGATCCGCCGTCGAACGCGAAGACGGTACCCGGCGTTCCGGCCGGCGCCGGATTGGGCGACGGATTGCCGCCGGTCGGAACGAGCGCGATCGTTCCACCGGTCCCGCCTCCGCCGCCGACGAGGGCAATCTGGCGCTGCGCAAGTCGTTGGTTCGCAGAGAGATCGTACAGAACGACGGAATAGGTCCCGGGCGGCTCACCGCTGGTCAGCGTCCAGTTGGCGGTCAGCGTCCCACTCGGTGCGGTGTTCCCCGTCGAGGTTGCGGGGTTGCAGAGCTGTCCGGGAGTGATCACGCCGGGTGGACTCATGAAGACGCACTGCACTCCCTGCCCGGCGGTGACCCCACCCGACGTGGATTCGATGTAGAAGACGTACCGATCGGTGGGCGTCAGGCCGCTCGCGCTCATATAGACGGCCGTCCCTGCCGCGTCGCTGAAGTTCGTGGCGGCGTTCTTCAAAAATGGATCGCTATAGGTGTTGAAGTAGGTCGCCGATCCGGCGACGAGATAGACGACGGTATCCCAGAAACCGCGTGTCACGTCGTACGAGCCGAAGACGTAGGTTCCCGACGCCGATAGCGTCGTCGTCTCGATCGGCCCGAAGCCGCCATTGTTGTTTACATACTTGCCGCCGACCGCCGTCGCCGTCGCCGAGTTGGCCATCACGACGTAGTCCTGGTAGGTATCGTTGGGATCGTCGAGGCCGACGCCTTGCCATTGCAGGGTACAGCCGACGATGAAGATCGTCCCCACGGAACCATTGCAGTTGCCGGTCGTCGCGACAACGATCGTCGCCGCGGTCGCCGACATCGGATGCAGACGCTGGTGGAGATTCTGCGGCGTAACGGTGTTCCGTGCGGTCTGCGGTGGCAGCGGCGCCAGCATCGAGAGAGGAACCGATCGACCGACCGGTGAGGGAGTACGTACGGCACCGCTTCCCGTGATCGGCGCGATGGGTGGGGCGACCGGTGAAAGCGGCGTCACGACGGGATGCGGAGCGATCGTTTCGATCGGCTCGGGCAACGGCCGCGGCGGCCCGCCGATCCCTCCTTCACCCCCGGGGACGACCGGCAACGCGCTCGCAATCGCCAGCGCCGCCCCGAAGAAGAGCATCGCCCCCAGCGTTGCGATCGTGTGTGATCTCCGTGTTGCGCCGTTCATCGTCGTGCCTCAGAAATAGATCGTGTAGACGGCGTTGCTACTGTAGGTCGCCGGTGCCTGTACCCCGATCGGCACCGTCACGGTGAGGTCCACGCAATACGTCTGTTTGTAGCCGTTCGTCCCGAGGAGCGCCCACTTGCCGCCATCGTCAGCATAGACAACGAAGGGTGTCGAGGTCGGCTGCGGCGTTGCCGTAGAGATGTACGTATTGTTGGCCACGTCCCCACCGGGAAAATTGGAGGCGAAGTCGTTGCTGAGGCCGTGATAGAGCTGGAAGTATGACACGGTCGTACTAGCGGTCACAGTATAGGCGCACTTGACCGTCACGGTCGTTCCGGCGACCGCATTGACGGTGACGAAACTGACGTTGCTGTAGAGCAGCGTCGCATAGGGATTGGGAGTGACCTCGGCCTGCACTTTCACCGGCTGCTGCGGCGTGTTCTGTGCAACCAACCGCGGCGCGGGGAGCGCATCGAACCGCTCTCCTGAACCTTCGGCTCGCATCTGCACGCGCGTGAGGATGCGATCGGGAGAGACCGACGGCCCTTTGTAAACGACCGGCGGCGGCGTCACGTTGATGATGATGTCCACCGCGATCTGATCGCGCTGCGAGACGAAGAGCGCCAAGGATCGTCCGCCTGCCGCGAAGGCGATCAGGACGACGGCCGCGATGAAGACGAGCGCGGGGATGCGAAGCGATCTCATTGCGCCACCACCGTGTAGACGACCCAGACGTAGTATGTGCCGGCCGTCGCCGACGGCGGCACCTTCAACTGATAGTCGTAATAGAAGGTTTGACTCGGCACCGACGACGACGCGATGGGAGCCGGATAGGTCGTGTACGTGATCGTCGGCGGATTCGTGAATGATCCTCCGCTGACGGCTCCCGACGTCCGATAGAAGGGGAGCGACGGCGAGAACCCCGTATTGGGGTCAGGAGTGACGCCATTCGTCGAGGGAAGATAATACAGCGTCTGGTCGAGAGGTTGGGTCGTATTATCGTTGATGTTATAGAAATCCGCGGCTCCCTCGCCGTACAGATTGAAGCCCGTGGACGAGTTGGTCGTTACCGTCAGCTGCACTGCGTACTTGTAGAGGTAGTCCTTGCCGCTGAGGACGTTCCCGAAATCGACCGAGCCGCCGTCGAGTGTCGCGGCAGGGCCGGGTGCGGGAGTGGGCTGCGTGCCGAAGACCGCGGGCACGGTACCGAACCCCACGTAGTAGTTGGGCGTGAGCGTCACTTTGATGATCGTCTGCATGGACCACTTGAGCGTCACGTTGCCGGTCGCCGCAAGCGACCGCACCGGCGGCAGGAAGGCGCATACAGCGATGACGGCCGCCGTCGCGAGCCATCCGCCGCATCTCGTCCGCCTGCCGTCGCTCCTCATGACCGCTTCACGCATCCATGGACGAGGATCACTTGACCTCGAAGACGATCTCGCCGCCCGTCTCCGTCGCGCCGCCGTAATCGATCGTCGCGATCGCGGCGTATTTGCCGGGAGGCAATTTGCGGCCGTACGCCTCGAGCCACCGCTCGCCGTTGCGCTCGACCAGCTGCCCCGACGGTAACGCGATCTGCTCGACCGTCTGCCCTTCCCGTTGTACCTGGATCTGGCCGCGCAGATAGACGTGAGCATTTCCGGTATTCTTGAAGAGCACGCGGTAGAGCTGACCGAAGCCGACGTTCCGCGTGGCCATCTTGACGATCGCGCCGTCGATCCGAACTGTCCCCGGGATCGTGACGTAGATCTTGGTCGCGACGCGCGCGGAGAAGGCCACCGCGTGCGCCCGGCGGACCGGCCGCGTTTGGAAGAAGACGATGCCGGCATATTCGCCGCTGTAGTGGCCGTCGGGCACGTGCAGCGTGAGACGCACCTGCTGCGTCGTTCCGGGCGCGAGATCGAATTGCAACGGATTGATGCTCCCCCACCGCATCAGCGAATCCGGGAGACTCCCGGGCCGGAGGAATTCGTAGCCGCCGTCGGCCGTGACGGTGAAATCGGCGAGCGACGCGAGGATGTGCACGGGAGTTGCGCTGCCGTTGCTCACCGTGAGCGGTACGTTGTAGGAGGAACCGATCGGCATCGACATCTCCAGTTTGGCCGGCGTGACGCTCAACCCCAAGCCCACCGATGCGGCCGATCCCGGCAGGGCCAGCGCTGCGAAGAGCGCGACGAGGTTGGCGAGAAAGCGCTTCGTGGTCATGCCCGGCTCCTTCGCTGCGGGGCGCCTGCGCCCCGCAGCGAAGGGCGCGCATCGTCCTCCGGGTCCCGCGATGGTGCGTACTCCGCGCTAGTTGGCGACGGCGGTGAGCACCAAGTACGGGAGATTGGTCCCGGAGACGAAGGCTCCGGTAGCCGCGCCGGCGGGCACCGCGAGCTCGAGATCTTCACCGACGTTCGCCGGCGAGGAGCTCGGGAACGACGTCGCATCCGCGCTGATCATGTTGAGCGCGGTCGTCGAGATCGCGGAGGTCCCGGTCGGGCAGCTCGTCGTCGCGGACGGCGCGCTGGTCACCGTGGACTGCGTCGCCGGCAGCGAGGTCGGCGCGCTGCCGAAGGTGTAGCCGTTCGGCGCCGCACAGAGGAGGTACCCCGTCGGGAAGGCCGGCGATGCACCGAAGGCCTCCGAGAGCGACCAGTTCTTCGAGTTGGTCACGATCTGCGCGTTGACCGCGTTCTTGTAGTAGCAGTCGGTGACGTTGACGAGGTCCGGCGTGATCGAGCCCCAGTCGACCGTCCCTTGGGCGGGTGCGCTCGTCGGCGCGGTGCACTGGCCCGAACCGCCGTTGAGGTTCGCCAGGATCGACGGAGCCGTCGTTCCTTGCGTCCCGGTCGAGTTGTAATCCGTGTAGATGGTCATGGAGACCGAAGCGGAGATGTTCCACTTCAGCGTGACGTTGCCGCTTTGGCTGGCCGCAGAAGCAGGTAACGCCTGCAACGCGAGTCCCGCGAGGGCGGCGATCGAGAGAATCTTTTTCACGAGTCTTGTTCCTTTCACCATGCGCGAGGGTGTGCCGTCCGTGGCAGAGGGGAATCCCATCCGCTCATGTGAATCGGCGAGAATGCCGAACGGATGAGCCTTCGATGCCCCCGTAGTGTATGGATTCGGTTAGGAGGCGCATTTCTTTACGTCGTGCTAACACGAGAGGGAACACCCGAGCCCGCTAGCGGATCACGACGGGCACCGGACCGCTGCGCGCCTGCAGCACGCCGCGATACGGACGCGAGGCCAACCGTACGCTGAACGTAAAGGTCCCTCCTGCGCTCGGTTTCCCAAGCACCGTCACGGTACCGTCCTGCCAGACGATCGTATCCCCTGCTTCGACGCGCGCGAGGAAACGCGCGTGGACGAGCACGTACTCTCCCGTCGTCGCATTCGGCGGTTGGAGCGTGAAGACCGCCGCCGGTTCCGCGGGATCGACGGTGATTTCTACCGACGGATGATACGTCCCGACGACGGCCTCGACCGTCCCCGTTCCGCGAGCCGCATTCAGCGGTACCTCGAGCCACCCGTTCCACTGCTTCGTGCGCGCATCGTAGTGCAGCGGCGACGAACGGCCGAACGCGCGAAGCTCGCCGGTACCTTCGTGCACCGGTACCCGTACGGTCACGGGTTCGGCACCGCCCGGCGGCAACCGGCGCACGCGGAGATGGAGTTCGGGAAGGCTCGGCTGTTCGACGCCTTGCACGAAGGAGAAGACGACCTTCTTCTGCGCTTTGCCGACCGTGAAGAGGAGCCCGTGGATCTCGGCGCCCGGCGGTACGGTGACCGTCACGGGACCACCGCTCGCAGCAGTCCCCTCCGGCAAGGTTTCGGGATCGACGTCCACCGTGTAGGTACCCGGCGGGATGTTGTCGATCTCGAACGAGCCGTCGTCGTTGACGATCGCCGCCTCGTCGCCGGGCTCCGCCACGACATAGGCGTTGAGGACGCCCGCGTGCGGTCCGCTCTCTCCTTCATAGACGACCTTTCCGAAGATCGCTCCGAGCGTCTGGGCGACGAACCGGACCCGCGTGATCTCTCCCGTGACGACGTTCACCGTCCTGGTCGCCTCGTTTTTCGAGAATGCCGCGGTCGCCGGCAACGACTCCGTCTCGATCTGGAGCGTATGCCGTCCGGCTTGCAGCCGCCCGAACGCGAAGCTGCCGTCCGCCGCGGTCTTCGTCGCTGCGCCGCCGTCGAGACGAACCGTGACACCCTCCAGCGGAAGCAATCCGCCGCTTTGATCGCGCCCGAAAACACCGCCCTCGATCGCTCCGAACGTCCCGAGTCGGAAGAGCACCTGCGCCGTCTGTCCACCCTGGACGTCCACGGTCTGCACGGGTTCATCCGCGGTGATGCCGCGCGGCAACGACGCGGTTTGGATGGTGACGACGTGCTCGCCCGGCGGAACGAAGTTGAACTGGAAGCGGCCATCGAGGTCCGTCCGCTGGATCGTCGTACCGTCGAGCACAACCGCAATGTTCCCGACGCCGTTGTTGAGGCTTCCGGCGAACGGTGAGACGTTCGCGAGGTCGGTCAGCACAGAACCGGTGATCGTTGCGGGCAGGCGAGGGTCGATACGCCCCTGCACGACGCCGTTGCCGATCGCGAACGGCGCGGAGATCTGGAGGTTCACGATGCGCGTGCGACCGTCGTTGCCGGGATTGAGCGCATCGTGGAGGATCTGTTCGCCGAACGTTCCTTGGACGGAGATCGCCGGCGAGATCTGGCGCGAGAGCGTCAGCTGCGGAAAACTCTGGATCGCATCGGAGACGGGCGTCCGGATGCGGGTCAGCACGAACCCGAGCCCGACCGAACCGCGCGCGAACAAACGAGCCACCTGCAGGCTGGTGGAGTCCTGGAGGGACGGCGAAGTGCCGCCGACGGTCTGCCGCACATCCTGGCGCGCGAGTTGCAGCGTATAACGACCGAACGTGCGCTGGAGGCTCTGCTGGTAGGTAACCAACGACTGCGCTCCGGCTTGCGGTGAGACGACGCGAGTGGCAAGTACGCCGACGGTGAGCGGCATGCCGAAGACGGCATCGGCGAGCTGCAGACCCGCCGACCCGACCCACGAACTCTGCGACGCCCCGAAGAGCCGTTGATCCTGAAGCGTGACGGCGAACGCACCTTGCGTTCCGAGAGGACCGTTGATCGCCGCCGTACCGTAGCGCTGGTAGAGCGCGCCCACGAGCGGCGAGACGCTGGACGAGAAGGACTCGGTCAACGAGAGGCTCTCGTGCCCCAGGCGTGTCGTGTATCCGGCAGAGAGACCGTTCGTACCCGCGGTCAGTCCGCCGCCGAGCTGGAGAAAGTTCGGGGAGACGCGCTGGTAGGTCGCGGTGAAGTACGACGTCCCTCCGTCGTCGATGCGCGCGGTGTACGCGAAGCCCGGAGTCCGCACGCCCGCAGTGACGAGATCCTGCCATGCGGCCTCGACGATCTCGTCGAAGGCACCGGAGGCCCGTGTCTCGCCCAACACCAATGACCGGACGTGTTGGTTCGCCGCACGGATGCTCCCCACGGAATAACCCTCCTCGTAATACGTCGAGCCGACGAGCTCCCGCGCTCTGAAACCGGCGACGCGGGCCGTCTCGTAGTTTTGTGCCAGGGCATCGCCCTGCAGGAGATCGAGCGTCCCGTTCGTCCCGAGCGGCAGCGAGAGCATGAAGCCGCGCAACGTCCCGCCGAGCGGCACCGCACCGAAGAGCGAGAGCGTCTGCGGGCCGTAGGCGAGCGCCCATCGGGGGGTGGCGTAGCTCGCCAGTACCTCGCCCAGTCGGGTGCCACCGCTCCCGGTACCGATCGGCAGCCCGAAGGAGAGCGTCGTCGCGGCGGTCCGCCGCTGGAGCTGCGCGAGCATCCCGACGACTCCGGTGCCTTGGGCTTGACTCTGCGTCAAGGGTGTACCGCCGATTCCAGCACCCGCTCGCACGGATTGAAAGCTTTGCTCGCCGAGCGAGAGGTTGCCACTGAGGCTGAAGGTCAGCGGTCCGCCCGTTCGCACGTGGGGGGCAGGCGTCGGCGAGGCAGTCGGCGAGGGAACCGGCGACGGACCTGTCGGCGACGGCGATGTCGCGGCAGCCGGGGAGGTCGTCGGGGCAGGGGGCGCAGGAGCCAGCACGGCCGCCACCATCCGCGCGACCGGCTCCGCAAGGGCCCGCGGTATCGTCCCGGAAGCAGCAAGGAGTACGGCGGCGATCGCGAGGGCCGCGCCGATCCCTTGTAGCAACCGACCGCCCCCCCGAACGACTTGCCGCTCCTCCATGAAGACCTCTTTCCTTTTCGTCGCCGCCGGGCCGGAACTTGACGGGAACCTTACGCCCTTCACGCAAATTTTGCCCCCGGTCGGCCGATAGGATAGACACAAGGAAGTTTCAGGGAGGAAACGACCGAGTTCATGGATGTGCTGGGGGGCACGGGGCTTCTTCTCTTCAACCTATCCCGTGTGCAATCGAAGGAGCAGAGCGACGTGCGCGCGTTGGCGAGCGGCCTACGCGTGCAATCTGCTTCGGACGACCCCAGCGGCCTGGCGATCTCCGAGACCCTCCAGTCGAAGATCAACGGGCTTCAGCAATCCGTCACCAACGTCCAGACGGCGAACAATCTCTTGATCGTCGCCGAGAATGCGCTCACGACGGTCACCAACATCCTGCAACGCATTCGTTCGCTCATCGTCGAAGCACGCTCCGACCTCAACTCGCAAAGCAATCTCCAAGAGATCCAGGCGGAGATCGACCAGCTGCTTCGCGAGATCAACAAGATCGGCAGCACCACCACCTTCAACGGCCTCCACCTCTTCGACGGCAGTTTCGACGACTCGCTCGGAACGCAGCCGGGGTGGACGATGGTCAAACCGCCGTTCCTCGCTCCCGACGGTTCGATCCCCAGCTCGACTGTCTCGAACGCGGACGGCTTGGGCAACCCAGGACCGCTCATCACCTTCACGGGCAATACGCCCGTCCCGCTCGTCAACGGATACTTTCTCCCCGCGTTGATGGTCTTCCAAGTCACGGGGTACAGCGACAATGCCATCGATCCGGATACGGGCATCAACGTGGGCCCCGGCGTCTTCGTAACCTTCTCCGCCTACGCCAACGACCCGTCGATGGGCGCCGCGCCGCTCTTCGTAGACACGACGGCCGTGCCGATCAACAATGGGCCGACGCCACCACCGCCCGGTGCGAATTACGTCACTCCAAGCGGAAGCAACATTCTCGTCGAAGGCTTCACCGTCGCCAACCTCACCCCCCAGGATGTCGGGGCGACCTTCGCCTTCATGACGTTCGCAGGTAAGCAACCAGGAAGCGGACGGCCGCTCAACGTCAACGACGGAGGCCAAGAGGGCACGACGATCGGGATCTCGTTGCCGACGATCTCGACGTTGGCGCTCGGTATCAATACCATCAGCGTGCTCGATCCGGCGACCGTCAACTATCTCAACCAACCCACCGGACAAAGCTCGAGCAACGCGATGAGTGCCGGCGCGGCGCTGCTGCAGGTGGATGCGGCAATCACGCAGGTCGGCAACGTGATGGCGCAGATCGGCGCGCAGATGGTCGCGACGCAAGAAGATGCGACCAACGACTCAATCGCCATTCTCAACTACACGACCTCCGAAAGCTCAATTCGCGACGCGAACGTCGCACAGACGGTGACGGATCTCACCCTCCAGGGCATCCTCACCGACGTCGGTACGACGGTCCTCGCTCAACGGGAGGTGAGCGCGGAGCAGACCACCCGCCTGCTCATGCTGAGCCTCTGACGTTTCGCTGGTTGACAGCGGGCGTATACTGAGGGCGGATACCTCGCTAGGTGAGGCGTCCACGCGAGACACATGCCGCTGCCCGGAAACGTCGAGAGACGCCAATCGGGTAGACCAGGCGCGGCCGACATAAGGCTTCGCCTAACGCGGCTGAGCGCGAGTGTGCGCTCTACGACGCGTGGTGCCGAAGCTCGGTGGCGACTGAGGTACGGAAGCGGAAGCATTCGTTCCCCGCGTGCGCCGGGCCACCAGCGACCCGGCCGATGTTTTGCAGGGGGTGCTCCGCGATGGCGTTTCACGAAGGGTTCGTCTCGCAGCTGATCGGCAAGCCGGTGACGGTGGACGGCCTGCGGATCGGCACCGTCGCGGATTTCCTCGTCGGCGAGACCGATCAGCCGTTTCCGTCGGTGGACGGTATCGTCGTGAAGGCCGCGCGCGAGCGCCGGCTTGCTCCCATCGAGACGGTCGCCGAGATCGCCGACGACGGAACGATCGTCCTGACGACGACGCCGAAGGAGCCGGCACCGCCCGACGATCGCGCGCTCTATCTCGTCTCGGACTTCCTCGACAAGCAGATCGTGGATGTGGACGGGCGGCGCGTCGTGCGCATCAACGACATCGAACTGGCCCGTGCCGGCGGCAAGCTGCGCGTGGTGGCGGCCGACGTCGGCGTTGCCGGCCTCTTGCGACGCCTCGGCTTCGCACGTCTCGGCGCGCGTTTGACACCGCGCCTCCTGCGACGCGTTCCGCGAGCGATCATCGCGTGGAGCTCGGTCGCGCCGATTCGTGAGACCAACCCCTCGCACGTCCGACTCTCCGTCACGCACAACAAACTCGCCCGCCTCCACCCGGCCGAATTGGCGGAGATCGTAGGAGACCTCTCCGCGCACGAAGCGGCGGCGATGGTACGCCAACTCGACGACGAGCTGGCCGCCGACACGCTGGAACACCTCGATCCCGATACCCAAAAGACGCTCATCGAGGAGCTCGGCACCGAGCGAGCCGCCGACATCATCGAGGAGATGGATGCCGACGACGCAGCCGATCTTCTCTCGGAGCTGAGCGAGGAGCAACGACGCGAACTGCTCGCGGAGATGAATCAATACACGGCCGGCGAGCTGCGCGAGCTGGTCAAGTACGCCGAAGATACGGCCGGCGGCCTGATGACTACCGATTATACGTGGATCTATCCGCATCGCACCGCCGAGGCGACCATTCGCAAGATCCGCGAGATCGCCCCCACGTCCGAGTTCATTTACTATCTGTATGTCGTCGATCGCGACGATCGGTTGCTGGGCGTCCTCACGCTGCGCGACCTTCTCCTCGCCCCGCCGGAAGCGACGATCGAGCAGATCATGAAGACCGATCTGGTCACCGTCTCGCCCGCAACGCCCGCCAAAGACGTCGCGGCGACGATCGTTCGCTACGATCTGCTCGCCGTGCCCGTCGTCGCCGACGACGGCAGGATGCTCGGGATCGTCACGGTGGACGATGCGATCGACGCGATCCTCCCGCCCGACATCGCCCGCGAGCTCCCGCGCATCACCGCGCGAACGCGCCGCCGTCTCGGCGAGGTCGTACCGTCATGAACGCCGCGCAGGCACGCCCCCGTACGCGCTCGCTGCTGCGGTCGCTGCTGATCTTCCTCTCGGTGGTGGGCCCGGGGATCATCACGGCCAACGCCGACAACGACGTCGGCGGCATCACGACCTACTCGCTGGCCGGCGCGCAATTCGGCTACGAGCTGCTCTGGCTGCTGATCCCGATCACGATCGCACTGATCGTGACCCAAGAGATGTGTGCGCGCATGGGAGCGATCACCGGCAAAGGCCTCGCGGATCTCATCCGTGAGAACTTCGGCGTCAAGGTGACCTTCTGGGTGCTGCTCGCCTTCGTCCTCGGTGACCTCGGCAACACGGCCACGGAGTTCGCCGGCGTCGCCTCGGCCGCGCCGATCTTCCACTCGTATCTCCACGTGCTGCCCGGCTGGCTCTTTACCGATCTCCTCGTCGCCCTGGTCGCGGCCGGAGTCTTCTACACGGTCATTCGCGGTACGTATAAGATCGTCGAGCGCATCTTCTTCGTCTTCTGCACCATCTATCTCAGTTACGTGGCCAGTGCCGTCATCGTACATCCGGACTGGCATAAGGTCGTCGTACAGACGCTCTTCCCGCACTTCACGCCGAGCAAAGCGTACGTGTTGATGGCGATCGCGGTGATCGGAACGACGATCTCGCCGTGGATGCAGTTCTACATCCAGGCCGCCGTCGTCGACAAGGGCATTCGGGCCGACGAGTACCCCTACTCGCGGACGGACGTCGTCGTCGGTTCGATCTTCACCGACGTCATTGCGTTCTTCATCATCGTGTCGTGCGCGGCCACGATCTACGTCCACAATCTCCACGCCGCTCATCCGTTGCAGATTCAGACGGCGGGCGATGTGGCCTCCGCACTGCAGCCCCTGGCCGGCAAGTTCGCTTCGCTCCTCTTCGCCCTGGGGCTGCTGAACGCCGCGATCTTTACTGCATCGATCTTACCGCTCTCCACCGCGTATTACGTCTGCGAAGCGTTCGGCTTCGAGCGTGGGATCGATCACCGTTTTCGTGAAGCGCCGGTCTTCTACGGTCTGTACGCAGCGCTGATCGCCATCGGTGCTGGGGTCGTCATTCTTCCGAACTCGCCGCTCCTGGCGATCATCTTCTACTCGCAGGTCGCAAACGGCGTGCTCCTGCCGGTCGTTCTCGTGCTGATGCTCTTGCTGATCAACGACCGCCGGCTGATGGGGACGTGGACGAACGGCAGGCTCTTCAATGCGATCGCATGGGTGACGGTCGTCGTCGTCGGAGCCCTTACCGTCGTCTCGACGGTGCAACAGTTCGTCCCGCAGCTCGGCTCTTGACGGCCGGCTGCGGCCAGGCGCTGCGCGCGGTCACGTCTTCCGCAAAGAACCAGCGGTTACGCCCCGCGTGTTTCGCGCGATAGAGCGCTCGATCGGCGGCTTCGAGCAGTTCTTCGACCCCCTGCGCATCCTGCGGGTAGAGCGCAATCCCGATGCTCGTCCGAACGGAGAACGATTGCCCGCCTGCGACCACCGGCTCCTGCAGCGCGCCCAAGAGCTTGCGGGCGAGATCGGCCGCATCGGCCGGACCGTCGGCAATCGGCTGCAGCACGACGAACTCGTCGCCGCCGATGCGTGCGATCGTATCGCTCTCCCGCAACACCCCGCGCAGGCGCCGGGCGACCGCCTGGAGCACCTCGTCACCCACGGCGTGCCCGTGTGCGTCGTTGATCTCTTTGAAGCGGTCGAGATCGAGGAACATCACCGCGAATCCGCGGTTGTACCGCTTGGCCGAGGCCAGGGCTTGGCGGATGCGATCTTCGAAGAGCACGCGATTGGGAAGCCCCGTCAGGATGTCGTTGAACGCGAGCTGCTCGATCCGCTCCTCGTGCACGGCCCGTTCCAACGCAGCGGCGACGAAGAGCGCAGCCAGGTGCAGCAGCTCGCGATCGCCCTCTTCCAGACCGCCCGGCCGCGGGCGGCGAGCCGCGAAGATCAGACCGCCGTACACCCTGCCGCCGACGCGTAACTGCACCGCGAAATAGGAGCGCCACGGCCGCGTCTCGCGTGCGGGATCGCTCGCCCAGGGCTCGACGTCCAGATCCGGGATGAAGAGCACCTCGCGATCGGCCCGCAGGTGGCGCGAGAGCGCCGCTTCCATCGGAAAGACCATCCCGCGGCGGATCTCCGTACCGAGCCCGACCGCATACTCGACCACCGCCCGATCGCCGGCGAAGCGCGTGACGTAGCCGTACTCGAAATCGAAGAGCTCCAGCCCGAGTGCGAGCGTCGCCTCGATCTGCTCGTCGTGGGAGATACCCGCCTCCGCCGCCGCCACGTAGAGTTTGCGCAAGCGCTCGTTTTGTGCGGCGAGGGCGCGTTCCGCTCGGCGCTGCACGGTGACGTCTTTGGCGATCGCATAGGCACCGCGCACCTGATCCTCGGCGCGCAGCGGTACCAACTTCAGCTGCACGTCCAACCGATTGCCCATGCGATCCAGCAGTCGCGCGTCGAGTTCCGTCGCTTCACCGCGCAGCGCATCGCGCAGCGCACCCTCACACGCGTGACGATCGTCCGGATCGAGCAGATCGATCCACGGTTTGCCCACCAGGCGCTCGCCGTAGAGCCCGGTCTTGCTCTCCAAGGCGACGTTCACGCGCGAGATCGTCCCGTCGTCTTTCAACTCCATGATCGGGTCGGGGTGGTATTCGAAGAGCGAGCGAAAGCGCTCCTGATTGAGACCCAACGCAGCCTCGGCCGAACGCAGCGCGACGAGATCGTAGGCCTGAACGAAGACCCCGACGATCGCGCCGTCCTTCCGCGCGGGGAAAAGATCGCATTCGAGCGGAACGGTGCGGCCGTCCGCGCGAGGGACGTCGATCTCCACCGTGTCGTGTCCGCCGGCCAACGCCGTGCGAAAAGCAGCGGTCACGCGCCGGCGATCCCGCCGCTGCACGTGCGCGGCATAGCTGCGCCCGAGGAACCGCTCGTAGGCAGCGCCCAGGAGTCTACGCGCCGCGGCATTCGCCGCCGTCAGTCTGCCCTCACGATCGTAGAGCAGGATCGCGGTCGGCGTATCCTCATAGAGCGAGTAGGCCAGTCGCCGCACGTCGAATTCGCTCATCTCGATGGTCAGAGGTTCGCCATGAACGGCACGATGACTGCCGATGAGCTCGTCGCATTCGCGGAGCGTCTTTCCCGCATCGCCGCAGCGGGAGAGGGAATCAGCGCGCTCGCCGCCTGCCTCGAACGGACGATCGGCGTACCAGTCGCGATCGACGATGCTCGGGGACGGCGCCTCGCCGGCCCGACCGCGATCGCCGAGGCGTGGCGACTCCCGATCGGCGACGAACGAACCGTCTTCGGAACGTTGATCGTCGGCGGCGAGAACGTCGGTCACCGCGCTGCGGCAGCGGTGCGACTCGCCGCCGCGGTCATCGCACCGGAACTCGCGCGCCTGCGCGACGGTGCGTCGCGAGAGCAGACCGTCTGGGAGCGCCTGCTGGAAGGGGCGTATCCCGACGCGGATGCGGCTCGCGACGATGCACGACTCCAGGGGATCGCACCCGCGCCTCAGTACCTCGCGATCGTCTTGGAGTACGAGCCCGAGGGTGCTGCCGGATCGGACGGCCGTTCGCCCGTCCGATCGTTGGCTCTCGAGAGCTTTCGCAACGCTGCTGGCGACCTCGGGATCGTCGAGCGCGGCGCCTCGTTGACGGTGCTGGTTCCGATCTCGCGCGACGCCGATGCCGCCCGAGCCCGCACGGCCGCGCAGCTCTTCGCACGCTCGGTGGCTCGGCGGCGACTCTCAGGCCTGGTACACGGCGGAATGGGGACCGTGGAGCCCCTGGCCTCCGTTCGCCGAAGCGCGGAACACGCACGCGTCGCTCTCGCGATCGGCCGCCGCCTCTTCGGCCCCGGACGTATCTCCCTCTACGACGAGCTCGGTGCCTATCCGCTGCTGCTCCGCGGCGCCGACGCTCCGGCTCTGCGGGCCTTCGCGGCGCGCGTGCTCGCGCCGCTCCGCGACTACGACCGCAGGCATCAAACCGAACTGGAGCGCACCCTGAGGCTCTACTTCGAGGTCGGCGAGAACGTGAAGACCGCCGCCGAGCGTCTCAGCGTGCACCGGCACACCGTCTTCTACCGCCTGCGGCAGATCGCCGAACTCACGAGCCGCAGGCTCGAGAACCCGCACGACCAACTCACCTTACGGATGGCAGTCGCAATCGATGCACTCGGAGATCTCTAGCGAGCGCCGCAAGGCAAACGTGAAACGCGACCTCCTGCGGCGGGCGCAGGAGGACGGCGTCCGTTTCGTGCGGCTGGTCTTCGCCGACGTCCTCGGCGTCAGCAAGACGGTCTGCATTCCGGCACGCCGGCTGGAGGATGCCCTCGAGCACCGCATCACCTTCGACGGCGGTTCCATAGACGGATTCGTGCGCGGCGAGGAGCTCGACATGGTCCTCTGCCCCGATCCCGCCACGTACGCCCTCTACCCGTGGTCGGTGGAAGGCGGCCTCGAAGCACGATTGCTCTGCGACGTCGCGATGCCCGACGCCACGCCGTTCGAGGGCTGCCCGCGTACGACGCTACGCCGGGCGATCGAACGCTCGCGAGACGCGCTGCCCGGTCTGCGCATCGGTGCCGAAGTGGAGTTCTATCTCTTCGAGGAGCGCCGGACGAGCGCATTCGGTTCGACCCAGACGCACGACGTGGGATCGTACTTCGATTTCCCCGCCGGCGACCGCGGAGAGGAGGCGCGCAGTGCGATCGTCGCAGCGGTCGAACGCATGGGAATCGCCGTCGCAGGAGCCCACCACGAGCACGGTGCCGGACAGCACGAGATCGATCTCCTTCCGACCGATCCTCTGACCGCAGCCGATGCAATCCTCACCGTGCGAACCGTCGCCAAGCACGTCGCCGCGCGCTTCGGACTCGAGGCGACCTTCATGCCGAAGCCGCTGGAGGATCGCGCGGGAAGCGGGCTGCACGTGGAGCTGCGCATCGACGACGACGACATCACCCCCTACGCCGTCGGCGGCTTGCTCGCACATGCCCGAGCCTTGACCGCCGTCTGTAATCCGACGGTGAACTCCTACAAACGACTAGTCGCCGCGTGGGATGCGCCGATCCATGCCGTCTGGTCGGATCGCAGCGCGAATGCGCTCGTACGCGTGCCGCCGCACGCGACGCCGCCGCGCATCGAGCTGCGCAGCCCCGACCCGACCTGCAATCCGTACCTGGCCCTAGCGGTGATCCTCGGAGCCGCAACCGACGGGATCGTCACGCGCACCGTACCCGGTGAACCGCTCGCGGGCTCCGCCTACGAGGTGGACGAACACGAAATCCGCGAACGCGGCATCGGCAGCCTCCCGAAATCCTTGCGAGAAGCCATCGCCGAACTCGACGGCGACCCGGTCGTCCGCGCAGCGCTCGGCGACCACCTCTACCACGCATTCCGCGACGCCAAGATCGCCGAATACGAACGCTACCGCAGCGCGGTCCATCCTTGGGAGCACCGCGCCTATCTTCGCCTCTACTGAACGCCGCCGGAAGCGAAGGGGGAGATCACGCGCGGGCGCCGCGCAATCGTATCGCAGCGAGGGTCTCCAGCAGTTCTCCGATGAGAAAGTGTCGCGGCACGACGGCATCCCAACCCGCTCCATCGGCACCGCCGATACCGACGAGGGCGACCGTGCGTCCCTCGCGCAGGCGCGCGCGTACCGTCATCGGGTCGGCTGCGGTTTCGTCCACGAGTGCGATCTCGATGGGGTGCATCCGATCCGCTCCCGAAAGATCGTCGAGGTCCGCACTCTCCGCGACCGCGAGTCCTCGAGTGCGAAGCTCGTAGGCGAGGTACGCGCGAAGCGCTTCGTCGGGCGAGAGCACGGCGACATGCGGCCGATTGCGCCGCGATGCGCTCCGCGGTAGCCGCACCGTCACGGACGTCCCCTCTCCCACGGCGCTCTCGAGAACGATCGAACCGCCGTGCGCCTCGACGATGTGCTTCACCAAGAAGAGCCCCAAACCGCTCCCCTTGATCTTGGACGCCCTAGCATTGGATGCGCGCGCGAAGCGGCGAAAGAGCTGCGGGATCTCATCCGGCGGAATTCCGATGCCGCGATCGCGGATCGTCACCACGACGTCGTCGGATTCTCCGATCACGGAAACATCCACGCGCCGTCCGTCGGGCGAATACTTCACCGCGTTGCCGATGAGGTTGTCGAAGACTTGCCGGAGGCGTTCGGGATCACCGGAGACCGCCGTATCGCCGGGAGCAACGGAGATCTCGATCTCCCGGCGCTCGCGAAAATACCCGCAGACTTCCTCCAGCAATGCCGCCACATCCACGCGAACGTCCGCGAGGTCCAGCTCGCCGTGCTCGATCCGCGCGAGCGTCAGTGTCGCGTTGGCGAGATCCGCCATGCGCCGCGCATTGTTCATGATCGTTCGCGCCGCGTCGCGCGCCTCGTCACCTTCGAGCGCTCCCGAAGCGATCAACTCGGCGAATCCGAGGATACTCGTTAGCGGTCCCTTCACGTCGTGCGCGAGAACGGCCAACAAGTCGTTCTTCAACTGATTGGCGCGAATCACGCCCGTACGCTGATCCTGTAACTCCTCGATGACCGACGAGAGACGCTGCGTCAACCGCTCGCGCTCCACCGCGTAGCGCAACGCGCGCCGCAGTTCCGTCCCGCCGACGCTGCCCTTCAAGAGATAGTCCTGCGCGCCTTCGCGGACGGCTTGCGCGGCAAGCGCTTCATCGTCGCGACCGCTGAGGATGACGATTGGCACGTGCGGGCGAGCGGCACGGACGCGCCGGAAGACGTCCAAGCCCTCGCCGTCCGGAAGCGAGAGATCCAGGACGACAACATCCGGCTGCTCGCGCTCGAGGGCTCGGAGCGCGTCGCCGACGCGCGTGAGATGCACCCACTCGACCGGATCATCGCGGTCGCGGAGCATCGCGCGCACCAGCGCGGCGTCGTCGTCATTGTCTTCGATCAGGAGAACGCGCATGCCGACTCCTTCAGCAACGCCCACGCGCGGGCCACGTCGTCGCGTCCGGTGCGACGGTTACCGATCGCCAGGCGAAGGACGTACCGTCCGTTCAGCCTGGTATGCGAGAGAAAAGCCTCCCCGCTTGCGTTGACGGCTTCCAGCACCCGTGCATTGTGCGCTTCGACGCCGGCTTCATCGAGTCCCGGAGGCCGGCTGCGAAAGCAGACGACGGAGAAGGGATGCGGCGCGCAGACTTCCCAGTTCGGTTCGGCTGCCACCCACGACGCGAACTCCTGCGCCCACGCGATGTGGTTGCGCAGTCGCGCGCGGATCGTCTCGGCTCCGAGAGCGCGCAGGACAAACCAGAGCTTCAACGCCCGGAACCGCCGCCCCAGCTGCAGGCCGTAGTCCATGTAGTTGCGCACGCCTCCCTCGTCGGTCGCGAGGTAGTCCGGCACCACGCTGAAGGTACGGCGCAGGTGCGCCTCGTCGCGGACATAGAGAATCGAACAATCCATCGGGACGAAGAGCCACTTGTGCGGATTCACGACGATCGAATCCGCCTCGTCCATCCCCACAAAGGTGGCCCGCATCTCCGGCAGCATCGCGGCCGCCCCCGCATAGGCCGCATCGACATGCACCCAGACGCGCTCGCGGCGCGCGACCGCGGCGATCTCGGCGAGCGGATCCACCGAGGTCGTCGAGGTCGTACCGGCCGTCGCCACGACGGCAACCGGCTGCAGGCCGGCGGCGTGGTCACTCGCGATCTGCGCGGCCAGAGCGTCGGGTCGCATGCGATAGCGTTCGTCGCACGGAACGCGGACGACGTTGTCGCGGCCGATCCCCAACGCGATCGCCGCCTTTTCGATATGGGCGTGCGTCTGATCCGTCACGTAGATACGCATCGGGCGCATCCCGCTCGCGATCATCCCGCTATCACGTAGAGCAGGCGCGACCGCATGCCGAGCCGCAGCCAGCGCGGTGAAGCCCGCGATCGAGGCGGTATCGTAGATGATCCCTTCGAAGGCATCCGGCAGACCCATGAGCCGAGCTACCCAGCGGGTCACGACTTGCTCGAGTTCGGTCGCGGCGGGCGAGGTTCGCCAGAGCATCGCCTTCACGTCCAGGGCGGCGGCCAGAGCCTCCGCGAGAACGGCGACGGGCTCGCTGCTGGTCGCGAAGTAAGCGAAGAACCGCGGATGGTTCCAGTGGGTGATGCCGGGTACGATGACGCGCTCGAAATCCCGGAGGATCTCCTCGAACGGCTCGCCGTGCTCGGGGGCCTCCCGCGGAAGGGCCTCCACGATCGCCCCCGGGGAGTTCCGCGCCAGCACGGGGTAGCGCTCCGGGTAGCGTTCGTACGCGGCGATCCAGGCCGCAATGCGCGCAAAGTCGTCTTCGAAGCGCCCGCGATCTTCCATCATGGAAGTGTTGGCGGCCGGGGCACGCGAAGCCCTTGCCGGATTCCATCGAGGAGGAACGGTCATGCGCTATCGGACGTATCCCGGTACCGATCTGACGGTAAGCGAGGTCGGGTTCGGACTCTGGACGACATCTACCGGTTGGTGGGGCTCGATGAGCGATGCGGAGGCCGTCGCGATGCTCCACGAAGCGTACGATCTCGGCATCACGCTCTTCGACGCAGCCGATGCATACGGCAACGGACGCAGCGAGGAGCAGCTCGGCGCCGCCTTCTCCGACAAGCGCGACCGCGTCGTCTATGCGACGAAGTTCGGCTACGACTTCTACACGCACGGCAACACGCGCCGCGGTCAGAACGAGCTGCCGCAGGACTTCTCTCCGCCCTTCGTCCGCAAGGCGCTGGAAGAGTCGTTGCGCCGCTTGCGAACCGACTACATCGATCTCTACCAGATGCACAACGCTCGCATGGCGCAGATCGACGACGATGCCCTCTTCGAACTGCTCGAATCGTTCCGCGCGGAAGGGAAGATTCGCTACTACGGCGTCGCCCTCGGGCCGGCGATCGGATGGCTCTACGAAGGCGTCGATGCGGTCGTCAAGCGCAACATCACCAGCCTCCAGATCATCTGGAACATGCTCGAGCAGTATCCCGGCAACGAGCAGATCGCCGCGGCGTACGATTCCGGAGCGACGACCGGATACATGATTCGCGTACCGCACTCCAGCGGACTGTTGGAGGGCAAGTACACCGAAGAGACGGTCTTCCCCGACAACGATCATCGCCGCCATCGTCCCCGCTCATGGCTGATCAACGGCGTGCGGAAAGTCGAGCAGCTGCGTTTCCTCGAGCGTCCGGATCGCACGCTGGGTCAGGCCGCGATTCTCTGGATCTTGGCGGAACCGCGCGTCATGACCGTCCTCCCGAACATCTACGATCGCGAGCAGCTGCGAGAGTTCGCGGCCGCATCGGAGGCTCCGCCGCTCACGGCCGCCGAACTGCAGCGCGTGGCGGAACTCTATGCGCGTAACTTCGACATCGCCGAAGAACCGATGCAGTATAAAGGAACGATGCAGCGGGAGACGGCGACCGTCTGATGCAGCGCGCCGAGATCCTCACGGAGGACGCTCCCGCTCCGATCGGCCCGTACAGCCAAGCCGTTCGGAGCGGCGGTTTCGTCTTTTGCAGCGGGCAGATTCCGCTCGACCCCGCTACCGGCCAGCCGGTATCCGGCGATATCACCGCTCAGGCGGAACGCTCCCTGGAAAATCTCGCGGCCGTCTTACGAGCCGCGGGATGCGAGCTCCGCGACGTCGTGAAGACGACGATCTTCCTCGCCGACATGGCCGACTTCCCCGCCGTCAACGCGGTGTACGAGCGGTATTTCGGTACGACCAAACCGGCGCGCTCGACGGTCGCCGTGAGCGGACTACCGCGCGGAGTCCGCTTGGAGATCGAGGCGATCGCCGTCGCTCACTGAGAGCGCGGAGGCGCCTTCAACGCATCGAGCCGCTCGCGCGCAACGGCACGAGCTACCGCATCGTCCGACCCGGCTGCCGCGCGATACTGTGTCGCAGCGAGGCCGGCGAGTCCCTCGGCCGAATAGACGTCGCCGAGGAGGACGTGCAGCCGCCCGTCGTACGGGACGCACGCGATACCTTTCAGCAGCGCCGCCTCCGCCAAGCGGTAGAGCCGGTGCTCGATGTAGTCCAACCCGATATCGACGTAGGCGTCCGACTCATACGGGCCGTCCGCGATCGCTTGTGCATAATCGGCGATCGCCGTCTTCCAATCGCCGTTATCATCCGCCAGATAGCCCAGATTGACCCAGGCCTCGGGACGCTCCGGTTCGAGCGTACGCGCGCGCTCCAAGACGACCCGTGCCTCGTCGAGACGAGAGAGATGGAGGTCCGCTGCTCCGGCATTGACCAGACAAGGGTAATACTCCGGATCGAGCTTCAAGCACGCTTCGAACTCCGGTAGCGCCCGCCGCCAGTCGAGTTCGTCGAAAGCGACGAGTCCGAGGCCGTTATAGGCCGCGAGTCGCTGCAGGGCGATCGGGGATCCGAGCGCGCTCGCGAATGCCCGCTCGGCCGCGTCGTCTAGGTGCAGCGCGAGATCGAGCTCGCCGAGCTCGAGTCGGTTCAGGACGTCGCTCGGATCGGCACGTACCGCGTCCTCGATCTGCCGCCGGAACGCCGGGAGATCGCCGCGAATGCGATGCAAGACCACGAGATCGTCGATCGCATCGGTTCCCGGCAGACTCTTTTCGAACTCGCTGATCGCCGCATCGGTTCGATGCTCGGTCGCATAGACGACCCCAAGCCGATCGTGGGTCTCCTTGTCGGACGGATCGCGCGTGAGGATCGCGGTGTAGGTAACCTCCGCTTCTTTGAGATCCCCCGCGCGATAGTAGAGGTCACCGAGGAAACGCGCCGGAGCGATCTCGTCCGGATGCGCCGCGACGTAGAGCGCGAGTTCGTGGATCGCACCGCGCAGATCGCCCTGCGCGACGCGCTCGCGTGCTCGGCGGATCGCGGCCTCCGGCGTGCTCTCGAAGTATGGGCTCTGCGAAGCATTGAGCGGCACGTGGATGACGGCCGGCCCATCTGCACGAGCGGCTGCCACACTCGCCGCCCAGATCGTCGCGAGCGCCAGTGCGATCGCTTCCGCTGACCGCCGCATCGCCGTCTTCCCTCGATCTCGAGGGAGAGACTTGCGCGCCCGTCGGGCCGTTCCTTCGAGTCGCGCCGTCAGCGAACGAGCGGGAGGACGTTGCTCGGCGCGAGCGGGTAGAAGGTCATCACCAGCAGCACGGCAGCGCAGGCGAGCACGCTCGCCCATGCGAGCGGCACGAACGGGCGCACGCCCTCCGCCGCGCGATCGTCCGTTCGGGCGTACATCGCGTAGATCACCTTCGCATAGGCGAAGAGCGAGATCGCCGTCCCTGCGACGAGGATGACGCCCAGCCACGCATAGCCCGATCCGACGGCAGCGGCAAGGATCAACGCCTTTCCGAGGAACCCTGCGGTCGGCGGTATACCGGCCAGCGCCAGCATGAAGAGCATCATCGCCGCGGCCAAGTACGGCCTGCGGTACGCCAGCCCGCGATAGCTCTCCAGGCGCGCACCCTCCTCGCGTTCGCCCGAGAGCGCGGCGGCGACTGCAAATGCCCCGAGATTCATCGCCGTATAGGCCACGAGATAGTAGATCGCATAGCGCATTCCCATGGCAGAGGTCCCGGCGAGCGCCGTCACCACGTACCCGATCTGCGCGATGCTCGAGTATCCGAGAAGTCTCTTGAGATCGGTCTGCGCGAGCATTCCGAGGTTGCCCACCACCATCGAGACCGCGGCCAGCACCCAGAGCGGAACGAGCATCGCTCCGGCGGCACCGGCAGGCAGCGCCGCATACGCGATGCGCGCAAAGACGGCGAGGGCACCGGCCTTCGTTGCGACACTCATGAACGCGGTCACCGGCAGCGGCGCGCCCTCATAGACGTCGGGAACCCACACATGGAATGGAACCAACCCGAGCTTGAAGGCGAGCCCCACGAAGAAGAGTGCGAGCCCGATCCAGACGAGCGGATCTCCGCCGAGCTGCGGAGCGGTCAGCGCGGAGAGCGCGATACTCCCGGTTGCGCCGAACAGTAGTGCCGTACCGTACAGGAGGAAGCCGGACGCGGTCGAGGAGAGGATCAGATATTTGAGTGCGGCTTCGCGCGCGGCGGGACGATCCGAGATGCCACAGAGGCAGTAGAGCGCCAGCGAGAGCAGCTCGAGGCCCAGAAAGACACTCATCAGATTTGCGGCCCCGGCCATGAGCATCGCGCCCATGGTCGCCCATAGGACGAGCGCGACGATGCCGGAGATGCGATCGTCCCGCCCGAGCCTCCCGTAGAGCGCGAGCGTGCCGGCTGCGGCGATCAGGGCGATCTCCTCGAAGACGGTGGTGAACCCACCGGCGATGAATGCGCCGCCGAATGCGGCGAGATGCTGGTGGTACTGGAGCGCACAGGCCCATCCCGCGACGACCGTTCCGACGAGCGCCAAAACGAGCGCGAGCGCTCTCGGAAGATACGGCCGCGCGAAGACGTCGAGGACCAGCACGGCGAGCGCCGCGAGCCCCACGACGGCGATCGGAACGACGGCATTCCAGTCGGCAATGCCATACGGGTAGGCGATCATCGCTGCACCTGCATCTGAACGGCGGGAACGTACGGCATCATATCGACCCGGAGAATCGCGGTCGGATAGATGCCGAGTACGATGAGCGCGACGAGCAGGGGTGCAAGAGCGATTCCTTCCGACCACGTCATGTCGCGCCGGACCGGCAGCTCGGGCCGCGGTGGCCCCTGCATGGCGTCCTGATAGAGACGCAGCATGTACGCGGAGGCCGTGACGATCGCGACGAGCGCCAGGATCGCGGGAAGGATCAACCCCGCACGATAGACGCCGATCAGCATGATCAGCTCACCCGCGAATCCGGCGAGACCGGGTAACCCCAACGCTGCGAGCGCCGCGATGTGGAATGCACCCGCCAGCCGCGGATCGTGACGGTCCAGGCCGCCCAAACGCGCCAAGACGCGCGTCTCCTCGCGCTCCTCGATGAATCCCAATGCCAGGAAGAGCGCCGCACTGAAGAGACCGTGCGCTACGATGTACACCAGAACGCCGTCGAGCGCGAGCGGATCGAACGAGCAGATCGCCACCAGCATCAAACCCAGGTGCGAGAGCGAGGAATACGCGACGATGCGCTTGACGTCGGCCTGCACGAGTGCTGCAAACGCTCCGTAGAGGAGCCCGATCAGCCCCAGAACGATGAGGAGACGAGCATCGGCCTGCATCTGCTGCGGCATGAGCGCAAGGCCCACGGCGATGAAGCCGTAGGGACCCGCTTTCGACTGCACGCCGGAGATCAGGGCCGCAGCCGGTGGCGGCAGCGACGTATATGTCGGCGGCATCCATGTGTGGAAAGGCCAGACCGGCGTCTTCACCAGAAAACCGGCCGCGAATCCGGCCATGATCCACGGCACCCACGTTCCGGCCAGGTGCACGCCCGGCACGCCAATGACATCCGTCGTTCCCGCCGCAAGGCCGAAGGCGACCGCAGCCAAGAGCAAGACCACACCGCCCGCGAAGTTATAGAGGAAGTACCGCCACGCGACCGCCGGATGCTCTCCCCACCGCACCAGGATCAAGAAGACGGGAATGAGCATGAGATCCCAGCACAATGCGAAGAGCAGGAGATCCCGAGCAGCGAACAACGCGAGCATCGTTCCTTCGGAGAGGAGGAGGAGCGCGATCAGATCGCGAGCACGCACGCCCGAGGTCCCGGCGACGGCACTGAACGTGCAGACTCCCGCCAGCAGCGCGATCCAAAACGAGATCGGCGTCAGACCAAAATGCAGTGCGGCATCGAACGGACGCGCCAGCCAGTGAAGGGTCCATTCGTCGCCGCGCGCCGCGACGGCAAGAACGACGGTCGCCGCGGCGGCGAGCATCCCGATCGTCTTTGCCGCGCGCTCGGCGGAGCGCGGGATCGCAGGGAGCGCCAACCCTACGGCGATCGGCACGAGCACGAGGGCGAGCACAATCATCGAGTCATCCCCCCGACGAGAACGTAATACAGGAGGACGCAGGCGACCCCGGCGACGACGACGACGACGTACGCTCGCACCAAGCCCGTCTGGAACGATCGCACCGCATCGCCGAACCACCGGGTCACGTGCACGACCTCACGGACGGTACCGTCCACCACGTGCGGCTCGAGAACCCGCGCAGCGAACGTGCCGAGAGCCTGCGCCGGACGCACGATCAGCGCGTCGATCGCGACGTCGAAATAGAACGCCGTGCGAAGGATGGCGGGCATACCGGCGGCCTCCGCTCGCAGTCGGTCCGCCGCCTCTTCGGCCGACCGGTGACCACCGTATCGCACCCAGGCGATACCGATACCGGCCGCAACCATGACGAGGACGAGCGCCGAGGTCGCGGCCTCCGGCAACGGTGCGTGCAGATGCGCCGGAACGGCGAATTGCAGCGACATGAGCCGCTCCCAAGGAGACGGCCGTCCCGCCATGATCCAGCCTGCAGCGACGCTGGGGATCGTGAGGAGCGCGACCGGTGCCCCCATGATCCAGGCCGGAGGATGCTCCGCCTCGTCGTGGCCGTGGACGGCGTGGACCTCCGGGTGGAAACCCAAGCGCGCCGGCGGCAGCGAACCGCGGAACTCACCGGCAAACGCCACCAGGAACATGCGGAACATATAGTACGCGGTGATGCCGGCGGCGACGATGCCGGTTCCGTACAACCACGGATGACCGTGGTCGAGCGCTCCCTGGATGACCGCGTCCTTACTGAAGAACCCGCTGAAACCGGGAATACCGCAGATCGCGAGTACGCCTGCGAGCATGCCCCAGAATGCCAGCGGCATGCGTTGCCGCAATCCGCCCATCCGCCGGATGTCTTGCTCGCCCGCAAGCGTATGGATCACGATGCCCGCGCCGAGGAAGAGCAGCGCCTTGAAAAAGGCGTGCATGAGGAAGTGGGCAACACCGGCCGCGTAGGCACCGACGCCGACGCCCATGATCATGTATCCGATCTGGGACATCGTCGAGTAGGCGAGAATGCGTTTGATATCCCATTGCGAGGTCCCCAAGATCGCGCCGAGGAGCGCCGTCAGCCCGCCGACGGTTCCCACGAGCAGCTGCGCGTCGGACGATGCATTCCAGAGCGGAGCGCAGCGTGCGACCAGATAGACGCCCGCCGTCACCATCGTCGCCGCGTGGATCAATGCCGAGACCGGCGTCGGGCCTTCCATCGCATCGGGCAACCAGGTATGCAACGGCACTTGTGCCGACTTCGCCGCCGCTCCGATGAACAAAAAGATACAGATTGGGAAGAGCGCATTCCCCAGCGACGGCGCAGCGGCAAAGACGTCGCCGAAGCCGGCCGATCCGATGCGCGCGATCATGATGAAGATCGCCAGCATGATCGCCACGTCGCCGACGACGTTGATGACGAACGCTTTGCGCGCCGCAGCGACGGCCGAAGGACGTTCGAACCAGAATCCGATCAAGAGATACGAAGCCAAGCCGACCAGACCCCAGCCGATCAGAAGGCCCACGAAATCGTCCGAGAGCACGAGCGTCAGCATCGCGAAGACGAAGAGATTCATGTAGGCGAAGAATCGCGCGAAGAGCCGATCGCCCGCCATGTATCCTATCGAATAGAGGTGGATCAGAAAGCCTACGCCGGTGATGACGAGGACCCAAACGAGCGCGAGCGGGTCGAGCAAGAGGCCGAATCGGATACCGTGCGTCCATGCGAACAGCGCCTGATGGGCACCGACCGCACCGTCGCGCACCGCCGTCGCATCGGCCCACGAGAGGAGCGCCGCGACGAACGTAACTCCGACGGAAGCCGACGCGAGCCATCCGGCACCGCGCTTGAGGACCGGCCCCGCAAAGCCACAACAGATCGCCCCTACGAGCGGCGCAAGCCAGACGACGAGCAGCAACGGGTAGGTTCCCTCGATCCCCATGACGTGCCGAATCATCCTTTGAGTATCCTCGCTTCGTCCACGTCGACGTGCCGCGCATCCCGGAAGACGACCACGACGATCGCAAGGCCGATCGCCGCCTCGGCAGCCGCAACCGTGATGACCAGGAAGGCGAAGACCTGACCGGCATCGTTCAACCACGTCCGCGCGAAGGCCACGAAGAGGATGTTCGCGGCATTCCACATGAGTTCGATGCTCATCAGCATCACCAGCGGGTTGCGCCTCAACATGACGCCCACCACGCCGATGAAGAACAACACGGCGGAGAGCGCGACGTACTGCGTCATTCTCCTCCCCTCATAATGGCCTCGCGTGCGGCGCGCCTAACGCGCTCGGCGCGCCGGAGCGTTCCCCTCGCCGTTCCCGCGTCGCCGGCGAGCGCGAGCACGCCGACGATCGCGACCACGAGGATGAACGCGGTGATCTCGAACGGCAAGAGGTAGGTCGTGAAGAGCGCGCGGCCGATCTCCGCGACGCTCCCGAAGACACCGGGCGCACCGACCGGACCGGCCGCGACGCCCGCGACCGCCGGTGCGGCAGGGCTCGGCGGCGGGGCGTGGAGCAGACCGGCAAGGAGCAGGCCGAGTCCGATGACTGCGATCACGGTCGCGGGGAGCGCGGCCTTCGGCATGCGATCGGGTCCCACCGAAAACGGCGCGACGCCGCTACTGAGCAACGCGATCACGAAGAGGAAGAGCATCAGGATCGCGCCGCTGTACACGATGATTTGAATGACGGCGAGGAACTCCGCGCCGAGCGTGAGATACAAGCCCGCGAGAGCGGCGAAGTGGACGAGCAGCGCGACGACGCTATAGACGGGTTTTCGCGCAGCGATCGTCCACAACGCGCTGGCGACAAGCACGATCGAGAGCGATGCGAAGGCGATCATCCGGCAAGCCCCTTCCGCTCGGTCTTCAGGATCGAACCGCGCCACGTGGCGTCGTAGCCGCGCTCCGGGTCCACCGTGGATTTGATCTCCGCAACCGAACCCAGATCGGCGGGAATACCGCCCGGCCGCTCATCCGGCGGCTCGCCGCGACCGGCCTCCACCGGAACGAGCAAGCGATCTTTCGAGTAGATGAAGGCGCCGCGACGGTAATCGGCCATCTCGAAATGTGGGGTGAGGACGATGGCATCCGTCGGGCATGCCTCCTCGCACATGCCGCAAAAGATGCACCGGAGCTCGTCGATCTCGTACCGAGCCGCATACCGCTCGCCGGGCGAGCGCCGGTCGTCGGGAGTATTCTCGGCGCCGATGACGGTGATCGCATTGGCCGGACAGATGCTCGAGCAGAGCTCGCAACCGATGCAGCGCTCCTTGCCGTCCGCGTAGCGGCGCAACTCGTGCAGGCCGTGGAAGCGCGGAGCATGTCGCTTGCGGACCGACGGATATTCGATCGTCTCGTGCCTGCGGAACATGAAGCGAAACGTAATCCACAGCCCCTGCAGGACGCCGGCGATATTATAGAGTCGCTTGCGCATCGTCCTATCCTTTGAGCGCCACGGCAACGGCCGTAGCGATGAGATTGAGGGTCGCGACCGGCAAGAGCACCTTCCATCCGAACGCCATCAAGCGGTCATACCGGAAGCGCGGCAGCGTCGCGCGCAGCCACATATAGAAGAACATGAAGAGCCCGACTTTGAGTACGAACCAGACGACCCCGGGGATCATCGTCAGGCCGAATGGCGCGTTCCAGCCTCCCAGGAACAGGAGCGTCGCAACGCACGAGACCGTGAGCATGTTCACGTACTCCGCGATGAAGAACAGGCCGAAACGCAATCCGGAGTATTCGGTATGGAATCCGGCGACGAGTTCCGTCTCCGCTTCCACGAGATCGAACGGCGCCCGATTGGTTTCAGCGACCGCGGTGACGACATAGATGAGAAAGCCGATGATCTGCGGCACGACGAACCACATCCGCTGCTGGGCCTGGACGATGCCGGCGAGCGACGTCGTTCCCGCGAGCACCAAGACGCCGATCAGCGAGAGCGACATCGCCAGCTCGTAGGAGATCATCTGCGCGGTGGAACGCACGCTCCCGAGCAACGGGTACTTGGACCCCGAGGCCCATCCGCCGAGCGAGATGCCGTAGATGCCGATCGAGGTGATCGCCAGCAGCAGCAGGATTCCGGCATCGACGTTCCCGATCGCCCAGACGCCGTTGCCCGACGCGCCGAACGGAATGATCGCATAGGCCGCAAAGGCCGCCAGCAGCGAGATGAAGGGCGCGAGCTTGTAGATGAGCAGATCGGCCGTCTTCGGCGTGAGGTCTTCTTTCAAGATGAGCTTGGCGGCATCCGCGGCGGGCTGCAACAGCCCCCACGGTCCGACCCGATTCGGGCCGGGACGCAGCTGCATCCATCCGAGGATCTTGCGCTCGAAGAGCATCGCGTATGCGAAGGCCGTCACCACCACGAAGAGCAGCAGCGCCGACTTGATCAGCACGATGAGCCACCACGGCATCACGGCGCTCATGCCTCCACCGCCACGGCCGCGCGTGCGCGCGTCATCTGCACGACCTCTCCGGGGAGAAAGAGGTTCGCCGGCCGATCGGGTATGCCGTCGATGAGGACCGCCGTTCCGGCCCGCAGGCTGGCATCGACGGCGACCGGAAGATCGCGCAGCGCGCGTTCGCCGACGACGATATCCACGCGATCGCCGTCGCGCACGCCGAGCACACGCGCATCGTCCACTGCCAAGCGCACGCGCTGGCGTGCACGCAGCGCGGCCAAGCGCTCATCGTGTGCGCACGTCCCGCCACCGGTGAAGAGCGCCGTCTCGACCGCGAGACGTATCGCCGCCGCCGATTCGCCGTTGCGCCGGTCGTCCGCAGCGACGTCGCGGGCGCGCGCGGCGTCGCCGAAGAGCACGTCGCCGAGCGTGAGCTCCGGCATCGCGGCCGCGGCGGCAACGACCGCGCGATGCACCTCTTCTTCGCTTGGTAGCGCCACGCCGAGCTGCTGTGCAAGGCCGATCGCGATCTCCAGATCGGAGAGGACGCCGTCGGGCGCGGCAACCGCGGGCTCGACGGGAAGCAACGAGCCCGTCGCGTTGATGATCGTCCCGCGTTTCTCGTACGCATGCGCCGCCGGAAGCACCAACGTCGCCTGGCGCGCCGTCTCTGTCAGGAAGAGATCGGCGACCGCGACGAAGGGGACGCGCTCCAGCGCAGCGCGCACCAGCGCGGCATCGGGATAGCGCAGCAACGGGTTCGCGCCGAAGATCGCCAGAGCGCCGATTGCGCCGTCCGCAGCGGCGCGAAGCATCGCATCGGTAGAAAGCCCGCCTTCGGGGAGCGACGCATAGCCTGGTCCCGATGAGGGCAGCATGCCCATCGCCTCGGCGCCGCGTGCATTTCCCTGCTCCCCGGTAATGTAGGTGAAGCGCTCGGCACCCTGCGCGTCGCACGCGGCAACCAACCGGCGCGCGAGCTCCACATCGACGCCGTCCCACACGATCGCGATACGCCCCGCCCCGCCGATCGCAGCCATCGCTTCTTCGACCGTAGCGACATCGGTCGCCGGTATCGGCGGAGGCGCTTCGAGCGGTGCGATGCGAACGAGCCGCGCGCCGTTGCGCATCACCGCCTTGCGGATGCGCAAGTCGAGAACCGGAGCGCGCTCGCCCGGTGATGCGCCGAGGACAACGATCGCCTGCGCACGTTCCAACGCCGCGAGGTCCCCGCCGTCGTTCCCGGGCGTGGCTTGACGCTGGCGCCCCGCACGCCAGTCGATATTGCGAATGCCGAGCGAGCGAAAGAGGTGCTGCAGCAGATACGCCTCCTCGTTCAGCAGGCGCCCGCCTCCGATCACGCCGACACCTGCGGCGCCCTTCTCCTTCAGCACCGCACGCAGCGCGTCGGCCCACAATGACAACGCCTCCTCCCAGTCGATTGCGACGAAGGCGCCGTCACGGCGATGCAACGGCTGCGTGAGTCGTTCTCGCGCCGAAAGGAAACCGATGTTGTAGCGTCCGCGATCGCACAACCATCCGTCGGAGATCGCGTCGTCGCCCGGAACGGACATCGTTCGAAGGAGCGTACCGTATCGGACGTCCGCGTATTGCCGGCATCCGACGCTACAGTGCACGCAGCTGGTCTCCGTCCGCTGCAGATCCCAGGGACGCGAGAGAAACCGGTACGTCTTGGAGGTCAGCGCGCCGACCGGACAGAGCTCGGTGACGTTCCCCGTGAAGTGATGGCGATACGGTTCTCCGGTAGCAGTCGCGATGATGTCGCGATGGCCGCGCTCCTTGACGACCAGCCGTCGTTCTCCCGGAATCAGGGCGTCGAATCGAACGCAGCGCTGGCAGACGATGCACCGCTCCTCGTCGAGCACGATCGTCGGTCCGAGATCCACCGCCTTGGGCTTGCGCTCTTTCGGATCGGCGAGGTCGGAGGTCCCGCGCCCGTACGCCATCGCGTAATCTTGGAGATCGCACTCGCCGCCCTTGTCGCAGATCGGGCAATCCAGAGGGTGATTCACGAGGAAGAGCTCGAGCACCGTCGCGCGCCCCGTGGTCACCTTGTCGCCTTGCGTGCGAACGACCATACCGTCGGTTACCGGCGTGTTGCACGCGATCTGCAGCTTGGGCATCCCTTCGATCTCGACCAGACAGATGCGGCACAGGCCGGCGGGGCCGAGTTTGGTGTGGTAGCAATAGACCGGGATCTCGATGCCGGCGAGCTTCGCAGCCTCGACGAGCAGCGTTCCCTTCGGAACCTGCAAGGGAATGCCGTCGATCGTGACGGTGACCTTCTCGCCGCTATCTTGATGCGCCATCGTCGTACTGGTCACTCCTATCGTGCGGCCACACCATTACGGCCGATCACGCGCGCTTCGAACTGTTCGGGGAACCGCCGCAGCACCGACTTGAGGAACGGCTCGATCGAATCGCCCAACGCGCAGAGGTTGAGTCCCGTGATCGAACCGCTGACGCGGTGCAGCATCTCGAGGTCGCCCGGCAGACCGCGTCCGTGCACGAAGCGTTCGAGCACGCGCTCCAACCAATGTCCGCCTTCGCGACACGGCGTGCACTGGCCGCACGATTCGTGGGCGAAGAACCGAACGAGGTTGTGCGCGGCCTTCACGAAATCGGTCGTATCGTCGAAGACGACGAACGCCCCCGAACCGAGCATCGAGCCGGCTTTCGCCATCGATTCGTAATCGTACGGGAGGTCGAGGTGCTCTTCGAAGATGCACGCCGAGGAACCACCGCCCGGCTGGATCGCCTTCAACGTGCGCCCCGGGCGCAGCCCCCCGGCGATTTCGACGAGCTCGCGCACCGGCGTCCCCATCGGCACTTCATAGTTGCCCGGCCGCTGCACGTGTCCGCTGACGGAGACGATCTTGTAGCCCTTGCTGCGTTCGGTCCCGACCGACGCGAACCACTCCGGACCTCGCTCGAGGATCGGCACGATGTACGCCAACGTCTCAACGTTGTTGACGACCGTCGGCATCCCGTACAGCCCTGCGACCGCCGGAAACGGCGGCTTCAAGCGCGGCTCGCCGCGCTTGCCTTCGAGCGAGTTCAGGAGCCCCGTCTCCTCGCCGCAGATGTATGCACCGGCACCGCGGTGGACGGTGACCTCGAGGTCGTACCCGGTTCCCAGGACGTTCGTCCCGACGTACCCTACGGCGCGCGCCTGCTCGAGCGCCCGAGAGAAAATCTGATACCCGCGCTTGAATTCGCCGCGAATGTAGATGAATGCATGATGCGACGCGATGCCGTATGCACCCAGCAGGATGCCTTCCAGCACCGCGTGCGGGTTCTCCTCGAGCAGCATGTGATCTTTGAACGTGCCGGGCTCGGCTTCGTCGCAGTTGCAGACGAGATAACGAGGCGCATCGCTCGCCGGGAGAAACTGCCACTTGCGTCCGGTCGGGAACCCCGCACCGCCACGGCCGCGTAACCCGGACGCGTCGACCGCTTTGAGCACGTCCGCGGGCGACAACTCACGCACCGCACGCTTCCACTGCCGATAGCCGCCGCGCGCTTCGTAGGTTGCGATCTCCCGCAGGTCGGCCTCGCCGATACCGGCGGTCAACACCTTGACGACCGGCATCAGTCTTCGACCACCCGTTCCAGCGCCTGCGGGTCCTCGCGCACGAGACGCTCGCGCGTACGCCCGCGAAACGCCTGATCGCGCGCCAGGATGCGATCGAGCATGATAAGGCCGCTGCGATCGCCGATCCCCCCGGGATCGTCGGGGTCGGGGACGCGCTCCGCACCGCGCGTGCGCCGTCCGGTTGCGATCTCGGCCTGCGGCGACTCCAGCCAGGTGCGTTCCGGGCGGCGCGTCTGCGCCAGCGGCGGCACTTCGAAGACTCCGTTGCGCATCTGATCGAGCATCTGATCGAATCGTTCGGGCGTCAGATCGTAGAAGAACTCGAGATTCACCTGCATGCACGGAGCACGATCGCACGCCGCGAGGCACTCCACTTCTTCGTAGGAGAACGTACCGTCGTCGGTGGTCTCCAAGTGCCCGATGCCGAGTCTCGTGCGGCAGTGCGCCATGAACTCGTCGGCACCATTGAGCACGCAGGAGAGCCCGCGGCAGACCTGCAGCATGTATCGTCCGACCGGCTTGCGATACAACAGCGTATAGAAGGAGACGGTCGATTCCACTTCAGCCGGCGTGAGATCGAGCATCCGAGCCGCGGCCGCCATCGCTTCCGGCGAGACGAAGCCCTCGTGCTCTTGGAAGAGATGCATGATCGGCAGCAATGCCGAGCGCTTGTGTTCGTACTGCGCGATGATGCGATCGCATTCCGGACGCAAGCGTTCGAGCAACGCGTCGAACCCGGAGTCGCCGGGACGTGTGGCCTTCGCCATCACGAACGCTCCTCGCATGCCACGCCGCGCATCAGCGATCCACCTCGCCGAAGACGGGATCGAGCGAACCGATCATCACCACGAGATCGGCGATGAGGTTTCCCGGCGCGATGTGCTTGAGCGCCTGGAGGTTGTACATGGACGGGGGCCGCGTCCGCACGCGATAGGGCCGGTTTCCTCCGTCGCTGACGATGTAGAAACCAAGCTCGCCACGGGGACTTTCGACGGCCTGATAGACGTCGCCGGGCGGCACGCGGAAGCCCTCGCTCACCAACTTGAAGTGGTGGATCAACGCCTCCATGGAGAGCGCGATCATCTCTTTCGGCGGGAAGCCGATCTTGGGATCGGCGATCATCACCGGCCCGGGCGTCTCCAACTCCTTGCGGACCTGCCGGATGATGCGCATCGACTCTTCCATCTCGTCGAGGCGCACGAGGAAGCGCGCGTAGGCATCGCCCTCCGTGCGCGTCGGAACGTCGAACTCGTACTTGTCGTACCCGCAGTACGGATACGCTTTGCGAACGTCGTACGCGATGCCGCTGGCACGCAGCGCAGGCCCCGTAACGTTCCAGCGCACGGCATCCTCCGGCGAGAGCACACCGATATCGATGGTGCGATCCTGGAAGATCGGATTCGCCTGCAGCAGGCCGCGCAGCTCGCGCATCCGGCCGGGAAACTTCGCGATGAGGTCGTCCAAGCGCGCGAGGAATCCCTCGGGAAGATCGGCGACGACGCCGCCGACGCGCACGTAGTTGGGGTGCATCCGTGCACCGCCCGCGGCTTCTTGGAGGTCGAGGATATCTTCGCGCAGATCGAAGGCATAGAAGAACACCGAGATCGCGCCGAGATCGATGCCGTGCGTTCCCAACCACACGCAGTGCGACGCGATGCGCGTGAGTTCCGCAAAGAGCACGCGAATCGCTTGGGCGCGCGGTGGAATCTCGCCGGTGACGCCGAGGAGCTGCTCGACCGCCAGCGCATAGCAGAGCGCATTGCTCTCCGGTGCGAGGTAATCCATCCGCTCGATCACCGTCTGCGCCTGCGTCCAGAAGAGATTCTCGGCGGATTTTTCGATGCCGGTATGCAGATAGCCGATCTCCGGCTCGCACGTGACGACCGACTCGCCTTCGATTTCGAGGACGAGCTGCAGCACGCCGTGCGTGGACGGGTGCTGCGGCCCCATCGAGAGGACCATCGCGTTCCCCTCGTGCGAGACGATCTCGGGGGTGAGCGGCGTTGCGGAGAGACTCATGACGAACGCTCCTCGCGAGCGCGCTTCACCTGCTCTTCTAGCGCCTCCAACGTGCGCCCCGCGGGAGGCGTTCCTGCGACGACGTTGCTCTTGAGCGCGAACGCCGGGCGCGGCGAGCGCTCGCGCGCCGGGCCGCGCAGCGGATAGTCCTTGCGCAGCGGATGGCCTTCCCAATCGTGCGGCATCTGGATGCGCCGGAGATCCGGGTGTCCGTCGAAGACGATGCCGAACAGATCGAAGACTTCGCGTTCCGCCCAGTCCGCCGAGGGCCAGAGATCGCTCACCGACGGGAGGTGTGCGTCGTCGCCGGGGACGCCGCAGAGCACGCGCTTGCGGCGCGGTTTTCCGACCTCCGCCACGCTCGCGGCGCGCAGCGGCATCGCGAGCAGATGATAGACGACGTCGAACCGCGGCGTGCGCTGCGGGTAATCGGCGGCGCCGAGGTCGAGCAACATGGTGAAACCTTCCGCTTTCAGCGCCTCCAAACGACCGCGCAGCGCGGAACGCTCGACGCGCTCCACGTCGGCATCGTCGAGCAACGGACGTATCGCGGTCGGATCGATCGCGCCGCCGATCAGCGGCGGGTTTTGTGTGCTCGGCATGTCAGGAACGCACCACCAATCCGCCACGACCACCTTCGCGAATCTGGCGCTGGATGAGATTCACCGCATAGAGCAAGCCGTCGGGCGTCGGCGGGCAACCCGGAACGTAGACGTCCACGGGAATGATCGTATCCACACCCTGAACGATCGCGTAGTTGTCGAAAACGCCGCCGGAACTCGCACAGGCACCCATCGAGATGACCCATTTCGGATCGGCCATCTGATCGTAGAGGCGCTTCACGACCGGCGCCATCTTTTGCGAGACGCGTCCGGAGACGATCATCAAATCGGCCTGACGCGGCGAGCTGCGGAAGACCTCCGATCCCAGACGCGCGATGTCGTATTCGGGTGCGGTGACGCTCATCATCTCGATCGCGCAACACGCCAGCCCCATCGTCAACGGCCAGACGCTCGAACTCTGCGCCCAGCGTGCGACGTCGTCGAGACGCGCGAGTAAGAATTGCCCGGGTCCTACCGCCATTCCAGGCCTCCCTTCTTCCACACGTACGCGTAACCGATCGCGAGCACGACGACGAAGACGAGGATCTCCCAGAGGCCGAACGAGCGCAACGCATGCATCTGCACGGCCCACGGATAGAACGATGCCGCTTCGACGTCGAGGATCACGAAGAGCATCGCTATGAGGTAGAAGCGCACGGGAAAGCGCCCTGCCACCGCCGAGGTCGGCTCGACGCCGCATTCATAGGCTTCTTGTTTGCGCGGATTGGGTTTTCCGCGCCCGAATAGACCGGGAAGCACGGTAAAGAGCAGCGCCGCCGCGAACGCGACGCAGAAGTAGATCGCCACCGGGGCATAGGGCTGCATCGCTCGTCAGTTTACCCGAAATGCCCGCGAAACCCTCGGCACGCGGGAAGCGCTCGATCGAGCCCGTGCTGCGACGTAGATCGCATCATAGTGTATGTCGCAGGCGCAAGAACCGGGCCGCGCTCGTCGAAACGACCGGACGTGCAGAACGAACCGATGCGCCCGGCAGCGATCACCGCGTTCCGAGCCATCGTCGCGGCGGCGAGTGTGGTGCTCTTGCTCGGAGCCGACGGCGGAGGCTGCAGCAATCCCAATGCGGTGGGCGTCCAAAGCTACGGCTCGATCGTCGGCCGCGTCCTCGACGCGACCACCAACAAACCCGTCCCCGACGCACTGGTCTCCGTCGGCGCACTCTATACGGCGACCACCGATACGCAAGGCGGGTTCCTGCTTCCGTCGGTTCCGATCGGCCTGCAGACCGTCGTTGCTCGCTCGCCCGGCTATACGCCGAGCGAGGTGCGCGTCAACGTCCAAAAGGATGTCGCCGTCTCGGCAGGCTACATCCGCCTCGCTCCGGCAGTCCCCTACGGAGCGACGCCCGTTCCGACGCTACCACCGCCGGCCGTCGCCTCACCATCGCCCGCTCCTCCTGCGTCCGCGGCAGCCGGAACGCCGGCCGCATCGGCAGCGACCGCATCTCCGGCCGTGACCGCATCTCCCGCTTCGACCGCCTCGGCAGCCACGACCGCATCGCCGGCCGCGACGAGCACTCCGTAGCGTTTCACGTCGATCGCATAGCCCGCGACGACGAGATACGCGCTCTCCGCGTCTGCCGCCAGTCGCCGCACCATGCGTCCGAGGACGTCGCGAAAGAGCCGCGCGCTCGGTGCAACGGGAACGACCTCCCATCCGACCTGCTCGCAGACCGCGATGCAGAGTGCGCGCGATGCGAGCATCGCCTCGCCGAACCGGCGCGCTTCGGTCTCGAGCAGCTGCTCCGCGGCGACCGGATCGCGTGCGATCGCATCCGAGTGAGCGCCGAGCCGATCGGCGAGCCACGTCCCGAGGGCATCCACCACGAGGCATTCGTCGGCACCGGCAGCCTCGAAGAGCAAGCACTGCTCGCGCAGCGGCATTCCCGCCGTCTCCACCGTGCGCCACGAGGTGGGTCGCTCGCGGCGGTGGCGCGCGATCCTCGCGGCCCACTCCGCATCGGCGGGATCGCATCGTCCCGTCGCGACGACGGTCACCCTCCTGCCGCTTTGGGAGGCCATCACCTGCGCGAACGTGCTCTTTCCGGAGCGCACCGGCCCGGTCACGACGACGAGCGGCATCTCAGAATCCGTGCACGGCGTCCGTCTTGTGAAGAAAGGCGCGAACCTCCGAGAGAGGGACGGCGAAACCGATCGACGGTTCGCCGTCGAAGCGCGACTCGGCTACGCCGATGACCGCCCCGTCGAAGGCGCGGAAGACCGGACCACCGCTCTCGCCGGGAACGATCGTCAGCATCAGTTCGAGCGCACCTCGGCGCACTGCGGAAAGGCGTCCGGCGGCGACGGAGGTCGCCAAGCCGAGCCCCTCGTCGGCGAACTCGTCGGGAATCGGGTATCCGGCGAGGCCGACCGCCGCGCCGACGAGATCGTGGAGATCGCTCGGGGAAGCAAGCCGCGCGACAGGGAGATCCGGCACCGCGAGGCGGACGAGCGCGAGGTCGCGGTCGCCGTCGCGGGCGATCACGCGGGCGGGGACGCGCCGGCGGTTCGCGATGGTGACGTGCAGATCGCGTGCTCCTTCGACTGCGTGCTCGACGGTCAAGACGTCGCTGCCCCATCGTCCCGATGCCACGACGAATCCGGTCGCATATCCGTCGTCGAATCCGTGCGCTTTCGGGTCGCGCGGAGCCAGGTGCATGGTGAGGAGCACAACGGATGGTTCGATGGAACGGACCGCCGCGACGAATCGGTCGCCGCGCGGCGTGCATGCGGCGAGGACGGCCAGAGAGACGGCGGCGAGGAACGAGCGCAGCGTCATGGGCGGTCCGGTTCTTCGTGGTCGGCAGCGGCGTTCCGCTCGAGTGCCGCCGCCACGCGCGCACGCAAGAGTTCCAATCCCGCGCCGGTTCGCGCGCTGACGAGCACAGCGTCCGGGTCGAGGACGTCGTGTTCGTCATCCGGCCGAACGGCCGTGATGAGGTCGCTCTTGTTGAAGACGAGCAGGCGCGGCGTCTCGTCGAGACCGAGATCGTGGAGGATCGCCTCGACCGCTGCACGCCGCCGCGAATGGTCGGCCGCGCTCGCATCCACGACATGCACCAACAGCTGCGCCTCGTGGAGCTCTTCCAAGGTGGCGCGGAATGCCGTCACGAGATCTTTGGGAAGATCGGTGATGAAGCCGACGGTATCGGCGAGGCGAACGGTAACCTCCGGCGTCAAGCGCGCGCGGCGCACGAGCGGATCGAGGGTCGCGAACGGCCGATCCGCGACGTATGCATCGGCCCGCGCCAGCGCGTTCAGCAGCGACGATTTTCCCGCGTTCGTATAACCGACGAGCGCCACCAGCGGCTCGCCGCCGCGCCCGCTTCGCCGAACGGCACGCGAGCGGCGGACGACCTCCAGTCGCCGTCGCAGCGCGGAGATCCGCCGTTGAATGCGGCGGCGATCGACCTCGAGTTTCGTCTCTCCGGGACCGCGCGTTCCGATCCCACCGCCGAGGCGCGAGAGATCGGCGCCGACGCCGATGAGATTCGAGAGTCGGTATCGCAGTTGCGCCAGCTCGACCTGGAGCTGCCCTTCGCTGCTCCGCGCGTGTCGCGCGAAGACGTCGAGAATAAGCATCGTGCGATCGACGATTGCGGCGGGCACGATGCGTTCGAGGTTTTTCCGCTGCCGCGGCCTGATCTCGTTGAGGACGAAGACGAGATCCGCGCTCCGCTCGCGCACCAACTCGGCGATCTCTCGAGCCTTGCCTTCGCCGACGAGCGTTGCCGGATCGACCGCGGCGCGCCGCTGCACGATCCGCTCGACGACCTCTCCGCCCGCCGCCTCGATGAGTGCGGCAAACTCGTCCAACTCCGGTTCCAGCGGACGCCGCGGATCGCGCACGTCCACCGCGACGATCACCCCGCGTTGCGGCATCGGTATCCGAGGAGAACGCCGTCATTCACCAACGACATACGAGGGTCTTCGCGATCGCGGAGCCCGACCACTTCGGCAGGAATCTGAAACAGAGCGACCGTCATCTCGACAACGACTCGGCGATAGGGATGTGCGAGGAGAGCGCAAATGTCGGGGGCATGAGGGCGCGATACGGGACGACGCTATCACGCAAGGCGTTTTTGGGTGCGACAGCCGCGGCAACCGCGCTGGCCACGCTGCGCGCGCGTGCGCGCGCGGCGATGACCGGCGCGCGCATCATGCTCGGCGACGACGTCCTCCTCGCCGACGCATGGCGGGATCTGCGCGACGCGCGCATCGGCATCATCACCAATCAAAGCGGCGTGACCTCGCGCCTGGAGTCGGTCGTGGATGCGCTGCGTCGCAATCCGGCGTTACGGGTGACGGCACTCTTCGCTCCCGAACACGGCCTGCGCGGTGATCGCCCTGCCGGTTCGTACGTGCCGTCATACACCGACGAACGAACGGGACTTCCCGTGTATAGCCTGTACGGGCCGACGCGCATCCCCGATGCGCACATGCTCGCGAACGTGGACGTTCTGCTCTTCGACATCCAGGACGTCGGCTGCCGCACCTATACGTTCGTCTCGACGATGGCCGAGGCGATGAAGGCCGCGCGGATGCACGACAAAGAGATCTGGATTCTGGACCGCCCGAATCCCATCGGCGGCGCGATGGTGGAGGGCCCGGTGCTGGAACCTCGCTACGCCTCCTTCATCGGTCTCTATCCCGTCGCCATGCGGCATGGGATGACGATCGGCGAATTGGCGCGCCTGTATAATGAGGCGTTCGGCATCGGTGCACGGCTCCGCGTGATCCCGATGCGCGGATGGCGGCGATCCATGCTCTGGAACGAGACCGGCCTCGCGTGGGTACCGACCTCGCCGAACATTCCCACGTGGCAGACGACGCTCTTGTACCCGGCGACGGGGCTGCTGGACGGTACCGGGCTCAACAACGGCGTCGGCACCGCCGCCCCCTTTGCCTACGCCGGCGCGCGCGACGTCGACTCGTTCGCGTATGCACGCCATCTCGCCGAAGCGCAGATTCCCGGAATCCGATTCATGCCCGCGAGTTGGTCGCCGCTCTGCGGTGCGGCGCACGCGACGGAATTTCACGGCGTCGAACTGATGATCGCCGACGCCGCACGTTTTCCGGCGGTGCGCACGGCGGTGGAGCTGATCGTCGCGATGCGCGAGACGGCGCCGCGCGTCGTACGGCCGAAGCGAGCGACGATGGATCGCAACTGGGGCACCGCCGCAGTGCGGGAAGGCATCGAGGCGGGATTCGATACGGAGCGGATCGTGCGCGACTGGGAACCACGCCTCGCCGCGTTCCGGCGACTCCGCGAACGCTATCTCCTGTACGACTGATCGCCGCGGCCGGCGCGACCTCACTCCAACTCGCCGCGCCGCGTGCGGATGTAATGGATCTGCCAGAGATGGACGTAGCGCTGCAGCTCCTCGCGCGTCTTCTCCTCGATGTCCACGAACGCCATGCCGTATGCGAACGTGCGGTCGAGCACGTCGAAAAACGGCGCGAGCACTTTTGCGCGCACATGAAAGGGAGCGAATCCCGGTGGCCGCACGCGAACCGTCTCCGGTCGCAAACCGAACGGCGTCTGCTCGTAGACCTCTTTCTCGACGGTCATCGAAGCAAGAAAGTCGTCGGGAAGCGTAAAGTCGAGCGCGAGCACCGATCCCTTGAAAAAATCTTCGTCGCACGAAAGCCGCAGGCCGCCCGCGGAGAGGTCGTTCGCGCGCCCGTGCCGCCGGCCCGGCCGGCCTTCCAGCGTGTAGAAGACGTCGAACTCGATCGGCATGCGGAACGCGGAGCGCTTCTGCTGCTCTCCGGCCGGCATCGAGCGGGAGAGGCGCCGCGGCGGCTTCTTCTTACGACCGAAGAAAAACATCTCGTGTGGGCGTTGGCCATCGGAAGGCCCGGCTTCCTGCTCCGCCAACCAATCCCGCATGCGGGACGAACTGCAACGCCGGCTCTTGGATGCGCTCGGCCCCGATGCGGTCAAAACCGCGCCGGAGGACCTGATCGCCTACGCCGGTGATGCCTACGCGCAGGGCTCGCTTCCGGATGCAGTGGTCTTGCCGTCGTCCACACAGGAGGTCTGTCGAACGGTCCGGATCGCCGCCGACTGCGGCGCTCCCGTCGTCCCGCGCGGTGCGGGAACTGGCCTCTGCGGCGGCGCGGTCCCGGCGCGCGGCGGCGTCGTGCTCTCGTTCGCCCGCATGAATCGCATACTCGAACTCGACGTCGCCAACCGCAGGGCGCGCGTGCAACCCGGGTTGATCAACCTCGAGCTCTCCGAACGCACCACCGGCGCGGGCCTCTTCTATGCGCCCGATCCGTCGTCGCAGAAAGTCTCGACGTTGGGCGGGAATATCGGCACGAATGCCGGCGGACCGCACTGCCTCTCGTACGGTACGACCGTCAACCACGTCCTTGCGCTCGAAGTGGTGAACGGCGACGGAGAGGTCTTCACGACGGGACTCGATCGACCCGGATACGATCTCACCGGCGTTCTGGTCGGCAGCGAAGGAACGTTGGGCATCGTGACGTCCGCGTGGGTCCGCCTGCTGCGCCTCCCAGAATCGGTGCGCGTGTGGCTTGCCGCCTTCCCGGACGTCGAAGCCGCATCGGAGGCCGTCTCCGCCGTTCTCGCGGCGGGCATCGTTCCCACCGCGCTCGAGATCATGGACGCGCTGATCACCCGAGCGGTCGAAGCGGCCTTCCATGCGGGCTACCCCACCGATGCCGGTGCGGTGCTGCTGGTGGAACATGCCGGCGCGCGCGACGACATGGACGCGTGCGAAGCGCAGATCGCCCGTATCGCGCGCGAGCACGGCGCGATCTCCTGGCGGGCAGCGCGTTCGGAGGAGGAGCGTGCGGCGCTGTGGGCCGGGCGCAAGGGCGCCGCGGGCGCGACGGGACGCATCGCCCCGAACTACTACATTCAAGACGTCTGCGTCCCGCGCAGCACGTTGCCGCAAGCCTTGCACGCCGTCGGCGAAGCGGCACGCGAACACGGCCTTGCGGTCGGCAACGTCTTCCACGCGGGCGACGGCAATCTTCATCCGCTGCTGATGTACGATCGCCGCGAGCGCAAACAGGTGGAAGCGGTTGTCGCCGCAGGGAATGCCATTCTCGAAGCCGCGGTCGCGCTGGGCGGGACGATCTCCGGCGAGCACGGGATCGGCTCGGAGAAACGCGAGACGTTGCCGCTCGTCTATTCAGCGGACGATCTCGCCGCAATGGCCCGCGTGCGCGACGTCTTCGACCCGGCGCGGCGCTTCAACCCGGACAAAATCTTTCCGGCGAGCGCCGGGTGTGCGGAGGCCCGGTGAGCGACGCGACCGAGTCGTTCGAACCCGCGGATGTCGAAGCGCTGCGCACCATCGTTGCACGGTGCGCACGAGAAGGGAAGCCGATCGCGATCGCCGGCGGTGGTACGCTGCGCGGCATCGGCCGCCGCGCGGCCGCACGAGTGATCGTCTCCACGCGCGCATTGACGGGCATCGTCGCCTACGAACCCGGCGACCTCACGATGGGCGCACTCAGCGGAACGACGCTCGCGCAGATACGGGCAACGCTGGCGACGCACGGGCAATTCCTACCGCTCGACGCACCGTTTCCCGAGCGCGCGACGCTCGGCGGCACCGTCGCCGCGGCCTGGCCGAGCCCGCGGCGACACCGTTACGGTGCCGTACGCGATCTCGTCATCGGCATCCATGTCGTGCTCGCTGGCGGAACCGACGTCAAAGCCGGTGGCATGGTGGTGAAGAACGTCACGGGATACGACGTCGGCAAACTCCACATCGGCGCGCACGGCACGCTCGGCATCCTCTGGCGTATCAACGTGAAGACGGTGCCGCTGCCTTCGCGCGCTCGCGCGATTCTCGCGCCGTTACCGGAGGGGACGGGCGCGCGGGCGGTCGGGTATCTCCATGCGCTCTCGGTCGAACCGCACGCCGCATGGTGGATCACCGGCTTCGAGCGGGAGATCGAGGAACGCGAGGGTGAGGAGGGGCTGCTGGCCGTGCGTTTCGAGGGCTCCGAGGCAACGATCGAACGTGCTACTCGCGATCTGCGGATGCTGCTCGGGAAAGCCGGCGTACCGTCGGCGCGCATCCTCGACGCCGAGGCCGACGCGCTCCTCCAACGCATCGTGAATGCGTCGGTGACGCCGCTGGGCGAACGCTCCGTCACGTATCGCCTGGGAGGACTGCCCTCGCATGCCGTCGAGACCATGCGATCGTTTCGCTCGTGTGCGCGCGATCACGCACTGCGCGCGGACTGCATCGTCGATCTCTGTAACGGGGACGTGATCGTACGCGCGTGCGACCTCGACGCCGTCGCCTTCGCCGCGAAAGCCGAGCGCTTCGACGACGCCGTCCACGCTCTCGCACCGAACGCGGTCGTGATCGCCTGCGAGAACGCGATCCGCGACGACCTCGCCGTCTGGGGGACGGACGCCGGCCCCGCGGAGCTCTTCCGGCGCGTGAAAGATGCCTACGATCCCGACCATCTCCTCAACCCCGGCGTCTTCGTGGGCGGCATCTGACGTGCGCGTAGAAATCGAAGCGGTCGTTCGGCGGATCCTCCGCTCTCCCGAACGGCTGCGCCTCTTCTTCGCGGAGGGCGGAGCGGCTGCCGCGACCATGCTCCGCTTCCGGCGCACCGTTCTTCCCCGCATCGAACCGCTCGTCGTGCGGCTGCACGAGCTCGCGCAGGCGATTCCCGACGACCTCTTGCGCGAACAAGCCCTTGCGGCGTTGCGCGACAAAGCCTTCCACATCGCCGGCGCCTGCATCTTCGCCACATGGCTACCTCCGTATGCCGCACGCGACTACGTCGAGACGATCGTTCCGCTGGAAGCGATCTACGACTACCTCGACAACCTCTGTGATCGGCATCCGATCGTCACGCCGCAGGCGTTCGCAACGCTCCATGGTGCCGTCGCGGATGCACTCGATCCCGCGGCTCCGGTGCGTGATTACTATGCCTTCGGACCGCACGGGAACGACGGCGGCTACCTCGCATGGCTCGTGCGTACCGTTCAGCGGCGGTTGGCGCGCCTTGCCGATCGCGACGCGCTCGGCGATCTACCGTCCCTCGCAGCGCATCTCTACGGCGAGATGCAGAGCATCGTGCACCTCCCGCCGGGTGAACGCGAGTGTATCTGCGTCGACTGGTACGAGCGCCGGCGCGGCCCTTACATCGATCTCGACTGGCACGAGTTCACCGCCGCGGCCGGGTCGCAGTTGCACGTCTATGCACCGATCGCAGCCATCTTCGCCGGACGACCGGAGGTTGCGTCCGCGACGTTCCATGCATACTTTCCGTACGCTTGCGCGGTGCACGTCCTGCTCGATTCGTTTCTCGATCGCGACGACGATCGGCGCACCGGCGATCTCAATTTCACGATCGTCTATCCCCGCCAGGCAGCGTTGCGCGCGCGCATCGCCCACATGCTCGATGCCGCGTTCGCACGGGTCGCCGAACTTCCGTCTCCGCACCGGCATCGCGCCGTGCTGCGGGCCATGATGCTCTTTTACCTTTCCCACCCGGCTCTGCCGCCGGAACGTGAAGCCGAAGCGATCGCCCTCCTCCGCACCGTACCGCGCGCAAAGGGCAGAATGCGGACCGCGGAGGAATGAGTCGCATGCGCCGCCGGATCGCTGCCCTGATGCTCCTCATCGTTGCGACCTGCTCGATCGCGGGACGCGCGTCCGCCGCGGATCCTGAACGCATCCTCCTCGACCTTCCTTCGGCGCAGCGGGCTCTCGACGATGCAGCCGTGCTCGATCGCGTCGTCCATCGCCCGGGCGATTGGGGCGATCGTTTCATCACCGAATGGATCGCGAACGACCTGCGCGCCGACGGTTTCGTCGTGCGCGTCGAATCGTTCGAAGCACAGGTCTTCCATCCGAAACTGCTCTCGCTGGAGCTCCTGGTCCGTCCGGCTCCCGTCGCCCTCGATCTCCGCGATCATTCGGTCGCCGGCGACGGCGAAGGAGCGCGCCCCGAGGTCGGACTTCCGTTCGTGGCGGGCAGCGGCAACGCAATCGTCACGGCGCCGGTCGTCTATGCCGATCGCGGTCGGCCGGCCGACTATGCCGAACTGCAACGTAACGGCGTGGAGGTCAGCGGGCGCATCGTCTTGGTGCGCGCGACGGGAGGTTCGTTCGGAACGGCAGCACGCGAAGCGCAGGCGCGCGGCGCTGCGGGCATCCTCTTCTATCCCGATCCTGCGGACGGCGGCAGCGCGGCGGGTCCGGCGTATCCCGACGGCCCATTCCGGCCGTCCGGCGTCGCCATCCGCGGAACGACCGGCTACCCGTACCTGCAGATCCCCATCCTCACGATCGATGCCGACGATGCCGCGCGTATCCTCGCGCTCATGCGCGGCATTCCCGCACCGCCCGAATGGCACGGCGGCATCCCGGATGTTCCATACGTGCTCGGCATGACGGCCGATCCGGTTCGCATGACCGTCCGTCTGACCGTCGCATGGGAGACCTTGTGGAACGTCACCGCGACGCTACCCGGACGCGATCCGCGACATGCGGTCATCCTCGCCGCTCATCACGACGCGTGGGCGTACGGCGTGACCGACGGCGGAACGGGCATCGTCACCCTACTCGAAGCGGCCCGCTCCTTGGGGTATCTCTACCAGGCTGGTTGGCGACCGCGGCGCAGCATCGTCGCACTCGTCTTCGACGGCGAGACGCTCGGTGATGCGGGCTCGGAGACCTACGCGCGCGAGCATCGGACGACCCTGGAAAACGATGCCGTCGCCTACATCGATGCCGATACGCTCGCAAGCGGTTCGGCGTTCGCCACCGGCGCATCGCCCGCGCTCTCGTCCGCTATGGTCGACGCCCTGCGCACCGTACCCGATCCGCAGCGACCGACCGCCGTCCTTTTCGATCGCTCGTCGGCAGTACCGCCACGCCTTCCCGAGACGCGCGGCGATGCGGCTCCGTTCGCCTACGATCTGGGTATCCCGGTCGCCTGCGCGGGCTTCTACGGTCCCTTCGGCGTGCGCGATACCGGATACGACGATCTGCACTTTGCGACGACCTTCGGCGATCCGGGATTCGCCGATCGTCGCGCGCTCGCGCAACTCGATGCGCTCCTGGCGATGCGCCTGGCGGATGGCCCCGTGCTCCCGTATCGCTTCACGCCGTACGCAGCCGCATTGCGCGCCGCGCTCGTCTCGCTCGAACGCTCCGACCCGGCGGCGGCTCCGCTGCTGGCGCCGATCGCCGTCGCCGTCGCACGGTTCGCACCGATCGCCGCGCGGTTCGACGCGCATCCGACTCCGTCGCACGACGACCGCGCTCTCGCAGCCGTCCGACTCCTCGATCGTACGCTGTACGGCATGCGTGACGGCGTGCCGACGAGACTGCCGGAGATCGCCGCAAGTCTTGCACGCCCCGATCTCGCCGATCGCGTCCGCACGGTCGTTGCGCGCATCGACGCCGCCCGCCTGCTCCTGCAGTGAGCGACGCCGAGGCTTCCGGCGTAGGAAGCAGAACCGCTCGTTCCATGCACCCGTTCGACCACCGCCGCAGACAGGCACTGCAACGATTCGCAGGAGGCGTGGCGATCATCCCCGCCGCACGTGTCGCCATCCGCAGCAACGACACCGAGTACCCGTTTCACCAAGACCCCGACTTCCGCTATCTCACCGGCTTCGAGGAGCCGGACGCGGTGCTCGTGCTCGCACCGGAGCATCCGCACCACCGCAGCGTGCTCTTCCTCCGCCCGCGCGATCGCGAGGCCGAGCTCTGGACGGGCCCTCGCCTGGGGGTCGAAGCGGCACCGAGCGTCCTCGGCGTGGACGCAGCGTATCCGATCGCAGAACTGGACGAACGGCTCGCGCACCTCTTGGTCGGCGCCGACGTCCTCTACGCGGCGCTCGGACGCGACGACGCCTTCGACCGGCGCGTGCTCGGCGCACTCGATCGCGCGCGCGCCCTCACGCGCCGCAAGGGACGCGCTCCGCGGCGCATCGCCGATCCCGGACTGGTGCTGCACGAAATGCGCCTGAGAAAGTCGGCCGAAGAGCTCGCGGCGATACGCACCGCCGCACGCATCACCGTCGGCGCGCACCTGGCGGCGATGCGCGCGACCATGCCTGGAATCCACGAGTACGAGCTGCAGGCGATCCTCGAATGCGAGTATCGCCGCCACGGTGCCGTGCCTTCGTACGAGCCGATCGTCGCCGGCGGCGAACGCGCGACGATCCTCCATTACGTGCGCAACGATCGGCGCATCGCCGACGGCGAGCTCGTGCTGGTGGATAGCGGCTGCGCGTACGACGGCTACGCCGCCGACGTCACCCGCACGTGGCCCGCGAACGGCCGATTCACCGCCGAGCAGCGGGCGCTCTACGAGATCGTCGTGCGGGCCTTCGATGCGGCGGCAGCATGCGTGCGCCCGGCAACGCCGCAGCGCGCGATGCACGATGCGGCCGCACGCATGATCGCCGAAGGACTGCGCGACCTCGGACTACTCCGCGGCTCGCTCGACGAGATCATGGAGCGCGAATCGTACCGCGCCTACTTTCCGCACGGTACCGGACACTGGCTCGGGCTCGACGTCCACGACGTCGGAGCCTATCGCGACGAGGACGATCGCCCGCGCCTCTTCGAACCCGGAATGGTGACGACGGTCGAGCCCGGCATCTACGTGCCGCGTGACGCCGACTGTCCCGACGCGTTCAAAGGCATCGGGATCCGCATCGAGGACGATCTCCTCGTCACCGCGAGCGGCCACGAGAATCTCTCGGCGGCCCTTCCGAAGCATCCGGACGAGATCGAAGCGCTCGTCGGAGACCGCGAGGCTGCGCCATGCGTGTTCTGATGCTCGGCGGGTCGGGATTCATCGGCCGCCACCTCGCCGCCGCATTGCGCGCCCGCGGCGACGACGTCGTGACGGCATCGCTGCGCAATCCCGAAAATGCCGCGGAGATCGCGCGGTCGTGCGACGCGATCGTGAATCTCGCCGGGGAATCGGTCGCGCAACGCTGGACGCCCGAGGTCAAGCGGCGCATCGAGGAGAGTCGCGTCGTGCTGCCGCGCCGCTTCCTCGACGCGCTTTCCCGCGACGGCACGACGGCGCGCGCGTACGTCAGCGCCTCGGCCGTCGGCTACTATGGGATTGCACCGGCAGGCGAGGTGGACGAAGACGAAGCTCCCGGCGACGATTTCCTCGCGCGCGTCTGCGTCGCATGGGAGCGCGAGGCATCGCGAGCCCGCGATCTCGGAATGCGCGTCGCCTACGTTCGCACGGGCATCGCGCTCTCGCCCGACGGCGGCGCCTTGGCGAAGTTGCTCCCGATCTTTCGCATCGGCCTGGGTGGGCGCGTCGGTGACGGCCGACAGTGGATGCCGTGGATCCACATCGCGGACCTCGTCGCGGTCTATCTCGAGGCGATCGATCGCGCGGAGGGCCCGCTGAACGCGGTCGCCCCGCATCCCGTGACGAACGCCGACTTCACCCGCATCCTCGCACGGACCATACGCCGTCCTGCGATCGTACCGGTACCTGCGTTCGTCCTGCGCCTGATGCTCGGCGAAGGAGCCGTCGTGCTGCTCGGCGGCCAGCACGCCGTTCCGTCGCGACTGCTCCGCGCGGGCTTCACCTTCGCCTTTCCGGAGCTTGCGCCCGCACTTGCGGATCTCTTATGCTGGCGGTGACGCGGCACGCTCGTCGTAGATCGCGCGCAAAAACGGCGTGAGATAGGTACCGGGCGGCAGCGTGTAGCCGGGTGGAGGAACCGGCACGGGCACGCGATGCGGGTACGGCGGGTGCGCCATCGCATCGTCGCTGCGCGGATAGCAGACCGGCCACGGAATGACCCCGTCCTCGTTGCCTCCGGCGGCGAAGGTCGCGCTATAGCGCGCGTAATAGCAGCTGCGATCGCCGTCGTACCAATGCCGAATCGGCGTGAGCAGCGCCTCCACCCCGTGCGGTTGCTCGCGTCCGAGCACGTCGAAATGCGCCGGATGCCGAGATGCCGGCGAGGGAACGACCGTCGGCAGCGCGAGCGGATCGCGTGCCGCCTGGAGCGCGCGCGCGTATGCAGCGATCCGTTGCTCCGCGCGCGCGAGCGCGATGCGTTGCATCGCTTCGTGGGCCGGATGCGCGACGCGCGCCGGCTGCGGCGTCGCGTGCGCCTGCGCGCGCGCGAGTTCCGGGCGAGGCGGCGCAGCGCGCGCAGGCTCCGGCTGTGCGCGACGCGCAGGCGGCGCATACTGCGGGACTGCGGCGATCGCGCGCGGTGCCGGGCGCTCCGAGGGCGCAATCTGCGGAGCCGACGAGATCGTGACGATCAGCGCGGGTTGTGCGCGCTCCGGATGCTCGTGCGGTATGCGAAACCCACCCAACGCCAGCGGCAGCAACGACGTGTGGATCGCCGCCGAGAGGATCAGGGCGATGGCAAGACGGCGCGTACCGGAGCGCTCGTCCGACGCCGCGATCACCGCCCGAAAGAGACGACGCCGGCCCGCTGCAAGATCGCGCGCCCTTCACCGTGCACGAGAAACTGCGCGAACTGCCGAGCCGCGACCGGATGCGGTGCGTCCCGCAGGATCGCGAGCGTGTAGGTGATCTGCCCGCGCAACGCCGCGGGCCCGGGTAGCTCGATGTACGGAAGCTTCGCGGCGATCGCCTCGGTGCGATACAGAAACGCGACGTCGGCCTCGCCCGCTTCCAGGCGCGCCAGAAGATCCTCTTCCGGAAAGATCTGCGCGGCATTCTCGTCGCTGCCGAGGATTGCTCGTTCTGCCGCCGCGCCTGCGAGCAAGCGCACCGCCTCGATCGTGTACCGGCCCTTCGGGTCGATGCGCGGATCGGTCCGCGCCACGCGCACGCCGGGCGATCGCAAGAGGCGGACGATCGCGGTCGGATCGTCCGAGACGGCGCGCCAGGTTCGTGCGAGCGGCGAGCGTGGAGACCAGGCGAGCACCATCGTCGTCCCGCCGAACGTCTTCTTCCAAAGAACGCGATCGCCCAACGCATGCACGGCTGCGGGATCGGCGCTGATGAAGACATCCGGGCGCGCGAATCCCGCGGCGATCAGTCGCTCGAGCGCCCAGCTTCCGCCCGGCTCCCCGCGAAGATCGATGCCTGCCGCCCGCCCGAGGGCCGCGCGGATCGGCCCCTCCATCGGCCGCACGAGCGAACCGGCATAGAGGACGGAGACGACGGTCTGCGTGCTCGCCGCGGCGGGTACCGCCGTGCAACAAGCAAGCGCCATCGCGGGGACGAGACGGAGATGAAGGGGGTGGGGGGCCACGTTCCGTTCTTACCCGCTCGCGGTGGTATGCGCCTTCCGCCTCGTCGGGACGCGGCATGAACCCGCCGCCCGAGGCAGAAACGTCCCTCGTCATGGGAGAGTCGACGATGGCCGAACAGCAGACGAACGGAGTTCCGCATGCGGAACGCGAGGACGGCGATCCTCGCCTTCTCCAGGCACTGATTTGGATCGGCATCGCAGGGCTGTCGGCGGGGCTCGCGCTGGTCTTGGTGCGCGCTCTCGTGCGGCGTACGCCCGTCGATCCGACGACCGAACGCATTCAACGCCTCATCGACGAGGCCAATCAGCTCCTACGCACGCTTGACGAGCAACGCCAGAACGCCTGAGGCGTCGCCCGGAGTCGGTTCGACGGTCGATGTCTCGTTCACTGATCTCCTCGCGAACGGTCAAGCCGTCGGACGCGCGGGGGGCCGGGTCGTCTTCTGCTTCGGCCCGCTTCCCGGAGAACGCGCAACCGTCCGCATCACCACCGTCAAAGCGCGCTACGTGGTGGCGGAGATGGTGCGCCTGCTCTCCGCGTCGGCCCATCGCGTCGCTCCGTTCTGTCCCGTCTTCGGCGCGTGCGGCGGCTGTCATGTCCAACATCTCTCCTATGCGGCGCAGCTCGCCTGGAAGCGCGACGTGGTGCGCAATGCCTTCGCACGCATCGGCGGTCTGCGGGACGTAGCGGTGCGTCCCGTCGTCGGGATGCCGTATCCTCGCGCGTATCGCAACAAGATGGCGCTGGTCGTGGCACATCGCGGCGGCCGTCCCGTGCTCGGTTTTTACCGCGCGCGATCGCACGATCTCGTGCCGATCTCCGCCTGTCCGGTACTCGCGCCTCCGCTCTCCGAGTATGTGGGGCGGCTCGACGCCGCTGCCGTCGATCCGCAGACCGCACCGGCGCTCGCCCGCACCTACCACGTCGTCGCGCGCACGGCACGAGCGACGGGCCAGACGGTCGTAACCCTCACGACGGACGATGCCTCGGACGAGGTCGCACTCGCGGCACCGGCGTTGATGACACGGCTGCCCGGCGCGGTCGGCATCACCAACGCGTTCGATCTCTCCAGTCGGAATGCGATCCTCGGGCGCAAGCATCGCGTCGTCGCGGGGACGGCCGAGATCGAGGAGCGCGTCGGGGGCCTGCGTTTCCGCATCTCCGCAGGATCGTTCTTCCAAGTGAACCCGGCGATGCTCGAGCGCATCCTCGCGTTCATCGCACCGGGTTTGCAACGCCCGCAACCGATCGCCGATCTTTATTGTGGAGCCGGAACCTTCGCGCTCTTCTTCGCGTCGCACGGATGCAGCGTCTACGGCGTGGAGGAGAACGCACGAGCCGTCGAGGAGGCGCGCCGGAACGCCGAGATCAACGGCCTCGCCGATCGCGTCCGCTTCGACGCCGGATTGGTGGAAAACGTCGTCGTCGCGGGCGAGGGCTTCGCCGCGCTGCGCGAGGCGCGCATCGCATTCCTCGATCCGCCGCGCAAGGGCGCCGACGAACGCGTCCTCGACGCCATCGCCCGCGCGCGCGTTCCCAACGTCTGGTATCTCTCCTGCGATCCGGCAACCCTCGCGCGGGATTCCGCCGTCCTGACGGCCAATGGGTACGCCGTGGGCGTCGTGCAGCCGTTCGACATGTTCCCGCACACCGGGCACATCGAGACGCTGGCGACCTTCTATCGCACCGACGATGCAAAGGCGGCGGAGATCGCCGAAGCATTCGCCGGAGTCCCGCCGCCGCAGTGGCCTGCGGACGATCCGTACGCCAAGGAACGACCGGAGTATCCCGACTTTGTCATCACCGACGATTGATATCCGCTACGTGGCGCGCTTGGCGCGCCTGGCGCTCACCGACAACGAGATCGAGCGTTTCGGCGCTCAGCTCTCCGATCTGCTCGCGCACGTCGAGGCCCTCGCCGACCTCGACCTCGAGACCGTACCGGCGACGGCACAGGTGATCGAGTCGCGGAATGTCGCACGCGACGATGCGGTCGCGCCGGGGCTCGATCGCGAGGTCGTCCTCTCTCAGGCACCGCAGCGCCAGGGCCCGTTCTTCCGCGTTCCGCGGATCCTTGCGGAGGATCGTTGATGCGCGACGGAATCTTCACCACCGCGGCCGAGATCGCTCGCGCCGTGAACGCGCGCGAGGTCTCCGCGCGAGAGATCGTGGACGCCACGCTCGCGCAGATCGAGCGCGTCGAACCGCAGGTCGGTGCGTACCTGACGGTGCTGCCGGAGCTCGCGCGCGCACGCGCCGACGAGCTCGATCGCCGGATCGCCGCAGGTGCATCGTTCCCTCTCGCCGGCGTACCGCTGGCCGTCAAGGACAACCTCTGCCTCACCGGCACGCGCACCACCGCCGCGAGCAAGATCCTCGAACACTGGATCGCACCGTACACGGCGACGGCGGTACAGCGGTGCCTCGACGCCGGTGCAATTCCGGTCGGCAAGGCGAATCTCGACGAATTCGCGATGGGCAGCTCGTGCGAAAACAGCGCGCTCGGCGTCACGCGCAATCCCTACGATCTCGAGCGCGTTCCCGGCGGTTCGAGCGGTGGATCGGCGGCAGCGGTCGCGGCCTACGAGGCCGCCCTCGCCCTCGGCAGCGATACCGGCGGCTCGATTCGCGAACCCGCCGCATTCTGCAATCTCGTCGGTTTCAAACCGACCTATGGGCGCGTCTCACGGTACGGGTTGATCGCGTTTGCCTCGAGTCTCGACCAGATCGGACCGCTCGCGCGAACCGTCGAGGATTGTGCTCTCGCCTACGAGGCGATCGCCGGTCACGATCCGCGTGACTCCACGAGCATCGCGCGTCCGGTCGAATCCGCGGTCGGCGCGCTGCGCGACGACCTGCGCGGGCTGCGCATCGGCATCGTGCGGGAGTTCGCCACCGACCGCCTCGCTCCAGAGATCGACGCCGTCTATCGTGCCGCCTACGACGAGCTCGCAGCCTTGGGAGCCGACGTCACCGAGGTCGAGCTTCCGACCGCCGATTACGGACTGGCGACGTATTATCTGATCGCACCCGCCGAATGCTCGTCGAACCTCGCACGCTTCGACGGCGTGCGATACGGCCTGCGCGTGGATGGTGCGGACGTCACCGAGATGTACGAGCACACGCGCGCCGCCGGTTTCGGGCCGGAGGTCAAGCGGCGCATCCTCATCGGCACCCATGCGCTCTCCAGCGGATACTACGATGCGTACTACGTGCGCGCGCAGAAGGCGCGGACGCGGATCGCGCAGGACTTTGCCCGCGCCTTCGAACGCTGCGATCTCATCGCCTGTCCCGCCGCGAGTTCACCGGCATTCCGCTTCGCCGCCAAGAGCGATCCGTACAGCATGTACCTGATGGATTACTACACGATCCCGATGTCGCTGGCGGGCCTTCCCGCGCTCTCGGTTCCCTGCGGGTGGGTCACGCCGTCCGACGGCGACCGGCCGATGCCGATGGGGCTCCAGTTGACGGCCCCTCCGTTCGCCGAAGCGCTGCTCCTGAGTGCGGCGCACGCCTACGAGCGCGCGACGCGTCACGCGGTGCGTCACGCTCCGGCCGTCGCCAGCCCGGCCGCATGATCCGATGCGGGACGGCGATCTCACGTATTCGCGGCGATGCTACGACAGCATCGCCGGAGTGTGCGCGGTCTCGGCCTCGAGGAACTTCTCCGCTTCGAGCGCGGCCTTGCAGCCCGCTCCGGCTGCGGTGATCGCCTGGCGATAGCGCGTATCGTTGACGTCGCCCGCGACGAAGACACCTTCGACGTTCGTGTGCACGCCGTCGGGAGAAACGATATAGCCTTTGTCGTCGAGCTCGAGCTGACCGCGGAAGATCGCGGTGTTCGGATCGTGGCCGATCGCCACGAAGAGCGCATCGAAGGGAGCCTCGTACGTCCGCCCGTTCTCGAGGTCGCGCAACCGCAAGGCGGTGACATGTTCGTCGCCGAGCACCTCCTCGACGACGGTATTCCAGATGAAGGAAATCTTGGGATGCGCCTGGGCTCGCTGCGCCATGATCTTGCTGGCGCGCAGGCTGTCGCGCCGATGGATCACCGTGACGCTACTGCCGAACCGCGTGAGGAAGAGCGCCTCTTCCATCGCGGAGTCGCCGCCGCCGACCACGGCGATGCGCTTGTCGCGGAAGAACGCGCCGTCGCAGGTCGCGCAACTCGAGACGCCGCGACCGCGCAGGCGTTCTTCGCCGGGAACGTTCAGCCACCGCGCGCTCGCACCGGTCGCGACGATGACGGTCTCCGTTTCGTAGGTGCGCTCGGCCGTACTCACCTGCAGCGGCCGGCGCGTGAAATCCACCGCCACGGCATCGACGTTCTCGATGCGCGCGCCGAACCGTTCGGCCTGCGCGCGGAAACGCTCCATGAGTTCGGGGCCTTGGATACCATCCACGAAGCCGGGGTAGTTCTCGACCTCGGTCGTGAGCATGAGTTGACCGCCGTAGAGGCCGCCGGCGAGCACGAGCGGAGAGAGGTCGGCCCGCGCGGCGTAGATCGCCGCGGTGAGCCCGGCCGGCCCTGAGCCGATGATGACGACGCGTTCCATACGTTCGGCTTCGACCCGCCACTCCGAGGGTCCGGTTGCACGGCGCAGAAGGCTCGGCCCGTGTTACCCCTGGAAGACGACTTTTGCGACATCCTTCGGAAAGCGCTGCGCGGTACGGGCACGACGCCGGAAGACCTCGCTCGGCGCACCGGGATCGCCCTCGAGGCGATACGCCGTTGGCTGGCGGGCGAGGGTGCCCCCGATGATGCGCAGGCGAAGGCGATCGCACGCGAGCTGCGACTCCACCCGGAGCGTCTGGCCGATGCGGCAGCGCGGCGCTGGTATCCGCCGCCCGTGGATTCCACGCGCGTCACCCGTCACGCGCAAGCGCCGCACCCCAGCAACGGATACCTCTGCTTCGATCGTTCGGGCCGCCGTGCGGCGCTGATCGATCCTGCCGGCGACCCGAGCGCATTGGTACGAACCGTGCGCGAACGTACCTCGTCGCTCGCATATCTGCTCGTCACGCACCGCCATGCCGATCACTGCGATGCGGTCGCAGAGGTCGCAGCGGCCTTTCCGGATGCGCGCATCGTGATCCACCGAGACGATGCGGCGGCGCTCGGTGCCGTTACCCGTCGCGCGCAGATCGTCGCGGGCGGCGAGCGCCTGCCCTTCGGAGAGGACGAGGAGATCGCCGTCCTCTTCACGCCGGGCCATACCGACGGGTCCGCGTGCTATCTCATCGACGGCGTCGTCTTTACGGGCGATACGCTCTTCGCGGGATCGATCGGCGGCGCGTACGCCGATCATCGCACGTACGACGACCTCCTGCACTCGATTCGCACGAAACTGTTCACGCTTCCCGGCGGTACGATCGTCATGCCCGGACACGGGCCGCCGACGATGATCGACTGGGAACGGCACCACAATCCGTTCTTCACGATGGAGATCGAAGCATGAGTGCAACGGCGATGCCGGCGTCGCCCGCCTGGTACCGCTTTCGCGGCTGGCTCTTCTTCGCGGTCGTCTGGCTCGCGTTCTTTGTCGGATATTTCGTGCAAGGTACGGCAGCCGCGATGGGTGCAGGACAGCCGCTACCGTTGTACGAGCTCGCGCGAAGGAGCGGCGGCGACGGCGCGATGCATGCGACGTTCTGGGTCGCCGCGGTTCTCTTCTTTGCCGGCTTCCTCATGCGACTCTGGGGAGCGGCCTATCTCAGCCGCCCCGTCGTCTGGAGCGGCAACGTGCGCACCGATGCCCTCGTCGTCGCCGGGCCGTTCCGGCTGACGCGCAACCCGCTCTATCTCGGAAATCTCCTCATGTTCACCGCACTCGGGGTCTTCGGACCACCGGCGGCACTGCCGTTCCTGGTCATCGGAAGCTGGCTGGCCCTCCGCGCCTGCATCCTCCATGAAGAAGCGGCGTTGCGCGCACGCTTCGGCCCGGCCTTCGAGCGCTATTGCGCGCAGGTCCCCCGGCTCTTTCCTCGCCTGACCCCGGTACCCGGCGACGCGATCCGACCTTCGTGGCGCAGCGGCTTCCTCTCCGAGATCGGCTCCGCGATCTGGTCGCTCGGCATGCTCGCGCTCGCGATCGCAGGTCCGCGCGCGATCCCGCTCTATTGGGCCTTCCTGATCCTCGGCGTTCTCGTGATTCCGTCCAGCGGCGCTCTCGCGTCTCGGTTCGCCGAGCGTCGCATTCCGAGATGAAGGGACCGTGCGTCCTTGCCCGGCACGGCGTGCTCTACGCGCGGAGCTTGTAGCCGGTCGCGACCATGCGCAGCGCGATGCCGAGCGCAATCGCCGCGAGGAGCGTCACCGTCCCCAGCGACAGCCAAAGCGGCAAGTAGCTGTCCCCCGTATAACTGCGGCGGAACGCATCGATCGTATAGAACATCGGATTCACCAACTGCAGGTTGCGCAACGGCGGCGGAAGCAGCGTCGCCGAGGTGAAGACCCCGCCGACGAAGGTCAACGGCGTAATCACGAAGGTCGTCAGTGCCGCAAGGTGGTCGAAGCGCTCCGCCAGCAACCCGAAGATGATGCCGAGCGCCGAGAAGAGGAGCGCGACGATGCCGATCGCACCGAAATAGAGGAGCCAATCGTGCGGCCAGGCGCGGACGGTGAACACGCCGACGGCGGTGATCAGGGCGGCGATGAGATAGGCGCGCGCCAGGCTACCGAGGACGAACCCGGTGACGAACTCGACGGCCGAGAGCGGCGCAATCAGCAACTCCTGGATCGAGTTCATGAAGCGTCCCTGGAAGACGGAGCTCGCGCACTCGTCGTAGGTCGCCGAGATCACCTGCAGCATGATGAGACCGGGGATGAGGAACTCCGCGTAGCTGACGCCCTGCACGTTCTTGATGCGCCCGCCCAGCGCGAGGCCGAAGACGAAGACGTAGAGCAGCGTCGTGATGATCGGCGGCCAGATCACCTGGTTGATGACCTTCAGCGTCCGGATGATCTCCCGTTTGACGATCGTCCACGTCCCGACGACGTTCGCGCCGCCCATCATCGACGGGTGAGCTCCAAGAAGATGTCCTGTAACGTCGTGCGCTTGAAGTCCACTTCCTCGATCGTGAACCCGGCGCTCTCCAGCGCGGAGAGCGCGTCGGCGATGCACGAGGCATCCAAGCCGTCCAGATGCAGGCGCACGTCGCCCGGTTGGAAGCGCGCACCGCGGAGTGCCGGAACGTCCGGGAGGGCACGCAGCGGGCGATCGACGGTCACCGCCAGCGACGTCATCCCGCGCTCGCGCAACAGCTCGCGCGTCGGACGCATTGCGACGATGCGACCGCCGTTGATGATGGCGATGTTCCGGCAGAGCGCTTCCGCTTCCTCGATGTAGTGCGTCGTCAGAAAGATCGTCATCCCGCGCGCGTTCAACTCGCGAAGGAGATCCCAGAGTTCGAGCCGCAGCTCGACATCGACGCCGGAGGTCGGCTCGTCGAGGATGAGCAGGCGCGGCTCGTGCACCAAGGCCCGTGCGAGCGTCAGACGCCGCTTCATGCCGCCGGAGAGCCGCGTATATTCGAGGTGCGCTTTGGACGACAACCCGAAGCGCTCGAGTAACTCGTCGGCGCGCGCCCGCACCGCACGCGCCGGAATGCCGTAGTATCCTGCCTGAAAGATCAGCACGTCGCGAATCGAGAGATAGCGGTCGAAGTTGTATTCCTGCGGGGCCAGGCCGACGAGTCGCCGAGCCTGCCGCCATTCGCGATCGTTGTCGTAACCGAAGATCCGGATCGTGCCGGCATGTTTGCGGACGAGCCCGACCACCGCGCTGATGGTGGTGGTCTTGCCGGCGCCGTTGGGACCGAGAAACCCGAAGAAGTCTCCTGCCTCGACGCGCAGGCTGATGCCGTCCACGGCGGTCAGCTCGCCGTAGCGCTTGACCAGCCCCTCGATTTCGAGCGCGGCCGTCACGGAATCATCGCCGTCAAGCGCTTGTAGCGATGGCGGCGCAACGTCGCGATGAGCACATCGCTTCCCGGAATCCCGCAATCGGCCAGCTGGGTTGCAACCTTCTTGACGTCGAACTCGACGCGGCGCTGCTTGACTTCCCACCCCGCTGAACGCCGTGTCAGGATCGTGTAGGCGGCGCGCGCGTCGCCGTCCTTGGGAAGACCGGCCGATGCAACGTTCACCAGCAGCTTCCCGCGCCATAGCCGGACGTACGGCAGATGCAGGTGACCGAATGCGATCACCGGCGCCGGCTCGTCGCCGATCAGACGTTCGAGGACCTCGTCGTCCGCATCCGGCCAGAGATGCTCGTCGTCGTTGCGCGGATTCGCGTGGACGACCAGGAGCTGGTCGTCACCTTCGCCGATTCGCAGCAAAAACGGCAGCGCGCGCAGCCACCCCAACCACTTTTCTCCCAATTCGCGACGGGTCCACGCGAGCTGCGCGCGCTCACGATCATCCGCCTCGGGAGGATCGCCGTCGGTCAGATACCGGTCGGTATTGCCGCGCACGCAGCGCGCGCCGATCTCCACGAGGCGCTGCAACACCTTCTTCGGTTTCGGGCCGTCGAGACAGAGATCGCCCGCCACGATGACCTCGTCGGCTCCGCCTTGCACCTGCAGATCGCTCAGACACGCGTCGAGCGCAACGAGATTTCCATGAACATCGGAGAGCAGGGCAAGGCGCATGGCGAACGAGACGCTCAGCGCTGCGGAAGCGGCAGGATCATCTGCGACGGCGTGATGCCGAGTTTTTCGAACTCATAGAGGTCGAGCGCTTCCACGGCGACACGCGCATCGCGCAAGGAGCGCAGCGCAGTGCGATACCGGAGATCGACGATGACGCGGCGTTCACCGAGGGTGAAGAGTCCGGCAGCGAAGCGCTCGCCGCGATCGACCGTCATGATCTCCAGTCCGGAGAAGGCCGCATTGCCGGCCAGATCGGGTGCAGCGATCACCATCCGTGCCGAGACGGCATTGCAGACGGCACGCAGCGGAGGCGCATCATCGGGCAGCACCACCTCGACGACGTCGTAGCCGCGTTCCCGGGCAGCACGCGCGAACGCCTCGCGTCCGTTCGCATCACCCCGCGGCGAGCTCGCGACGAAGACCCGCTCGCCCACGACGAGAATGTCGCCGCCGTCGAGCAGACCCGTCGCATCGACGGCGCCGCAGAGGGGCACGCCCGCAGAGCGCAGGAGCGCCTCCACGCGTCGTGCCGCTGCGCGCAACACCGGTGACGCGGGGCGCATCAGGTAGAGACCGTCGGCGAACGGAACCGCCAGGCGCGCGACGGCGACCGCATGGACGTCCGCGGCATCGAGTACCGTCACCCGCACGCCGAGCGCCCGCAAGCGGGCGACGAGCACCGCATGTTGTTCCTGTGCGCGCTCGAAGACGGCTCCGGGTTCACCCGGCAACGGCCGCTCGCGTTCGATGAGCGGCGACGGCGCGGTCAGGAGTGCGGCACGTACTGCAGGAAGGCTGCGCGTGGTCGTACGATCGAGGAGCATCGCGGTCGTCATCGCCGTCCCTCCGTTCGCGCATCGCCGCGTGCCGCCTGCTGCGGTGCGAAGAACGACGACATGTCGGTCGCGATCAGTTCCGGCAACGCGATCGGCGGGAGGCCGAGCAGTTCTTCGGTCGTCTTGACGACGCTCGCGAGGGAGAGATGCACGGCGCTGCGATACCCGTGCTTGGCCGCAGGCGAGACGACCAGCGCGAAGGCGCGCATCGGCGATTCGGATGTACGGGACGGCGGCAAATCGTCCGGCACGATGAAGACGGCGGTACGATCCCATTGCGGCAGCGCGTGTACTGCAGCGACGGCGCGACCGACCGCTGCATCGGCATCGGCGAGCGCAGCGGCCACCGAACGATCCCGCTCGGCCGGCAGCCACAGATAGGTGAAGGCCGGCATGCCGTCACGACGCACGTACTCCGAAAAATCGCGGATGAACTCGTCGGCCAGCGCGGCGTCGCCGACACCCGGCACGTACGGCCGATACGCTTCGTCCATGTGCCCGCGGAGCACCGGTGAGAGCGGCGTATCCGCCGCATAGGTACCGTCGGGCATACGATCGCGGAGGTCGAGCCCCCCGCCGTAGTCACGGAAATCGAGCCCCGCAGCGGCCAATTGGTTGAAGATCGAGCCCTCGCGCGGATAGGCATTCGGATCGTCGGCACCGAGCGGCTGCTGTGCGCCGTCCCGCTGCGCTCGATCGTAGAGGAACGGCGTGACGATGCCGTCGAGCAGCATCGCACGCGCGAGATCACCGCCGCCCTCATCCAGATAGAAGTTGTCCGCGCTCGCATAGCGTTCCGCAAGTTCCTGCAGGTGCGCCGCATTCGGCTCCGCATCGTCGAGCACGTCCTCGCGCCGCACCGCACCGACCACGATCCACACGACGTGCCGAACGGCGTCGGAACGCGTGTGGTCGCGGAACGGCGGGACGACGCGATCGGCGGCAACGGGACGTACCGTACGCGTATAGCGCAAGGCGGAGAGCGTCGCTCGCATAAGCGGCAGACGGTGCGTATCGATGCGTTGCAACGACGACCATCCCGCGCCGTATCCGTCGGCCGAAAGCACGTACAGATAGCGTCCGTCCGGCGAGAGCGCGAGCGCATCCGGACGGGCACCCGCGGGGATCAACCCCAACCGATGGAGCGATCGCGGTCTTCGGGCGTCGAGAACCGCGACGGCATCGAGACCCGAGAGGGCGACGTACAGACGCTTCGTCCGTCCGTCTTCCGCCAGTGCCGTCGGTTGCGTGCCGTACGGCGCGCCGACGTACAAACGGAGATCGAGCCCGCCGACCACGCGAACGACACCCGACATCGAGACGACCGCGATCCGGTCGTCGTCGTCCAGCGTCACGTACGCGTAGAGGCGATCGGGCGCCACCAGCACCGCATCCGGATGCGCGCCACCGACGAGATGGAGCCCGTCCGGCATCGGATCCATCAGCACCGGCGGCTGCGCGGAATGGCGCAGAGGAAGACCACCTGCACCGACGTCGACGACGGTGAGCCCGGACGAGCGTTCCGCATCGAACGCCGGAGGTGCGAACGGCGGAACCGGCAGAGCCGCAGCCACCGCCGGTGCATCGTCCGCCAACCCCTCGTCGGTCACCACCACGCGCTCGAAGCCGACGGCCAGGGATGCCGGATCGAAGCCGGTCCCGACCGTTGCGACGACATGCCGCTCCGCCAAATTCACGACCAACATCCGATCGCGAGCGGTATCGAGCACGTACGCCACCCTCGCATCGGGAGCGACGGCGATCGCGCCGGGGCGAACACCGCGTCCCAGACGAACGACTCCAGCCGGCACGAGGTCACCGCGCGGCGTGAGCCGATAGCACCGAATCCCGGCGATCGCGGCATCGGAGACGAGCACCTCGCTCGTACCGGGCTCCTCGGGAAGGGCGACGGCCGCGATACCGCCCGTAAACGCGGCATCCGGCGGATGGACGGCCTCGACGAAGCGCATCGCGGGAAGCGCGACGACCGCAAGCGAGACGCCGCCGACCGGGCCCGTCGCATCGTCGTGAAAGAACGACCCTTCGAATCGATGAGCGACCGAGACGACCAGCGCGTACCGCCCGCCTGGAGCGAGCGCCAACCCCAGCGCGCCGGTCCCGACCACGATCGAGCGCCCGACCGGCGCGACGATCCGCCCGTCGGGGAGAATCGCCTCGAAGGGGTCCCCGGGATGGGGACTCCCGGCAGGCCGATCACCGGCGGGAGCGCTGTAGAGGGGAACGAGCGACGAAGGCGCGGCGCCGAGCAGCAGGCAGGCCAGCGCGGCTAGGAGCAGCGGGCGGGGACTCACCACCCGGGGCTACGGAGTGCGGCGCCTCGTGACCTTCCGAGCGAGCGCTCGCTACCGGCAGGCGCGACCCCCGTCAGCGGGTATCCAGTCGATATCCGATTCCTCGGACCGAGACGATCTCGGCCGGAGCACCGACCTCGCCAAGCTTGCGGCGGAGCGCCGCGACGTGGACGTCCACCACGCGCGTCGGGATGCCCGAGGTATCGTTCCACACCTTCTCGAGGATCTGCGCACGCGTCAGCAAGCGCCCCGGCTCCTCTGCCAGAAACCAGAGCAGGCGAAACTCCAGGGCCGTGAGCGGCACGCTCTTGCCGTCGCAGGAGAGCGTGTGCAGATCGCGATCCAGCCGTGCCGTTCCGAAGGTCAGGATCCCCGCGGCCTCGCGTTGCTGCTGGAACTTCTCGCGACGGCGCAGCAACGATGCGACGCGCGCTACCAACTCGTTGCTGGAAAACGGCTTGGTGATGTAATCGTCGGCTCCCAGGCCCAATCCCAGCAGAATGTCCTGCTCGCGCGTGTGGCCGCTCACCATCAGAATGAACGCGCTCACGGAGTTGCAGAGCGACGTGCAGACGTCCAAGCCCGAGATGTCGGGGAGTCCGACGTCGAGGATCACGACGTCGGGCTTTAGGGATGCCGCGACGTCCAAGCCCTCCGCCCCAAGGGACGCGACGTGCACCTGGTGGCCGGCTTTCTCCAAGACCGTCTTCTCCAGACGGGCCACATCGTCGTCGTCTTCGATCACCAGGATCACGGCCACGATACGCGCCTCCTGCTCTACGAGTCGGCCGAAAGCTCCTCGCTCTTTACAGAAACTCGACGCGCGACGCCTTCTTCGACGGCCGCGGATGCCACTGCCTGGGCAACCGCATCGACGACCCGTGGATCGAAGACGCTCGGGACGATGTACTCGGGCCCGAGTTCGTCGTCGCCGACGATCCCTGCTATCGCCCGCGCGGCGGCCACCTTCATGTTCTCGGTGATGCGGGATGCACGTACGTCGAGCGCCCCCCGGAAGATCCCGGGGAACGCGAGGAGATTGTTGACTTGATTCGGGAAGTCCGAGCGTCCCGTCGCGATGACGGCCGCATAGGGAGCGGCGACGTCGGGCATGATCTCGGGCGTCGGATTGGCCATCGCCAGCACGATCGGATCGCCGGCCATGCGCCGCAAGTCCTCGGGATGCACGATACCGGGCGCCGAGACGCCGATGAAGACGTCCGCACCCTCCAAGACGTCGTGGAGAGTGCCGCGCCGATTGTCGCGGTTGGTGTGCTCCGCCAGCCAGCGCCAGTGTGCGATGTCGTAGCGCTCGTCGCGATGCAGCGCTCCGAAGCGATCGACCGGAATCACGTCGCGCACGCCGATGCGCAGCAGCATCTTGATGGTCGCGGTACCGGCCGCACCGGATCCGGCGACGACGATGCGTAGATCCTCCAGGCGTTTGCGAACGACCTTTGCCGCGTTGATCAACGCAGCGACGATGACGACCGCGGTACCGTGCTGATCGTCGTGCATCACCGGAATGTCGAGGCGTTCGATGAGCCGCTCTTCGACCTCGAAACACCGCGGAGCGGCGATGTCCTCGAGATTGATGCCGCCGAAGACGGGCGCGATGCGCACGACCGTCTCGACGATCTCGTCCACGTCCGTCGTCGCCAGACAGATCGGAAAGGCATCGATGCCGGCAAACTGCTTGAAGAGCATCGCCTTCCCTTCCATGACCGGAATCGCTCCGTACGGCCCGATGTCTCCCAACCCGAGCACCGCCGTTCCGTCGCTCACCACGGCGACGCTGTTCCGCTTGATGGAGAGCTGAAAAGCCTTAGACGGATCGGTAGCGACGGCCATTGCGACGCGCGCGACGCCGGGCGTATAGACCGTGGAGAGATCCTGGCGCGTCTTCACCGGAATCTTCGGTTCGACGCGAATCTTGCCGCCCAGATGGGCGAGAAACGTCGCGTCGGAGATGCTGACGATGCGTACGCCCTCGAGGCGCTCCACCGCCCTGCGTACCTCGTTGCCGACGGCTTCGGAACTCACGTTGATCGTGACGTCGCGCACGACGCGCGTGCGTCCCACCGATCGCATATCGACGGCCGCGACGACGCCGCCCGCATCACCGATCGCGGTAGCCAACTGCCCGAACGCACCCGGCGTATTCGGCATCTCCACGCGCATGACGATCGTAAAGCTGATGGCCAACTGTGACATCGAAACGACCTCCGCTCGTCTGCGGAGCGGCGCTACTCGTCGCCGCTCACGATCATCTCTGCGATGCGCAGCGACGGAGAGACGATCGATCCGTCGATACGCAGGTCGGCGGCTACCGCATCCACGTTCGCAAACATCTCCGGCAGCATTCCGGCGATCGTGCACCCGTCGACCGGATACGCGACTTCGCCGTCCTCGATCCAAAAACCGCTCGCACCGCGACTATAGAGCCCCGATGCGTGTTCGGTCGAGAATCCGATGAGGTCGAAGACGAGCAATCCTCGCCGCGTCGCACGCACGATCGTTTCGAGCGACCCCTCGCCGGGCGAGACGAGAAACGTAGTCGGCGCCACGCCGTCGCCGCTCGCGTTTCCGGTCGATCGCGCTCCGAGCTTTCGCGCATAGTAGGTGTCGTAGAGGTACGTCTGCAAGACGCCGCGGTCGAGCACGACGGTTCGGCGCGTCGCGACGCCCTCCGCATCGAAGGGAGCGCTTCCCGGCGCGCCGGCGATGCGGCCGTCGTCGATCACGGTGAACGATGAACTACCGACTCTCTCGCCGAGCTTCCCGATGAGCCAGGAATCGCCCCGCGCGACGTTGGCCGCGTTCACGGCCGCGAAGAGTTCCGAGAGCAGCGACGCGGCGACGTCGCGCTCGAAAACGACGGGGAAACGGCCGCTCGGAGGACGGCGAGCGCCGCACATCTCGACGGCACGGCGGGCTGCCGTGCGAGCGACCGATTCCGCCGATTCCATCTCGGACAAGCGGCGACCCGCGGTTCCGTAATGCGACAATCGCTTCAACGAACCATCCAGCGCGACGGGGCTACAGGAGCGATGCGCCCGCGTCCCTTCGTATGCGCCGGTAAAGCCGTGCGAATCGGCCAGCGCGATGATCGAGAATGCGTCGTCGTACCGCGACCCCTCGGAATTGACGATCCGCGGGTCCGCTTCGCGCGCGGTTCGTTCCATCTCCAACGCCTCTTCGATGCGCTCGCCGTCCGAACGATCCCGCATTGCGGCATCCACCAACGCCAGATCCGGGCGATCGTCGGGGGAGGCGAGATCCGACGGATCCGGCAAGCCGGCATGCGGATCTCGCTCGACATGACCGGCGCTCTCCACCGCCGCTGCGACCAGCGATCGAAGGTCGTCGCGGGACATCGGCGTCGTCGAGAGCGTCGCGGTACGTCCGTCACAAAAGATGCGCAGCCGCAGCGTCGCACCGGACGATCGCTCCAGCGAGGTGAGCGTCCGATCGCGAGCCTGTACCGCGCAGCGGCGCGATGAGACGACCCTCGCTTGCGCCTGGCTTGCCCCCGCTTCGAGCGCGAACGCGACGGCCGCGCGCGCGTAGTCCAGCGCTCGTTCTCTATCCATGGTTCGTACCGCCGACCAGGATCGACGAGACTTTGACGGTCGGCATGCCGACACCGACGGGAACGTACTGCCCGTTCTTTCCGCAGGTGTAATGCCGGCGCGCGAGTCGCGCGTCGTTCCCGACGGCGACGACCCTCCGCATGATCTCCGGTCCGTTGCCGGTGACGGTCGCGTTCTTCACCGGAGCCGTGATACGGCCGTTCTCCACGAGATACCCCTCGGCGATCATGAAGACGAAGTCGCCGCGGCCGATCTCGACTTGCCCGCCGGCGAACGACCGCGCGTAGATGCCGCGGGGAGTGGAGCGGATGATCTCGTCCACGTCCCACTCGCCGGCCGGCATGTAGGTGTTGCACATACGCGGTTGCGGGAGATGCCGGAAGGATTGTCTGCGGCCGTTGCCCGTCGGAGCGACCCCCATGAGACGGGCGTTGAGTTCGTCCTGCAAGTAACCGCACAGGCGCCCGCGCTCGACGAGCACGGTGTGCGAAGTCGGCGTCCCCTCGTCGTCGATCGCGCAACTTCCGCGCTCGATCGGAAGATTGCCGTCATCATAGATCGTCACGAGTTCCGAAGCGACCCGTTCGCCGACGAGGCCGCTGTACAACGACGTTCCGCGGCGATTGAAGTCGCCTTCCAACCCGTGGCCGACCGCTTCATGAAGGAGGACGCCTCCGCCGCCGCACCCGATGATCATCTCCATCTCGCCGGCGGGCGCCTCACGCGCTTCCAGGTTCACGAGGGCGATGCGCGACGCTTCATCGGCGAGGACTTCCGGCGTTGCCTCGGCGCCGTCGAAAAAGGAGAGCGTCGTCCTGCCGCCGTCGGCCGCATACCCGACGCCCCGTATTCCGTTCGCCGCGGCGATCGCCTGTACGCCGAGCGTCACCAGCGGACGCCGATCCTCGCTCGACGCGCCGTCGCTGCGCGCGATGCGTACGAGCTGTACTTCGTCCACCAGGTGACCGTTCACCGCGACGATTCGGGAATCGTACGCGCGCGCGCGGCGATCGGCGCGCACGAGGAGCGCCACCGCGCGCTGCGCGTCGTGTCCGTCACCGTCGCGCAGATCGTAGAGGTCCGTGCGAACGGCGACCGGTGCGAGGGCGATCCGACGGGTCTCGCCCGCGGGCGCGTTCCGCGCGATCGCCGCTGCGCTACGTGCCGCTTCGAGCAGCGTCGCATCGGTGGGATCGTCCACGTACGCGTAGCCCGACGACTCACCGGCGACGACGCGAACGCCCGCACCTTCCGTGCAGACGTGCGACGCCTCGCGGATGCAACCGTCCTGCAACCGATAACTACGCGCGATACGCCTTTCCCAGAAGACGTCCGCAAAATCCCCTCCCTCGCGGAGCGCACGCTCGAGTGCGGCCGCGAGCACCTCGTCGTTCACCGTTCCTCCTTCGCGCGACATGAGGGTCATGACGACGCTGGTCGTTCGACGGCACGCACGAAGGCACCGTCCGGATCACCGGCCGGATCGTTCGCGCAGCGCTCATGCCGGCGCCGGCGCGATCTTCTCCGCAAGTTTCCGTTGTTCGGCTCGGAGTTCGTCAACCGCATCACGCAGCGATTGTACCTGCGGCGGCACCGCGCGCGCCTCTTCGATCCGGCGCACGGCCTCCGCCGCGTCACGGCGCAGGCGGCCGTCGAAGGCCGTCTCCGAGATCCGGCGTAGCGTGGGGATGAGTCGCGCATCTCCCAAGGCTCCGGCAGCCGTGATCGCCGCCCGCCGGACGTGGAATTGTGCATCATCGAGCAGGCGGTCCAGCGCTTCGACGACCGCGGTGCGCTCGCGTTCGAGACGTTCGCCGATGCGTCCCAGCGCCGCCGCACCCGCACGCCGGAGGGCCTCGTCGTTGCCGGGACGGATCGCCTCCCGCGCGAGGTCCAACGCGCGCGGATCGCCGGTCTCCGCGGCACCGCGCACCGCTCCCGATTCGACCGTCCCGTTCCAGGTTCGCTCCGCCGCGATCGCGCGAAGAACGTCGAATGCACGGGGGTCGCGTGTCTTGCCGAGCGCCTCCGCCGCGGCGGCCCGTACGAAGTAGGAGCGATCGCCGCGCGCCGCTCTCAGGAGCGCATCGGCCGTCTCCGCATCACGAAACGCTCCCAACGCCTCCGCGACGGCTCGGCGCACTTTCGGATGCTCGTGCACGAGCGCATCGCGCAAGATCGCCTTTGCCCACGGCGCGCGCGTCTCTCCGAGCGCCTTCGCGACCTCGGCGGCGACGCCCCAAAACGGCTCGTGACGAAAGACGCCTGCGAGCGCCGCGCGTGCATCATGCGCGCCTTCTTTTGCCAGCTCGCGCGCCGCGCGAATTCGTGCGACCGGATCGGGATCGCTCCCCAGCGTTGCGACGGCGAAGGCGCTACCCAGTTCGTAGCGCACGTCGCCGAGAACGAACGCACCGGGATCGAAGCGCACCATGGCCGGAGCGCGATCCAGCGGGATGACGAACGTCTCGCGTTCGCGTTCGACGCGCACGCGCACCCGCCGCTCGCCGGAAAGAACGCCGGGGCCGTGGTCGCGAACGATCGCAGCCGGAGACTCCGAACACAATCCGAGCTCCACGTCGAACTCGAACGGAGCTTCGCCCTCGCCGAGATCGCTCTGCTCGACGGTGACGGCGACTGCCCCGCGCCACTCGTCCCAACGCGCGCGAACGCTGAGAACGGGGTGCCCTGCGCCGAAGACCCAGCGATCGAAGAAGCCGCGCATATTACGGCCGGTCGCTTCCTCGATCGCGCGGATGAGATCGATGGTCTCGACGTTGCGCCCGGCGTTCTGCTCGACATACCGGCGAATGGAGCGCCAGAAGCGCCGATCGCCGAGCTCGCCGCGCAACATGTGCAGTACCGCCGCGCCCTTCTGGTAGAGGTGGCGATCGAAGAGCTCGATCGGATCGCGATAGCGATTACAGACGATGGGGCGGCGATACTTTTCGGAATCTTCCTCGAGATAATCGGCGATGCAACAAAAGATGTCGTACAGGTACTCGTCGTAGCCGAGGTCGGCCTCACGCCATACGCATTCGAAGAACGTCGCGAATCCTTCGTTCAGCCAGGCATGGGCCCAATCGCGACAGGTGACGAGGTCGCCGAACCACTGGTGCGCGAGTTCGTGTGAGACGAGCGGATCGCTCGAAAAGTCGAGATGCGCCGTTTCATCGTGCAGCGTGCGATCGGTCTGCGTGGTCGCGGCGGTATTCTCCATGCCGCCGAAAATGAAATCGCTCACCGCGATTTGCGAATAGCGCGCGAACGGATACGGCATGCCGGTGCGTTCTTCGAAGAGCGCGAGCATCCGCGGCGTGTTCGCGAATGCCCGCTCGCCGTCGGCTTCCCGTCCCGGATGCACGTAGTAGAAAACGGGCGTCGAACGACGGCCCGCGGTCCCCTGCGCGATCTCCGTAAACGGCCCGACGACCATCGTCACCAGATACGTGCTGTGCGGAACGTCTTGCCGATACCGAAAGATCGTTCGATCGCCCTCGTCTCGCCGCTCCACCAGGGCGCCGTTGGAGAGCGCAAAGAGACCTTTGGGGACGACGATCGTCGCCGATGTCGTCTGCTTTTCGTACGGATGGTCGAAGCACGGGAACCAGTACCGGGCATTCTCGTCCTGGCTCTGCGTCCATGCATGAGCGACGAGATCGGGCCGCTCCGGCGTCGGCTGCACGAAGAACAGCCCGTGTCGCGGCTCGACGACGCGATACCGAACGGAGAAGGTCGTCCGTTCGCCCGCACGCAGCACCGGGTCGAATCGAATCGTCAAGCAGTCGTCGCGCCGCTCGAATCGCTGATCGCGCCCCTCGCGTTCGACCCGTGATACGATGAGATCCACCGCATCCAACGTCACCGTCTCAACGTCTTCGTCGAGTGCGCGAACCGTCGTGGTGCAGATGCCGTCCAAGGATCGCTTCTCCAGGTCCGGCTCGAGGTAGAGATCGATGTGCTCGACGTCGACCTGCCTGTCCGGCCCGTAGTGCAATCGCGAACCGGGCAGAGCGAACGAGCGATGACCGCGATGATCGGTGGGTGCATCCATGAGGCTTTCGTCATTTCGCGCGGCGATGCAACGCGCCTTCCGCGCAGATTCCGATCCGGTCGGGTACGCACGCCGATCGCCCGCACGTTCGGTGCGGCGCCGTACCGATCAGGTACCGCCCGAGGTCTCGTTTCGTTCGTCCGCAGAGCGTGCACCGCCAGTGACGGCGATCACCGCTCCCGTCACGAAGTCGCGCTCCGGAGCGACCAAGAACCGGACGACGTCCGCGATATCCTCCCACGTGCCGGGTCGCCCGCGCGGATTGGGAGCGGCGATCGCGAACGCCTCCGCGCGCGTCCGGCTCTTGTCGCGGATGTCGCCCGGAACGACGACGTTGACGGTGATCCCGCAGTGCGCCTCCTCGACCGCCAGCGTTCGCGCGAAGGCGGTCAACGCGCTCTTGGCCGCGAGATGCAACGCAAGACCGCGAGCGGGCAGCGTCTCCGCCGCGCCGTACATGCCGAAGAAGACGATCCGCCCGAAGCCGGCGCTCCGCATCGCGGGAAGCACGGCACGCGCGGCAAGCACCGCGCTACGCAGATTACCGTCGAGCATCGCATGGTAGTCTTCCATTGTGCTGCGCTCGAAACGCTTGACGACCAGCGGGCCCACCGCATGTACGAGCGTGTCGAACGGACCGTCCTCGCGCACGCAATCGTCCAGCGCCGCCTCGACGGCGCGTTCGTCGTCGAGAAAATCGATGCGCCGGGCGCCAGCGCGCGCACCCGCTGTTTCGATGCGCCGCACGACGTCATCGGGCGGCGTCGAACGCCAGGTGATCGTCACCTGCGCGAAGCCGTCGGCGGCAAGTGCGGGAGCGATGCCGGCCGCCAGTCCTGCCGCCGCACCGGTGACCAGCGCGCGCCGGTTGCGCGCGTCCGGCGCAGATCCGCTCATGCCGTGACCGGCACCGGAAGGCCCTCGCGCTCGACCGCGCGGCGATCGGCCAGACGTTGCGCGAAGCCCATCCATGTGTGATAGATCATCGGCACCAAGAAGAGCGTGAGGATCAACGACGACAGAAGGCCGCCGATCAGCACCGTTCCCATCGACTGGCGCCATTCCGCGCCCTCGGTGAACCCGAGCGCGAGCGGCAGCATACCGAAGACCATCGCGCAGGTGGTCATCAGGATCGGGCGCAGGCGTGTCGCCGACGCTTCGAGGACGGCTTCCTCCACGTGCAAGCCCCGACGGCAGAGCGTATTGGAGTAATCCACCAGGAGGATGCCGTTCTTGGCGACCAGGCCGAAGAGCATGACGATGCCGATCATCGAGATGAGGTTCAGCGACTGGCCGTTCTCCGGAGCGATCGCGTGCGTGACGGCAAGCGCCATCAGGGCACCGATGAGCGCGAGCGGCACCGAGAACATGACGATCAGCGGTTCGACGAACGAACCGTAGAGAATGACCATCAACATATAGACGAGCACGAAGGACGTCAGCAGGGCGATCCCCATGCTCTGCATCGTCTCGATCATGTATTCGGCGTCGCCTTGCGGTTTGGGTACGACGCCCGGCGGCAGAAATCCGGGTTCGCGCAGCTTCTTCTCCAACGGCCCGGTGATCGCGCCCAACGAATATCCCGGCAACAGATCGCTGGTTACCGTCACGATGCGCTGGCGATCGAGGCGTTGGATCGCCGTCGGCGCGACGGTCCACGAAAAATCCGCGACGTCCTCGAGCGGAACGAGCGTTCCGTCCGCAGCGCGCACGCGGACGTTCTCCAGCGTCGTGAGGCTGGTGCGAAAGCGTCGCGGGAGCTGCACGCGGACGTCCACGAGCCCCGTCGAGGTGCGCACCCGCGTCGCCACGCCGCCGTCCAGCGCCAGGCGAGCGGCCGTCGCCGCCGCGCCGGGCGAGACGCCGAGCAGATCGCAACGGGCGGGATCGATGCGCACCGAGACCTGCGGGGCCCCGCTCTCCAGGCTCGTCGTCACGTTCACCGTCCCGGGCAGACTCCGCAGGTATGCTGCGACGCGATCGGCGGCCGGACCGATCTCGCTCTCCGGCCCCATCAAGGCATACGAGAGTGCGACGCCGCTCCCGCTGCCGCTCTCGCCCGAGACTTGCAGATCCGCCCCCGGAACCAGCGACGAGAGCTGCCGGATACGCTCGATGATCGCGTCCGTGCGGTTGCGTTGGTCGGCGGCGACCTGCGCGTGCAGTTCCGCGTAGTTACCGCCGGTGAGATCCTCGTAGCCGAACGGCTTTTGGCCGGCGGTCGCACTCACCGAACGGATTCCCGGAATCGCGAGGATACCGCGCACCAAGCGCTGCACTCGCTCCGCGGTCACGTGGAGCGGTGTTCCCGGCGGGTAGGTGAGCGTCATCGTGATCTCGCCCGTCTGCATGGACGGAACGAAATCGGTCTCTACCTTCCCGAGGAGCGGCATCGCGATTGCCAGGACGAGCGGAATCGCGAAGGTCGCGCGGGTGATGCGCGACCGCAGCGACATGCCGGCAATCGCCCGTACCACGAAGCGCAGCGCGTTGCGCTGCAGGGCGAACGGAACCGGCCTGTGCACCGGCAATGCCGCGACCGCGTGTACCGCGAGAATCCGCGCGACCGTCGTGCAGCCCGCTGCATACGGAATCGGCTGCAGGCGGCCTTGGGCGGCACGTCTTCGCGCGAGCGGCGCCAACCCGAGCGCCGCCGCCAAGACGGCCGCCACGAGCACGTCGAAGACGGCCGCGACGGTACCGCCCGCCAATAGCAACACCGCGTTCCAGTACAGCATCGCGCAGAGAAAGACCAAGAAGTAGCCGTGACGGAGCGCGGCCGGGAGAGCACGGGTTCGATACCAGCGCGTGACGGCGTCGTAGCGCTGGACGAAAGCATTGAGGACGATCAATGCCGCGAGCAGGATGCCGGCGACTTTCACGAAGATCCACGGCGCAAACCAACAGACCGCCGCAAGCAACGCCAGCCCGACGTTGACGCGCTTCGTCCCGAGCACGTCCATCCACCGCGGCCGCCCGTGAACGATCGTGCGCACGCTCCAACGCCCTGCCAGCAGCGGCGTCAGTGTGAACGAGACGAAGAGCGAGAAGAGCGTTGCGATGACCACCACCGCGCCGAACTCCCGCAGGAAGGCACCGACGATACCCGGCAGAAACGCGATCGGCAGGAAGACGACGACGTCCACCATCGTGATCGCGATCGCCGCGCCGCCGATCTCCGTGCGTCCGTCCACCGCAGCGGTGATCGGATCTTTTCCCATCTCTCGATGGCGCGTGATGTTTTCGAGCACGACGATCGAGTCATCCACCAGGATCCCGATGATCAGCGACAACCCCATCAACGACATCAGGTCGAGATGGAACCCCAGCAGCTTCATCACGATGAACGTGGAGAAGATGGAGGTCGGAATCGCGATCAAGACGACCGCCGCGTTGCGCCATGCATGCAGGAAGAGGAGCATCACGATCGCGGTCAACACGATGCCCTCGATCAGCGATTGCCAGACGCCACCGAGGGCGGCCGCCGTATAGTCGGCAGGCGCATCGATCTCGTGGAACGAGAGCTGGGGAAACTGCTTCTCGATGAGCGCAAGGCGGCGCCGTGCATCGGCAGTGGCGGCGATCTCGTCGGAGCCGATCTTCCGCGAGAGGCTCACGTAGAGCCTGGGTACGCCGTCGTACGTGGAGATCGTCGTGCGCTCGGCATGCCCGTCCACGGCGGTGGCGACGTCTCCGACCGTGAGCCCTTTCATCGTGCCGCCCGGTATGGTCAGCGGAATCGCCAGCAGATCGCGCGCGCGTGTGACCGTCGCGCCGATCTGCACGCTCGCCTCGCGGTCCGGTTGGCGGAGGATACCGCCGGGGAGATTCGGATTGTTGGCCTCCACGGCGGCGAAGAGATCGCTCAGCGTGCCGTCGACGGCGAGTAATCTGGCGGGATCGGGCAAGACCTGGAACTCTCGCCGCGCTTCACCGTACACGTCCACCGTCTGCACATCCGGGATCTGCTCGAGCAACGGCTTGAGACGATCGTCGACCACCTGCGCGAGCGCCTCGGGCGAGAGGCTGCGCGAACTGACGGCAAGATCGAGCAACGGCATCTGCGAGCCGTTCTTGAAGACGTACGGCGGATCGAGGTCGGCCGGCATGTACACGCGCGCGGTATCCACGCGGCGCTGCACGTCGATGGCGGCGGTATCGAGATCGGTGCCGAGTCGAAACTGCACGACGACCGTCGCTTGACCTTCCTGCGCCAGTGCGGAGACCTGATCCATGCCGTCGATACCGGAGAGCTGATCTTCGATCGGCTTGACGATCAGCTTCTCCATCTCGGCCGGCGACGCTCCCGGATAGTTCGCGACCACGACGACGACGGGAAACGTGGTTCCGGGAGGGTTGAGGCTGCGCCCGAGCCGCAGGAACGCGATGAACCCGAACAAGACCAGCGCGATGAAGACCATCGCCGTGATGATGGGGCGCGAGAGGGCGAAGCGAGTCAACCACATGCCACGAGGCTCCTTCCGGCTCGACGCTCCATTGTACGGGCGCTGCGCCCCCTATGTTTCACCGCCGCCTTCTCCACGGTGCGGGCGTCTCCGCCGAGAACACGCCGGGCGCCCGCAATGGGCGCCCGGCCGACGATGGTGCGCGAGACTGGACTCGAACCAGCACGGTATTGCTACCGCTAGCACCTCAAGCTAGTGCGTCTACCAATTCCGCCACTCGCGCGAGGGAGGACCGGCTCTTCGCCTTTGCGGAGGCTTCCCCTTTCCCGGCGCTGGTCAACGCATGTTCGGGTCGAGCGCGTCGCGCAGGCCGTCGCCGATGAAGTTGATCGCCAGCACGGTGATCAGGATACAGAGGCCCGGAAAGACGGCCGCCCACCAGGCGACTTCCAGGTTGGACTGCGCATTCGCCAGCATGTTGCCCCACGACGCGGTCGGGGGCTGGATACCGAAGCCCAGGAACGAGAGCACCGACTCCGTGATGATCACGCTCGCGACGTCCAGCGTCGCCTGGACCACGATGGGAGCCACCGCGTTCGGCAACAGGTGGCGGAAGATGATGCGGGCGTCGCTGCATCCGAGCGCCCGCGCCGCCTCGGCGAAATCCCGCTGCCGCAAGCTCAAGAAGGAGGCGCGCACGAGACGTGCGACCGCGGGCCACGACAGCGCGCCGATGATGAGGACGATCGACCCGAAATTGAGCGCCGCCTTACTGGACTTCTCGGCGACGATCGCCGTCAGGACGAGCAGCAACGGGAGGAGTGGTATCGAGAGGAAGACGTCGGTGAGGCGCATGATGAGGTAGTCCACCCATCCGCCGTAATACCCCGCGACGCCGCCCAGGATCGTGCCGATGATCAACTCCATCACGACCGCGAAGATGCCGACCGTGAGCGAGATGCGCGCACCGAAGAGGAGCCGAGAGAGCAGGTCGCGCCCGTCTTCGTCGGTACCGAGGATATGCCCGCCGCACAGCGATGCGTTCTGGAAGCAGGGCGGCAACGGCGGCCCGTGCCAGTGCACGTTGTCGATCGCATTCGGATCGAAGGGTGCAAGCTGCTTGGCGAAGATCGCCGCCAGCACCAGTAAGAGCAAGACCACCGCGCTCGCCATCGCGAGCCGATGGCGCAAGAAACGGCGCCATGCCGTGACTTTGGTGGTGACGACGTCGTCGTCGGTAAACGGAAATGCGGTGGGAGCGACGGCAGCCATCGGGGTCCCTCAATCGTACTTCACGCGCGGATCGAGCCACGCGTAGAGTACGTCGGCGAGCAGGTTACTGAAGACGACCAGGAACGCGATGAGGCAGAGGTAGCCCATCAACAGGGCGATGTCTTCCTGGCCGAGGGCATCGATGAAGAGTCGCCCCATGCCCGGCCATGCGAAGATCGTCTCGGTGACGATCGCGCCGCCGATGACGCCCGGCAGCGTCAGCGCGGCGACGGTCACCACCGGGATCAGCGCATTCTTGAGGCCGTGCTTGAGCACGATCGTGCGCGAGTCCAAGCCTTTCGCGGCGGCGGTGCGCATGTAGTCGGTCTTCATCACTTCGAGCAGCGAACTGCGCATGAAGCGGCTGAAGAGCGCGAGCTGGAGGAGCGAGAGCACGATCGTCGGCAGGATGAGATGCAGCAGGCGATCTCCCAGATCGAAGCCTTCCCCGTTGGAAAGCCCTGCGGCTGGCAAGCGAATCTCGTAGCCGAAGGGCAGCGGAATACCGTGGACGGCGAAGAGCAGCTGCAGCATGAGAGCGAACCAAAAGACCGGCATCGACTGCCCGAAGAAGGCGAACGTCGTGACGGCGTAATCGCCGAGCGAGTACGGCCGTAGCGCCGAGAGGATACCCAAGGTCACGCCGACCACGAGCGAGAGGAGATACGCACTCCCCATCAATTCGAGGGTCGCGGGCATCCGTTGGAGGATCGCGGTGAGCACCGGCTCCGCGTTGCTGGTGGAGTAGCCGAAATTCCCGTGCAGCACCATCCCCAACCAGACGAGGTAGCGGTACCAGATCGGTTTGTCCAATCCGAGGTTGTGTTTCAGCCGCTCGATGTCGGCCGGGGTGATGTGCGGATTGTGTAGATATGGGGCGAGCGGACCACCCGGTGCGTTGTTGAGGATCACGAACAGGATGACCGAGATCAACAGCAACAGCGGGATCGCCTGGAGCGTCCGCCGGACGACGTAGGTGAACAGGTCCCTACCTTCTCCTCTCCACGAGATCGTTGGGCCGCCCGGCACACCTGCGGCGGCCGCGCCTCGTTCGCAACCGCCGCCTCGAAAGCCTTCCGGCCGAGCCCTCCGTCACGCCACGGCGGCCGGCTGCGGCAACCCGAGGATCGCTCGCGCTTGATCCGGAGTCGCGACCGGGCGGCCCAGCTCTTCCGCCAGCCGCGCCACGCGAGCGACGAGCTCCTCGTTGGTCGCCAGCCGCCCTTTCGCGTAGTAGATGTTGTCCTCCAGTCCGACCCGTACGTGACCGCCCATCGCGAGCGCGGCCATCGCCATCGGCAGTTGCTGCCGGCCGATGCCCGCCACCGACCACGTGCAGCCCGGGGGCAAGTAGTCCACCAGCCGTGCGAGGTTCTGTACCGTCGCCGCGAGCCCGCCCGGAACGCCCAGCACGAAGTCCACGTGTTGCGGGAAGCGCAACAGCCCCTCGCGTTCCAGACGGCGTGCATTGTCGAGGTGCCCGAGATCGAAGATCTCCAGCTCCGGACGCACGCCGTACTCGTGCATCTTCTTCAGGATGGCGCGCATGATCGGGAACGAATTTTCGAAGACGTCGTCGCCGAAGTTCACCGTGCCGCAGGTGAGGCTTCCCATCTCCGGCCGTAATTCCAGGACGGCGGCCCGCTCGTCCGGCGTCATGCCGATCGCGCCGCCCGTGGAGAACTGCACGATGAGGTCGCTCTTCGCGCGAATCGCACGGTAGGCGTCGCGGAAACGCTCGACGGCATGCGTATTGGTGCCGTCGTCGTTGCGGCAATGCACGTGGATGATCGAGGCGCCTGCGGCGCGGATCTTGGCTGCGGTCTCCCCCAACTGCTGCGGCGTAATCGGGAGATGGGGAGTCTGGTCGGGCATGACCTCCGCTCCCACGGGCGCGCACGTGATGATGACCGGATCCATGACGTGCATCATTCGACGGGCGGCGCCGCCTTCTCCGCCGCACGCCGCTCCGCGTACAGGGCGGCGCGCGCCGCCGCGACCACGCTGCCGTCGAGCCCCAGCAGCTCGGCCAATGCGAGTGCATCGCTGGTCGCGGCGTCGGTGCCGGCGGCGGGCAGGACGGAATAATCCATCGCCCGAGCCAAGGCCTCCAGCGCTCCCCGTAGATCGCCTGCGTTGATGCCGCGCGGGACCTCGCGCAAGCCGCGCACGACGAAGTGCGCGGCACCGGCCGCTTCCGCGACGCCGTCCAGATGGGTAGCGGCAAGCGCGCACGCTCCGCGGCGGCGAACCTCGGCGAGCACGGCGACCAACAGCGCCTTCCCCTCCGACGGTCCGGTCGTGCGGGCAAACTCGTCCAAGAGCAACAGCGGTCGGCGCGTGGGACGCTGCAATGCGACACGCAGATGGATCACTTCGCGCGCGAACGACGAGAGCAGTCCTTCGTCGTCGCCGCCCGCGGCGGTGCCGATGCCGAGCCAGGCGATCGTATCGAAGAGGCCGACTCGCGCGCGCCGCGCCGGGACGGGCAACCCGAATGCCGCGCACAAAGCGATCATCCCGCAGGTTCGCAGGCACGCGCTCTTTCCGCCCATGTTCGGCCCCGTTACCACTGCGGTGCCGTGCAGGTCGAGGGAGATCGGCACGTACGTGCGTCCCGCATCGCGCAAGCGCTCTTCCAGCGGAAGGAAGCGGCCGCCGTCGAACGCGACGCAGGCATCCTCGACGATCTCCGGAGCCGTGCATCCGTAGCGCTGCGCAAAACGAACCTGCGCGAGGAAGACGTCGGCACCTCCCAAGGCCGAACACGTTCGTTCCAAGTCCGCCGCACCGTCGCGCACGATCGCGGAGAGCCGTGCGCGTACCGTCTCTTCCACATGCGCGAGCGCCTCGCGCGCCGCTTCGCGGCGTTCGAGCGCAGCCAACGCGTCCTCATCGAGTTCGATCTCGCAGACGAGATACGTCGGTGCTTCCCGCACGATGCGGACACCCGGCGGCAATCCGTTCGGCAGATCCGCGCGCATCACGATGAACTGCTCGTCCGTTATCGCCTCGCGACCCAAAGCGCGCGCGACGCGTTCGTAGAGGCGGCCGCGCGCCGTTTCGAACGCCGCTTGCGCGCGCGCATCCGCCTCCCGCGCCTGCGCCAAGGCGCGATCGAACGCGTCGTCCAGGTAGAACCCGTGGCCGCCGCGACGCCCGGGTTCGAGCGCCACGGCCAACGCGTCGAGCGCGGGGCCGCCGCACCGGAGCGCGTCGGGGAAGACCGCGAGCAGCGCATCCGTCTCGCGTACGGCATCGCAGAGACGCAGCAACTCGAGAAAATCGGGATCATCCAGCACGTCGCCAGCGGCGGCCCGCGCGATCGCGGGCGTCACGTCCGGCGTTGCCCGGAGGCGCCGCGCGAGCGCATCGATCCGCTCGGGTTCGAGGGTCGCGGCCGCCCGCACGATGCGTTCCGCCGCCTGCGCCGCACGCGCCTCGTCGCCGGGCACGAAGGCTCGCAGCGCACCGAAGACGCGCCGGCCGTACGCCCCGGCGGGAGCGATCTGCTCGCGCAGCCACCCGAATTCGAGCGCCTCCGCGGCCGCCGCATCCAAGAGGTCGCCGCTCTTCATGCCGCGGCCGCCGCGAAGACGTCGAAAGCCGGCAGGCCCGTCGCAGCGGCAAGGCACTGCAGCATTTCCTGCGGATCGTAAGCACGCTCTCTCCCGACGGCATTGACGGTGAGCGCCGCCACCGAGAGCGGACGCGCCGTGCGCAGTCGCGCCCGCTCGAGGAGTCCCAGGAAGGTGCGTCCGCCGGCCGCCACGCGAGTCGGGTCTTCGACGACGATCTGGCGCTCCGGATCCTCCGCCGCGAGGGCGAGCGCGATCTCGGGGAGCAACGCACCCCGGACGTGAACGACCGGTTGCCGCGGATCGTACACAGGCAGCATCAGCTTCGCCGCCAACGCACGCCCCGCGAGGACCACCTCGTCGAACGATTCACGCCCGTGGACGCCGACCGCGATGATGATCGCGCCGTCTTCGACGGCGACCGCTGCGACGCGATCGACGGCACCATCCACGATCACGAGGCCGGCACCCTGCGCGCGAAGCGCCTGCACGACCTCTCGCACGCCGCTCGCCGCCGGCGGCCCCACGATCTCGAATGCGGCAAATCCTCGGCTCCGGCAGATGAAGATCTCGCCGACCGACGTCCCGATCGCCGTGCGGTCGAGTATCTCGACGGCCGGGGTCCGGGGAAGCGCCCCGCGCGCCGTCGCCGCCAGTGTTCCGGGTGCAAGCAGGTACCGCGGCTTCGCGCGTCCGTCGATGACGTCTTCGGATTCGCCGTCACGACCGATCGAACAGATCCCCGGCTGCAGCGACGCTTCCCGCGCTGCACCGAGGATCGCCCGCGCGACGACCGTCTTCCCAGCATTCTTGCCGGTCCCCACGACGAAGACCGTCCGAGCTCCGCGCAGGCGGATGAGTTCGAGAAGTCTGGTACCGACGTGCACGCGCGTGCGTTCTCGCCCGCCGATCAGAATCCATGGCCGGAGAACCGGCCGACGGCGAAGACGACCCCGGTCGTCGCCAGGAGCAGCCCGCCGGCCAGTTCGGCATGTTCGCCGACGTGACGGCCCAGTGCACCGCCCAGCGTCAGCCCCGCCGCCGTCGCCGCCAGCGACGCCGCCCCCACCGCCGCCAGCGTGAGGGCGATCGGAACACCGAGATACAACAAAGAAAATCCGACACCGAGTGAGTCGATGCTGAGCGCCAACGCCGTGAGAACCAAGATGCGGTTGGAGCGATCCCGGAGCCGCCGCTCCGGCCGCGGCAACGCACGTGCATGCCGCACCATCGAGAACCCGACGGCCACGAGCGCGCCGTATCCCACGTAGGCGGCGACTCCGCCGAGCACCTCGCCAGCCGCACGACCGATCGCCGCGCCGATGAGGTTCATTCCGATCTCGGCGGCGGCGAAGACCAGCCCCATGCGCAGGATCGTGCGAGGGCCCGTTCCTTCGGCGACCGCACCCGTGGCGACGGAGACGGCAAAGACGTCGAGCGCCAACGAGAGGGCGATGACGCCGATCTCGAGGACGACCGGCATTCAGCGCCCGCCGGTCGCCGGACGCGCGTGCCCCAGGAGTTGGTTGACGGCGGTACGCAACTGCGAGATCGTGAACGGCTTGTTGAGGAACATGTTGGCGCCTGCGTTCTTCGCGCGGCCGTCCATCGCATAGTTGGTGTGACCGCTGATCATGAGGATCGGGACTCCGCGCGTGCTCTCCTTCGAGCGCAGGCGTTCGACGAGGTCGAGTCCGGAGATGCCGGGCAGCATGAAATCGCAGATGATGATGTCGAACGGTCCGTTGCGATCGATGGCCACGAGCGCACTCTCCGCGTCATGACAGACGACCATTTCGTACGGGCCTTTGCGCAGCACGGTATCGATCAGCGTGCATATCGCCGGATCGTCGTCGGCAATCAGTACCCGCCAGTTGCCCTCCGCCATCGTGACGCCCACTCTTCGCGTTTACCCGCCGTACGCCTCGTGCGCAGCCGTAGCGTTCCGGTAAAGCTTCTTTTATGAGCGCGCGTAGCCTTCCCTGGGCCCCGTTCGTCCTAGCACTGGCGGCGTTGTTGCTGCTGCTCGCAGCCCCGTTGGCGATGCTCGTCGCGATGGTGCCGGCGGGCGACGTCCTGCGTGCCTTCGCAACGCCGGAGGCACGAGCGGCGTTGCGTACCAGCGGTATCGCATCGGTATCGGCAACGCTGCTGGCGACGATCCTCGGGGTTCCGGCCGGATACGCCTTGGCGCATGCAGCCCGTCCGGTTCGCGCGGCCGCACTCTTCCTGCTGGCATTGCCGCCCGCGTTGCCGCCAGTCGCCGCAGGGATCCTCCTCCTCGCCGTGACGGGCGAGCACGGTCCTCTCGGTTCGCTGCTCGCGCGCTTCGGGCTGGTCATTCCGGATACGCGAGCAGGCGTCGCACTTGCGGAGTTTTTCGTCGGAGGATCGTTCGTCGCACTGGGGTCGTGTGCGGCGTTCGCATCGCTCGATCCGGCTCCGGCGGAGGCGGCGCGCACGCTGGGCATCGGCGAGTGGACGATCTTCGCGCGCATCTGTTTGCCGGCCGCCGCCGGCACGATCGGTGCCGCGATATCGTTCGCCTGGCTGCGTGCCATCGGTGAGTACGGCGCCACCAGCATCGTTGCGTTTCATCCGACGTCGCTACCGGTGGAGATCTACGTCGCTCTCTCCGCATCCGGCATCGACCGCGCGCTCGCGTTGACGTACGGCTGCCTTGCGCTCGCCGCCGGGGTCCTTGCCGTGCAGTGGATTTTGCGCGCGCGCGTCGTATAGGCGACGCATGGCCGTCCTCCACCGGATGTTCGCCCCCGGCGCCTCGTTTCAACGGCGCTTCTTCTTCCTCGCCAAGCGGTTCGTCGCCGGCGAGACGCTCGACGATGCGATCGCCGCCGTCCGTACCCTGAACGCAGCCGGCATGAGCGCCACGCTCGACTTCCTCGGCGAAGACGTCCTCGAACGAGAGACGGCCCTCGCGACGCGCGACATGTACTTGCGAGTCCTCGACGCGATCCGCGCCTCGGGTGCCGATAGCAACGTCTCGGTGAAGTTGACGGCGCTGGGCCTGCTCATCGACGAATCGTTCTGTATGGACAACCTCCTACGGATCCTCGAACACGCGCAGCGGAACCCCGATCCGTTCGTACGCATCGACATGGAAAGCAGCGCCGTCACGCAGAAGACGCTCGATGTCTTCGAGCGCGCCTTTGCGAGGCATCGCAACGTCGGCATCGTCCTCCAAGCGTACCTGAAGCGAACGCCTCGCGACGTCGATCGCGCGATCGAGCTCGGCGCTCGCGTCCGCTTGTGCAAAGGCGCGTACAACGAGCCCCCGGAGATCGCATACAAAGAGATGTCGGAGATTCGCCGCGAGTACCTCGCGCTCGCGAAGCGGCTCCTCACGCGCGGGAACTACCCCGCGCTCGCTACGCACGACCCGATCTTGATCGAAGCATTGAAGGGCTTCGTGGAGCGCGAGGAGATCGGCCATGATCGCTTCGAGTTCCAGATGCTCTACGGCGTCCGCCCCGCGATGCAACGGCAGCTGGTCGCCGACGGGTACCGCCTGCGCATCTACGTTCCGTTCGGAACGCACTGGGCTGGCTATTTCTACAGGCGCATCATGGAACGGCGAGAGAATGCACTCTTCGCCCTCTCGTCCATCTTTTCGCGGTAGCACACGTGCGCGCGGTGGTGCAGCGCGTCGCTTGCGCGTCGGTACGCGTCGGCGATCGGGTTGTGGGCGCGATCGGCAGCGGCCTCGCGGTCTTGCTCGGGGTCGCGCGCGACGACGACGACCGCGATGCCGCCTGGATGGCGGAGAAGATCGCGAACCTGCGCATCTTTCGCGACGAGGACGGCCTCATGAATCGCGACGTGACCGCCGCCGGGGGCGCGATCCTGCTGATCTCCCAATTCACGCTGCTCGGCGACGCTCGTAAGGGGCGCCGCCCGTCGTTCGCCAGTGCCGCACCGGAGCAACGGGCGCGTGCGCTCTACGCGCTCACCGGACGCTTGCTGGAGCAGCGTGGCCTGTCGGTTGCCTACGGCGAGTTCGGTGCGACGATGCGGGTCGAGCTGATCAACGACGGTCCCGTGACGATCCTACTCGACTCGACGCGCCTCTTCTGACTGCAGCCGGACTCACGGCAACACCGCATCGGCGATGCGTTCGACCCGCAGCACGCGGTCATGCTGCGTGAGCCGAGCGAGGACCGACCACCCTCCCGCGACGCGGCCGAAGACGGTGAAGTCGCGATCCAGATGGTACTGCGGCGAAAGGGTGATGTAGTACTGCGTGCCGGCGGAGTCGCGAATCGCGTGTGCGTGGGGCGGAGCGGTGTAGTTCAGTCCCATCGAGATCACCCCGGCATCCTGCACGAGCGGATCCTCTTCCGACGGGATCGTGTAGCCGGCATCACCGTTCCCGTTGCCGTGCGGATCGCCGGTCTGCACCACGAAATCGGGGACGATACGAAACCACGGGTTGTCGTCGTAGTATCCTCGCTCCGCGAGGTTCAAGAAGTTCGCGACCGTGAGCGGCGCCCATTCGGGAAAGAGCACGACATAGACGTTGCCTTCGGTCGTCACGATCCGCACGCGCGGGTGCGGCCCGGGCGCCGGTTCATCCCAGCCGACGACGCTATCGTAGGCGATCGGCGGCGCCGGAGGCACGTCGCCGGGGCGCGGTGCGCGCGGCGCTTCACGCAGGTGGGGGCGCGGCAATGCCGGGAGCGAGGCCCAACGATCCGCTCCTCGCGGCGGCAGGTGGAGCCAGCGCGGGAGCGAGGTCCACGCAGCGAGCGGCGACGTGCCTTCCAGGAGGCGCACGCTCTGCATCGCCTGCTCCTGCACGCGCCAGGACGGGTCGTGCCGCATCAGGCGCATCGCTACGGGGAGCAGCGCGCGGCGGCCGCTCCGGCCGATCGCCGCAGCAGCCTCGATCCGCACGATCTCGTCGGAATCGCGAGACGCACTGAGCAGGAACGCCGGAGCGACGGTCTGCGCGAACCCGCGAAAGATCGCCCACATCGCGCGGCGCCGGACGAGCGCCGACGGATCGTGCTCGAAAGCGGCGACTTCGGCATCGCGCGCTTCCGCTGCGTTCGGCTGCGCCGCGAAGTCTTCCAATGCGAGCGCAGCTCGCGACCGCACCACCGCGCTGGGGTCGCGGCGCAGCAGGTGCACTGCCGCACGAACCGCAGCATCGGCCGTCGCCGGAGCCAATAGCCCCACGTAGGCGTACCTCCCGAGTGCATCGAGCGCCGCCACGCGGACCGCTCCGGCTCGATCGCCGAGAGCGGCGACGATGACGGAGGAATCGTCGGGGTGACCGATCAGGCCCAACGCATAGACTGCAGCCGCCCGCACGCCGGTGCGGGGATCATCCACGTACCGTCGGAGGATTGCGGCTCCGCTGCGGCGTCCGATCCGCCCGAGGGCGATCGCCGCACGCGCGGCCGTCGCAGGGGACCCGACCGCCAGGGCGTGGGCCAGCGGTGCCGGATCGGCAGAGCGCGCCGCCTCCAGCCGGAGGATCTCCACCGGGGTCACGACGGGCGGCGGGGGAGCCGCACCGGCCAGCAGCAGCACGACCGTCCCCAGGGCGAGCGTTTTCATGCGCCTCCTCAACTTTCTCTCGCGCCGATGCGTTCTAGTATATGCAAACGATGCGTCGCCTTCCCGGGCGATGCAACAGAATCCGAAGGTGACGATACCATGTCAGGCGAGCCAGAGACCCCCCGCAAGTCCGGCGGAATGTCCGTCCGTGAGGCCGGCCAGAGAGGCGGCGAGACGGTAAAACGGAAGTACGGACCACAGTTCTACGAGACCATCGGTCGGAAAGGTGGACTCGCCACCAAGCGCGCCCACGGCCACGAATTCTACGAAGCGATCGGCAAGAAGGGCGGCAAGAAAGGCGGCGAGGCCACGCGCGACCGCTACGGTCCGGATTTCTACGAAAAGATCGGACAAAAGGGTGGGCAACGCGTCAAGCAACTCATCGAAGAAGGCAAACGCGCCGCACAGGCAGCCGCTCGTGCGGCCCAAACCCAGGAAGAGAAACGCGCGAGTTGAGCGGCTCGGGACCGCGGCATGGGTAGTGCTGTCGAGCCTCACCCTTCTGGCGGTCCCGGTTCGCGCGCAGACACCCTCGCCTGCGCCGTCGCCGGCGCAGGTCGTCGGAACGCTCCCCGTCGGCACGCGACTCGCCTTCATTCTGGATCAACCGATTTCGTCGGCGACCGCTCGCGAGGGCGAACGCATTCGCGTCCATTTGGCCCAACCCATCGAGGTCGGGGGCATGACCATTGCCCGCGTCGGCACGCCGGCGGTGCTGCGCGTCTTGAGCGCGAGCGGGGCGAAGTCCGGAGACGTGTACGGGTACGTGGACGTCGCGTTCGATCCGCTGGTGCTCCCGGGTGACGTCCGCTTGCCGCTGCGGCCGGTTCAGTCCCATTTGGAGGTCCATGTCTCGCCGGGGCACCGCTCGACGGTCGCGATCGAAGACACGCTCAGCGCCATCCTCGTGCCCGGCGCCTACCTCTTCCAACTCGCACGGAAAGGCCGCAACGTCGTCGTTCCGGCCGGTAGCGAGATCGTCGCGGAGACGACGGCGACGCTCCTCGTCGAACCCGGGAACGTGCTGGCGCTCTCCACGCCGATGCCGATCGTCGGTCCACTCGAGACGCCGGCGATCACCTTCCCGGTCATGCCGCTCGCGACCGTGCAGCCGCTCGGGACACCGCCGCCGCGACCGACCCCATCGCCGTCTCTCCGTACGCCATAAAAGAGGAAAGCACCGCCATGAACGTGTCCACCCGCCATATCATCGCGGCCGTCTGCGCCGTCTTCGCGCTCGCCGGCGCAATGTCGGCCGGGCCGCATCTCTCTCCGAAGCCGCTGCCATCCGAGATGCCGTTCATTCATCGCATCCAAACCGATCTCGGCACGCGCTTTGCATCCGAAGCCGCCGCCGAACGCGCCGGGTATTTCCGCTACACGAACGAAGATGAGACCGGGGCGATCAGCTTTACGAACCTCCGGTGGCACAGCACCGATCCCGCGCATCCCAGCCAGCTCTGGTACGACGTGCACGGCCGCCTGCTCGGCGCCGACTTCTCGGTCCCGGGACCGAAGAGCGCCGGTCCGCCGCACCTGTGGGGTATCGATCCGCGCCGCTGGGTGCACATCGGCGCACACATCCATTACGTGATCCGCAACGACGACGGAAAGGTCGTCTACGGCGCGACGTCGCTGAAGAAGTTCGTCGCGGCGGGCGGCGATCCGGCGCATCCGGATGCGCGGACCCTCGTCGCGCTCGGCATCGTCTCGTCACCGGCGCAGGTCGAACACGTCTTCGAGTTTCCATCGGAATGGGATCTCATCGTGTGGATCCTGCCGAATCCCGACGGTGCCTTCGCCTGGAAAAACCCGCTCGTGCACCCGAGCCCCGGCGCCGGTTCGATGCCGGGCATGTAGCGATCAGTCGCTGCTCCAGTAGTCTTTGAGGACCTTCCCGCGAGAGGGATGCCGGAGCTTGCGGAGCGCCTTCGCTTCGATCTGGCGGATGCGCTCGCGCGTCACGCCGAACTCCTGCCCGACCTCTTCGAGCGTCCGCTGATGACCGTCGTTCAGGCCGAAGCGTAGTTCGAGCACCTTCCGCTCGCGCTCGGAGAGATGCTGGAGGACGTCGTGCATCTTCTCCTTCAGTAGCATGACCGAGGCGGCTTCGGCCGGAGCGACCGCATCGTGGTCTTCGATGAAGTCGCCGAGATGTGAATCTTCCTCTTCGCCGATCGGCGTCTCCAGCGAGATGGGCTCCTGCGAGATCTTCATGACCTCGCGTACCTTGTCGGCGCTAAGGCCCATCTCTTTGGCGATCTCGTCCACCGTGGGCTCGCGGCCGAGCTCCTGGAGCAGTTGTCGCGAGATCTTGATGAGACGGTTGATCGTCTCGACCATGTGGACCGGGATGCGGATCGTCCGCGCTTGATCGGCGAGGGCGCGTGTGATCGCCTGGCGGATCCACCACGTCGCATAGGTGGAGAACTTGTAGCCCTTGCGGTAATCGAACTTCTCGACCGCGCGGATCAGCCCGAGATTCCCCTCTTGAATGAGATCGAGGAAGAGCATCCCGCGCCCCACGTACCGTTTCGCGATCGAGACGACGAGGCGGAGATTGGCCTCGGTCAGGCGGCGCTTCGCCTCTTCGCCGTCGGCGATGACCGCCGGATCGCCGCCGCGCGCCGCCGCTTGTTCTCCCGCTTCGATCCGCATCGCGAGTTCGCGTTCTTGCTGCATCGTGAGCAGCGGAACGCGACCGATCTCCTTGAGATACATGCGGACCGGGTCCTCGATCGAGAGCCCTTCCGCCAGATCGTCGCTCTCGGTGCTCTCGGTATCCGCTTTGGCGTCCTTCGCCTGCTCTTCGACGATCTCGATCCCGAGCGCCGTGAACTCCTCGAAGATCTCGTCGAGCGTATCCGGAGTGAGATCCTCGACGAGTTCGAAGGCGGAGGTGATCTCCTCGTAGGTGAGCGTCCCCGCGCTCTTCCCGCGGGCGACGAGTTGCTTTTTGACCTCGTCGAACGACGGTGCACGCTCGGATGGGCGCGCGGCATTCTCCGCGCGCGCCGAGCGCGCGTTCACCGTCGCCTGTCCCGTCTTTTTCCGAGTCATGACCGTCGTCTCACCTCCTTCCTTCGCCGTCGTTCTTACGGGTTCCGCACCGAGTGACGTGCGTCCCGCACTCATCTCTTCACGCGTGCCGCGAGCGCGTGCAGTTCACCGCGAAGCTCCTCCGGGATCGGGTGCCCCGCGGCGATCAACTCGTCGATCCGCGCGGAAAGCTCGCGGTAGCGTTCCTGAAGCTCCCGCCGCTCCAACCACTCCGCGATGCGCTCGAGATGCGCGCGCCGCTCGGCATCGTCGCGATGGATGCCGCCGGCGACACCTCCGAGGATCGCGGCCGCCGCCTCTCGCGCCTCCGGATCGTCGTCGAGCGCCGCGAGAAGATCGGCGGTCGTCATCGCACCGCTCCGCGCCGACGCGACGATCCGTTCGTAAAGGCGGCGCTGAGCGGCGTCACGGAAGCGATGCGACGGAATCCGCTCGCTATACTCGGCGGCAAGCGCCGGTGCTTCGAGCGCCACCGACAGAATCGTCCGTTCGACGTTCGGCACCGCCGCGTACCACGCCGGTCTCCCTTGGGACCTCCGCCCTCGAGCTGCGTCGGCACCGCCGTGCTCCCGCGTCGAGCGCGACTGCACGAAGAGCGCGTTGGTTCGCAGATCGTCCGGGTTCACCTGCAACCGTTGCGCGGCGTAGGCGATCCAGCGATGGCGCTCGATCGGGGGAACCAATCGCTCGACGATCTCGGCGGCCTCCGGAAGCACTCGCGCGGGGGAGTCGAAACCCGCGCGCAAGCGGTCGAGCCTCCAGTCGAGGCGGAATTGGAGCGCAGGCGGTGCCTGGTGCAACAGGTTCGCGAAGGCCTCGGCGCCGTGCGACCGCACGAACGTATCCGGGTCTTCCCCGGCAGGAAGCAGCACGACCCGCACCCGCAACCCGGCACCCTCCATCTGCTCGGCCGCGACATCCACGGCCTTGACCGCAGCCGCCCCGCCCGCGGCGTCGCCGTCGAAGCAGAGAAAGACGTCGGTCACCAGGCGCTTCAAGAGCACGGCTTGCCGCTCGGTGAATGCGGTCCCGAGCGTCGCCACCGCCGTCTCGAAACCGGCTTGGTGCAAGGCGATGCAGTCGAGATATCCCTCGACCACGATGATGGTGCCCTTCCACGGCCCATCCTTCGCGACCGCGCGGCGAGCGATATCGAGCCCGAAGAGCTGGTCTCCCTTCGTGTAGACCGGCGTCGTCGTCGTATTCAGGTACTTCGGTTCGGCATTCCCGAGCGCACGGCCGCCGAACGCGACGATCTCTCCGGTCGTGGCGCGCACCGGGATCATCAGCCGATCGCGGTAGAAGTCGTACGGCCCGCGCTGTCCCTGGCGGAGCAGACCCGCTTTGATCGCGATCTCCGGCGCGATACCGTGGCGGCGCAGTTCTCGCGCCAGTGCATCCCAACGCTCCGGCGCATAGCCGAGACCGAAGCGCTCGATCGTCTCGGCCGTCAGCCCTCGTCGTTCGCAGTAGGCTCGCGCTTCGACGCCGGCATCCGAGCGCAGCATGCGCGCGTAGAACTCGGCGGCGATACGATTGGCTTCATAGACGGCTTCACGTTCGGTGCGAGCCTGCGCGGCACGCGGCGTCTCCTCGGCAAGGCGAATCCCGGCTTTGGCGGCCAAGATGCGCACCGCCTCCGGAAACGAGAGGTTTTCGATGCGTCGCACGAAGGCGATCAAATCGCCGCCCGCACCGCAACCGAAGCATTTGAAGAAGCCGCGATCGGGATGGACATGGAATGAGGGCGTTTTTTCGTCGTGAAACGGGCACAAGCCGACGAGGTCACGGCCGCGTTTGTGCAACCGGACGTATTGGCCGATGTATTGGCCGATGTCCAGGCGCGCATGGATCTCGCGCACGACCGCCTGATCGAGACGCACCGGTGCGGATTTCCCAGCGTGCCGCCGCTGCTCCTCGCCCGCCGGGGAGTCGCCGCCCTCCGGCAGAACAGAACGTCATGAAGCGGATCTTCGACCCCGTCCATCGCTTCATCGAACTGGAACCGGCGGAGATCGCCCTGCTCGACGTCCCCGCAGTCCAGCGATTACGCCGCCTCAGGCAGTTGGGGCTCTCATTCTATGTGTTTCCGTCGGCGGAGCATTCACGCTTCACCCATGCCCTTGGTGCCATGGCGGTCGGGACGCGCGCGTTCGACCGCATCGCGCCCGAGCTCGGCCTCTCCTCATCCGAGCGCGCGCGGCAGCGGCGCCTACTGCGCATCGCCCTGCTCCTGCACGACGTCGGGCACGGCCCTTTCAGTCATGCGTGCGAAGCCACCTTGGACAAACGTCACGAAGAGCGGACGCACGCCATTCTCCATCTGCGCTCGGTACGCGATGCCGTCGAGAACGCAGGAGCCGATCCCGACGAGGTCGAGCAACTGATCGTCGGCGGACGAAGGACGCCCTACCCGATTCTGCGCGAGTTGGTGAGCGGCCCCAACCTCGACGCTGATCGCATGGATTATCTCCTGCGCGACTCCTACTTCACCGGCGTCGCAAGCGGCCGCTACGACGCCGACCAGCTCCTCATTTCGTTACGGCCGGTCCACGAACCGACGACGGAGTGCGTGGTCCTGGGAATCGACGCGCGGGGCGTCGTCGCCCTCGAGTCGTTCGTGCTGGCGCGTTATATGATGTTCGCCTCGGTCTACTTCCACCACACGACGCGTCTTTTCGAACATGTCCTCGCCGATGCATTGCGCGAACTTTGGCCCGAGCCGCGCGCCTTGGACGACATCGAAGAGTTCCTTGCATGGGACGACTTCCGCGTGATGGATGCGCTGCGATCGCTGCGGAGCGACGCGGCGCGGGCGCTCCGCGATCGCCGTTTGCCCTACGCCTTGGCGGTGGAATTCAATGCGGCGGGCGACGACGCGGCGTTCGTGGCCTGTCGCGATGCGCTGGTCGAACGCTTCGGCCCCGACGCCGTCTGGACCGACGAGCAATCGCAACTCCTGCATCGCCTTCCCCTCGGTGCCGGAGACGGCGGCGACGTACCGACGGTGTGGGTGGCAACCCCGGGCGGAACGGTGGACGCTCGCGATGCCTCGGATCTGATCGCCAAATTGAGCGGGAAAGCCTACTGGAATAAAATTTACGTCGCGCGCTCGATCGACGTCGAGCAGGCGCGGCGCATCTGCCGGGAAATCACTGCGAACGTGCGCAGCGGTCAGCAGCCGCCCATGCGTTCGGAGAAGTAGGAACGGAGCGCATCGGACGAGATGCGCTCTTGCCGCATCGAGTCTCGGTCGCGAACGGTGACGGTCGCATCGTCGAGCGTTTGATAATCCACCGTCACGCAATACGGGGTTCCGATCTCGTCCTGCCGGCGGTAGAGCTGGCCGATATTGCCTTCGTCGTACTCCGTCCGAACATGCTGGCGGAGTTCACTCTCGATCCGCCGCGCGCGCTCCACCAGATCCGGCTTGTTGCGCGCGAGCGAGAAGACCGCGACCTGAACCGGCGCGATCGCGGGATGGAAGTGCAGCACCACGCGTTCGGTCTCTTTCCCGTTGGGATCGACGCTTCGCTCGCGATCGTACGCATCGACGAGGAAGGTGAGCGTGGTGCGATCCATCCCCGCCGAACTCTCGATGAGGATCGGAGTGTAGTGCTTCTTCGATGCCTCGTCGAAGAAGCGCAGGTCTTTCCCCGAGAGCTTCATGTGCGCGTCGAGATCGTACGTTCCGCGATGGGCGATCGATTCGAGCTCGCCCCATCCCCACGGGAAGAGGTATTCCACGTCGATCCCCGCTTTCGCGTAGTGCGGCCGTTCCTCGGGGGTGAGTTCGTAGAAGCGAAGGCGGTCGTCGGCGATACCGTACTGCGCGTACCATTTCTTCCGGCGGTCCACCCACTCCCGAAATACGTCGAGATCACGCCCGTCGTCTGGCACGAAATACTCTAGCTCCGCTTGCTCGAATTCGCGGATGCGAAACGTGAAGTTGCCCGGCGTGATCTCGTTGCGGAAGGATTTCCCGATCTGCGCGATGCCGAACGGCGGCTTCATGCGAGCGGTCTGATAGATGTTCTTGAAGTTGACGAAGATGCCTTGCGCCGTCTCCGGACGCAGGTAGGCCATCGAGGCGCTGTCTTCCATCGGCCCGACCCAGGTGCGCATCATGAGGTTGAAGTTTCGCGGTTCCGTCAGCGAGCCGCTGCTTCCGCAATCAGGGCAGCGCGACGGATCCTTCAGGTGATCGTACCGAAAGCGATGTTTGCAGACTTTGCAGTCCACGAGCCGATCGTGAAAGGCGTCTTCGTGCCCCGACGCCTTCCACACGAGCGGATGCATGATGATCGACGCATCGAACGCGACGACGTCGTCGCGCAACTCGACGGTATCGCGCCACCACGCATTTTTCACGTTGCGCTTGAGGACGGCGCCCAGGGGACCGTAATCGTAGAAGCCGCCGATACCGCCGTAGATCTCACTCGACTGAAAGATGAAGCCGCGGCGCTTGGCGAGCGCCGCGATATCGTCCATCGAGACGTCGCTGCGAGGAGTCGTCGTAGCCATCGGCCGACTGTTCCCTTTCCCGCGATGCCCTCCCTGGCGCGTCAACGCGCGTAGAGGCGGCCGCGCCAGCGTACGCCGCGCTTCCCCAGATGGAGCGCAACGGACCAGGCGAAGAGCCCGACGAGAAACGTCATGCCGGCGGGCAGCCACAGCCCGCTTCCCGGAGGGAATCGCCCGATGCGCATCGCCGTTTCGGTTGCAAGCACCGAGGCGAGAGCCCCCGCGAAGGTGATCGCCGCCGCGAGCGGTTCGTGTGCAGCCGCAGCGGCCAAGGCGAGCACCGGCGTGACGGGGGCGATCGTCGCGAGCAAAACGAACGCGATCGGCACCAACCACCATCGCCCGCGCGCACCGAGCGCGAGATTTTTCACGAATCCCTCTCGGATCTCGCGCGCCGACTGATACATGCGCGTGCAGACGAGATCGCGCGCGCCGAGCAACGGCACGCGAAACCGGCCGTCGCGTTTCACCAGATGCGCAAGCTCGTAGTCCTCCGCGATCTCGGCGCGGACCGCCGCATGACCGCCGATCGCCTCGTACGCATCGCGGCGCATCAGCAGGTACTGTCCGTTGAAGAGCGCGGTCTCGCGCCTGCGCGGATCGTTGACCGCTCTCGTTCCACCGACGGCAAGCAAGATGACCCACAGGATCGTCGGGAGGAGCGCGCGTTCCGCGAGCGATCCCAGTTGCTGCGTCGTGAGCAAGCTCACTCCGTCGACACCGCGCGCCGAGGCCTCACCGACGGCGCTCGCCGCCGCGAGCGGCGCATGGACGGTATCCGCATCGGTGAAGAGCAGCCAGGCGCCGCGCGCCACGCACACGCCCTGCACCAGCGCCCACGGTTTTCCCAACCAACCGGGCGGCAGCGGCGCCCCGCGTACGACGCGCAGGCGCGGATCTTCGCACGCGAGACGCTGCAGAATCTCCGGCGTGGCGTCGCGCGACTCGTCATCCACCGCGATCACCTCGAGATCGGGATACCGCTGCGCGAGCAACGAGCGCAGGCAACGCTCCGCGTTTCGTTCTTCGTCCCGCAACGGCACGATCACCGAGAGCGACGGCAGCCCTGCGTGCGGCTCGTGTAGCGCGATCTCGTCGCGCGAGTTGAATGCAACCGCCAGCGACCGAACGGCGTATGCGACACAGACCGCCGCGGCCGCGAGGGCCGCGATCGTCATGCCGTGCGCGCCGCGCGCGCGCGCCTCTGGTCTTCGACGCGTAACTGACCGCAGGCCGCCGCGATGTCGCTTCCCATCGTGCGGCGCACCGTCACAGGGACGCCTTCGGCTTCGAGGATCGCCGCAAAGGCCCGGATACGCCGCTCGTCGCTTCCCTCGAACGGTCCGTCCGGCGTCGTGTTGTAGGGAATGAGATTGACGTGATAGAGCCGGCCGCGCATCAGGCGCGCCAAGCGATGCGCGCATGCATCGTCGTCGTTGACGCCGGCCAGCATCACGTACTCGAAGAAGACCTTCCTGTTCGTCGCGCGAACGTAGCGCTCGCATGCGGCCATAAGGTCGGCGACGCCGTAGCGACGATTCACCGGCATGATCCGTGCGCGAATCTCGTCGTCCGGCGCGTGCAGCGAGATCGCCAGATTCACTTGGATGCCTTCGCCCGCGAAGCGATCGATCGCCGGGACGAGCCCGACGGTCGAGATCGTGATGTGACGGTGCCCGAGGCCGAAACCGTGCGGATCGTTCAGGAGCGCAACGGCCTGCATGACGGCATCGTAATTGTGGAACGGCTCGCCCATCCCCATGAAGACGACGTTGGTCACGCGCTTCCCGCGGGAGGTGAGCTCGCGTGCGAACCACCGTGCTTGATCGAAGATCTCGACCGCCGAGAGATGGCGCCCGAATCCGCCCTGCCCGGTGGCGCAAAACGCGCAGGCGAAGGCGCACCCCGCTTGCGAGGAGATGCAGACCGTGGTGCGGCCTCCGAGGTGCTCCATCAGCACGGCTTCGACCGCGCTGCCGTCGCGCAGGCGGAACAATCCTTTGGTGGTTTGTCCGTCGTTCGAGTGGAGGATCGCCGCCGGTTCGACCGCATCGAACCCGTAGCCGCTCTCCTTCAGCGCCGCTCGCACCTCTTTCGGGAGCGTCGTCACGGCGTCGATCTCCGGGAGGAGCTCCTTCACGGCGGCGCGATAGATCTGGCGGAGCCGGTAGGGTTTGAGCGCGAAGCGGTCGGCGAGGGCCTGCGCGTCGGGCAGGCCGATACGGGCGGCGGCGGCATCGTGCCACGTGCGCAATGGATCGAACGTCACGGCGCCCATTCTACCATCAGGCCGACCCGTCGGATACGCCGAAGAGCAGCGGCTGCTCGGGGGTACCTGCGGCCGATCGACCTTCGTCGTGCGCGACGGATGACGCGGCCGCGGCGAGCTCGTCGAGCCGCCGCCGGACCGCCTTGAGATCCTCCCAGACGAGCCGTTTGACCGCGGTGAGCTCGCCACCCGTCTGGCGCAGCACGTAGGCGGGGTGGAAGGTGACCATGAGCGGGGTGCCGTTCGGCCCCTCGTACCAGCGCCCACGCTGGCGCGTGATCTGGAAGTCGCGCCCCAGGAACGATTTGGCCGCGGGTGCTCCCAGCGCCAGGATCACGGCCGGCCGGACGATCGCGATCTGCTCGTCGAGAAACGGCCGGCAGTTCGCCATCTCCACGGGATCCGGCGCCCGATTACGCGGCCCGCGCGGGCCGGGAATCGTCGCCCGGCACTTGACGGTATTGCAGATGTACACGTCCTCACGCGCGAGGCCGATCGCTGCCAGCATGCGATCGAGCAGTTGCCCGGCTTTTCCGACGAAGGGCCGCCCCAGACGATCCTCCGTCTCGCCCGGTCCTTCACCGACGACCATCAGCCGCGCGCAGGGATCCCCTTCGCCGAAGACGTTGTTCGTGCGCTCGGATCCGATCGCGCAGAGGCGACAGGCCTCCGCGCGGCGCGCGCACGCGTCCAGGAGATCGGCGCGCCGCCGCCGTTCTTCGGCCGCACTCTCGTTCACGCGCGATCACCCGACCCGATCTCGGGAAGACCGGCAGCAAGCCGCACCGCTTCACCGAAAGCAACCAACACGCTCGCCCCATCGGCGGACTCACTCGCATGGAAGCGGAGGCCGACGACCGCATCCGCACCCAGTCGCTCCGCGCGGCGCAAGATCGCATCGAGCGCCTGATTGCGCAACGCCTCGTGATCTTCCACCAAGTCCTCGGGAAGGAGGCCGACCAACATACCGAGGCTGCGCATCGCCGCATTCCACGGACTGCGTTTGCGGCGCGCGATTCCCGAGACGTACCCCAGCGGCCGCAGGTGCGCGGAGAACGCCGCGCGCTCGAAGGTCACCACCCGATCGCGCGGCAACACCGGCAGGCACCTCGCCTCTCGACGACGCAAGCTGCTCCGATCATCATGCCCGACGATTCACCGCGCGTCCTCATCATCCGCCTCGACGGCATCGGCGACGCTCTGGCGCTCGCACCGCTCCTTGCTGCCCTGCACGAGCACCGCATCGCCGTCGAGCTGGTCCTGCGCGATGCGAATGCGGAGGCGTTCGCCGCGCGCGCCGCCGAGCGGATCCACCGCGCGCCCTTCGACCTCCGCGACGGCTCCCGCGCGAATCGCGAGCGCATCGCGGCGTTCGGCCGCACGCTGCGCGGACGCTACACGCACGCACTCGTCGCGACCGAAGATCCCGGCGGCTATCTGCTGGCCGCAGCCGTCGCGGCGCCGGTGCGCGTCGGCTTCGTGAACGGCTGGGGCAAACCGTTGAAGACGCTCTGGGTCCGCCGCCTGATGACCCACGTGCGTTGGCGCAGTGCGGGGCTCGATCGGCGCGCACCGCACGAATGCGCGGTGCTGTTCGGTTTGGGCGAACCGCTCCTCGGAGCGCACGTCCGCCCGACGCGCGATCCTGCCGTCTTGCGCCCGCTCGTTCTCGATACCGAACCCGATCCGTGCGATGCCGTCGTCGTTCAGGTAACCGACAAATGGGAACGCTCGGACATCGCCTTCACAGAGGTCGTCGCAGCTGCGCGCGCCGTCGCCGAAGTGCATCCCGTCCGCGCGCTCGCGAGCGCGGCCGAGGAAGAGACGGCGCGGCGCTTCGAACGCAAGACCGGCATCGCGGTCGAGCGCTTTGCGACGTTACCGCCGTGGAAAGCCGCGGTCGCCTCCGCGCGCGCGGTGATCGCGCCGGACGGCGGCGCCGTCCACGTCGCGAGCATGACCGGAACGCCGGTCGTCGCGGTCTTTCCGCCGCAGCCGGCATTCCATCTGCAGGTCGCACGCTGGTCGCCGTGGGCGGCTCCGCATGTCATCGTGGAGGCACGGCCGGGCCGTTGGCCGGATGATGCCGCTCGCGCTGCACTCCGGCTCGCTCCGGCGATACGGAACGCACCGCATACAACGTGATCGCGCCGTCGCGGCGGATCGTGCGGAGGATCCCCGCACGTTCGAGCCTGTGGAGCGCCGGTCCGTACTCCTGCAGCCGCGGCGAGTCGGGGTACGCCTCATCCACGAGCACGTAGCGCGCCGGGAGCGGAACGCGCGGGTCGTCGGGCAAGACGGTCGCGTGCGGATCGCGGAGCGCCAGATGCGTGTAGGCTTCTTCCTGCGTCGCCACGGGAAGATCGTGCGGGAGCGATGCCAGGAACGCATCGAGCGCGCGGTCGCGAGCCTGTACGGGCCGCAGGTTGAGTCCCGGATGGAGCGGATCGGCGACGAGAAATTCGATCGCGGCGAAGGCGAGCGCCCAGGCGAGCGCCTTACGCGTACGGACCGCATCCGCGAACGCACCGAACCACCATCCCAGCCACGCGCCTGCGTAGTGCGTCCCGAGCGTGAACGTCGTGCTCATGCGCGAGAGCAGCACTTCGGCCAACGGAGGGAACGCGGCAACGATCATCGGCGAGCGCCACGGGAGGAACGCAAGCGGCGCGGAGATCAACAGCAAGAACCCCAACCGCTCGACGATGCCGAGCGGCAATGCGCGCAGATCCGCCGCAGTCCATGCATAGAAGCGCTCGGGCTGCCAGTGCGGGTTCACATTCGCATGCGGCTGTATCCAAAGGAAGAAGACCGCCGCGATGAGCAGCGCGGCGACAACACACACCGCGGCGAAACGCGCGCGCGCCGGATCCTCGCGCCGCAGGCTCCAGGCCGCCCAGGCGCCGGCCCACGCGAGAAACAATGCCTGATCTTCTTTGACGGCGAGCACCAGTGCGGCAGAGATCGCCGCCGCACCGAAGCGGCGACGCTCGAACGCCCACAGCATCCACGCCACGGCGGCCGGTGCGAAGAGATTCTCGTGGAAATCGTCGAAGCCGAGGCCCGCGAGCGGCGGGTAGAGCCAGACGCAGAGAGCGGCGAGTCGTCCCGTACGCAGGTCGGTACGCGCAGCGACCATCGCCGCGATCGGCGGCGCGACCGCCGCACACGCGATGCCCTGCAGGGCGAAGAAGACGTACGGCGAGTGCCGGACGAGCAGTAGCAGCCCCGGCACGGACAAGATCGGCGAGAAATGGAACGCCCAGTGGCTGCCTTCGACCGTGTTGCAAAAACACGAAAATGCCGATGCGGCGGTCTGCGCGAAGATGCCGAAATCGACGAAATTCCGGTGCACCGCATAGCGCTGGGCATCGAGGGCCGCGATCGCTGCGGCATAGAGCGCACCGCCCGCCCAGAGAAAGGGATCGCGGAGCGCGTCAGGCCGTGACACGCCTGCGCTGTTGCAGGTACGGCCAAATGAAGAGATCGATCTCGCCGTCGAGGACCGCATCCACGTTGCCGGTCTCGATGCCGGTGCGGTGGTCTTTCACCAAGCGATACGGCTGCAGAACGTACGAACGGATCTGCGATCCCCATTCGTTGGCTTGCCGTTCGCCCCGCAGCGCCGCGAGTTCGTCTTCCAACTGCTCGCGCCGGCGTTGCGCCAACCGCGCGCGCAGGATGTTCATCGCCACCTCACGATTCTGCGCCTGCGAGCGCTCCTGCTGCGAGGCCACGACGATCCCCGTCGGAATGTGGATGATGCGGACGGCCGATTCGGTCTTGTTCACGTATTGGCCGCCGGCGCCGCCCGATTTGAAGGTCTCGATGCGAATCTCGTCCGGCTTGATCTCGACGTCCGCCTCCTCGCCGGAGAGGATCTCCGGAATGACGTCCACCGCGGCGAAGGACGTATGCCGCCGGTGCGCGGCATCGAAAGGCGAGATGCGGACCAGGCGGTGCACGCCGCGTTCGCTCTCCAACATCCCGTACGCGTGACGGCCGCGCACGAAGAAGGTTATGGACTTCAACCCTGCTTCTTCCGCAGGTGACTCCTCGACGATCTGCGCGCCGAAACCCTTGGACTCCGCCCAACGCAGGTACATGCGTGCCAGCATCTGCGTCCAGTCCGCGGCATCGACCCCTCCCGCCCCCGCGTTGATGGAGACGATCGCGCCGTGATCATCGTACGGACCGTCGAAATTTGCGGCCATCTCCAATCCGTCGAGCGCCGTTTCGGCACGCGCGACGGACTGCTCGACGTCATGCTCCGCCGCCGGATCGTCCGGAAAGAGCTCGAGGAGTTCCCGCGCCTCATCCAGGACGCGCTGCACGTCGTCGAGCTTGCCGACGTCGTCGCGCAGATCCGCCAACCGTTTCATCACCGGTTGCGCGGCCTGAGGGTCGTTCCAAAAGTCGTCGGCTCGCGTTCGTTCTTCGAGCTCGGCGATCAGACGTTGCTTGCCGGCGTGGTCAAAGACGCACCTTCAGCGTTCGAAGGCGATCTTCCAAGCGTGCGATGGCGGTCTGCAACGTCTCGCTCATGATGGCCGAAGGCTACGGCGGGCGCACGCACCCTCCCTGCGAGATGAACCCCCGCTGTAACCGCCCGCCGCTATCCTGCGCACAGGGGTCGTCGCGTTCCGTCCGACCCGAAGGAGTACCTCATGAATCCACGCGCCTCTCTGGCCCTCCTCTCCTGCCTGCTCGCCGCAGCGCTAGCCGCCGGATGCGGCGGTGGCGGCGGTGGCGGCAGCCCCTTGCCGCCCTCCAGCGGCGGCGGGGGGAGCGGCGCGCCTCCGCCGCCGCCACAGACGTCCGGCCAGTACCTCTACGTCGCGCACAACTACACCGTCGACATCTACGCCCTTCCGCTCACGTCATTTAGCACGCCCGCATTTTCCATCTCGAATCTGAACGACGCCGTCGGACTCGCCTTCGACGCGAACGGCGATCTCTACGTGACGCAGATCGGCGGCAATGCTTCGTCGTTGCCCGGCAACAGCGTGGCGATCTTCGCGCCTCCGTTCTCGGCATCGAGCACCCCCGCGGTCGTCATCACCAACGGTCTGAGCGCACCGCGTGCAGTCGCCGTCGATGCGAGCGGCAATCTGTATGTCGGGAACGGCAACGACGTCATCGACGTCTTCACGCCGCCGTTCAGCGCCTCGAGCGCACTGGCGACATCCTTCTCGACCGTCGGCAGCGCGACGCTGCCGGCGGGAATGGGCTTCGACGCGAAGGGAAATCTCTACGTCGCGAACAACTTCGCCAACGACATCGACGTCTTCACGCCGCCGTTCACCTCGAACAGCACGGCGGCATACGTCATCGGGAACCTCAGCGGCGCGCAGGACGTCGCCTTCGATGCGAACGGCAACCTCTATGTGAGTTACGGCAATGCGATCGGCGTCTTCACGCTGCCGTTCTCGACATCGAGTGCACCGGCGTACACCATCGGCAATCTCAACGGCCCGTACGGCATCGGTTTCGACAAGAACGGCAATCTCTACGTGGTCAACAATGCGACCAATACGATCATGATGTTCTCGCCGCCGTTTTCGGCGAGCAGCGCACCGGCCGTCACCCTGACCGTGAGCGGCAGCACACCCGAGAGGCTTGCGATCCGATGACGGCGCCCTAGATGCCGCCGGTGCGTGCGGGATCGTCGTCCGACACGTTTGCACGACCAGGAGGAAGACGATGCTCGTACACCCGCAGGTTCCCAACCCGTTCGCACCCGGTACCCCGGCCTCGTTTGCCGGCGATGCACGTACCGCACGCCTTCTCGGCGATCCGCTCGGTCTCGACGGCGGTCTCGACGACGCGATCGCGCCCGCACTGAACGGAATCCCGGTGATCGGGTCACCGGTTCTCGGCCCATCTCCGGGCGGATCGTCGCCGCTGGCCGTCGGCGGTCTGTTCGGCGCCGGCTCGCCGCTCGAGAACATTCTCCAAGCATTGCTCGGGATCGTCGGCCAGTTGATGAGCCTTCTGGGGCTGCAACAAGGAGGCGGCCCGACGAGCGGCAACGGCAACGAGCAGTATTTCACGACGGCAACCGGCGCATCGCAGGGCGATCCGCATCTCTCGTTCGACGGCACCACCGCAGACGGGTCGGTGATCGGCGGGCGATGGGATGCGATGACGTCGCAACCCGACTTGCTCGATTCCGATTCGTTCGCAGGCGGATGGCAGCTCGCAACCCAGACCGGTACGCCGGGTACCGGCGGGGTAACCTACAACACCTCGGCGACCATCACGACGCAGAATGGGCAGACCGCCGTGACGCTCGATGCCGCCGGGGATGCCTCGGTGACGCAAAACGGCACGACGACTGCCGTCGGTGACGGACAGAGCCTCGACCTCGGCAACGGCGAGAGCGTCTCTCGCACACAAGACGGTACGCTCACCGTCACCCAGAGCGACGGTCTCGGCGATCAGATCGTGACGACCTTGAAGGATGACGGCCCCGGCGTGGACGTCACGGTGAGCGCCCGGGGAGTGGATCTCGGCGGCTCCTTGGTAGCGGGCGCACCACAACCGCGCTACATACCGCTCCCAGAACCGGTCGTTGCACCCGTCCGTTGAGTGGGTGACGATCGCAGGCCCTTTCGACGACATGAGGCGCGGGACGTCCCGCGCCTCATTCTGCTTTCTTCTCCATTCAGCGGATGAACAGCGTCCACGGGCTGAAGGTGCCGGGTTCGTCATATCGCCCGGCACGCAAGCGATCATCCTGCGGCAGCGTCCGGCGGCCGGCGTGAAAAAAGAGCGTCAAAATCCAGTTCATGGCACAAACCTCCTTCTAGAGCGATTGGATTCCGCGCCGCGGTGACGGCGCGGTCACATGCGCGTCTCGCCCCTCTTGGGGCCGATCAGCAAAGCGTCGACTCGGTCCGTCGTCCACGGCGGCTCCTCACCTCCTTTCACGCAAACAAAAACTGCCGCGGGCTCCTCGCGCGCGACAGCGATGGATGGTACGGGCATTCGTCCTGCCCGAATCTCCTCACCGTCGAGCTTTGACACCGCGCGCCGTAGAGGTCCCGAAGGCCTCAGCCGCATTAGGTTCCGCCTTGATTCGGCGGGGCCTGGTCACCCGTTGGGGTCTCTCGACCTTTCCGGGCAGCGGCCTCTTCTCGCGCGGACGCCTCACCTAACGAGGAATCCGGAATTCAGTATAGCGCCTCGACCGGTCGCGTCAAGCCTTCCCGAGCAGCATCCCGGAGCAGCAACGACTCGACGCCACGCTCTCCCGGAACCGAGCACGGCGTATTCGCGTTATCATCATCATGATGGGATCGAAATGATGGGATCGAATCGTTTGCTTCGCATCATGGCGGCCGTGATGCTCGTCGTTCCGGCAGCCTGCGCACACTCCTCTACGCAACATTCCGCGCAAGAGTCGGCCGTTACGCGCATCGTCCATTTGACGGACGCGGATCGTTACGTACCCGCGACGCTCACGATTCACGTGGGAGACGTCGTGCGTTGGGTCAACGACTCGCACGAGGTCCACACCGTCACCGATCTCCCCTCGAAAGCCGCCTATCGAGAAGATGCGTCGCTTCCGCCCGGTGCAGAGCCGTTCAATTCCGGCTATCTCAAACCCGGCACGTCCTACGAACACCGCTTTACGGTACCGGGACGCTACACGTACTTTTGCATTCCGCATGAATCACTCGGCATGGTGGGATCGGTCATGGTTCTATCTGCCGACCAGGGATCGACTGCTTCGGGGCCGTCCCATCTCTCCACGACCACCGCACCGGCGCGATCTCTCCGTGCGAATCCCGCACTCTTTCCGTCGCCGGTCTATGTGACGCTGCAGCGTACCGGTGCGATCGAGGCCTTTCCGTCCGAACGTGTCTTTACCGGGTTCCCACAGGCACATTACATCAGCAGCAGTCCTCACGGCCGATTATTGCTCATCAGCGGATTCCAGAACGGCGATGCCTATGTGGCCGATGCACGCAGCGGGCGCAAGATCGCGACGGTCCATATCGGTGGTCTATTGCAGGGAGTGAAGATCGATCCCTCGGGGCGCTATGGGTTCGTCGTCGATGCGAGCGCCGGAACCGTCGCCGTCCTCGCACTCCACCCGGTACACCTCCTGCGCCGCATTCCGGTCGGCAAGGTTCCGCACAACGTGATCTTCGCGCCGGACGACTCTCGCGCATATGTCACGATCCAGGGTGGGCGGGCTCTCACGGTCATCGACATGCGGTCGCTCGCGCTGCGCAGGACGATTCCGCTTCCGCAGGTCAACGGGCCTCACAATCTGGATATCGATCCGTCGGGAACGACGGTATGGATTCGGAGCCATGCACATCCGCAGACCGACGGCGAGGTCGCCATGGTGGACCTGCGCTCAGGCAACATCGTGCATCTCCAGCACGTCGGACTCTACCATGGCGGGATCGACGTCCGTCCCCTGACGCCCTACGTCTTCACCGCCGACATCGGCGGCGATACGCTGGACGTCCTCGATCGGACAACCCTTGCGATCGTCAAGCGCCTGGTCGTCGGTACCGGCCCGCACGGGGTTCGCGTCAGCCCGAACGGCGCATGGGTCTACGTTACCGATACCCGAGCAAATCGGCTCGTCGTCGTCGACGCCAAGACCCTACGCATCGTTCAAAGCATACCGGTCGCCGGGGAGAACCCGTTCTGGTTGGCGGTGGTAGGCAACGAGTAAAACGTTCTCCGCCTTCTCGCCCCGAACGCGACGTCTGCAGCATCGGCCCATCCAAACCATACCCTGCAACAGCGTGCTCGATCGAGGGCGCTCGCTGCGAGCGATAGGTCAATCGCGCATGAGCCAATCGCCGCTCGGTACCGCGGTGCACCCTACGACGCCACGGTTGTAGAGATAGAGCTCGCACTTGAGCGTACGCCCGTCGTTCAGCTCGATCATCGCGCATTCTCTGCGAGAGAGCCCCTCTTCGACGGCTTCGATGTGGTCGAGGCTCCGCAACGTTGCCGCGTCCACCTCGTAGACCTCGCCGACGATGATACCGTCGCCTTCGACGATGCCGGGATATCCCGCGGGTTCATACATGACGAATCCCGACACGGTTCCCTCTCCGACGAAACGCGCGTTCGCCAAGGCGGCGTGCCTCTTCTCGCCCCGCCTCAGGGTTCCGTAGACGAAGACGCGAGTGTCGATTGCGCGAAGGTCGCTCACGGCACGATCATCCACCCGGCGACGATCCATCCGAACACGACACCAGCCTCGAATACATCGAGGGTGCTGGGCCGCACGTACAAGAAACCGACCACGATCGGAAACCAGGAGAGCACGAGCTACTCAAAAACGGATACGGTGGACGAAACGAACATATGTACGATGCGCCTGGAAAGGGAGCTTCGCCCCCTTTCCAGGCGCATATCCGCACCACATCACGTATGTCCGGTCACGACGAGGACGTCTCGTTACCCGAACGAGGGATGTGCTGATTGATGACGACGGTGCCCACGCCGCTCGGTGACGGATTCGAAAGCGCCCATATCAGTGCGACGACCCACCCGATGAACGACCACCCCAAGAATACGTTGAGTGCGAGTATAGCGAACTTATTGGGATGATCGCGCACGAACCCGACGACGGTCGGCACGAAGTAGATGATTGCGGCAAAGAGCAGACCAATGAGGAGCTTACCTTCTAACCCGGAAGACGATGCCTCCTGCGTAGCACCGGCAGCGAGTGCATGGCTCGTGGTGACGGCGACGAATAGCACAAGGGCCGAGAGATTGAATGCACTAGATTGACTCCGCACTTTTGATCCTCCACATCGATCACGCTATCGTGTCGGAGACTTCCGCGACTTGCGCCAACGACACGACGACCGTCGTGTCAAGGAACCAAGACGTCGTTCGTCTCCTTGTATCGGTATATTAACCACCGGGCTCGCGTGGCATCAAGCCGCTCTCCGCGTGCAGTCACCGTCATGCACCGTGCGCGGCACGGTGCCCCCACTCATGCGGCGGCGCCGTGGCACTTCTTGTATTTTTTCCCGCTTCCGCAGGGACAGAGGTCGTTGCGACCGACCTTCGGTTGATCGCGGTGCACCGGCTTGGCGGGCTCGTCGTCGTCGCGATTGGTGCGCAGGCGACGGCGGTCCGGCACCGGCGCATGCCCCAGGAGCCGGTCGGCATCGGCGGCCGGGATACGTCCCACAGCCGCGGCGACCTCGGGATCGCCGGCCGAACCCGGCGGCATCATCGCGTCCGGCGGTTGATGCTCGACGACGATGCGGAAGACGCCCTTGATCGCCTCGTCGGCGATATTGGCCTTCAGGCTTTCGAAGATCTCGTACGCTTCTTTCTCATACTCCACGCGCGGATCGATTTGACCGTACCCGCGCAGGCCGATACCGGTCTTGAGGTGATCCATCACATAGAGGTGGTCCATCCACTGGCGATCGATGATCGGCAGCAGCAGATAGCGTTGCTCGATCATGTGGAAGAGCTCCGGACCGATCTCGCGCTCGCGCTCCTCGTATGCCTCGACCGCAACGCGATTGAGCAGCGCGCGAATCTCTTCGCGATCCTTGTTTTGGAGATCTTCGACGCGCACGCGCTTTTTGATGGGGAAGACGGCCTCGAGTTCCGCAAGCATCTCCTCGAGATCCCATTCGCTCGGATGCGCGTTCTCCGGGGCATTGCGATCGACGGCCTGATCGACTTTCGACTCCAACGTCTGCAGCATGAACGTCCGCGAATCGAACGTCCCTTCGAGTATCGCGCGGCGATCGGCATAGATGATCTCGCGCTGCTTGTTCATGACGTCGTCGTATTCGAGGACATGCTTGCGAATCTCGTAGTTGTGGGCCTCGACCTTCTTCTGCGCGCGCTCGATGGACCGCGTCACGAGTTTGGACTCGATCGGCTGGTCGTCGGTGAAGCCCACGCGTTCCATAATGGCGTTCATGCGCTCGCCGCCGAAGAGGCGCATGACCTCGTCTTCCAGCGAGATGTAGAAGCGCGACGTCCCAGGATCTCCCTGGCGACCGCCGCGCCCGCGCAACTGATTGTCGATACGCCGCGATTCGTGCCGCTCGGTACCGATGATGTGCAGCCCGCCGAGCTCGGCGACACCCGGGCCGAGCTTGATGTCCGTGCCGCGACCGGCCATGTTGGTGGCGATCGTCACCTGCCCGGCTTGCCCGGCATCCTTGATGATCTGCGCCTCCTGCTCGTGGTACTTCGCGTTCAGGACGTTGCACTCGATACCGCGGCGGCGCAGCATCGCCGCAAGCATCTCGCTCTTCTCGATGGAACGCGTCCCGACCAGGACCGGGCGCCCTTTGCCGTGCTCTCGAATGATGTCTTCGAGGACGGCTTCGAACTTCGCCTTTTCCGTCTTATAGACGATGTCGGGATAATCGTGCCGAATCATCGGCTTGTTCGTCGGAATCACCACGACGTCCAAGCCGTAGATTTCACGAAACTCGCGTTCTTCGGTCTTGGCGGTACCTGTCATACCTGCGAGATGCGTGTAGAGGCGAAACAGATTTTGGAAGGTGATGGTCGCAAGCGTCTGGTCCTCGCCGCGAACCTTGATGCCTTCCTTCGCTTCGATCGCCTGATGGATGCCGTCGGAGTACCGCCGCCCGTACATGAGCCGACCGGTGAACTCGTCGACGATGATCACCTCGCCGTCCTTGACGATATACTGTTGATCGCGATGGAAGAGATTCCACGCCTTGAGGGCGGCATTGAGTTGATGCGCGAGTTCGATGTTTCTCTGGTCGTAGAGGTTGGTGATCCCCAACATCTTCTCGACCTTCGCCACGCCGGCCTCGGTGATCGGCACCGCATGAGCCTTCTCGTCGACCGTGTAGTCCTCGCCTTTCTTCAGGCGGGGGATGATCTGCGCGAACTTTTCGTAGAGTTCGGTCGGCTCTTGGCTCGGGCCACTGATGATTAGCGGCGTACGCGCCTCGTCGATGAGGATCGAATCCACCTCATCCACCAAGGCGAAGTAGAGCTCGCGCTGCACGAGGTCTTCCAACTGCCACGCCATGTTGTCGCGCAAGTAATCGAAGCCGACCTCGTTGTTGGTGACATAGGTCACGTCGCACGCGTATGCGGCGCGCCGCTCCGGCGCCTCCATCGCATGCTGAATGACGCCGACGCTCAGCCCGAGGAAACGGTAGATCGGCCCCATCCATTCGGCATCGCGCTTGGCGAGGTAGTCGTTCACGGTGACGACGTGCACGCCGCGCCCCTCCAGGGCACGCGCATAGACGGGGAGCGTGGCGACGAGCGTCTTGCCCTCGCCGGTCTTCATCTCGGCGATCCGGCCTTCGAAGAGCACCTGGCCGCCCATGATCTGCACGTCGAAGTGTCGCATCCCCAGCGTGCGTTTGCTCGCTTCACGTACCACCGCGAAGATCTCGGGCAGCATCGCCTCGAGTGTCTCGCCGGCGTCGAGGCGGCGCTTGAACTCCGCCGTCTTTCCGCGCAATGCGTCGTCGTCGAGCCGCTCGATCTCGGGCTCCAGCGCATTGACGCGCTCTACCGTGCGCCGAAGCCGTGCGAGCTCGCGCTCGTTGGGATCGAACAATCGTTTCAACAGGTGCATCATCGTCGTATCGCTTTCATTCTCCGTACGGGCTCACGGTGCCCCCGGCATCGGGCCGTCATGTCGCCGCGAGCGGCAGGAGCACGCTGAAGGTACTCCCTTCATTCTCTTTGGACTCCACGGTGATCTCGCCCCGATGCGCCTCGACGATCTTCTTGGCGACGTAGAGGCCGATGCCCGAACCGGCGATCCCCCGATTTCGCGCGTTGCTCGCCCTCCCGAATCGCGTAAAGAGCGCAGGAAGCTCGTCCGGCGGAATACCGATGCCGCGATCGCTGACGCGGATCGCCGCGCGATCTCCGGCACGCTCCACGCGAACCACCACCTCGTCGGTCGAATACTTCAGCGCATTGGAGAGCAGGTTGTCGAGCACGTGACGAAAGCGTTGCGGATCCAGCGAGACCGGCAACGGTTCGCCGGCGATCGACACTACGAGTCGCTCGCTTTCCCTGGCCAGCGATCCGACGGCATCGGCGACGAACCCGCCGAGATCGACCACGGTGCGAGAGAGCGAGAAGCCCTCGGCCTGCGTCCGCGCGAGAATCAACGCGTCCTCCGAGAGCGAGAGCAGGCGCTTGGCCTGCGCATGGATCGTCTCGATCTCGTCGCGCTGTTCGACGCCTTCTTCCAGCAGCAGCTCGCAGTACCCCAGGATGACCGTCAGCGGCGCCTTGAAGTCGTGCGCGAGCATCGCCAGTAAATCGTCTTTGAATTGGCTGGACTCGTGCAATGCCCGATTCGTCGCCTGCATGAGTTCGTACAACTCAGAATTGCGCAGCGCCAGCGTCAGCAGCGCGCCGAGTTCATGCAGAATCCGCAGTTCGCCGCGCGCGAACCGCTCTTCACGCGTCCTGCCGACGACCAAAAACGCGTCGATCGGCTCGCCCTCTCCACCGGCACCGGTGCGGGCGAGCGGGATCGCCGCGAAGCCGACGCCCTCCAGGACGCGCAGGACGCGCCGCTCGTCGGCACGCGTGGGCACCTCGACCGTCACGCGATGATCCAGCGCGAACGGAAGGCTTGCGAGCAGTTCGTTCGTCCCCTCGCCGTAGGATCCGATCACCTCGTAGCGTTCGCCGTTCCAGCGTAACGTACACGCGCGTTCCGCATGGACGAGATTCGCCGCCAGGCGACACATGACGTCCGCGAGCGGGCGCATCTCGGTATGCCCCAGCATGATGCGAGCCGCTTCGGCGAGCGTCTCGCGCTCTTGCGCGCGCCGTAACTCGCGCTCGTAGGCGTGCGCGTTCGCCAGCGCGATCTCGAGGTGCGATGCCAGCGTCCTGAAAAAGATCGCACGATCGTCCGAGGGCCACTCGGCCGCATCCATCGCGCCGCCGAACGCGAGCATACCCCAGAGCTCGTTTTCGAAGCGCAGAGGGACGACGATACCGCTCTCCTCGCCGAACAACGCTTCTCGAACCGTCCGCGGAAGCAGCATCGCGTCGGTCGTCTCCTCGGCGGCGAGTGCGGGCTCCAGGGGAAGGCGCTCCAAGCGTTCGGGAGGCGTGACCGGCGAGTTTTCTCGCAGGCGCATCGCTTGGCGCACGAGCGTCTCGCCGTCTACCGCATAGACGGCGCAGTTTAATCGCAGTTCATGCGACGCCGTAACCGCGAAGACGAGCAACACCTCGTCCACGAACTGCGTGTCGCGCAGGATGCGCACGATGCGCTCGAGCGACTCGGCGCGCGCCCTCCGCGCGCGTTCGCGTTCGTACAAGGCGACGTTGCCGAGGGCCATGCCCATCTGAAAGATGGCCGACCGCAGCGCATTGGTCTCTTCTTCATCGACCGCCCCGGCCCGGTCGAACAGCAACGCCAGTACCGCCTCGATGCGACCGTCCACGACGACCGGGACGAAGACGGCGCTCTTGACGCCCGACGCTGCGAACCCGTGGCCTTCCCGCACCTCGTCGTCCCACCGAACGATGGAACCAGCCAGTGCGCGGCGTACGAGCGTCCCGGCATCGGAGACGACGGGGCCTCCAGTATCGGCCAGCACGGCGAAGCGCGACGGCTCCGCGAGCGTACGGTCGAAGACGATGCATCGCACTGCGCCGAAGGCCTCGCGCATCGTCTCCGCGATACCCGCGATGATCTCGCGGCGGTCCAGCGAGCGCCGCATCCGCTCGTTGACGACGGCCAATATCCGCCCGAAGCGGAGTTGATGCTGGGCGTTCTCCAACTGATGGCGAACGCGAAGCACCGCGGCCGCGGCACCCGCGAAGGCACGCAGCTCGGCGATCGTATCGCTCGGCGGAAAGCCGTCGGTGTGGATCGCGATCGTCCCGCAGGGGTCAATCTCGCAGACAAGATGGACGAAGAGCCAGTCGGCGTCGGTTCGCGACGAGCTCACGCCGGCGAGCGCACTCTGCCGCGCATGCGGAACGTAGAAGACGCCGTCACGCTCGAAGCGCGCCAGCGCGTGCAGAAAGAGCCGCCGCAGTTCCGGCGATTCGTCGCGCAGCGTGAAGGATTTCGAGGGATCGACCGCTGCGGTGACGACGTGTTCGCCACGGTAGAGCAACACGGTGGGGGCGGACAGACCGCTCTCCGCGAGCGAGGTTGCGAGCGCCGCCGCGTGCTCTGCGGCATCGGGCAGTGCGGCCAGGCTCGCCAGCGCGCGGTATCGCGCGGCGGCTCCGCCTGCCTGCGTCTCAGGGACTGAAGCCAATCCCCACCACCGTCCCCGTCACCGAAAGAGCGGCCTTCGGCGCGATGTTCTGGACTCCGGTACCACCGTTGAGGGCGAAGACGAAGATCTCGTTCGCACCCGTGTCGGCAACGTAGATGTTCCCCGATTTATCGACCTTGACGTCGGTCGGGAGCACCAGCTGCGTGTTCGAACCGGCGATGACCGCGAGCGGCGTCGCATTGCCGCTCGCTCCGGGCGCGAAGATGCGAACGCTCGCGCTGCCGGGATCGGCGACGTAGATCGTCCCCGACGAGTCGACCGCAATGCCGGCGGGGCTGACCATCCCCGTCGCGCTGCCGGTGAGCACGGACGTGGGCGGAAGATTCAGCGCCGGACTCGGAGTCGGCGACGGTGAGGGCGTCGGCGTCGCGCCCGAGGGGAGCGCGGTCGGACTCGTGCTCGGCGCCGGAGAGACGGACGGCGACGGCACGGGCGTCGGCGACGGCACGGGCGTCGGCGAGGGGAGGGTGAAGACCTCGACGCTCGCGCTGCCGCGATTGGTCACATAGATGTTGCCGGACGCGTCGAACGCAACACCCGTCGGCACGTTGAGGCCGGTCGCCGGACCTCCGATCGGCTGCAGCGGCGCTGCGAAACCGCCGTTCACACCCGTATAGAGGAGGATCTGATAGGTGACGGGCGAGGTGACAATTGTCGTCGCGACCGCGATGTCGTTGAGCTTCGCGCTATACGCGATGCCGCGGGGCATCCCCACGCCCATGCCGACGGTATTCAAGGGCAAGACGTTCCCCGTCGCCAGCGCTTTGAAGATGACGATCGACCCGGCCCCCGTCGCTGCATTCGCATTGGTCACCCAGAGGTTACCTTGGCCGTCGAACGCGAGGTACTGCGGCGCATTCAGTCCGGTATTAGTTCCTCCGATCTGGTAGATCGGGGTCGCACTGGGTTGGGGCGAGGCTCCATAGATCGACACGGCGTTTTGCGTGCTGTTAGTGGCATAGAGCGTACCGGAGGCAAAGGTCGGTCCGATCCCCAACCCGCCGTTGAGGTACTGGGCATTGGAGTTGCACGCGGCAACCACCGCAGCGACGAAGAGCGCACAAGCGAAACGACGAAGCATTCGATCTCCTTGCGGGGGTCAGTATCCGGCCGGGGAGGCCACCGGCGCAGTTGCGCGCCGCAGGCCCGAGTTTCCTTGGTGCATACCCCACCAGAGGAGGCCGGCCAGCACGATGAGGACCGCCACGGCGACGACGCGGACGGCGGTCCGCCTCCGATGGATGGGCTTGGAGGACTCGACGTCCACGATCCGGCGCGGCACGGTCGTTACTCCAAGACGTGGCGGCGCGGGTGCTCGATCTCGCTTGCCGGGACGCGATCGAGCAACGTGCCGACGGTCACGAACGTATACCCCGCCTCCCGGAAGCGACGAACGATCGCCGGAAGTGCCTCGACCGTGGCGAGCTTTCCGCTGTGCAAGAGCAGCACCTCGGGCGCAGTCGCATAGCGAAAGACGTGGGCCTCGATCTCTGCCGGCGTCATGACTCGCCAATCGCCCGAATCGTCGGTCCACAACACGACGGTATAACCGAGCCGCTGCGCCGTCCGCAAGGTGGCGAGCGTATAGCGCCCATGCGGCGGGCGCATCAGCGTGCGAACGGCGGGATCGTGCGTGAGCACCCATAGCACGTCGCGCCCGCGAAGGATCTCCGCCGCCACCTGCACGGCCGATTCGCGATCGAGGTCGGGATGCGAATACGTGTGATCGGCGACTTCGTTCCCGTCGCGCACGATGCGCCGCGTGAGCGCAGGCCACTCGCGCGCGTCTCTCCCGATCAGAAAGAAGGTCGCCGGAACGCGGAGCGCGTGCAGCTCATCCAGGAGGAGCGGCGTGAAGATCGGGTAGGGACCGTCGTCGAACGTTAGTGCGATCAGCTTGGGACGACGTCCCATCGGGACGAGGTCGTGCGCGTGGAGGAAGTGGCGCACGTGCTCGCTCAGGGAGGGAGCCGTCAGCGCTCGGGCGTCCATCGCGGGTGTCACGATCGTGGGGTGAAGTGGGCGCGACTCTCTGCGCCACAGCCACCATCCGCCGGCAGCGATTGCGGCCAGGACGACGATTCCGGCGATCCGACGCAGCATCCGCGTCAGCCTCCCGCCGACGCGCTACCGTGAATCGTCGCGACGTCGCGGCCTATGATCACCGTCACGACGTCGGGAGCCGGGGTTGCCCCTGCTTCGACCTCGCCGACGACCGGCGCGCCGCGCAGTGCGCGAGGCAACGCCTCCCGAACCCGCGCTCCGGCGAACCCCGTGAGCCCGTGCTGGCGTATCTGCGTGGACTCGACCGCGCCGCGCGTCGCATCGCCGACCGTCCCGATGATGAACCCCGCCTTCTGCAACCGTGCGGCGATGCGCGAGGCCTCACCGTCGATGCCGCTTCCGTTGAGGACGTTCACAGTGACGCGCTGCGGCGCGATCGCCGCCAATGCCGCGGGGTCCGGCGAGGGTAACGGCTGCGGAGGGTCGAGCAGCATCTCCCGCACGAGGCGCGCCTTGGCGTCCTCGTCGGGTATGATCGCATCGCCGCAACAGGCGAGGTATTCGTCGCCGACGTACGGCACTTGCGCCGTGTGGACGTCGCTCGGCGTGATGCCGTCGAAATAGACGGCGAGCGAGAGCAGCTCGCGATCAGTGAAGTCGGTGACGACGTCTTTTCGAACGACGCCCAGGATGTCGCGGACGTGCATCAGCGTATTGAGTTTGTCCGAGCGAATCCTATCGACGATCGCACGGATCACTTGCTGTTGCCGCATGATGCGGCAAGGATCGCTGCACCAGTCGTGACGGAACCGCGCGTATGCCACCGCCTGCGCTCCGTCGAGATGTTGCAAACCTTCCTTCAGGTGAATGTGGAGGTGCCCCCAGTTGTCGTCGTAGTCGAGGCTGTGCCCGGTGCATTCCGTGCCGTAGCGAAGGCAGTCGGAGTTCTTCACGTAGACGTCCACGCCGCCGATCGCATCGATGAGGTCTTTGGTGGCGTCGATACGGAGCACGACGTACTTGTCGAACCCCGGGATGCCCAGCCATTGGGCAATCACGCGCCGCGCTTCGGCGACACCGCCCTGCGACTGCGCCTCGTTGATCTTCGAGAGCGAGCCGTCAGGCATCGTCGCGGCCATGTCGCGCGGTACCGACAGCTCGTAGATCTGCCGGCTCGGGAAGTCGAGATCGATCGCCATGATGACGTCGCTCCTCGAAGCGGTCGAGTAGGGTTCGTCCTTGTCGGTCCAGTCGTAGTCGAGCCCCTCGACCAGCACGAGTAGGCGGTCCTTCCCGAAGACCTGCTGCGGCGGCGGCACGAACGCGCGCGTGACCGACTCTGCGAGTTGCGCCCGCTCCACCACGGCGAAGCCGACCGCGACCGAGAGCAGGCCCGCGAGGACGAGCAGGAGCGCCTTCTTCGAACGCGCGGATCCGATCATGGCGACGACGATCCTATCGCGACGCGACTGCCGCATGCAGCCGCCTCGGTCGCTGCGGTACCGTAGAAGTCGAAGGGGCCCATGCCCTCGATGCGCACGGCGGTAAAGCCGCCCGGCCGTGCCTCGCCCGTGAACAAGATCCCGCCGTCCACGCCCGGTGCCTCGCCTTCGGAACGCCCGCGCCAGACGGTCGCGGCTCCGAGCGCAACCCGCAGCGGATCACTGGCTCGCAACCGCACGCGCTCTTCGACGAGCACCTGCCGCACCGTGCCGATCCTGTGCCGGCGCGCCTGATCGCCCGCACGTCGTTGCGCGTCGCGCAAGCGGAGGAGTCGTCTGCGCCGCTCGCGCGCAGGGACGCGTCCCGGGAGCGCCGCTGCGGGCGTTCCTTCTTCCGCGCTGTACTCGAAGAACCCGACCCGATCCAATCGCGCTCGTTCGAGCCAGCGTTCCAAGTACGCGACATGTTCTTCCGTCTCGCCCGGGAACCCGACGATGAACGTGGAGCGCAGCGTCAGATCGGGAATGCGCTCGCGAAAGCTCTCGATGATTTCGAGGTAACGCTCGCCGTTCGAGGGGCGGCGCATCGCCCGCAGGACCTCGGGGTGCGCGTGCTGCAGCGGCATGTCCAGATACTTGCACACCTTCGGTAAACGAGCCATCGCATCGATCAGTTCTCGATCCACCGTGGCCGGATACAGGTAGAGCAGGCGGATCCACTCGATGCCGTCGATCTCGTGCAGGCGTTCGAGGAGATGCGCCAAGCCGCCGCGCTTGAAGCCGCGGTCCCGGCCCCACATCGAGGCATCCTGCGCGACGAGGACGAGCTCCTTCGTTCCTCCGGCGGCGAGGGCGCGCGCCTCCGCCACCAGCGACTCTTCACTGCGACTGCGGAATGCGCCGCGGAGTTTCGGGATGATACAGAACGTGCACGGGTGATCGCAGCCTTCCGCAATCTTCAGATACGCGGTGGCGCTCGGCGTCGTCACCAAGCGCGGCAAGAAGTCGTGCTCGGGTTCGGCCGACGCATCCAAGCGGATCGGGCGGGTTCCGGCGAAGACGTCGTCGAGCATCTCGACGATGCCCGGATACGCACCGGTACCGATCACGCCGTCGATCTCGGGCACGAGCGCCTGCAGGTGTTCGCCGTATCGCTGCGCGAGGCATCCCGCGACGATCAGGTACTGGCCGGCACGCTTGCGTTGCGCGTGCGCAAGGATCTCTTCGGTCGATTCCGCCTTTGCCGGGTCGATGAACGCGCAGGTATTGACGACCACGACGTCCGCACGTTCGGCGTCGCTCTCCAACGCGTATCCGGCGCGGCCGAGCAACGCCATCATCACCTCGGTATCCACGAGGTTCTTGGCACAGCCCAGGCTGACGAAAGCGACCGACCGCATCGACGCTACCGGTAGTTGACGAACTGCAACGGAAGCTCGAACTCCATCGAGCGCAGCGCGGCGATGACGCGCTGCAGATCGTCCTTGCTCTTGCCGGTTACGCGGATCTGATCGTCGCGATATTGTGCGTTCACTTTGAGGCCAAGCGATTTGATCTTGTCAAGCAACGGTTTACTCTTGTCCTTCGGAATGCCGGTGCGGATCGTGATGATTTGCCGCACCGTGCCGCCGGCGGCCGGCTCGAGCTTGCCGTACTCGAAGGCGCGACCGTCAATTCCGCGCTTGACGGCCTTCGACAATAGGACGTCGATCACGTTCCGCATCTTCAGCTCGTCGTCCGAAACGATGGTGATCGTCTTCCCGTCGCTCTCGATCTGCGTGCGAGAGTTTTTGAAGTCGAAGCGATTTTGGATCTCTCTGCGCGTCTGATCGAGGGCGTTCTGAAGTTCCTGCCCATCGACGCGCGAGACCACGTCGAACGAATACTCGTTGGCCACGTCGAACTCCGGATCGTTTGGAACGGTGCGTTCACAGCGTGAGCGTGCGGCGGACGACATCACCGGGGCCGCCGAGCGGCCCGAGCGAGCGGCCGTTCACCGCCAGCTGCACTCCCGCGGCATTACCGACCCACACCAAAGCGATGCGGCCTGCGAAGCTCCGCGTCGTACCCGCCGGGAACGTTCCTTCCATCCTAACATTGCCGTCAACGACCACGCGTACCCACGAGCGGTCCGTCACCTGGACCGTCAGGCTGCCGGCGCCCGGAGGCAGAGGCGAGCCACTGGGAAGGGGCTGCGCTCCTGGACTTCCGCTCGGTCCCGGGCTCGGGACCGGCGATGCGACCTCCGTGGCCGACGGAAGAGCCGTCGCGCTCGCGCCGGTCGCGGCGACCGCTCCGGGAACGGGCGAAACGGTAGGTGCCGCGCTTGCCGGCGCCGTCATCGCCGGTAACGGCGAGGGCGTCGCGACGGCAGCGGTCTCGGCCGGAAACGTCAGGTAGTTGTAGACCACGAGCGCGACCAGAATGACAGCGACCGCGCCCGAGAGCCACAGGAGCGGGCCGAGGCGGCTGCGTTCTCGTGCTTCCTCAACTTCCTCGAGCGGTGCGGCCGAGAGCCGGCTCGAGACCGATCCTCCCACCGACGTATCGGGAGCCGCCTGGGCGGACGCTCGTGACGAGCTCCGCCCGGCTGCTTGCGTCGCGGTAAACTCCGCCACCGCCTCCTCCGGATCGATACCGAGGAAGCGGGCATAGCTGCGCAGGAAGCCACGGACGTAGACCGGAGCGCCGATCGTCTCCCAGTGCTCGTCCTCGATGGCTGCCAAATAGACCGCGCGGATGTGCAGCCGCTCGGAGACCTCCGAGAGCGTCAGGCCGCGGGCTTCGCGGGCAGCCCGAAAACGTTCGCCCAGCGCAGACATTGCGCTTGGAGTTGGCCTCCCTCGCCTGGTATCCTGTACCCACGATGCAGCGAGAGCGGGTGATAGCCGCCATGAGCGGCGGCGTCGATTCGGCCGTCGCAGCCGGGTTGTTGCTCGAGGCGGGCTATGACGTCGTCGGCGTCACGATGCGTATGTACCAGCCGACCAAACCCGCATACGCGAAGAGTTGTTGCGGCATCGACGATTTCGACGACGCTCGCCGTAGCGCCGCCGTTCTGGGGATCCCGCACTACGTGCTCGACTTCACGAACGTCTTCAGGCGCACGGTCATCGATCGGTTCGTGGACGAGTACGCGAACGGCCGAACGCCCAATCCGTGCGTCGCGTGCAATCTGTTCGTGAAGCTCGGCACGTTGCGGGAATACGCGGACCGCCTGGGCGCGCGCTACGTCGCCACCGGTCATTACGCGCGACTCGAGCATCGCGACGACGGCCCGCACCTCTACCGTTCGCCGCACGCGAAAGACCAAGCGTATGCGCTCGCCTTGCTCTCTCAGGAACAGCTGCGCTCGTTGTTGTTGCCGCTCGGCGGATTCGACAAAACGACGACCCGCGCTCACGCGCGCCGCCTGGGACTCCCGGTCCACGACAAGCCGGAGTCGCAGGACATCTGCTTCACCGAAGGGGGCGACTACCGGGAGATCGTCGCGCGCGAGCGGCCGCAGGCGGCACGACCCGGACGCATCGTCACCACATCCGGTCGCGACGTCGGCGAACACGCCGGCATCATGCAGTACACGGTGGGCCAGCGCGCCAAGCTTCCGGCGTCGGCGAGCGGCCCGCGGTACGTGATTCGCATCGACGCGGCGACGAACACGGTCGTCATCGGCGACGCGGCCGACCTGGACGCGATCGGTTTGATCGCGGACGGCATGAATCTCATTCGCCCCGACCGGTTCGCACGCGATGCGACGCCCGTTCGTGCGATGATCCGCTACCACGCGCAGCCGGTCCCCGCGACGGCTCGGATCGACGGCACTCTCCTGACGCTGCACTTCGACGCTCCCGTCCGTGCCGTCACGCCCGGCCAGATCGTCGCGCTCCTCGCGGCGGAGAGCGACGAAGTGCTGGCCGGAGCGGTGATCCGCAGCGCCGTCCACGCCGTTCCGGTCGGATCCTAACGAGAACTTTACGGAACGACCGCTGCAGCCGCGCGGTCGAGCACCGATCTGCGGGAAATGATCCCATGAGCCGCATGACCGCTCGCAGCCGGGGGCAGCGGAGGCCAGGTGAACCAGCAATCGCTCTTCGAAACGCTCGCTCGCTTCAGAGATACGGAGACCTTCCGCACCGTCGCCGAGACGGCGGCGCAGCTCTTCGGTGCTCCGTTCGCCTTCGTCTCCGTCGCCTACGGAGAACATGAAGCGTTTCTGGGATGCTATGCGCCCGACGTCGAGATCCCGCCTGCGATCGAACCACCGCTCGCGCCGTCGTGGAACTCGGAGCGCGCCTCGCCGGTGGTCGTTCCCGATACTCGGCTCGACGAACGACTGGCGCACCACCCGTTCGTCGCCGGCGCACCGTACCTCCAATCGTATGTCGCGGTACCGATCGTGCAAGATCAGGGCGCGCGACTCGTCCTGGCGATCGCCGATCATTTCGCGCACCGCCCGCGCGTCGAGACCGTCTCGGCGCTCGAGCGTCTCGGCTCGGTCGTAGCATCGCTCCTCGCACTCCAACAGCGGACGAACGACGTTCTCCGCGCCGAGATCAGCATGTTCCGCAGCGGCTTGGATCGCTTGCCGTACGGCGCCGCCATCCTCCGGCTGGATCCCGGAGAACGCCGGCCGCGCTTCTTGTACATCAACGAAGCGATGGCTGCGACGACCGGCTATACGACCGCGGATTTCCTCACCGGAAACGACGCGATCTTCCGCGATCCGGTGAATCGCGCCTTGCTGCTGCGCGTGACCGATGCCATGCTTTCCGGAACCGAGTTCCGTTTCGAAGCGAAATATACGGACGCCGATCGCCGCGAGCACTTCGTACGGACGCTGTGCATCCCGCTTCCCTCCGGCAGCGACGCCGATATCGGAACGACGTACCTCGTGCTCTCTCGCGACGTTACCGAGCGTTACGAACGAACCGAACAGCTTGCGCAGCTTGCCGCACGAGAGGCTCGGCACGCCGGTGAGTTGGAGCGCCGCCGGGAGGAGATCGAACTATTGTCGGCCGCCGTCGAGCAGTCCCGAGAAGGCATCGCGATCCTGCACGTCCCGAACTACGACATCGAAAAGCGACGCGTCGTCTACGTGAACCGCCGCTTGTGCGAGATGCTCGAGGCGGAACGCACGTTGCTCCTGGAAGGCGGATTGGCGCAATTCGTGGCAACCTCCGACGTCCCGCTCTTGCGCCGGATCCAACGCGAGCTGCTGAGGGGTAACAGCACGTACAACGCGATCCACATCGTCTCTTCGAAGGGACGACCGATGATCGCCGAGGTACGCGGCCAACCGCTGCGCGATGCCGGAGGCGCGATCGCGTATTGGGTGCTCACGTTCTACGACGTCAGCGACGCTCGCCAGCGCGAGGCCACGCTCAACCTCCTGGAGACGGCGTTGGCCGAGGCGAGCGACCTGATCGCCGTCACGGACGCGACGCCGCCGTCGCAGGGTGGTCCCTTGCTGCGATTCGCCAATCCCGCTCTCCTCGGCTTCCTGAAGCTCGGCGAGCGCTTGGAGGGGACACCGCCCTTCACGCGCTTCTTCTCTCCGGCAGCCGATGCGCGTACCGTCGCCACCGTCATCGAGCGCCTCGAACGCCGACTGCCCATCGCACACGAGGTGCTGATGCGCGACGCGACGGGACGCGATCGTTGGGCCTCCTGGACGGCACGCATCCTCCGGGATGACGAAGGCGCGGTCACCGGATGGTTCATCATCGGTCGCGACATCTCGCTCCGCAAGGAGCAGTATCACGAGAGCAGCGTCCTCCTCTCCGCGCTCGATCTCGCCGACGATCCGATCGCCGTCTATCGCCTGTATCGCGACGGCGAATCGTATCGTTTCGAGTACGTCCACGCCAACAACGCTGCGTCGGAGAGCGGTCTGCACCCGCTCGAGATCCTGATGGACGATGCCGAGCACCGCCGACAAGCGACTGCGGTCCGCCGGCGTTTGGATCGCGTCGTTCCTGCTCGGGCGTTGGTCGCGGCAACCGCGAGCGACGGCCGCAGGCAGTGGGTCCTATTGCACCTCCGCCCGCTCCTCGTCGAGTCCGGCCTGCCGGACTCGATCGTCGTTCACTGGGATGCAATCGGAGCCGATGACGTACCCACGATGCGCGCTTTGGTCCTGGCGGAGCAGATCGCCGCATTCGAACAGCCGGCGGAGCGACGCGCCGCACTCGAAACCGTCGTCGCCTATGAATTCGGACTGCGCTTGCGATTCGGCCGCGCCGTGCAGAGTCGGCCGCCGGAGATCCAACTCGATCTTCGCAAGAAGCGCATCCGCGCGATCGTTCCTGCCGGCTTGTTGGCGACCCGACCATCGGTCATCGCCGGACGCTGGGAAGGAGAACCGCCGCAGAGCACCGTCACGGCCCTGCGCGTCTTCTTCGAAGCGTTGCTGCTGAGAACCGAAGGTGCCTGACGATTCAGAGCGCGGCCGCGGCCGGCGCGACATTCGCGCGCACGTTCCAGTACGTATCGCGCACGACGGGGCGGAACCCGGCACCCAGAATCGCCTCTTCGAGGTCGCGGCGCGTCGCTTCGTTCGTCGAACCGGCATCGTGCACGACCTGCTCCTCGATGATCGTCCCCCCCATGTCGTCGCAACCGTAGAAGAGCGCCAGTTGTCCCAACTTGAGTCCCGGCGTGAGCCACGACGCCTGCAGGTGCGGAATATTGTCGAGATAGAGGCGCGAGATCGCCAGAACGCGCAGGTACTGCAGCCCCGTCGCTTCCTTCCCGCGCAGCGGCGTCTTGTAGGGAACGTAATACCACGGAATGAACGCGGTGAAACCGCCAGTTTCGTCCTGCAACGCGCGCAACACGTCCAGGTGCTCGATACGCTCCGCCGGAGTCTCGATCGAACCGAACATCATCGTCGCGGTCGTCGGCATGCCGAGCAGTTGCGCCTCGCGCATCACGCCCAGCCACTCCTCGGGCTTCACTTTGCGCGCGCTGATGCGCTTGCGCACGCGTTCGACCAGAATCTCGGCACCCGCACCGGGGAGCGACTTCAGCCCGGCATCGCGCAGGCGCAGGAGCACCTCGCGCACGGGCAGCCCTTCCACCTTCGCCAGCCCGACGACCTCGGAGACCGAGAGCGCATGGATGTCCACGTCCGGAAATTCCGCGGCAACGCACCGGAAGAGGCGCTCGAACCACTCGAGCCGCAACTCCGGGTTGACGCCGCCCTGGATCATGATCTGCGTCGCACCCTGATCGGCGGCATACTTCACGCGCGCGAGGATCTCGTCGTGCGACATCGTGTAGCCCTCGCGATGCCCCTCCGGGCGAAAGAACGCGCAGAAGCTGCAGTGCACGTTGCAGACGTTGGTGTAGTTGATCGTGGTATCGATGACGTACGTCACCACCTCGGGCGAATGCAGCGCCATGCGCCGCGCGTGTGCCGCCGCTCCGAGGTCGTGGATGTCGGCTTCTTCGTAGAGACGCAGGCCCTCGTCGTACGTGAGGCGGCCGCCCGACGCGGCCCGGTCGAGGATGCTAGCCAGTGACGACACCGATGACCTCCGGATGCGCGTCGGGAAGAGCGGGAATCGCACCGATCGCAAAGAGCTCGCGACAGTACGCCGCCAAACCGCTGCGCGCAGCGTGATGGAACGTGAAATTCAGCTTCGCGTAGTACGTCTCGTAAAACCCGTCGGGCCGCGGGATCGCGGCCTGCGCGCGCTCGACGACGGCATCCATGTGTGCCCGCGCCCACGTGTAGGCATCGGTCAGTGCGTGCATGCACCGGCGAATGCCGTCCGGATCCCGCGCATAGGCATCGCGTCGGGCGGCCCACACGGCGAAGACGGTCTGTTCTCCCGTCCACTCGTGCCACAAGCGACCCAGATCGTACAGGTGCGCCGCGGGAACGCTGAGGAGCGCATCGATGGCCGCATCGCCGATCAGCAGCGCCGCATGGCCGCGGAGCGCCCGGCCGAGCGGATCGCCGTCCTCGACGTAGTTCGGATAGACGCCGTAGCGGCGCTCCATCAAGACGCGCAGCAGGTTCCTGCCGCTCGCGGACTCCGGCGTCACGAAGATCTGCGCGTCGTCCAGGAGCGCAGGAGGCGTCTGAGAGACGAGGACGACGGAGACGACTTCGTCGCGCGCTCCGATGCACAGGTCCGGTAACAACACGAGCTCTTCCGCATGCCGCGCCCAGGCGAACGCACTGATGGGGCTCACGTCGAGTTCTCCGTCGAGCAGCATCGCATTCAAGCGTGCGGGAACGTCTGCGTGGAGAGAGCCCGGATACTCGATCGCTCCCGCATCGAACGCCGCATAGACCGGAAGATCGTTGGTGTAGCGGATTCGCCCGCAGCGGAGCGTCATGCGGGTACGGCCTCCGGCGGCGCCCAGTCCCACGGAAACTCGTCATACGTCGTGTTGCGCCGTACCGGGATCCATCCTGCATCTTCGATCAGCCGGCGGAATTCGCGATCGTCCACGTACTGTCCGGAACGCGTTCCTGCGCTGTGATAGATGAGCTCCTCGTCGGTCGAGCCGTGAGTGCCGTCCATATCGTCGGCTCCGAAGTGCAGCGCTACCTGGCAGACCTTCAAGCCTTGGATCATCCAGTAGGCCTTGATGTGATCGAAGTTGTGCAGCATGAGGCGCGATACGGCGAACATCTTGATGTCGTCCAATCCGCTCGTCCAACCGCAGGAACTGAGCTCGTTGCCGTCGGGGTGGAAGGCCAGCGGAATGAAGGCGTTATACCCGGGCGAACGCTCCTGGGATTCGCGCAGACGAATGAGGTGATCGAGGCGATGCTCGAGCGATTCGATGTGACCGTAGAGCATCGTCGCATTGCTGGCGATACCTTGGCGGTGCAACTCCTCGTGGATCGCCAGCCAACCGTCCGCGCTCACCTTGTTGGGGCAGATCTTCGCTCGGATCTCGTCGGCAAAGATCTCAGCTCCGCCGCCGTTCACGTTGTCGAGCCCGGCTTCTTTCAACAGCGCGATGAGGTCGCGGTGGCTCATGCGGTGTCGCTTGGCCATGTAATCGAGTTCCGCCGCCGTAAAGAGCGACAGCTGGACGTGAGGGAGGCGCTCCTTGAAGCGGCGCATCAACGGCAGCCAGTAGTCGAGCGAGAGTTGGCGCGGGTCGTGGCCTCCGACGATGTGGATCTGGTTGAAGTTGGTACCGGTTTCCAGCGCCTTGGCCAACACCTGGTCGGCCGTCATCCGAACAACGCGCTCGCGCTCTTTGAATTCATCCACGGCGAACGAGCAAAAGCGGCATCCCGCGTAACAGACGTTCGTCGAGTTGATGTACCGATTGAGGACGTAGAAGACTTTCTTCCCGCTCTTGCGCTCCTTCTGTTCGCGCGCGAGCCGCCCGAGCGTATGCAGGTCGCGCGTGCGGAAGAGGGTCAAGCCGTCGTCCATCGAGAGCGGAATCCCGGCATCGAGCTTGCGCTCGATCTCGACCAGCGCCGGATCCGTCGTGCGTGCCGTCAATGCTCTCCCTCCGCTCGAACGCGACAGCGAAACGCCCCCACGATACGGGATACAGGGAAGGCGTCCAAGGACCTTTATCGGCGGCTTCGACCGCCGTCCGAAGGAGATCGTTGGCGGGCGGCGATCGCCCCTCCCGCCAAGGCGACCGCTCCGCCGGTCAAGAGCCCTCCGGCGAGGTCGCTCACGTAGTGGGCTCCGAGCGCCAGCCGCGACCAAAGGATCCCCAGCGAGAGCGCGATCACCGCGGGTGCGAGGTACCGGCGCAGCGGCGGGGGCGCATCCGGAGCGAGCGCGAACGCCGCCCATAGCAGGTAGAATCCCGCGACGATCGCGGTATGACTGCTGGGGTACGAAAACGCGGTTTCGTGTTTCACGACCCAGTCCGGACGCCGCGGGCGAGCAAAGAGCATCTGGAGCAGCGCCGCCGCACGCCACGATACCAGCAGCGATAGGACGCTCCACCAGACGCGCGTCCGCCAGCGCGGGAGACGCCAGGCCGCAACGAGCAACCCCGCGACCAGCGGTACCAAGACCTGCGGATAGCACCACCACGTGAGGCGCCAGGCGGTCAGGGTCGCATGATTGACCAGCGAGCGCTCCCACGGCATCATCCACGCGGGATCGGGCCCGCGTCCGACGGCGCTCCCCAGAGCGAGCGCCGCGCCCGCGCAGAGCAATGCTCCCGCAGCGTACGCTCGCGATCTACTCGTCACCGAAGAGCGGCGTCGCGCCGCCGTCACGCCCTAGCCGCGAAGCGATGCGCTCGAGCTCCGGAAGACCGATGATGATCCGGCGCGGTTTGGTACCCTCGTGCGGTCCCACCACCCCGAACTCTTCGAGTTGTTTCATGATGCGGACCGCGCGCGGGTGTCCGATGGAAAAGCGCGACTGCAACTGCGCGGTGGACGCATACTGCGTCTCGATGATGAACTTCGCCGCCTCGTAGCAGAGCGGATCGACGTCGCGGCGTTGCTGCTCGTCGTCGCCGATCGGAACCGGTTCGACCGCGAGGAGATTCTCCGGACGGCCCTGCGCCGCCCAGAATTCCACCAATCGTTGCACCTCGGCACCGGTGATCATCGCCCCTTGCGCGCGAATCGGTTTGGGGGCGTCGATCGGCAGATAGAGCATGTCGCCTCTGCCCAGGAGGCGCTCGGCGCCGTTCTGGTCGAGGATGGTCCGCGAATCGACCTGCGAGCTCACGGCGAAGGCGATGCGCGAGGGGATGTTCGCTTTGATGAGCCCCGTGATGACGTCCACCGACGGCCGCTGCGTCGCGACCACGAGATGGATGCCCGTCGCCCGTGCGAGTTGTGCGAGCCGCATGATCGTCTGCTCGACGCGCTGCGGAGCCGTCATCATCAAATCGGCCAGCTCGTCGATGACGATCACCACGTACGGCAATCGCTCGTCGGGATACTTCGCGTTGTACTCTTCGATCTTTCGGACGCCGGCCTTCGCGAACCGTTCGTAGCGCGCGTCCATCTCTCGCGTCATCTCGACCAGCGCTCCGGCCGCCAAACGAGGGTCGGTGATCACCTCTTTCACCAGGTGCGGAATACCGTTGTACACCGTGAGTTCCACGCGTTTGGGATCGATGAGCATCAACTGCACCTGATCGGGTCGCGCATGCGCGAGCAAGGATGCCAGGATGCAGTTGAGGCAGACCGATTTCCCCGAACCGGTCGCACCCGCGACCAGGAGATGCGGCATGCGTGCCAGGTCGCCGAAGACCGGCCGCCCCGTGATGTCTTTACCGAGTGCCATCCAGAGCGGCGGGACCTGTCCGCGTTCGGGCAGGGCTTCCAAAATCTCGCGGATCGCGACCATCGCGATGCTCGCGTTGGGAACCTCGATGCCGACGGCGGACTTTCCCGGTATCGGCGCCTCGATGCGCACGCTGGTTGCGGCCAGCGCGAGCGCGAGATCGTCGGCCAGCGCCGCGATGCGCGCGATCTTCACCCCGCGATCCGGACGGAGTTCGTATCGCGTCACGGCCGGGCCGCGTTCGATGTGGACCACCTTTGCGCCGACGCCGAACGACGCGAGCGTATCTTCGAGCAGGTGCGCTCGATCGGCATCGTCGGTACGCCGTTGCGGTGGGGCATCGAAGATGCTCAGTTCGGGAAGCCGGTAGTGTCGCGTTCCGCCGGGCTGGGCCGGCTCGTACTCCGCCGAGAGCTCTACGATCGCCTCGCCCGATTCGTCCTGCGGCGGCGCATCAGACGACGCCGACGGCGCGACGATCACCGCTAGCGCATCGCCAGCAGGGCGCGCGCGCGCCGAGTCTTCGGTATCGTCGTCGAGAGGCTCGGATTCCGGGCTTGGCGCCCGTTCGCGCGGTGGAACGGCGAACGCCTCGCGGAGATTCGCGTGCCCTTTCGGCAGCACCGGGAAGCGCAGCAAGCGCAACGACGGCATCCGAAAACGAGGTCGTCGCACGCGACCGAGCTGCACGATGAGCCGGCCGATCAGCTTCTTCAGGTTGAGGCCGGTGAGCGAGAGGACGAGCGCGAGGGACGCGACGACGAGCAACGTCCAGGCACCCGGAACGCCGAGCAGTCGCTGCAGGTGCCACCAGAGGCCGCCGCCTACGGTCCCACCGCGCGCGACTCCGCCGCTGCCCAAGAATGCGTCGAGGAGGAGGAAGACCGCCGATGCCGATGCACCCAAGCGAGCGATCATCCGTGGGACATCGATTTCGAGGAAGACGATTCCGCCGACGAGCGCGACGAGCGCAGGGAAAAGCGGCGCCGCCCCTCCAAAAAGGAGGCGAAGCACGTGAGCGATCGCGCGACCGAGATCTCCGGCCTGCGACGGCGCCGCAAGCGAAAAGCCGAGCACCGCGGCACATCCGAAGGCGACGATGCCCGCGATCTCGAGGTTCAATCGCAATGCGGAGGAGGCTTTGCGGCGTCCACGTGCCATCGAAACCGTCCGTTTCGTCATCGTCGAAGGAGTTCTTTTGAAGAGACCGACCATCGTCGTCCTGGAAGGAGACCAGACCGGGCAGGAGCTGCTGCTCGAAGCGCTGCGCGTCCTGGACCGCTCCGTCATCGACGTGGAGCTCGCGTTCGAACACTACGATCTCTCGCTGGAAAACCGACGCGCAACGCGCAATGCCGTCGTGCACGAAGCAGCAGCCGCGATGCGCACGCACCGTTTCGGGTTGAAAGCCGCGACCATCACGCCGGAGGGCAAGGACGACGTCGGTTCCCCGAACGCCATCCTCCGCAAAGCCGTCGGCGGCAAAGTCATCGTCAGGACCGGGCGCAAGCTGCCGCGCGTGAGGCCCGTAGCGGGAATCCACGCACCGATCTCCGTGGTGCGCATGGCCGTCGGCGACGCCTACGGCGCCAAGGAGTGGCGGGAGACCAGCGACGGCGACGAGATCGCCTACCGCACCGAGAGCATCTCGCGGAGCGTCTGCCGCTACGTGGCGGAGTATGCGTTCGTCCATGCGCGCAAGCTCGGCGGCCGCGTCTTCGGCGGCCCCAAATACACCGTGAGCCCGGTGTACGAGGGCATGTTGAAGGAAGAGATGGATGCCGCCGCGGCGCGCCATCCCGACGTGCCCTACGACCCGCAGCTGATCGATGCGACCTACGCGCTGCTGCTCGGCAACGCCGGTGACGACCCGCTGGTCATTCCGTCACTCAATCGCGACGGCGACTGCCTCTCCGACCTCGTGATGCAGCTCTTCGGCTCGATCGCGGGCGCCGAGTCGGTTCTGCTGGCATTCGACGGAGAACTGCGCGACGGCACCCGCGAGTTCGAACCCTCGGTGGTGATGGCCGAGGCACCGCACGGTACCGCTCCGCGACTCCAAGGGAAGAACATCGCCAACCCTCTGGCGATGATCCTTGCCTCCGCGGCACTCCTCTCATACATGGACGATCGGCGGGCCGCAAACGCGTCCCGGGCGATCTACGAGGCGGCACTCGAGACGGTCCATGAGGGCATCGCCACGGCGGATCTCGGCGGTCACGCTTCGACCACCGACTTCACCGACGCGGTGATCGCCCGCGTGCGCCGGAAGCTGGAGGTCTGGTCGTCCCTCTAGTCGCGAGGGACTAGGCCGTTGCGCCGTTGCTGCCGAAATTGAGAGCAGTATGCCTTGGCTGAGCCCGCCCGAACAGACGCGCCCCGCCGGCAATCAGCGTCGGTATTTCCGGCAGTCGGTCGAGCTGCCCATCTCGCTCGGCGTGCGGGGACTCTCCGCACCCGTCCACGCGACGCTCATGAATATCTCCGAAGGCGGCTGCCGCTTTCGCTCCCTGATCCTGCTCGACCGCGAACGGATCGTCGAGTTCGAACTCCGCCGTCCGGGCCACCCGCCGATTCCGCTCACCGGCCGCATCGTCTCGCGCACGATGCCCGAACGTGGAGCGGCATACGAATACGGCGTCGTCTTCGAGAACCTCTCGCCCGGACGCAAGGACGAGCTGGCGCGCGAGATCGTCGCCCTTCAGCGGCGCGCTGCGATGACCCGCCTGGAGGCGCAGCGCAACGCTCGCATCACAGCGCCGTCCGATCCGCGCCAGCGGCGGCGCAGCGTACGGGCGATGGCCGCCTTTCCCGTCCGCTACCGCTACGAGGGGCACGCCTCGACGCCGGCCCAGGCGTGCGACGTGAGCGCGGGCGGCTTGCGTCTCCTGTGCAGTGAGAACCTCCCGGTCGGCACCGAGATGGAGCTCCGCTTCACGCTGCCGTCGGATGTCCTGGAGGTCTATCCGCCGCCCGGCGAACGCGTCGAGATCTCGCCGTTCGGCCCGCGGGTCGTGCGCATCCCGGATCAGCGGCGTCCCTTCGAAGAGATGCACCTGCGCGGCCGCATCGTCTCGGTCTTTCCTCCGTCACGCGGGCGCAACGTCTACGGCATCGAGTTCCTGGAAGTGGACGGCTACACGCGCGAGGAGCTGGCGCGCTTCATCCACGCGGCGCAGCTCGCCAAGTTGCGCTCGGCCTGAGCGCGATCAGACCTCGAGCACGAGCGGAATCACCACCGGCCGGCGTTTCGTGCGCGCATAGATCGCTCGCGCGATGACCTCACGCAGGTGGTCTTTGACCGCCTCCGCATCACGCAAGGCTTCGACGGAGAGTTCTGCGAGCGCGCCCCTCGCGTGCGCTCGCAGTTCCTCCTGCACGCCGTCGGATTCCGGCAGATAGAAGACGCCGCGAGAGACGACGTCGGGGCCGGCCAGCACGCGCGCCTCTTCCGCATCGACCGCCAGGACGACCAGCACGATGCCGTCACCCGCCAGAGCCTTGCGATCTCGCAACACCGCCGCGCCGACATCCCCGATACCGGAGCCGTCCACGAAGACGTGACCACCGTACGTCTTGCCGACCTTGTCGCCGTACTCCGCGGTGAACTCCAGCACGTCGCCGTTCTCGACGACGAAGACGTTCTCCGGATCGACGCCGGCGGAGACCGCGAGTTTGCCGTGCTGCACGAGCATCCGGTACTCGCCGTGCACCGGTACGAAGAACTCGGGACGCACGAGGTTGAGCATGAGGAGCAACTCTTCTTGCGAGGCATGGCCGGAGACATGCGAGCGGCCGTCGGTACCGTGGATCACGGTCGCGCCGAGACGGTAGAGATTGTTGATCGTCTTATAGACGCTCTTCTCGTTGCCGGGAATCGGCGTCGCCGAGATGACGACCGTATCGCCCGGAACGATGCGAAACTTCCGGTGATCGCGCACGGACATGCGCGCCAGCCCGCTGAGCGGCTCTCCCTGCGAGCCCGTCGTCATCACGGTCACTCGTTCCGGCGGCAGACTCTCGACGTCCTCGATGCGCACCACGAGCTCCGGGGGGATTTCGAGATGCCCCAGCTCCCGCGCGTGTTGCACGACGTTCTGCATGCTGCGGCCGAGAAAGGCGATCTTCCGCTCGAAGCGCACGCATTGGTCCACCACTTGCTGGATGCGCGGCACGTTCGACGCAAACGAAGCGATGATGATGCGCCCCTTGGCGCGCGCAAAGATTCCCGCGAAGGCCTCTCCGACGACGCGCTCGGAGAGCGTATGTCCCGGACGCTCCGCACCCGTCGAATCGGAGAGCATGCAGAGCACGCCTTCGTCGCCGATGCGCGCGATACGTGCAAAGTCGGCCGGTTTGCCGTCGATCGGCGTCTGGTCGAACTTGAAGTCGCCGGTATGGAAGATCGTCCCGACCGGGGTACGGAGGGCCAGCGCACACGCACCGGCCACCGAATGGTTGACGTGCACGAACTCGGTCTCGATGCTGCCGTACCGCACGCGTTCCCCCGGCTGCACCGTGACGAACGTCGTATCCTGCGGTAGCTTGTGTTCGCGCGACTTGGCTTTGACCAACGCGAGGGAGAGCGCGGTGCCTACGATCGGCACGTCGGGAAACTCGCGCAGCAGATACGGAATACCGCCGATATGATCTTCGTGGCCGTGCGTGACGAGCACCGCGCGAAGCTTCTCACGGCGTTCGCGCAGGTAGGTAAAGTCGTTGATGACGAGATCGACGCCGTACATCTCGTCGTCGGGGAACATCAACCCGCAGTCCACCGCGACGAGATCGTCGTTGGTTTCGACGATCGTCATGTTCCGCCCGATCTCGCCGCAGCCGCCCAGCGGGATCACCCGCACGTACGGTTGCGAGGGCGGATCGGGGACGACGAGGACGTCGGGAGCGGCGGCGTCGCGATTCACGGACGCCGCATCCTCCGGCAGCCCTTGCCGGAGCCGATCCGCGCGGGATATCCGTGGCGGGAGGTTCGTATGGGTAGGATGGTTCCACTCACCGCCACCGTCTTCGCCACGCTTCTCGTAGCGTCCGCCCCGGCGGCGCCGTGCGCTGCCGACTCCCCGCCGCCGCGCGTCGAGCCGCCGGCCCCTCCCGCACTGTATTCGCACCGCGCCTTGCGGCGAACGCGGTTGATCCTCCAACTGCAGCTCTTGGAACTCCGCCGCGAGGGATTGGAACGCTTGGCGCGGCATCTGGAAGCGCAGCTCGACGCCTCGGCGGTCCGGCCGATAGCGCCCGCACGCATGATGACTCCGGAGCGCGCAAGAGGGAGCACCGACGTCTCGGGGAAGAGCCGCGCATGCAACGAGAAGAACGAACGGCGTCCGGATTGGCCACCGTCCTCGATACCGTCGTCGCTCCGGCAGCCGCCTTCGAACGCTTGAGAGAGGCCCCGACGTGGGGCTGGGCGTTTGCCGTCGCCTTCGCGCTGAGCGCTCTCGCCTTCATCCTCGAGGTGCCCGTCCTCTCGCACGTCTGGTATCTGGGCCTGCAGCATGCACTGGCGACCAATTCGATGTACGCGAACGTCGATCCCGAACAACGGCAACGCATGCTCGCGGCGGTCGCACATCCCGACGCGGCCCGGCTGGCACTCTACGTCGTCACATCCGGGTTGGGGCTTCTCGTCGCGGTGCTCCTCAACACGCTCATCCTCTGGGCGGGGAGTGCGGTCGGCGGCGGCGATGCGGATTTCAAGCGCCTGTGGAGTGCGTCGATGAACATCGCCGTTCCGAGCGTCGGGATCGGCTCGCTCGTCACCGCCGCCGTGATCCTCCTGCGCGGTCCGGCCGCCTTCTCGTCGGCGGCGGATCTCGCGAACGCGACGCTCTCGCCTGCGCTGCTGGCACCGCACGCCGCGCCCGCCCTCCAAGGCTTTCTCGTGGGCCTGGGGATCTTCAACCTCTGGGGATTCGCTCTGAACGTCTTGGCCTTGCGCGTGCTCGCAAAAGCCTCGCCGACGGCGAGCTGGCTCTTTCCCGCGGTCATCCTTTTCGGTGGTGCGGCGTTTGCCGCGCTCGGCTCCGCCTCTGCCGCACACTGAGCGCGCGGCCGCACCACGCGAACACTCCGCACATCGCTAGCGTCGCTCGCCCGCTTCTCCCGTCACCGTACGAGTCGGAGCGCAGGCGACCAATCCCAGACGTCGCGAGATGGCCGAGCGGTTGCGCGCGACCATGCGATAGACGACCTCTTCGATCCAGAGCAACGGCGGAACGGCGTCGAAGAACGCGGCGACGGGACCGGCGAGTCGGTGTAGGCGAGCGAGCTGGTTGACCGCACGAGCCCCCGAGAGCCACCGCCCGCCGTCGATCCGAACCTGCAGGGCAGAGGCGCATTCCTCGCGCGTCGTTCCCAAAGCGAGCAATTCGTCATCGCCGAGATCTTGATACGCGCGTATCTGCGGCATACGTGCTCCGGCGAACCGGCGAAGGCGGTCCATCGCCGCCGTGCAGATCCCGCAGTCACCGTCGTAGAGCACGAGCATAGGGACAGGATTTCCACCCTGGGCCGCAGGTTTCCGCGGTGCTCCGCGAACGACGGTCAACCGAATACGTGCAACGCCTCGGGCGACGGGCCGGTATGATGGATCGTGAGCAGGGAACGATCGGGGGCACCAGAAGCCCCTCGCATGAGCGCGCGTATCAGTGCTGCCGGTTTCGTATTGGCGGCGTGGTTCATCGCAGGCTCGAGCACCGCTCGAGCAGCCGTACCGCCGCAGCGTCCGCTGACGCTGCAGGAGTGCGTGCGGCTGGCGATCGCCCACGATCCGACCGTCGCGCAGCAAAAGGCGACCTTGACGCAAGCCGAGGAGAGCTATGCGAAACAAAAAGCGCAGGCCTATCCTTCGATCACCGCCTCGCTTCAAAATTTTCTCGCAAAGAGCTCGAACTATTCCGGCGCATACGCCGTCATCGGCGCGACACAGCAGAGCGTCACCAGCGTAAATACAGCGCAGGTAGGCACGCAATACACGCTCTTCTCGGGCGGCCTCGCCTTCCTGCAGTTGGCACAGACGCGCGCCCAAGTCGACCAGGATCGGCAGGCGCTGGAACACACCGAACGGGAGCTGGCATCCGAGGTGACGTCGGCCTTCTATACGGTCGCGCAAAAACAGGCGGAGGTTGCCATCGATCGCGACGATCTCGCCTATCAACGCAAGCTCGTCGCGGACGCCGAAGCGAAGGCACGGGTCGGAGTCGCAGCCGGCGTGGACGTCTTGCGCGCCCGCGTAGCACTCGAAAAGAGCACCGCGGCGCTCGCGGCGGCGATCACGGCCGCCGACGATGCGGCGGATGCGCTGGCGCAGCGAATCGGCGTCCCCTTCGGGACGTCGTTTGCGATCCCCACGACGATCGCACAGCCAGCCCTTCCGTCGGGCCCGGTCGAGGCGCTCGTCGCGCGGGCGGAGCATGACCGCAGCGAGATCGCCTCGGCACGCGCGCAGCTCCGCGCGGCCGAACTCCAGCGGCGCAGTTACCTGCGCGAGCTCTTCCCGCAGGTCCAGCTGCAGGCGTCGGTCGGCAATCAATTCTCTCCGACGCTCGCCGCCCTCGAACAGCAGCAGATCGATCAGCAATTCGCACTGGCCAATCAGCAGCGCATCGCGATCGGTCTGCCGCCCCTGCCGCGCTCCGCGGAGCCGATCGTTCCTCGAGGTTCCCCAGGGTTTTGGCAGATCCAGGCCGTCAGCACGTTCTCGCTGCCGATCCTCGACTATGGGGCGAGGGCGAAGGAACGCGCGCAGGACGACGCGCAGCTCACCGCCGCGCACGCGGCGCTGAACGCCGCGGAGAGCAAGGTTGCGCTCGACGTGCGCGATGCCTTTCGCGCCGCACGGAGTGCGTCGGCACAGGTCGCCTATGCGGAAGACGAGGTCCGACTGGGACGGCGTTCCGCGCATATCGCTCGGATCCAGTATGAGGCCGGCGTCATCTCGTTGACCGACGTCCTCCAAGCGCAACAGACCGCGCGTCAGGCCGAGGGAGCGCTATTGGATGCCCGCGTCGCCTACGTCGAAGCGATCGTGCACCTCCGCGTCGCTCTCGGCACGACCAATCCCGTTGCTCTCGTCGCAGACTTGTAAGCGTTACAAGGAGTCTCCGATCCATGCACCGCATCCGTAATCTCGTCGTCATCGTCGTTGCCCTCGCCGCCGTCGTCGGGATCTCCGTCGCCGTCCACGGCGGCGCGAAGGCTCCGACAGTCACCGTCGAACGCGTGAGCTACGGCGATTTCCAAAAGACGCTTCCCGAGAGCGGCTTCCTCTTGCGCTCCGGCGTCGTCGCCGTTCCTGCGTTGGTGGGCGGAAACGTCCATACGCTCTACGTCCGCCCGGGCGATCACGTCCGCGCAGGAGAGCTGCTGGCGACCATCGACAACCCGTCGTTGGAGTCGCAAGCAGCGAGCGCCCGAGCCGATTACGCATCGGCCGTTGCCGACGTCCGAAACGCCCGGATCGACGAAAGCAATGCGAAAGTCCAGTACGCGGCGCAATTGACGAGCGCGAAGAGCGCGCTCGATCTCGCTCGGCGTACCTATCAAGCCGACCGTGCGCTCTTCACGCAGCAGGCGGTACCGCGCAGTCAAGTCGATGCGGATCGCGCGAAACTCATTCAGGCGCAAGCATCGTACGACCAAGCGCTGCGGCAGTACCGTTTGGGTGCCGTGGTCGGCTATGGCGCAGCGAGCGTCCTCGTCGCCCAGGCAAACGCACGAAAGGCGCGTATCCTCGTGAACGAGCAAGAGCGCCAGCTATCCTATACGCGCGTCGTCGCACCCGAAGACGGCGAGATTCTCGCGATCGCCTCCGATCCATCCGACCCCACGCGATCGATTCGCGAGGGAGATCCCGTCACGCCGGGACAAGCCCTCTTCACGCTCGCGCCGGATGGCGGGTGGGTCGTCAAAGCGCAGATCGACGAACAAGACGTCCAGTTCGCTCGCGTCGGCCAGCCCGCGCGGGTCAGCGGTGCTGATTTCGGGTCGCGTACCTTCACGGGCCGCGTGACCGCGATCGAACCCGTCGCGCGCGCCGCATCGCAGGCCGGTTCGACGGCTCGTCAGGTTCCGGCGACGATCACGCTCGACACGAGCGCCCCCTTCTTCAAGGACGGCATGTCGGCCGACGTCGATATCCTGACCGTCGATCTCCGGCACGTGCTGGTGCTGTCCCTCTCCTCGATCCTCCGCGAGAAGAACGGCACCGCATACGTGTACGTCGTGCAGAACGGCGTGCTGAAGAGACGCTCGGTAGTCACCGGCCCGCACAACGATCTGACGACGGTGGTCCGTAGCGGCCTGCGACCGGGCATGGAGGTCGTCATCCATCCCGACGCGTCGTTGACGAGCGGGATGCACGTGACCGTGGCGACGCCCTCGCCCCGGCCGTCGTCCGATGAGATACAAGTGAGCGTCGGCACGTAACGAGACGACGTCATGCGGATCCTCGAGTACATCCGTGAAGCCGCGGTCACGTTGTGGAACCTGCGCTGGCGCTCTGCGCTCACCCTCGTCGGGATGACGATCGGCATCGCCGCGACCGCGACGATCCTGGGCATCAGCAGCGCCGCCGTGGCGGGATTGCGCGCGCAGATCGCGGCGAGCGGTGATCCCGGCGCCACGATACAAGCGGATCCTTCACAAGACGACCCGCTGCGCGCGGCGATCTCCTATCGCGACGTTCCGCGACTGGTCGCGCTCTCCGACGGGCTGATTGCACGCGCGATACCGCTGGACGTCCAAGAGGTTCCTCTCCGCACGCCCTCCGGGACGATCACCGTGACCGTCATCTCCAGCGACGGCGCGCGCCAGAACAGTGGGCTTGTTCCGATCTCGGGCCGGTTACTCGATCCCGACGACGTCGTCGATGCCGCATCGAACGTCCTCCTCACCGAAGATGCGGCGCGGCGTATCTTCTCGGGAAGCGATGCCGTCGATCGTACGTTCCCACTCGGCAAGGGGACGGTACACGTCGCAGGCGTCGTGACCGTGCGCGGTACGCTCTTGTCCGGGCTCACCGGTGCCGCGATCTTCATCCCCTACACGACGGATCACCGCCTCTTTCCCGGACCGCTGAGTCGGATCGAGTTCTGGCCCGCACCGGGCGTCCCCATGCGCACCGCCATGGATGCGGCGCGCCGCGCTCTCCAGGAGATCCACGGTCCCCACGCACGTTATCTCGTCCAGGACCAAAATGCGCTGACCGGGATCTTCCTGTCCGTCCTCTCCGCGATCTCGACGGGGCTGACGGCGATCGCCGCGATCGCCTCGCTCGTCGCGGGAATCGGCATCGCGAACGTGATGCTCGTCTCCGTGAACGAACGCGTCCGGGAGATCGGTATCCGAAAGTCGGTCGGCGCGACCCGGCGCGAGATCGGCGCGGCGTTCGTGCTGGAGGCGTGCCTCCTCTCGCTGACCGGCGGGGTGACGGGATTCGCACTCGGCGCGCTCGTCATCGCGGCAACGCAGCGATCCATCGCGACGGCGCTCGGCGATGCTCCCGTTCCATGGGGCTTCGTCGCCACGGTGACGCTTGGGTTCGCGTTGATCGTCGGGCTGGTCGCGGGCGCGTATCCCGCCTATCAAGCCGCCGGCCTCGACCCGGTGGAGGCGCTCCGCTCGTGATCCGTGACTATGCGTCGGTCGCGTGGCAAACGCTGGCCGCGAATCGCCTACGCTCCTTCCTGATGATTCTCGGGCTGGTCGCGGGTGTCGCCGCGATCGTCTCGATCCAGGTCGCCGCAGCCGGAATGGCCTCCGCGGTCACCGGTCTGCTCGCCGGTATGAACACGACGGCCGTCTATCTCTTTCCGTCCGAACGGCAGCCCGATCTCGAGCGCGCGCTCCTTCACGAGCGAGACGTCGCTTTGCTGCGCTCGTTGCCGGACGTCGCAGCGGCGATGCCGTTTTTCGAGGAATCGTCGTACGTCCGTGCAGGGCATCACAACGTCCTCCTCAGCGTCGGCGGAGCCTCGGAGGTACGATTCGACACCTCACCGCTCATGTACGGCCGGAGACTCGATCCCGCAGACGTACGCGGCGCGCGCTCCGTCTGCGTCCTCTCCGCTCACGCGCGAGAACGGCTCTTTCCGAACGATCCGGATCCGGTCGGTCGTTCGGTGCGCATCGGCGATCGGCGCTTCATCGTGGTCGGCGTGCTGGGGAAGGCACGAATAGGGGGCATCATACCTACCACCAACATCCTGGTCAGCGACGTGGCGATTCCCTACACGACCTTCCGCGACGACTTCGCCCGCGGGCAACCGATCTTCGCGATCCAGATCTTCCCCGTTCCCGGCGTCACGCCGGAACGACTCGGTCGAGAGGCGACGCAGGCACTGGGCGCGGCGCACGGCGGAGCGCACTATGAAGTCTTCGACTTGCAAAGCGTCATCAAGACGATCGATGGTTTCTTCTTCGTCGTCGGCGCACTCGTCACGGCGCTCGGCGCGATCTCACTCGTCGTCGCCGGCATCGGCATCATGAGCATCATGCTCGTCTCGATCCTCCAACGCACGCGGGAGATCGGCATCCGCAAAGCCGTGGGTGCTCGTCGCCTGCAGATCCTCGTGCAGTTCTTGGTCGAAGCCTTCGTGATCTCACTGATCGGGTGTTCGGTCGGCCTGGTGATCGGTCTCGCCGTCGGCTGGGCGACCGATACGCTGCTGATCTCCCGGCTCTCCGGCGTCGTCGCACCCGTGCCGTGGCTACAGACCTCCGCCCTCGCGGTGGGCTTCGCCGCAATGGTCGCCGTCGTCTTCGGAACCTATCCTGCCTATCGAGCCGCACGGCTCGACCCCATCGAGGCACTCCGCTATGAATGAATCGCTTCCCGTCCTCCGCATGGAGGGCATCACGAAGATCTACCGCTTGGGCGCGGTCGAGGTCCCGGCGCTTCGCGGCATCGATCTGCGCATCTCCCGCGGCGAGTACGTCGCGATCATGGGGCCGTCGGGCTCGGGGAAATCGACCTTGATGCACCTGCTCGGATGCCTGGATCGCCCGACGAGCGGCCGGTACGTCCTCGACGGAACCGACGTCTCCACGCTCTCCGACGACCGCCTCGCGGCAATCCGCCTGCGCAAGCTCGGTTTCATCTTCCAAGGCTTCAACTTGCTGCCGCGCATGGATGCGCTGGAGAACGTCGCGCTGCCGCTCTTCTACGCCGGGCTTTCGCGACGTGACCGCCTCCGGCGCGCTGAAACGGCCCTGCAGGACGTCGGTCTGGGAGAGCGATTGCACCATCGCCCGAGCGAACTCTCCGGAGGGCAGCAGCAGCGCGTCGCGATCGCTAGAGCGCTGGTGAACGATCCGGCGGTGATCCTGGCCGACGAGCCGACCGGCAATCTCGACTCGACGACCAGTGAAGAGATCCTCGCCCTGCTCGACGAACTCCACGCCTCCGGCCGGACTATCGTGCTCGTCACCCACGACGAAACCGTCGCCTTGCGCGCGCGACGAACGATTCGACTTCGCGACGGCCTGGTCGTCTCCGACACAAGCGAGCGGCTCCCAGAACGACAAACGTCGCACGGCACCGTTCGCAACCCTGCTTCGTTCATCGAGTAGAAAGAGGGTGAAGATGAAGAATCGCAGCTTCTTACCGACGCTGATCGTCGCGCTGACCGGCGCCGTGATCGGCAGCTTCGTCATGATGCTCTATGCGAGCACGCATTTCACCGGCGTGGCCGGCCCCGGCCATACACCACCGGCGGTCGCCGCCGCGCCGCTCCCGAGCGGCGGCGTGAGCGATCAGACCCGCATCGTCGAGGCCGTCAAGCGCGCCATCCCGTCCGTGGTCGCCCTCGACGTCACGATCAACGGCGTGCGACAGGTTCCGATCGACCCGTTCGGGACGTTCTACGTTCCCGAACGCGTCCACGAGGAGGCATCGGGATCGGGCTTCGTCATCTCGCGCGACGGCTTGATCGTCACCAACGCGCACGTCGTCAACGGCCTCGCCGGGCACCCGGTCAAGACGTGTACCGTGATCTTCAGTGACGGGCGCAAGGTACAGGGAACGGTCTATGCCGTCAATCCCGAAGTGGACGTCGCGCTCGTGAAGGTGAACGCGCCGAATCTCCCGCCTCCGCTGCCGCTGGGTGACAGCTCCAAGCTCCAGCTCGGTCAGTGGGCGATCGCCATCGGCGAACCGCTGCAGCTCCAAGACACCGTGACGGTCGGCGTCGTCTCCGGCTTCAACCGCTCGGAGCCGGCCGGCGTCCCCGGAGCACCGGAGCGCCTGTTCAGCGGACTCTTGCAGACTTCCGCGCCGATCAACCCCGGTAACTCCGGTGGGCCGCTCCTCGACATGAACGGCGACGTGATCGGCATCAACCAGCTCACCGCGACGCGCGCGCAGAACATCGGCTTCGCGATTCCGATCAATCTCGTGAAGCAGGTCGTCGCGGAACTGGAGCACCACCCCGGCCAATTCAACGGTCCGGAAGTCACCTTCCTGGGCATCTGGTACGCACCGGTGACGGAGAACATCCGCCAGCAGCTCGACTACCTCGGCAACGGCGTCGTCATCGAGTCGGTCGTCCCGGGCTCTCCGGCGGATAAGGCCGGACTTCAAGCGGGTGACGTGATCCAGGAGGTGGACGGAACGCGGATCTCGTCGACCGATCAGCTCCGCGGGATCATCCAGAAGCACAAACCCGGGCAGCAACTGCATCTGCGTGTCTGGAGTCAAGGCGGCGTCAAAGACGTGACGGTCACGCTCGGTTCGACGCCTTCCGGAAATCTCAACATCGTCCAACCCGGGCCTTGAGGTCCGACACCGTCCGGCCGCGAGGGTTCGAGGGGTCCGCGCTGCGGGCCCCTTGCCGTTGGAGGAGCACCCTGCAACCGCCGGGCTCCTTCGTGCGTCCTAAGGAGTGAACCAGAGCGGCTCCATTTCGTGTAAGATGGAGCGGCACAACTTTCCCGGCAGGGACCCGTAAGCGGCAAGGCAACCGCTGCGCCCCGTGCATCGCCGACTCGCTGCGGCCCGCGTCCACCTCGGCGCGGTATCCGCCCCGGCTCGAGCGCAGGCGCGTCGCGGCGGACGCTGGTCCAGGGCCAGGCCGGGTGTCGAACGAGGTACGAAACAATGGCAAAAGTGGTCGGTATCGACCTGGGCACGACGAACTCCGTCGTCGCCGTCATGGAGGGGAGCACGCCGGTCGTGATCCCCAACGCGGAGGGATCGCGCACGACGCCGTCGGTGGTGGCTTTCACCAAAACCGGCGAACGACTCGTCGGGCAACTGGCGAAACGTCAAGCGATCACCAATCCCGATCGCACGATCGCATCGATCAAGCGAAAGATGGGCACCGATTATCGCGTGAAGATCGACGGGCGCGAGTACACGCCGCAAGAGATCTCCGCGATGATCCTGCAAAAGCTCGTCAACGACGCGAGCAACTATCTCGGCGAGCGCGTCACGAAGGCCGTGATCACCGTTCCGGCATACTTCAACGACGCGCAACGCCAGGCCACCAAAGATGCCGGTAAGATCGCCGGTCTCGAGGTATTGCGGATCATCAACGAGCCGACGGCGGCCGCACTCGCCTATGGCCTCGACAAAAAGGGCAACGAGACGATCCTCGTCTGGGACCTCGGCGGCGGCACGTTCGACGTCTCGATCTTGGAAGTGGGCGACGGCGTCTTCGAAGTGAAGGCGACCAACGGCGACACGCATCTCGGCGGCGACGACTACGATCGCCGGATCGTCGACTGGTTGGTCTCGGAGTTCCGTAAGGATCAGGGTATCGATCTCAGCAAGGACAAGCAGGCGATGCAGCGCCTGACAGAAGCCGCCGAGAAGGCCAAGATCGAGCTCTCCTCGGTGGTGCAGACGACGATCAATCTTCCGTTCATCACCGCCGATCAGGACGGGCCCAAGCATCTCGACTACGTGCTGACGCGCGCGAAGTTCGAGGAACTCACCAGCGATCTCACCGATCGCTGCATCGGGCCCTTCAAACAGGCGCTGGCGGACGCGAAGATCGACATCTCGCAGATCGACGAAGTCGTGATGGTGGGCGGCTCCACGCGCATGCCCGTCATCCAGGAGCTCGTGCGCAAACTCACCGGCAAAGAGCCGAACCTGACCGTCAACCCCGACGAAGTGGTGGCGGTCGGAGCAGCCATCCAGGCCGCGGTGCTCTCCGGCGAGGTGCGCGACGTCGTCCTCCTCGACGTGACGCCGCTCTCGCTGGGCCTCGAAACCCTGGGCGGCGTGATGACCGTGCTCATTCCGCGCAACACCACCATTCCGACGAAGAAGTCGCAGATCTTCACGACGGCCGAGGACGGCCAGACGTCGGTGGATATCCACGTCCTCCAGGGCGAGCGCCCGATGGCCGCGGATAACAAGACGCTCGGGCGTTTCCGGCTGGAGGGCATTCCGCCGGCACCGCGCGGCGTACCGCAGATCGAGGTGACGTTCAACATCGACGCCAACGGCATCGTGAACGTCAGTGCGAAAGATCTGGGCACCGGTAAGGAGCAGCAGATCACCATCACCGCCTCGACCAACCTCAGTAAGGAGGAGGTCGAGCGGATGGTCAAGGAGGCCGAAGCCTACGCGGCCGAGGACCGTCGCAAGAAAGAGGAAGCCGAGGTGCGCAACAACGCCTCGAGCCTCATCTACTCGACGGAGAAATCGCTGAAGGAAGTCGGCGATCGCCTCGACGCTGCGGCACGCGGCGAGGTGGAAGCAGCGCTCGCGGAGCTCAAGCGCGTCGCGGACAACGGTACCGTCGCGGAGATCAAACCCGCGATGGAACGCCTGCAGCAAGCCAGCTACAAGATGGCCGAGCTGCTCTACAAGTCGGCGCAAGGTGCGGGCGCCTCGACCAACGGTGCCTCCGCAGGAGCGGCGGCACAGGATGGAGCCGGGGCGACGGCGGCCAGCGACGACGTCATCGACGCAGAATTCAAGGAAGCCAAGTAACGCGCCGTCGCACCGGTCGCGCGGCCGCTCCGTCTCGAGACGGAACGGCCGCGCGCTGCCGGTGTGCGGCCGTAGAGACGTGCCATCCATGACAGCGAAAGAACAGACGATGTCCGACGATCAGACCCTCCGCACCGGCACCGATGAAGCTCGGAGCGCGGAAGAACCCGCGGCTCCGCCTGCGCAGGAAGAGGCGGATCTGCAGGCACGCTTGGATGCGGCCAATGCCCGAGCCGAGGAGAACTACAACAAGTTTCTCCTCGCCATGGCGGATTTCGAAAACTACAAGCGCCGCATGCAGCGGGATATCGAAGCCATCGTGACGGCGCATCGCCGCGTGCTGCTGGAACGCCTCCTGCCCGTGCTGGACAACCTGGAACGGGCGCTACGCTACGACGCCGCGGCCGACGGCCTGCGCGAAGGCGTCGAGCGGACCTTGCGCGGATTCGAAGCGGTGCTCGCCGGCGAAGGCGTGCGCCCGATCGACGTGAAGGACAAGCCCTTCGACCCGCGCGTCGCCGAGGCGATCGGCACGGTGGAGCCGCAGGAGGGCGTCGGTGAAGACGTCGTCGTGGAGGTAGCCGAGAAGGGCTACACGATCGGCGACGAGGTCCTGCGCCCGGCCAAGGTCATCGTCAGCAAGCGCCACGAGGGCTAACGGTTCACGCGCGTGCAGATGAACTACAAGGACTACTACGCGATTCTCGGCGTTCCCAAGAACGCATCCGAAAAGGATATCAAGTCGGCATATCGCCGACTTGCGCGAAAGTGGCATCCCGACGCCAATCCCGGGAACACGAAAGAAGCCGAGGAGCGCTTCAAGGAGATCCAAGAGGCGTACGAGGTTCTCGGCGATCCCGAGAAGCGCCGCAAGTACGACGTGCTCGGAAGTAACTGGCAGCAGGCCGCGCAGCAAGCGGAGCAGCAGCGTCGCTACCGGAGCACGCAAGGAGAGCCGTTCTTCGATTTCGGATTCGGCGGAACCGGCACCGGTCCCAGCGGTTTCTCGGATTTCTTCGACATGTTCTTCTCCGGGATCGGCCGCCGCCAGACGTCCCAGAGCACCGGCATCCCGCAGCGCGGCCAAGATCTCGAGACGACGATCGAACTCACGCTGCGCGACGCCTACGAGGGCGGCAAGAAGTCCGTCTCGCTGCAAGTCGAAGATATCTGCACGCGCTGCAACGGTACCGGCACGGAAGGGTTACGCCTCTGCTCCGTGTGCCACGGCACGGGGCGCGTCATTCAAAACAAGAAGTTCGAGGTGACGATACCGCGCGGCATCGCCGAAGGCCAACGCATCCGCTTGGCCGGGCAAGGCGGCGCGGGCATCAACGGAGGCCCGAACGGCGACCTCTATCTGGTCGTCAAGTTCCAAGAGGATCCCACCTACAAACGCAAGGGCGACGATCTCTACATCGATCTCCCGGTCAGCATCTACGATCTCGTCCTCGGCGGCGAGGTTCGCGTTCCGACGCTCTCGGGCCAGGTCACGATGACGATCCCGGAAGGGACGCAGAACAACCGCCTCCTGCGTCTGGCCGGCAAGGGGATGCCGCGCGTGCGCGGGAGCGGATACGGCGATCAGTACGTCCGCCTCATCGGCCAACTCCCGCAGAACCTCACGGACAAGGAACGAAAGCTCTTTCGCGAGCTGGCTGCGCTGCGCAACGGCAAGCGCTAGCCGGGAACCGGCCCGTAGCGGCGCAGCCACTGCACCGCCGCGTCACGGGCTCGCCCGGGAGAGTCTCCGCCGCCGTGGGCGACGACGCGGTCGCCGGAGCGCAACACGGCGCTCCAACGGCGCTCTCAACCGTAATAGAGGTGCAGCTCGTACCGGTATCCGTCGATCTCCACCGTCTCGACCCGCGAGTATCCGAGCGGCGAACGCTTCCGGACGATCTTCATGAGCGCTGGAACGGCGCAGGGCTTCGTACATCCACTGCGGCCCGGAGATACGCATTGCGGGTGGACCCTTCCTCGCTCATCGTTTCATCCGATACGGATGATCGGTGAGACCAGTAGCGCGAGGTCGAGCGCGATGCAGATGGCCACTGCCGTGGCCGCAACGGCGAAGAACGCGCCGCGGAGAACGAAGCGCCCCATGAGACTGCGATCGCGCGCGCATGCGATCAACGGAACGAGCGTGAAGGGGAGAATCAACGCGAGTGCGACCTGCGACCAGATGAGCAGGACGTTGATATCGGCGCCTGCCAAAAGGAGGAGCGGCGCCGGCAGGAGGGTCGCCAGGCGGCGCGCGAGGCGCGGAATCGCAACGGGACTCAAGTCGTGCGTGATCGAGTCGCCGGCGAGCGTCGCCGTGGACGAGGCCGCGATCCCCGAGCTCAGCAATGCCGCACCGAAGACGGCCGCCGCCGCCCCTCCTGCGACCGGAAGCAGCGTCCGATACGCCTGCGCGATCGAACCTCCCGCACCGTGCATCGCGGCACCGACAACGAGGATGGCGGCGTTGACGAGCATCGCCGTCCCGAGCGCGATGACCGTCTCGAGGGTGTACGTACGACGCCCGCGCGCGCGAACCGACTCCGGCGTACCGGCAAACCGCTCGCGAATGAAGAGCGAATGCAGAAAAATGTTGTGGGGCATCACGGTGGCGCCGACGATGCCGACGACGAGCGCGATCGCACCCGCACCGGGAAAGGTCGGGACCAATGCGCCTCGCAGCAACTGCGCCGGCTCCGGGTGCACGAGCGTGACTTCGTACAGGTACGCCGACACGATCACGGCGATCAGCGTCATCAACGCGATCTCGACTCGGCGCAGCCCGCGATTGCCGAGCGCCAGCAAACCGAGAACGATCAGGACGCCGATTCCGGCGGCGGGCGCGAGCGGCAGGTGAAAGATCAGACGCAAACCGAGGACGATACCGCTGAACTCGGCCAGGTCCGTCGCGATCGCGGCGATCTGCCCCAGCACGAAGAACGGCCCGCGCATGCGGGGCCATCGCATCGCCAATACCGCGCCGAACGTCCGATCCGTCGCGAGCGTCACGTGCACGGCGACGACCTGGACAGCCATCGCGATGAGACTCGCCAGCACCACGCTCCACAACAGCGCATCGCCGTAGCGCCCGGCAGCCAGGTCGGTTGCCCAGTTGCCCGGATCCACATATCCGACGCTGACCGCGAAGGCAGGCCCAGCCACGACGGCGGCGACGCGTAGCGCACGTAGCAACCGGTCGCTCCCCGTCGAGCGAGCGATTCCCGCCGCAAGCTCCGCGACGGTCATCGGAACCTCCGAGGAGTGAGAATCACTCTCACAACGTATCCCGAGCGCCGAGGCCTGTCAAGCGTAGTGAAAATCGTATTCACTTTTCTGCCATCTCTCGGTATAATGGGCCGGATGGACACCCTCGAGCAGCCGCGGCTGCCGAAAAACTACCAGCTCCTGTACGAGATCGTCCGCGAGGCCGGACACGGCGTTCACCTTTCGGCGGGCGAGATCTTCGTCCGCGCGCGCAAGCGGCGCCCGGGGATCGGATTTTCGACCGTCTATCGCGGCATCCAGCGCCTGCGCGAGCTGGGCTTGATCGACGAGATCTTCGTCTCGGGCGAGAGCGCCGCGATCTACGAACCGGCGGCACCCTCCCACGCACACTTCCGCTGCCGGCGTTGCGGGCGCATCGACGACGTGGACTACCGGCTGCCCGCGCGCTTGCTCGGCACGCTCGGCAAACGCTTGAGGCGGCAGATCGACGACGCCGCGCTCACGTTTTCGGGTATCTGCGAGTCCTGTTCCGCAGAGCGCCGGGTCTCCTGAGCGCTCGTGCCGCGCGGTACGACCGGCATGGTTACCGAGATCGCCTTCACCGCCTATCCGGCGCGCGACGTGGCGGCGTTGCGGCACTTCTATACGGATGCGCTCGGACTACAGTTCGACGAACCCTATCGAGAAGACGGCGTCGAAAAGTATGCCGAGGCCCGGGTCGGGACCGGATGGTTCGCCCTGATGAGCGACGAGTGGGCCGGTGTCCCGCCCGGCAGCGCCGGGAGCATCGTCTTCGAAGTGACCGAGATCGCGCGCTCGGTGGAGGCTCTTCGCGCCCGGGGGATCGCGGTGGACGATCCGCACGATACGGGCGTCTGCCTCATGTGCACGCTCCGAGATCCGGAAGGAAACCTCGTCACGCTTCATCAACGGCGGTAACGCCATGCTGAGCGGTCACGGTCTGCTGTGGTCGAACCAGTACCGCACCGATACGCCGCGCGTTCGACGAAAAGTGGAATGGCGCCGAATCGGCGCGCTCTTCGTCCCGTACTGGCGCCAGGAAGTCTTGGTCCTGCTGTGCATCCTCGTCGCGGCAATCCTCGGGTTGGTGCCGGGCTTCGCCACCGCGCGCATCATCGACGCAGCGATCCCCCATCGCGATCTGCACGAGCTCACACTCGACGTCGCCGCGATCATCCTTTCGGCCGGTGCCGCGGCATTCGTCGGCGTCGCCCAGGGTTATTTGAATTCGACCGTCGGCGAAGGCATCATGCGCGACATACGCACGCGCCTGGTCTCGCATCTCCACCGCATGCCGCTCTCCTTCTTCACCGGTACGAAGACCGGCGAGATCATGAATCGGGTCTCGAGCGACGTGGACGCGGTGGACGGCGTCGTCACCGGAACGCTCACGACGCTCCTCACCAATTTCGCGACGATCGCGACGACCCTCGTCGCGATGTTCGTGTGGGACTGGCGACTCGCGCTCCTCTCCGTCGCCGTCGTCCCGTTGATGGTCCTGCCGCTCTCGCCGGTCGGGCGGAAGATGTACCAGATCCGCACGCAGACGCGGCGCCAACGCGACACGATCGAAGCGGTGCTCCAGGAGACGCTGTCGATCTCCGGGATCACGCTGATCAAATCGTTCGCGCGAGAAGCGCTCGAACGCTCGCGTTTCTACGAGATCGGCACCACGCTGATGCGCCTCGAGATTCGCTTGGCGATGGTCGGGCGCTGGTTCCTGGCGATGGTCACCGCCATGGCGGTGGTCGGTCCGGCGATCGTCTGGTTCGGCGGCGGCTGGATGGCCGTGCTGCACGAGACGCAGGTCGGCGTCGTCGTCGCCTTCGTGACCTTCATCCAGACGCGGCTCTACGGCCCGGCGGCTGCGCTGGCAGGGATTCAAGTGCAGGTCGTCAGCGCGCTTGCCGTCTTCGAACGGATCTTCGACTATCTCGATATGCGGACCGAAGAGTACGAACCTCCGGGCGCCGTCGTGCTTCGCGAGGTTCGCGGCGCGGTTCGCTTCGATCACGTGCGCTTCTCGTACGACGGCACTCGCGAGGTCCTTCACGACGTCGATTTCGTGATCGAACCGGGGCGCATGGCCGCGTTCGTCGGCCCCTCCGGCGCCGGCAAGACGACTATCATGCACCTCGTCCCGCGCTTCCACGATCCGCAGCACGGCCGCGTGCTTATCGACGGACACGACGTACGCACCGTGACGTTGGAGTCGCTTCGCACGGCGATCGGCATCGTCACCCAAGAGACGTACCTCTTCCACGATACCGTAGCCGCCAATCTGCGGTACGCGAAGTCCGATGCCTCCGACGCGGAGCTGGAGGCCGCCGCGCGCGCCGCCAACATTCACGAGACGATCCTGCATTTGCCGCAAGGCTACGAGACGGTCGTCGGCGAGCGCGGGCACAAACTCTCCGGCGGCGAGCGCCAGCGCCTGGCGATCGCGCGCGTCTTGTTGAAGAATCCGCGGATCCTCATCCTCGACGAAGCAACCAGTAACCTCGACTCCGAAAACGAGGCCGCGATCCAAGCCGCGCTCGAACGCGTCATCGAAGGGAGGACGTGCCTGGTGATCGCGCACCGTCTCTCGACCATCGTCGCGGCCGACGTCATCTTCGTGGTGGACGGAGGGCGCATCGTCGAGCGCGGGGATCACCCCACGCTGCTCGCCCGTAACGGAGCATACGCGCGCCTGTATCGCGCCTACGCGCGTGAGGCCCGCGGCACGATCGTTTCCTGATCGTGCCGCGAGCCTCCGTGGTGCATCGGATCGCGCGTCAGTGGGTGTCGGCGTACCGAATGCCCTGATCTACCTGCTGGATCGCCTGAAGGACGAGGTTGAGTGCCGCAGCTCGATGCCCGCCCTTATTGTGCTGGGCCGCTTCGAGTTGATTACGCGCGACGAAGAGCGCGCGGCGCGCCGCATACATGTGCGGTTGGCGCTCGAATGCCAAGGTGACGCCCGTGGTGGCACCGCCAACCGCCATACCGGCGGCGAAGAGGAGGGCGGGAAGTCCCAGTTTCCGAGTGATCGTCTGCATGCGAAACTCCTTTCGTTCCGTTCGACCGGCGACCGCGTGCCGCCGGTATCAGGATAACGCAATCGGTTACGCTTGCATCATTGAAAACGCATTAAACCTCGACCGGAATGCGCATCTCGCTCGGCGGTTCCGGAACGAGCAACGCGGGCTCGGTCGCGGCCTGCACCTCATCGACGGAGACGCCTGGTGCGACCTCCCGTAAGAGCAACCCCTCCGGCGTCACGTCGATCGTCGCGAGATCGGTAATGATGCGGTGCACGACGCGCTTGCCCGTCAGCGGCAGCGAGCATTCGCGGACGATCTTGTAGGCGCCGTCCTTCGCGCGATGCTCCATCATCACGATCAGGCGTTTCGCGCCGTGGACGAGATCCATCGCGCCGCCCATCCCCTTCACCATCTTGCCGGGAATCATCCAGTTCGCCAAGTCTCCGCGTTCGGAGACCTGCATCGCGCCGAGGACCGCGAGGTCGATATGTCCGCCGCGGATCATCCCGAACGAGAGCGACGAATCGAAGAACGATGCGCCGGGAAGCACCGTCACCGTCTCTTTTCCCGCATTGATGAGATCGGGGTCTTCCTCGCCTTCGTACGGATACGGCCCCATCCCGAGAATACCGTTCTCGCTATGGAGCACGACGTTCACTCCGGGGGGTAGGTAATTCGGAATAAGCGTCGGCAACCCGATCCCGAGGTTGACGTACTGTCCGTCGCGCAGCTCCTGGGCGACGCGGGCGGCCAATTGCGTGCGAGTCAACGCCATGTCATGCTCCTTTCCCGTCGGCGGATGATGCGGGTCGCTTGCGCGTCGTGACGCGCTCGATGCGCTTGCCGCCGGGACCCACGTGCACGATGCGGTGCACGAAGATACCGGGCAGATGCACGTGTTCGGGATCGATCGCGCCCGGTTCGACGAGCTCCTCGACCTCCGCGATGGTAACCGCCGCAGCCATCGCGCACAACGGGTTGAAGTTGCGCGTCGCCTTGTGGAAGACGAGGTTGCCCATCGTATCGCCGATGCTTGCGCGCACGAGCGCATAGTCGCAGCGGATGCCGTACTCGAGCACGTACTCCCGCCCGTCGATGACGCGCGTCTCCTTTTTCGGCGACGGAATCGCGACGCTGCCGTCGGGATTGTACTTCCACGGTAGACCGCCCTCGGCGACCATCGTTCCGACGCCCGCCGGCGTGTAGAAGGCGGGAATGCCGCATCCACCCGCCCGCAATCGCTCGGCAAGCGTTCCCTGCGGTACCAGTTCGACCTCCAGTTCTCCGCTCAGGTACTGGCGTTCGAATTCCTTGTTCTCGCCGACGTAGGAACCGGTTGTCCGACGGATGCGCTTGGCATCGAGCAGGATGCCCAACCCCCACCCGTCCACGCCGCAGTTGTTGGAGACCGTCACGAGATCGGTCGCGCCTTGTTCCAACAGCGCTTGAATGAGGTTGTGGGGGATGCCGTTGAGGCCGAAGCCCCCGACGGCCAGCGACGCGCCGTTCGGTATATCGGCGACGGCCTCGGCACAGGTTGCATAGACCTTGTTCATGCCTGCGTGATAAGCCCCGCTGCAGGAAAAACCCTCGCGCGAGGGGCAGATTCCGCTCTCCTCTCCCCTCGGTTCCGAAGGAGTCCATCGCCATGGCGATCGCCACATCGCATCAGACCGAAGATGAAGCGCTCATCCTCGCGAGCGTTCGCGAACTCGTCGCGGAGAAAGTCGCTCCGCGCGCTGCGGAGATCGACGAACGCGGAGAGTTTCCGTGGGACATCAAGCAGCTCTTCGCGGAGAACGATCTGCTCGGCATTCCCATTCCGGCCGAGTACGGGGGCCTAGGCGGCACCTTCCTCACGTACGTGAAGGTCGTCGAGGAGATCGCGAAGGTGTGCGCATCGAGCTCGCTCATCGTGGCGGTGCAGGAACTGGGGATGCTCCCGATCCTCATCGGCGGCAGCGAGGACCAGAAACGCCGTTATCTTCCCAAGCTCGCGAGCGGAGAGTGGATCTGCGCCTATGCGCTGACCGAGGCCGCGAGCGGCTCGGATGCGGCCGGCTCGATGCGCACGCGCGCCGAACGCAAAGGAGACGCCTACGTCCTCAACGGGCAGAAGATCTGGATCACCAACGGGAGCGTCGCCGACGTCGTGACCGTCTTCGCCGTCACCGAACCGGGTAAAGGGGCTGCCGGCATTAGTGCGTTCGTCGTGGAGAGGGGGACTCCCGGATTCCGCGTCGGCAAACTGGAAAAGAAGATGGGTATCCGCGGTTCACCGACCGTGGAGCTGATCTTCGATGACTGCGTCGTGCCGGCCGAAAACCGCCTCGGCCAGGAAGGCGAAGGCTTCAAGATCGCGATGAAGGTCCTCGACAAATCGCGACCGGGCATCGCGGCGCAGGCTCTCGGCATCGCGACCGGCGCAATGGAGTACGCGGTGAACTATGCGAAGGAGCGGGTCGCGTTCGGCAAGCCGATCGGCCAGCATCAAGGCGTCGGCTTCATGTTGGCCGACATGAAGACGGAGGTTGAAGCGGCGCGGCTATTGCTATACGAAGCAGCGCGCAAGTGCGACGAGGATGCTCCCGACGTCTCGCTGTGGGCGGCGATGGCGAAACTGAAATGCGGCGACGTCGCGATGGCCGTCACGACCGATGCGGTCCAGGTCCTGGGCGGCTTCGGGTACTCCGTGGAGTATCCCGTCGAACGCATGATGCGCGACGCGAAGATCACCCAGATCTACGAAGGCACCCAGCAGATCCAGCGGCTGGTGATCTCGCGAGCATTGGTCGGCAAAGGCGATTCCCGCTGAGGGGGTTCTTCCTCGCCGGAAGGGACGAGCGAGCGGCGGGCGAACTTTCGCCCCTCGCGTTCCGTTCTGGGATCGTGACGCCCGTTGCATCCTGGGCCAGAGAGGAGGTGTCCACGTGATCAAGGTGCTCGCATCGCTCGTCGCTGCAGCGTTCCTGGCGACCGTTCCGGCAATGGCCGCGACGACCGCCGCCAAGACGACGACGAAGACGGCCGCCAAGGCGACCGCCAAGAAGGAGGCCAAGCCGGCTAAGAAGGCTATGGCCAAGAAGGAGGCCAAGCCGGCCAAGAAGGCTGCTGCAAAGAAAGCCGCCGCCAAGTCCACCAAGAAGCCCCCGGTGAAGTAAACCGCGGGCCGTCTTTTTCCCATCGTTTCCTTTCGTACGACGGGCGCGCACGCGAGCGCGCCCGTCGCTCATCTACCCTCCGATCGGCACCGGCGGGCGTCCGAGCAGCGCCGGAATCAATCGCCCGGCGAGGAAGGTGACGGCAAAGACCGCTGATCCCCAAGCAACGATCTCCAATCCACGGAGTACGGGATTCTTCGTCGTCAGCGAGCCGGCGTAATAGCCGGTGGCGAAGAGCCCGGCCAAGGCGCAGGCGGCACTGCTGAAGAGCGCGGTCCAACCGTGCAACGGGAAGAAGTACGGGATGACCGGCAACAACGCTCCGACCGCAAACGCACCGGCCATGGCAAGCGCGGAGCGAACATCCGATTCATCGGCGATCCGCGGGTCGATGCCGAACTCGTCGCGCATCATCTCGTACAGGTAGATCTCCGGGTTCTGTACGAGGCGGCGAACGATCATCTCTGCTTCTTCGCGCGTGAAACCCTTGGTCGTGTAGTACGCGACTTGTTCGGCGAACTCGCCTTCCGGATCGGCGGCCATTTCACGGCGCTCGATCTCGATCGCCGAGCGCACGACCTCGCGCTCGGATTTCGCGCCCTGATATTCGCCGACCCCCATCGAGAGCGCGCCGGAAAAGAGCGCGAGCAATCCGCCCACGACGACCACCACGTGATCGGTACCCGCCGCGCCGAGGCCGGTGACGATACCCATGGTCGTGAGAATGCCGTCCTTCGCACCGAAGACGATCTCGCGAACGTCACGCTGGCGCTGCAGTCGTCGTCGCTGCGGTGTGTCCGGGATGCGCGGAGCGACCCCTTCCCACGAAGCGGGTTCGAAGGCTGCGGGCACGCGGGGAGCATCGGCGTGGTCGACCATGGCACGTACGTTGGCTGCGGCGCTGGTCATTCGCCTGCCGGCGATTGCAATTCGTTACGCCTCATTTCGGTGCACCGAACGCTGCGAGCAGCACTTTTGCGACCGAGCACGAATGATTCGACGCAATGGCGCAGACGCCCGATCCGATGTACCCCTCCTTCACCGCTCGTAATCCGATCGTCGCAGCGGCCGAACGCATCCGTGCGAGGCGAGCGATCGAGGAGGCGACGACGAGGGCCGATCTCCGGCCGCCCGTGGGAGGCGACGATGCCGAGAGCGCGCTGCGCGCATTCGCGGAGGGCCTCCAGGGCGGCATCGCACGCCTGAACGCGATCCTCGGCGAGCGCGGCGGCGTGAAGCTCGTACGATTCGAACGCCCGCTGCGGCTGCGTCTGCGCTTCCGCGAAAAGCGCATCCGCCTCGATCTGGACGACGTCCATCAATTGGTGCGCATCGAAGGAGAGGAGCTCGACGGCGAGTGGCAGTTTGCCCCCGATGCTCCCGTCCCGACGCTCATCAACCTTTCGTTGCTTTCGACCGACGCCGCGTACGGGAAGCCGCTGACGCCGTCGTCGCTGTTGCGGCACCTGGCTCGTGACGCCGAGTTACCGCCTCCCGAGGAGTTGCGCGGACCCGAGCCGTTGCAGTTTTGAGCGAGAGCGCATAGGCCGGACAATCCGGACGCACCGGACACCGCTCGCAGAGCGGTCGCACGGCCTTGCACGTCGTCCGGCCGTGGAGGATCAAGCGGTGATGAGCGTGACGCCACTCCTCCGGCGGCAAGAGCCGCGTCAGGTCGCGCTCGACGGCGAGCGGCGTCGTTCCGAGCGACAGCCCGAGACGGCGAGCGACCCGAAAGACATGCGTGTCCACCGCCAGCGCCGGGTGCTCGAACGCGACCGCCAGCACCACGCTCGCCGTCTTGCGGCCGACCCCCGGCAGCGCCTCGAGCTCCTCGCGATTCGCCGGCACGCTGCCGCCGTGGCGTTCGGCGATGACCCGTGCCGCGGCAACGAGATTGCGCGCCTTCGTCCTGAAGAAGCCGCACGAGCGGATGATCCGTTCAACGTCGCGCGGATCGGCGGCGGCGAGGGAGCGCACATCGGGATAGCGAGCGAAGAGCTCGGGCGTGACCAGATTCACGCGCGCGTCGGTACACTGAGCGGAGAGGATCACCGCGACGAGCAACTCGTACGCATTGCGGTAGTGGAGCGCGGTCGTCGCGGAAGGATACGCGCGCGCCAGACGTTCCAATATGCGCAGCGCCGTCGCGCGAGGCGTCTTCTTCGTCGGGAGGGGCATCCTCGGCATGGCTGCGCGGTTCGGCAACGGACCACGCTCATTCCCGCAATCGGACGAGATCGCCGTTGCGCGCGACGAGGCCGTCGCGTTCCAATGCCTCCACCATCTCGCCGAACTCCTCCGGCGTCCTCCGCGGCACGAGGTCGCAGAGCTCGCGATGCAGGTCGAGGAGCGAGACGGTCGCACCGTCGGGGAGCGCGCGCAAGCGATCGACGATGCGACCGCGTAGGTAGCGCGCGCTGTGCTCGAATCGCTCCCGCGCCGCACGCCGTCCGTAACGTGCGCGCAACGCATCCAAGCGAGTCGCATCGAGCGGAGCCGCTGCGCAGAGGCGCCGAAGCGGGCAGATCATGCATCGCGGTGCACGCGCCGTACAGATCGTCGCACCGAGGTCCATCATCGCCGAATTCCAGTCGTGCGCGCGCCGACGAGAAACGAGCTCGCCGGCGATTGCATCGAGCCGTGCGGCCGAAACGGCGGGCGGATATTCCGCGCCGAAGATCAGCCGGTGGATGACGCGCCGCAGATTCACGTCGACGGCCGCCACCGGGCGATCATAGGCGAAGGCCAGTATCGCCGCCGCGGTGTACGGCCCGATCCCCGGCAACGCGCGCAGTGCAGCCTCGTCGTCGGGAATCGCACCGCCGTACCGCTCGACCGCGATCTCCGCCACGCGCTTCAGGCGAACGGCGCGCGCATTGTAGCCCAATCCCTGCCATGCACGGATGACCTCCGCCGTGGGGGCGGCCGCGAGCGATCGCAGGTCGGGGAAACGCGCGACGAACCGCTCGAATGCCGAAACGACGCGTTCCACCTGCGTTTGTTGCAGCATGAACTCGCTCACCAGCGTGCGGTACGGATCGCGCACGACGCGCCACGGCAGCGTTCTCCGGCCGTGGCATGCGTACCACGCCAGAAGCGCCCGCGCCATGCGCGCGCGCAACGCTGCGGGCATCATGTGCCGCGCATCTGCGCGATCGCCGCACCGATGCGCCGAATCCCTTCGGCGATGAGCGCCCGAGGCACCGCGGTGAGGGCGAGGCGGAAGTGATGATCGCCGCCGGACGCGGCGAAGAACGCCTCGCCGAACAAAAATGAGGCGCCCAGGCGTTCGGCCTGGTCGAGCAGCGCCCGAGCTCGTACCTCGCGGGGGGTCGTCACCCAGACGTAAAAGCCGCCGCGCGCGGGATTCACGCGTATCGCGGGCGGCCAGTGTGCGGCGATCGCATCGTCGGCGATGCGACGTCGCGTCTCCAGTTCGTCGCGGAGCGCGGCGACGTGCGCGTCGTACCCGGCGGCGAGGTACTCGGTGACCGCCGCCTGCACGTAGAGGCTCGTCGCCATGTCCTGTGCCTGCTTTCGCAGCAGAAGCCGTTCGGCCACCGTAGCGGGTGCGATCAGCCATCCCACGCGCAAACTCGGCGCGATCGTTTTCGAGAACGACGATAGATAGATGACGTGATCGGGAGCGAATGCGAGCAGCGGAGGTGGGGCCCCGTCCGCCAGCGGTCCGTACGGATCGTCTTCCACGATCGGGACTCCGGCGCGCCGCGCGATCGTCGCCAGCCGCTCGCGGCGATCCACATTCATGGTGGCGTTCGTGGGGTTGTGCAGCGAGGGCATGGTGTAGATGAATCGCGGGCGGCGCGTGCGTAGGATCGCCTCCACGTGATCCACGCGCATTCCCTCGTCGTCCATCGGCACCGGGATCGCCCGCAGCCCGCACATCCGGAAGATCTGCAGCGCACCCGGATACGAGGGCGACTCCACGATGATCTCGTCGCCCGGTTCGGCGAGGCTTTGCGCGGCGATCATGATGCCCTGAGTGGACCCCGTCAGGACGATCACCCCGCCTGCGTGCACGTGCGTGCAACCCCGCGCACGCATGCGCTCGACGATCGCAAGACGCAGCGGCTCGTAGCCCTCCGAATCGCCGTACGAAAGAACGCACCGTGGATCGCGTGCCACGCGCGCGAAGCATTCCGCGAGCGCCGGCAGCGGCGAGGGTTCGTCGGGCGCGACCCCCTGCACGAACGAGATGCGTCCTTCTTCCTGCTTTGCGGCGAGCTCTCCCAAGACCATCGGAAACTCGCCGACACGCCACGGCGGAAGCGTCACCCACCAGGGGACGGACCCTCCGCGCTCTCGCCGCGTCGCCTGAAGGCGCGCCGTCACGCGCGAGCCGGAGCCGACGCGCTGCTCGATCAAGCCGTCCACCGCCAGTTCGCGATACGCATGCACGACCGTCGAGCGGTTGACGCCCAGGCGCTGCGCCAGCGCGCGCTCCGGCGGCAGTCGCGACGACTCGGGAAGCGTCCCGGCGAGGATCGCGTCGCGGAGGTGCTCGTAGATCTGCCGGTAGAGCGGGACGATCGACGATCGGTCCAACTCCGGTAGTGCCGCCCCCCATGCGCCTTTACTCACGGCGACGGGATTCGAGAATGGATCGGTCCAATCATTCCGCTGGCCGGACCTCGGCGTCGGCCTAGGTCCTAGGCACGGGGGAACCTCGCTTCTATGCTGAAGCGGAGACGCACGCACATCATCTGTTAGGACGGGGAGCAACGAACGTGGCTGAACATCGGGCCGATGCAGTCGTCATCGGGGCCGGGCCCGGCGGGTATCACGCCGCGATCCGGTTGGGACAACTCGGGAAGAAGGTCATCTGCGTGGACCGCGACGAGGTCGGCGGCGTCTGCCTCAACTGGGGCTGCATCCCGACCAAGGCGCTGCTGCACGTCGGCGAGGTCCGCCGCCACATCGCCCATGCCGACGTCCTCGGCCTGAAGGTCGGGACGGTCGGCATCGATCGCGAGCGCGTCGGCGCCTTCAAGAACGAGGTCGTCGCCGCGAACGTCGGCGGCGTCAAGACGCTCTTCAAGGCCAACGGCGTCACCTTCATGTACGGCGAGGCATCGTTCGCCGACGCGGCGCACGTGACGGTGAAGACGCGCGAGGGCGGCGAGGAGCGGATCGCTGCCGATCACGTCGTGATCGCGACGGGAAGCGCTCCGATCGACGTCCCCGCCTGGCCGCGTGACGGCGTCTCGATCATCAACTCCGACGATGCCGTGCGCCTCGAGCGTATCCCCAAGACGATGCTGGTGATCGGCGGCGGCGTCATCGGCCTGGAGTTCGCGACCGTCTATACGCGCCTGGGTACCCAGGTGTTGGTGATCGAAGCGATGCCGCAGATCCTGACCGGAACGGACGGCGAGATCGCCAAGACGCTGCAACGCATCCTGAAGAAGCAAGGCATCGAGATCCTCCTCTCCACGAAGGTCGCCTCGCTCGAGAAGACCAAGAGCGGCGTGAAGGCCGTCTATGCGGGCGAGGGTACCAACGGCAAAGAGGAGAGCACGACCTTCGAGACCGTGCTCGTCGCCGTCGGCCGCCGCCCCGTCACCGACGGACTGAATCTCGCCGCGGCCGGCCTCACGACCGACGCGAAAGGTTTCTTGCCGGTCGATGCGCAGTGCCGCACGTCGGTACCGCACATCTTCGCGATCGGCGACGTCACCGGTGCACCGCTGCTCGCGCATCGCGCGATGAAACAAGGCGTCGTCGCCGCCGAGGTGATCGCGGGCGACCGCAGCGCCGCCTTCGATCCCGCGGCGATCCCCAACTGCGTCTATACGGACCCCGAAGTCGCAACCGTCGGACTCTCCGAAGAGGAAGCCAAGGCACGCGGCATCGAGGTGCGGATCGGCAAGTTCCCGCTGGCCGCAAGCGGGCGCGCGCGCACGATGAACGAAAGCGACGGCCTCATCAAGCTCGTCGGCGACGCGAAAACCGACGCGTTGTTGGGCATGCACATCGTCGCACCACAAGCCGAATCGCTGATCGGTGAAGGGTTGATCGCGATCGAGATGGGTGCGACGCTCGAAGACATCGGCTTGAGCGTACACCCGCACCCGACGCTCACCGAGGGCATCATGGACGCAGCCGAGGCCGCGCACGGCAAGGCGATCCACATCGTCAACCAAAAGCCCAAGCCCGCGGCGCAAGCGGTCGCGAGGTAACGCGCGTGCCATGGCGGGTCTCGCCGGCCTGCTGGATCTCGGCCTGCGCGCCTACCACGAGACGTGGGAGCTGCAGCACGCGCTCCATCGCGCCGTGCGAGACGGGCATCTGCGCGAGACGTGGATCGCCGTCGAGCATCCGCCGGTCGTCACGCTGGGGCGGAATGCCAAGCGCGAGAACGTGCTTCTTCCGCCCGATCTCCTCGCGGCGCGCGGCATCGCTCTCGTCGAGATCGAACGCGGCGGCGACGTCACCTACCATGGCCCCGGGCAGTTGGTGGTCTATCCCATTCGCCGCCTCGCCCGGTTCCGGGAGATCGTCCCGTTCGTGCGCGCGCTGGAAGAGTCGGTCATCGCGACGTGCGCTCGTTTCGGCATCGCGGCCGAGCGCTGGCGCGAACATGCCGGCGTCTGGGTCGGCCGCGATCAGATCTGTGCGATCGGACTGGCGGTACGACAGATGACGTCGATGCACGGCATCGCCTTCAACGTCTGCACCGCTCTGGACTATCCGTCGCTGATCAATCCATGCGGCCTGCGAGATCGAGGCGTCACCTCGCTCTCCAAAGAACTCGGGAGGCCCGTCACGCTCGACGAGGTCCGACCCGTGCTCTTCGAGGAGTTCGGCCGCGTCTTCGACCTCTCGTTCGAGCCCGTGACGGAAGCGGCGGTCGCCTCCCTCCTCGATCGCAACGCCGCCGCCGCCATCGGAGGTTGAACGCGACGTGACCGTCGAGATCGATCTCCTCCGCGGCGAGTCCGAACAGACCCATCGAAGTGCCGCGGCATTGCGGAAACCGCCGTGGCTGCGCGTCGCGCTTCCGTCGGGCGAGACCTACGAATCCGTGAAGCGGCGCGTGAACGAGCTGCGCCTGCACACGGTCTGCAAGGAAGCGGCATGCCCGAACCTCGCCGAGTGTTGGGGCAAAGGCACGGCCACGATCATGATCCTCGGCGACGTCTGCACCCGCGGTTGCCGCTTCTGCAACGTCAAGACGGGGAACCCCAAAGGCATCGTCGACTGGGGCGAGCCCATGCGCGTCGCCGAAGCGGTGCGCGATCTGGGTTGGAAGTATCTGGTCGTCACCGCGGTCGATCGCGACGACCTCCCCGACGGCGGCGCATTGATCTTCGCCGAGACGATCCGCGCGATTCGCGCGCTCTCGCCCGACGCACGCGTCGAGGTCCTCAGCGGCGATTACCGCGGCGATCTCGTCGCCCTCGACATCGTCCTCGACGCCCGTCCCGACGTCTTCGCACACAATCTCGAGACGGTCCGCCGCCTGACGCCCTACGTGCGCGACAAGCGCGCCGGATACGATCAGTCGCTCCGCGTCCTCGAACACGCGAAGCGCCGGGCTCCGGAACGCTACACGAAGACCTCGCTCATGCTCGGCCTCGGAGAGACGCCGGAAGAGATCGAACGAGCGATGGACGACGCGCGTTCGGTCGGCGTGGATATTTTCACGATGGGGCAATACCTCCAGCCGACCAAGAGGCATCTTCCCGTCGTCGAGTTCGTCACGCCGGAGACGTTCGCACGTCTCGGAGAACTTGCTCGCTCCAAAGGCTTCCGGCAGGTTGTCTCCTCCCCGCTCTCTCGCTCGTCGTATCACGCGGAGCAGGCCTTCCCGGAATAACGCACAAGAGTCGCCGCGATGACGAGCTTCTTCCTGCGGCGACCGATCTTCACCATCGTCTGTTCGCTCGCAATCCTCATCAGCGGGCTCGTACTCGTCTTCACGCTTCCCGTCTCCGAGTATCCCGACATCAACCCGCCGACGGTGACGGTCACCGCCGCCTATCCGGGCGCGAGCGCGCAGGCGGTCGAGGCGGCGGTCACGACGCCGCTCGAGCAGGCGCTCAACGACGTCAACGGCCTGCGGTACATCTCGTCGAATAGTACGCAGGGAGCCTCCACGATCACCTGTACGTTCCGCCTCGGCACAAATCTCGATGTCGCCGCGACCGACGTGCAGAACACCGTGCAGACCGTCCTGCCGCGCTTGCCCGATCAGACGAAGCAGATCGGCGTGACGGTCGCCAAGAACGGCGGCGCCTTCGTGATGGCGATCGCATTCGTCTCGAAGAATCCGTACATCGACCAACTCGCGCTCAGCAATTACGTCGAACTCAACGTCGCCAACCAGGTACAGCGCGTGCCGGGCGTGAGCGCGGTGCGGATCTTCGGACAGCGACGCTATGCGATGCGCATCTGGTTGAATCCGCGGGCGCTGGCGGCACGCGGCCTCGACGCGTCCGACGTCATCGCCGCGCTGCAGGATCAGAACGCCTCGATCGCCGCCGGGACCATCGGCGCGCCGCCCGAGCCGCCGGGGCAACCCTACACCGTGAACGTCCGCGCGGAAGGCCGCCTGACGACGCCGGCGCAGTTCGCACAGATCATCTTGCGGCGGAACCCGGACGGCGGATTCACCCGCTTGGGCGACGTTGCAACGATCGCGCTGGGAGCGGAAGATTACAGCACGGTGTTGCGCTTCGACGGCCACACGCGCACCGTCGGCCTCGGCGTCCAGCAACTGCCCACGGCCAATGCCCTTTCGGTGGCGAGCAGCGTCCGCGCCGAGCTCGCGCATCTGGAGAAGACTTTTCCGCCCGGGATCACCTATAAGGTAGCGTTCGATTCCACCACGTTCGTGCGCGCTTCGATCACCGAAGTCGTCGTCACGCTGCTGCTCTCGCTCGCGCTGGTGGTCTTGGTCATCTTCCTCTTCCTCCAAGACCTCGGAACGACGTTCATCCCCGCCGCGACGATCCCGATCTCGCTGATCGGAAGTTTCATCGCACTGCGGCTCTTCGGATTTTCCATCAACACGATCACGCTCTTCGGCCTCACGCTGGCGACGGGATTGGTCGTCGATGATGCGATCGTCGTGCTGGAGAACATCGCACGCTTCCGCGCGGAATTCGGTCGGACCGGTCTCGACGGAACGGAAGCCGCGATCCGTGAGATTCGTAGCGCGGTGCTCGCATCGTCCCTCGTGCTGCTGGCGGTCTTCATCCCGGTCGCATTCGTGCCCGGCCTCACCGGCACGCTCTACCAGCAGTTCGCAATTACGATCGCCTCGTCGATCACGATCTCGCTCTTCTGTTCGTTGACGCTCACCCCGGTGCTCTCGATGCTCTGGGTATCGCACGAGCACCACGTGCGCTTTCGCCCGCTGGACTGGTTCTCCGCGAGGCTCCACGCGTTTCGCGAACGGTACCGCCGCGCGTTGCCGCGCGTCCTGCGGCGGCGACGGCTGGTGACGGGCATCTTCCTCGCGGCCATGCTCCTGACGGCGCTGCTCTTCAAGATCGTTCCGACGGGCTTCGTCCCCGACGAAGATCGCGGTTACTTCATCGTCCTGATCCAGGCGCCCCAAGGGGCATCCCTCGACTACGAAACCTCCGTCGCGAATCGCGTCGAGAGCATCTTACGGCAACAACCGGAGGTGCGCGACATCTTCGACGTCGGCGGCTTCTCCTTCGCGGGTGCGGGTTCCAACGTCGGCATCATGTTCGTTCAACTGCAACCGTGGAATCGGAGATCGGGAGCCGCGCATTCGTTGAATGCGGTCTTGCAGCGCGTCAACGCCCGCTTCTTCGCGCTGGCACCGCTGGCGCAGGTATTTGCCTTCAACCCGCCCGCCCTGGGCAACGCCGCGACCGGCGGCTTCCAATTCGAGCTCGAGGATACGGGCGGCGTCGGGCTATCGCGACTCGATGCCCTCGCACGGCGAATCATCGCCGCGGCCCGTCGTGATCCGAATCTCTTCCTCGTTCAAACGAACTTCAGCGCGAACGCCCCCCAACTGGTGCTGAAGCTACGCCGCAACGAGGCACAGGAACTCGGCATCCCGCTCTCGCGCGTCGCCGCCGTTCTTTCCGCCGACATCGGTGCGTACTATGCCGACGACTTCACGATGAACGGGCACTCCTATCGGGTCTACGTTCAGGCCCAGACACCGTTCCGCAGCCGCTACGATGCCTTGCAGGCGATCTCGGTACGCTCGGGAGGCGGCGGGATGGTTCCGATCTCCGCCCTGGTGCGGGCCGAACGGACCGTCGCGCCTCCCTCGATCACGCATTACGATCTCTTCCGTGCGATCGAGATCGACGGACGCGCGTTCTTCGGCAAGAGCAGCGGTCAGGCGATCGCGGAGATGGAGCGCCTCGCCCGATCATACGCGATCCCCGGTGTCGGCTACCAGTGGACCGGGACGGCTCTCGACGAAATCGAGTCGGGAAACGGGAGCTTGCGCATCTTCCTGCTGGCGCTCGTCTTCATCTTTCTGGTTCTCGCTGCGCAATACGAGAGTTGGATCGACCCGCTGATCGTCATGCTCGCGGTTCCGCTCGCCCTCTTCGGTGCACTCTTCTTCCTCGCCCTGAATACCTTCGCGCTGCACCATTTCCTGGCGCAGGACATCTACGCGCAGGTCGGCTATGTTATGCTGATCGGATTGGCGAGCAAGAACGCAATCCTCATCGTCCAGTTCGCCAACCAACGACTCGAGCGCGGAGCGGACGTCGTCACCGCGGCGATCCGTGCCGCAACGATACGGTTGCGCCCGATCCTGATGACGTCGTTCACCTTCATCATCGCGCTCCTCCCGCTGGTCTTCGCGACCGGTCCCGGGAGCGCGTCGCGACAATCGCTCGGGACGACGGTCTTCGGCGGCATGCTGGTCTCGACGTTGCTCAACCTCCTGATAACGCCCGTCTTCTACGTGATCGTCAAGGGGCTCGAGCTCCGCTTCCGGCGCGTGCGCCCGCCAGCCGACGGGAGTCCCACCGCGGCCGCGACTCGCGAGGGAGAGACGGGGGAACCGGCGGGCCGCGTCGGAGAACGCCTCTAGAGACCGCCTGCAGGATTTGGCGGCAGAGACCCCAACCATACCCTCACCGGACCTGATAATTCTAACAAGCAGGCCGGACCGACCGCATTGGAGATTCAGATGCGCACAGTTTCGACGCGAGCCGTGGCGATCGCGATGGCTGCCGCCCTCATCACTTCGACCGCACCTGCTTACGCCGACACCGCGGAGGCCTTGAGTGCATCCGTCGTGAGCGGCGCGAACGCCGGCATCAAGAACGCCATGCGCACCGTTCCCCTGGGTACGGTCGCACAAGTACCGCCCGTCAACCAAGTCCCCGTCGGCGGAGCACCTCAACCCCAAGGCCTCCCCACGGGATTCACCTATACCGTCGACTTCTCGATGGCGTATCCGTACGGGAACATCGGTAGTTACGGCAAGAAGTGGCTTCCCGGCGGCATGGATATCGTCGCAGGCTACGGCTTCAACCCGACGACCCGACTCCTAGTGAGTCACTACGATCTCCAGCACTATCCGTACAGCTTCAATAGCGGCACCGTTCCGCTCTATCTCCAGGGTTTCGCCAACCCGATCGGCTGCGTGGACCTCTCGGGAGGCACGGCCGGAGGTTGCAACCCCGGGACGCCGATCGACGTGACGACCAAGGATAGTTTCACCTTGGTGATGCTGGAGAAGCTCTTCGACATCGGCCACCTCCGCGGCCGCGAACTCCCGATCGTGATCACGCCCACCTACGTCTCGCGCAATGGCAAGATCGATCAATCCGGTAACGGAACCGACGTGGTGCCGTTCGATCCCGTTCCCGGATCGCCGAACATCGTCGCCAACGTTCCGACGAGAACCGCGCAGCTCTGGTCGGTCGCGTTCACGATGCCGTTCCTCAAGACGCCGAAGATGTTCGGGACGTTCACCGCCGCTCCGGCGTGGTTGACGCACCTCAACGGTATCAACATCCAGAACCGGGCCCAACTCTATCAGATTCTCTATCTCGAGTACACACCGACCAGCAGGACGAAGATCTTCTTCGAACCCCAGAGTTCTCGCGATTACCTTCCGACCGATGCGTACGCGCAGCACCTTGTCGCCTATTTCGCGGGCATCTCCGAGCAGATCGGCAAGAACGGCTTCGTGCAGCTCGTGCTCAATAGCGGCGGCCCCACCAACGAAAGCCCTTACGGGGTGACGGCGCTCACGTGTACGCAGCTGCCGTGCACGCCGTCGCAGGTCGTGCCGACGATCGGCGGCTTGAAGGCGACCCAGTTGCAACTCGAGTTCGGCATCGGCACGCCGAGCGTGATCCAGTTCTAGGCGAGGTATTCAGACGATGAAACTCCACGAACGCTTCCTCGCCGCGTGTGCGGCGCTCTCCCTGATCGGCCTTGCCGGCTGCGGCGGAGGCGGCACCGTGACCTCACCGGTTCCCCAGCCGACTACTCCGCCGTCCACGCTCCTCTCGCGCATCGTCGGCGTCGGCGATAGCCTTACGGCCGGTATGCAAGGCAATGGGCTCCTCGGCGATACTACCGGGACCTCTCCGACCTCGCCGTTCCCCGGCGGCGCCGTGATCCCGACGCAAGAAAACGGATGGTTCGCACTACTCTACGAACAGGCAACCGGTATGCCGCCCAGCGCAATGGTTGCCCCCCAGACGAGCGTTTTGCCGCTGATCAAGTACCCTGGGCTAGGCAATCTGCTCTTTCCTACGAACAATCCCGCCGTCCCGTTCGCTCCAATCAAGGGGAGCGTCTCCTGCGATCAGCTGAATACCGCCGCGTATTCGCTCTCGCAACTCGGCACTGTGCGGGAACTCACGAGCACCAACGTGCTCGATCTCGGCGTCCCGGGCATTACCGCTCATGAGGCGATCGCGATGACGCAGCCGATCTCACCGAGCTGTCAGACGATCCCCGGCGCGCCTGCACCGGTTGCAAGCCTCCAGGCTGCCGTCAACAGCGAGAGCCTCATGTTCTACCCGGTCCTCGGGGGATATGCCGGGATCGTGCAACCGCTCACCGAGCTCAACGTCGCGCTCTACCTCCATCCGACCCTCGCGACGGTATGGCTCGGTGCGAACGATCTCTTGAAGTACGCCTTCTCGGCAGGACAGGCCCAGTTCGTCGATACCCCGCAGCAGATGCAGAGTGACATCACCACGATCATCCAGAAGCTGCAAGCCGAAGGCGCGAAAGTCGTCGTCGCCAATCTTCCGAACATCCTCGAGACGCCGCAATTCTTCCGCGGCGGAACACCGGGGAGTCCGCAGCTCTGCGCGATCCAGAACTACCTCTACTGCGCGGTCGTCAATGCGCTGACGCCGACCCTAGGCTCCGCCGGAGCCCAGGCAGCCGCGCAGCAGGCGGTTGCCGCCGTGCAAGCGGTCAACGGCGTCGGTCCGAACGGATACCTCACGCTCGTTGGCTTCCAATGCCTCCTGCAGCAACTCCCGACCGGCAAGATCAACCTCGACGCCTGCGGACTCCAATCCGGCCAACAGCCGATGGCAGGTGCGGGTCTGGGGAGCTACTATCTGACCGACTCGTTCGCCGCAACCGTCCTCTCGTTGAATAACGGCTACAATACATCGATCGCGGCAGCCGCACAGACGACGGGCGCTCCGCTGGTGGACGTCCATTCGCTCATCGATGCCATCTACAACGGAACGGGGCCGATCTTCCAGCAAGCAGCCTCAATCAATCCGCCTAAGTGCTGTAGCCTGGTCTTCGGCGGCGGGCTGGTGAGCTTCGACGGCCTCCACCCGTCGGATACCGGCTATGCCTTCATCGCCGACGCCTTCATCCAGACCATCGACACGGCGTTCGGAGCCAACATCCCGCAAGTCAGCCCCGCCGGTGTCTACAACGGCTCACCGCCCTATCTCTGGCCGGATCCGTACGCGCAACACTGACGCAACGGGGAAGGGCACCGCACCGCGTACGAGGCGGGGCGGCAAAGACGAGAGGGGGCTCGCACGAGCCCCCTCCTTCATCATCTGCGAGTATCTTCTCCGAGCTTCGGACTCTGCGGCGAGTTAGGCGTAGACGCCGCGAAGCTTCAACGCTCGCACGACGCGATCGATGGCGAGCATGTACGCCGCGGTCCGGAGCGTCGCGCCGCGCTCACTCGCGATCCGGCGTATCTCGTGCAGGTTGGTGAGCAAGACGTCTTCGAGGCGCTCGTTGACTTCCGACTCCTTCCAGAAGTATCCCATACGGTCTTGCGCCCATTCGAAGTACGAAACGGTCACCCCGCCGGCATTCGCCATGATGTCGGGAATCACGACGATACCGCGTTCCTTGAAGATGCGATCGGCTTGCGGCGTCGTCGGGCCGTTGGCGCCCTCGACGATGAGCTTAGCCTGCACCTTGGGTGCGTTTTCGTCGGTGAAGACTTTCTCCAGGGCGGCGGGCACGAGCACGTCGCACGGGCTGGTCAGCAACTCGGCGTTGCTGATCTTCTCCCCGCCGCGGAACCCTTCGAGATTATGGAAGGCGTTCGCGTGTGCGACCGCCGCAGCAACGTCGATGCCTTTGTCGTTGTAGTAGGCACCGGTGACGTCGGAGATGCCGACGATCGTACATCCGCGCTCGGCAAAGAGTTTGGCGGCATGGAGGCCGACGTTGCCGAAGCCTTGGATGACGACCTTCGCCTTCTCGGGAGAGAGCTTCATGTGCGCCATCTGGTCCATCGCACAGATGGTGACACCGCGTCCGGTCGCCTCGACGCGCCCCTTCGAACCACCGATCTCCAGCGGCTTGCCGGTCACGACACCCGGAACGTTCTGGCGCATGTGCATGGAGTAGGTATCCATGACCCACGCCATGATCTGCGGCGTCGTATTGACGTCGGGTGCGGGAACGTCTTTGTCGGGCCCGATGACCTCGACCAGTTCGGCGGCGTACCGCCGCGTGATCCGCTCGAGCTCGTTCATCGAGAGCTGAGCCGGATCGCAGGTGACGCCGCCCTTGGCTCCGCCGAAGGGAAGGTCCACGACGGCACACTTCCATGTCATCCAGAATGCGAGGGCGGTCACTTCGTCGAGCGTCACGCCCGGATGATACCGAATACCACCCTTCGCAGGACCTCGCGCGAAGTTGTACTGCACGCGGTAACCGGTATAGACCTCGAACTCTCCGGTGTCGCGCTGAAACGGGATCGAGAAGATGATCTGACGCGATGGGTGCGTCAGGATACGGCGCATGCTCGAGTCCAGCTCGAGCAGGTCGGCCGCTTCGTTGAAGTACGCGATGCCGTCCCCGAAGACCGAGACGTCGCGTGCCGTTGTCGTCATGGTCGTGCCTCCGCGAAAAGATCGAACCCAAGGGCATTGGAGCCCGGCGCTCCGCTCACCTTGGGGCTTTTGTCGACCTCGAACCCACCTCGCATCAAACGTTGAACCGGAAGGTAACCACGTCGCCCTCTTGCATGACGTAGTCCTTGCCTTCGCTGCGCACCTTGCCTGCCGCACGCAGCGCCTCCATCGTGCGATAGCGGACGTAGTCATCGTAGCCGACGACCTCCGCACGGATGAATCCGCGCTCGAGGTCGCTATGGATCCTGCCCGCCGCTTGGGGTGCTTTGGTCCCCCGGGGAATCGGCCACGCGCGAACCTCCTTCTCTCCGGCCGTTAAGAACGTCATGAGGCCGAGCAGGTCGTAGGCGGCGCGCGCCAGCTCCTCCAACCCGGGACGCTCGATCCCCAGCTCCGCGCAGAATGCGCGGGCCTCCTCCGGCGGCAACCCGGCCAGCTCTGCTTCGACCTTCCCGCAGATGGCCACCATGCGGCTTCCCTCGGCGGCGGCCAGCTCTTCCACTGCTCGCACCAGCGGTCCCGGGCGACCGATCTGCTCTTCGCCGACATTGGCGACGTAGAGTAGCGGTTTGGCCGTGAGCAAGAAGTTCTCGCGGGCGATCTGCGCCTCGAGCGACTCCGCAGGGAAGCTCCGGGCAGGACGCCCGCCCGCAAGTGCGGCGTGCAATCGCTTGGCGGCCTCCACGCGCGGGCGAACGGCGGGATCGGCCCGTGCCTCGCGCTCCATCTTCTCGATGCGGCGCTCCAAGGTCGCCAGGTCGGCCAGCGCCATCTCAAGCGCGACGATCTCCACGTCGCGCACCGGGTCGGGGGTGCCCTCGACGTGGCTCACGTCCCCGTCCTCGAAGCAGCGGACGACCATCGCGATCGCGTCGGTCTCGCGGATGTGCCCCAGGAACGCATTGCCCAGCCCCTCGCCAGCACTGGCGCCGCGAACGAGGCCCGCGATATCGACGAAGCGGACGGTCGCGGGAACGACCCTGCGTGCCGAGACGAGCTCCTGCAGCACCGCCAGCCGCTCGTCGGGTACTGCGACCTCGCCGACATTCGGTTCGATGGTCGCAAAGGGATAGTTGGCGGCCAATGCCTGAGCGGAGCGCGTGAGCGCATTGAAGATGGTGGACTTGCCGACGTTCGGCAATCCGACGATACCGCACGAGAGGGGCATGATGCGATGGCGGAGGTTCCGCCCCGGCGGCCCGCTTCCCTCGGCAAGAAAATCCGCTGACCGTGTCGGAAATACGGAGAACCATGCGCCAGATGAAGGTCGACAAACTCGGGATCGACCTGCTCACGCACGATCCGGTGGTGATCCTCAAGGACATGGACGGCACCCACTACCTGCCCATCCTCATCGGACCGTTCGAGGCCACCGCGATCGCCCTGGCGCTCGAGGGCGCCGCGGTACCCCGTCCCCTCACGCACGACCTGATGCGCAGCGTCATCGAGACGCTGGGAGGAGAGCTCGAACAGGTCGTCATCCACGACATCCGCGAGTCCACGTTCTTCGCGAAGCTCGTCGTACGCACCGACGGCCGGATCGAAGAGATCGACGCGCGTCCCAGCGACGGCATCGCACTCGCGCTGCGCATGCATGCCCCGATCTACGTCACCGATCGCATCGTGCTCGAAGAGGCGGCGCAGGAGGAACAATCGACGCGGAAGGTGGACGATGCGGAGATGGAGCGCTTCCGCAAGTTCCTCGAGGACCTCAAGCCCTCCGACTTCAATAAGTAGGCGCTCCCGGAACGCACCTTCTTTCGACGGAGATACGCCCTTGTACACGAACGAACGAGCCGAGATCGGCGTCTTCGGCGGATCCGGCTTCTATTCGCTGATCGAAAACGCCCGCGAGGTCCGGATCGAGACGCCCTACGGCGCGCCCAGCGACGCCGTCGCGTTGGGCGAGATCGCCGGCAAACGCGTCGCCTTTCTCCCGCGTCACGGAAAAGACCACCGCTTTCCGCCGCACATGATCAACTACCGCGCCAACCTCTATGCGATGAAAATGCTCGGCGTCGAGCGCATCATCGGCCCGACGGCGTGCGGATCGCTCAAACCGGAGGTCAAACCCGGCTCGATGGTCGTCGCCGACCAAGTCGTCGATCGCACGACCGGTCGCAAGGATACGTTCTACGACGGGCCGATCACGACGCACGTGAGCTTCGCCGATCCCTACTGCCCGACACTGCGCCCCATCGCCGTCGAGGCGCTGCGCTCGCTCGGCATCGAGACGCACGAGCGCGGAACGGTCGTCGTCATCCAAGGGCCGCGCTTCTCGACTCGCTCGGAGTCGCGCTGGTTCCAGAGCCAGGGATGGGAAGTCATCAACATGACGCAGTATCCCGAATGCTACCTCGCGCGGGAGCTCGAGATCTGCTACGTCAACATCTCGCTCATCACCGACTACGACGTAGGCTTGGAAGGCATGCAGCCCGTCTCCCATCACGAAGTGATGGAGGTCTTCAAGCGCAACAACGAACGCGTGAAAGCCGCGATCGCAAAGATCGTGGAGAAGACTCCGCTCGGCGCCCCCTGTTCGTGCCGCACCGCCCTCGCCGGAGCGCGAGGATAGTGATCTACGCGCGCGCGCTCGCGCTGCTCGCTCGCCATCCCTCACTCCTGGCGATGCCGCTCTTTGCGGCCGTCTTCGCGCTGCTCCTCGAACGACTCGGACGCTTGACGACCGATCCGCTCGGGGGACTCGGAGCCGGACTCTACGTCTTCGCCGAACAGATCGCCTACGGTTTCGCGTTTGCGGTCGCCATCATCCATGCGAGCGATCTCCTGCGCGGGCGCCGCGCGTCGTTCGACGCCGCCTGGGACGAAGGACGCCGCAAAGCCGGAGGAATCGTCCTCGCCGTCATCGGCTTTTGGTTCATCCTCTATGTCGCAGCGCTCGCCGGCGCGACGCTCGCGGGCCCGATCGGCGAACTGCTGCTCCAGCTCGTCGCAGCATTTTTCCTCATCTACACGATCCCCGCTGCGGCGATCGGCGGGCTTCCGGGGTCGCTGGCGCTCTCCGCCTCGATCCGCGCGGTGCGCGTGCGTCCGGCATGGGCGATCGCACCGGCAGTCGCGTTCGTCGCTCTGTGGATCGGCTTGCCGCTCGCCGTTGCGCTGTGGCCGGGCCCGTCTCTCGGGCCGTTCGGCTACGATCTGGCGGTTGCGATCGCCCATGCGATCGCCCTTGCGTACATGGCGTTCCCCTTCGCGCACGCCTACGACGAGGTCGCCTTCCGAGCCCTCTGGTAGCCGCTCGCCGCAGTGATCTGCATGCGCAGCATCTCGCCGATCATCGAGGGCGGGACGTTCGTGCCGGCGAGGCGCTGCGCGTAGTCCAGCGTGGCGAGCAGGGCCTCCGCCTGACGAGGGTCGCAGGCCGGCAGGCCGGCGAGGTCGCGTTCGGCATCGACCGCGAGCGGCGCGACGGCATCGCCCGCGAGGCTGCGGGCGATCCAATCGCGCGCGAGCACTTTCACGACGGAGAGCCCTTCGTCGAGGGTCTCGCGGGTGACCCAGCTCTCCTCGGGCGTGACGCCCCTCACGACGGCGGCGAACCAGCGGACGATCTCCGCACGCAGTCCGTTCTCACCGGCGGCGATCTCTCGAGCGGTCGTCATACTTCCGCCGGAGGCGCGTGCCGCACGGGCGGCACGATCGGCCGGAACTCCCTCGCGTTCGAGCATGGAACGAATCGCGCTCTCCGCGAGAGGACCGAATCGCAGCTCCACCAAGCGCGAGCGAATCGTCGGCAGGAGACGGTCGGGCGTCGCAGTCGTCAGGAGGAGCACGACGCCGGACGGCGGCTCTTCGAGAAACTTCAGGAGGGCGTTGGCCGCGTGCTGGGTGGCGAACTCGACGTCGCCCAGCAGCAGTACGCGCATGCCGCCGCTATAGGATTGCATCGCCATCTGCCGGACGATGTCGCGCGCCGACAGCCCGTCCTCGTCGGCGAACGCACTGCCTTCATCGGCTGCGCCGATCTTCAGTATCCCTTCGTGTTCCAGGAAGTCCGGATGGCGTGTATTCGCGTCCGCGAAGAGCACGCACGACGCACACGTCCCGTCATAACCAAGCACCGTCTCCTTCTCGGCGCGGCAGAGCAGCGATTGCGCCAAGCGCCGCGCGAAAGTCTTCTTCCCGACGCCGCGAGGTCCGGTGAAGAGGTACGCATGCGCGAGTCGGTCGCGCGTGAGCGCCTCGAAGTATCGCCGTGGCCCCTCCGCCCCGGCGATCTCGAATCGCAGCCCTCGATTCACGAGGCGAGCGCCCGCAGCTCGTCGGTAACCAACGCGACGAGCCGGTCCGGTGGCAGCGTCGCGTCGAGCACCCGGAAGCGCGCCTCTCCCTGCGCGATCTCCAGAAAACCGCGGCGGACGCGCTCGTGGAACGACGCATGCTCCGCCTCGAGCCGATCGGGCGGCGCACCACGCGAGCGCAGTCGGCCGAACGCAGTCTCGACGGGGAGATCCAGAAGGAACGTACGCTCGGGCATCAGGCCTTCGGTCGCCCCTTCGCAAACGCGGCGGACGAAGGCGAGGTCCAGCCCGCGACCATACCCCTGGTAGGCCACGGTGGAGTCCGCGTACCGGTCGCAGATGACGATATCGCCGCGCTCGAGCGCCGGGCGAAGGACGGCTGCGACCAGCTCGGCTCGGGAAGCGTTCACGAGCATCAGCTCGGCCATAGGCCCGATGCGAATCTCGGGATCGAGGAAGAGGTCGCGCACCGCGTCGCCGATCCGCGTCCCACCCGGCTCGCGCACGAGCAGCACCGACCTCCCTTCCGCCGCCAGCCGCTCGGCGACGGCCGCAGCGAGGGTGCTCTTCCCGCTTCCCTCGATGCCTTCCATCGTGATGAACATCGGGAATCGTTTCGACGAGAATAAGGATATGGCTTCCGAACGATCCCCGCTCGCCGCCGTGGTCGAGTGGTTCCTCAGTCGCGTGGCAGACCGCCGCCAGTACCGCCGCCGCGCAGGCGCATTCGATCTCGTCTGGCAACCCGACAAGCAGACGCAGCGCGAGGGACGAGGCACGGAGATCTCCCCGAACGGATTGGTCTTCATCTCTCCGGATCGCATCACCGCGCGCGAGGTGACCGTCGTCGCAACGCTCGGCGAACGCAAGATCCCCGTGCGCGTGAAGATTCTCCGCAGCGACGAAGTCCCGCACGAAGGCGAGACGTGGTATCGCTACGTCACGGAGTTCTGCGGCATCGCCGCAGCCGACTGGGATGCGGTCGTCGAATACGTCAATGCCGCGCCCGAAGCCGACGACCGCCGTCGCTACCAAAACCAGCAGATGACCTCGCGCGTGGACGACGCCTTCCCGCTCCTTCCGCCCGACGTCCAGGAGCGCATCGTCTCCGTCCTCGTCGCCGAACGCAAACTCGATCCACCGAAGCCCGGTGCTGCGCCGCTCCTCAAAGTCTTCTACGGCGGTCTCGTGAAGCGCCCAGGTAAACCGCCCGCGCATCGTATTAACGTCCACAGTCGCGTCACCGTGGACGACGAGGTCCTCGCGTACGACAGTCGCTTCCTCGTCGAAGAAGACGGTACGATCACGCCGCAGTAATGCCGGCCGCAGCCTCGTCGGGGACGATGGCGGCCGTCAGGCGGTTCGCGGGATGATCTTCACGCGGCGATTGGGTTCCAACCCGGTACTCCGGGACTGCAGGCGATACTTTTCCGCGAGCTGGTGCTGCATGCGACGCACGTACGACGTCTGCGGCGAGAGCTCCACGGCCTGATTCGTCAGCAACACCTGGTAGATCGCCTCCTCGGCCTCACGGAGCGCGATCTCTTCGTCGTCGATCGAGCCGAGATTGAAGACGCTACGGAGGGCGGATTGGATCTGCGTGGTCGTGTTCGTCTTGATCGAGTAGATGGGGATGTTCTCCGAGGCGATCTGCTTGAGGCGATCCTGCTGCTTGCGCTCGAGGGACTTCAGCGTGATGACCACGTCCGCGTCGTCCCAATTGCGGGCGATCGCTGCGCTCACGCGGAGATTGTGGATCGCACGCTCGATCTTGTTGCGCGAGACGCCGTACGGGAAGATCAGGAGCGGCCGCTCGTGGTCGTCGTGTTCCCCGGCCTCGTCGTCGTATTCCGCGTGATACGCGGGCAGCATCTCGGTCTCGGCCTGCTGGACGATCGTCACCTCGCCGCCGGCGGTGCGCTGGCGGATCTCGGGCTGCGGCTGATACCCGCGCAGCAGCGCATCCACGACCTCCGCGACGCCTTTGTGGATGGCCAGACGATCGCGATCGTGGATCTCGACGACGACGTCGAACGTCGGCGGCGCCTTGCGTTCGAGAACCGTCTTGCGCGTGCCGCGCCGGCGCGCCTCTTCGTCCGACAGCGTCACCGCGGCGATGCCGCCGACCAAATCCGAGAGCGTCGGATTCATGAGCAGATTTTCGAGCGTCTGGCCGTGTGCGGTGCCGATGAGCGTCACGCCTCGTTCGGCGATCGTCCGCGCCGCGGCGGCCTCGGCCTCCGTCCCGATCTCGTCGATGACGATGACTTCCGGCATGTGGTTTTCGACCGCCTCGATCATCACCGCATGCTGCAATGCCGGATCGGCGACCTGCATCCGCCGCGCCGTCCCGATACCGGGATGCGGGATATCTCCGTCGCCTGCGATCTCGTTGGAGGTATCGACGACCACGACGCGCTTGCCGTCTTCGGAGAGGACGCGCGCGCATTCGCGCAGCATCGTCGTCTTCCCGACGCCGGGACGTCCGAGCAGGCAGATGGATTTCCCGCTGCGCAACACGTCGAGAACGATGTCGATCGTGCCGTACACCGCTCTCCCGACGCGGCACGTCAAACCGACGATCGCACCGTTGCGATTGCGGATCGCGCTGATCCGATGCAGCGTCTTTTCGATACCCGCGCGGTTGTCCGCACCGAACGGCGAGACGCGCGAGCAGACGTGCGCGATATCCTCGTGCGTGACCGCGGAGTCCGACAGATAGACGAAGCCGTGTTCGAAGCGCGCCTCGGGACGCCGCCCGAGATCGAGGACGACTTCGATGATGGACTCGAGTGCGGGGAGGCGGACGAGTGCTTGGCGGATCGGCAGGGGGAAGATGTCGAGGAGTTGCGACAGCTCCCAGCTCGGGGAGACGGATGCGGCTTTGATCGCCACGTGTGGCCCTCGCTTCCGAATGTCGTTTGACGCTGTTTATCCGCGTCGCGCGGCCGTCCCTCCCTCTTCTCGTACGACGCGAATGGTGCGCAGGCGATCGTCGTGCGGCCCCTGGATACGCACGCCCGCCTTGAGCTCCAGGCGAAGGTACTCGATGATCTCCGGCGTGATCTCTTCGCCGGGCGCGATGACCGGAATGCCCGGCGGGTAGGGAGAGATGGTCTCGGCGCAGATCCGGCCGGCACTCTGACGAAACGGCACCGCCTCGGTCTCGGCGAGGAAGGCTTCGCGCGGCAGCATGCGCATCGGCGGAATCTTGGGCAATGCGTAGGTTCCGTGCTGCATCCGGCGCTCGAGAATGCCGGACGGAGCATAGAGATCCACCGGACGATCGTCCCGCGCCATCTCCTCGAATGCCTCGACGAAGCGGTCGGCGGCCTCACGCGTCGTTCCGATGGTGAAGAGCGCGACGACGTTGAAGAGATCGGCCAGCTCCACCTGGATGTTGTAGCGGTGTCGCAACACGGTGGATGCCTCGTACCCGGTGTAGCCCAATCCTTTCACCGTCACGGTGATCTTGGTGGGGTCGAGGTCGAAGATGCCGGGGCGCCCCTGGATCTCTTCTCCGAAACAATAGATGCCCGGAATGCGATTCAGGCGCGCGCGCGTCTCCTCGGCAAGTTCGATGGTGCGCGAGAGCAACGCCGCACCTTCGACCGCCATCTGCCTGCGCGCGACGTCGAGCGATGCGACCAACGGCAGATTGGGCGAGGTGGACAGGAACATCTTGAGCACCGATTCGAGGCGGTCTAGACGTATCCGGCGCCCGATCTGATGCAGCATTGCGCATTGCGAGAATGCGGAGAGCATCTTGTGCGTGGAGTTGATGCAGAGATCGGCGCGCGCCGCGGTTGCCGAGAGCGGCAAGGCGGGATGGAAGTGGAAGTGCGGCCCCCAGGCCTCGTCCACGAGCAGAAGCTTTCCTGCACCGTGCACGATCCGCTCGATCGTCGCGAGGTCGGCGGCGACGCCGTAATAGGTCGGCGAGACGAGATAGACCGCCTTGAGGTCCGGATGTTCGCGCAGCGTCCGCTCGACGGTCTCGGGCGTCACGCAGAGATCCATGTGCAGCTCTTCGTCGACTTCCGGCTGCATGTAGACGGGATACGCCCCGCTCATGACCAGGCCGCCGAGCATGCTCTTGTGGGAATTTCGCGGAACGGCGATCTTGTCGCCGGGATTGACCGCGGCCATCATCATGCATTGATTGCCGCTGGTCGAGCCGTTGATCAGGAAGTAGCTGCGATCGGCCCCGTAGGCCTCGGCCGCCAACTGCTGCGCCTCCTTGACGGCGTCGGTCGGCTGCAGCAGATCGTCGAGGCCGGGCATCGGCGTGAGATCGATCGCGCAGATGTTGTCGCCGACAAACTCGCGAAAGGCACGATCCATGCCCACGCCTTGCTTGTGGCCGGGCGTGTGAAACGGAATGACGCCGGCATCGACGTAGTCGAGCAATGCCTGAAAATACGGAGTCTTGGTCTGGTCCATACGGCACTCCCATTGTCGCCGCCCGGACGGCGGCGGACGCCTGTCGTTGGTAGCAAGGGATACGATGGCGAACGAAACGCTCGCGCGATCAGCGTCCCTTGGCGGTATGGGAGTGATGAGAGATCGCGAACGACGCGTTGCGCAACGCGCTCGTCACGCTGCGGTACGTCGCTGCGGACGCCACCGCGCACGCGGCTTCCGACGCCACCATCGCGCGCGTGATCGGCGCATGCGCATCCATCGTCAGGCCAGCACCTCGAATCCGAGGCGATTGAGCATCGCGTAATCTTCCGCATCGCTGCGGCCGGCGGTCGTGAGGTAGTCTCCGAGCACCAAGCCGCTCGCGCCGCTCCGCATCCCCAAGTCCTGTAACCCCTGCAGCGTGATCTCGCGCCCGCCGGCGAATCGCACCAGCGCGCGCGGCAACGCCAAGCGCGTCGCAGCCACGAAGCGCAGCGCTTCGATGGGCTCCATGACGGACCGATCGCCCAGCGGCGTGCCGGGGCGAGGATTCAGGAAGTTCACCGGCACTTCGTCCGGCTCGAGGTCCTGGAGCTCGCACAAGAAGTCCACGCGATCCTCGAGCGTCTCGCCCATCCCGATGATGCCGCCGCAGCAGAGCTGCAAGCCGTAGCGCTTCACGAGCAGACACGTCTCCCGGCGTTCGTCATAGGTGTGCGTCGTGCAGATCGCCGGGAAGTAGCGACGCGAGGTCTCCAGATTGTGGTTCACCTTGTCCACGCCAGCCGCGACCAGCGCGCGCAGGTGCTCGTCGCGCAGGATACCGAGCGAGACCGCGACGACGAGCGCAAGCTCCGCCTTGATGGCCCGCACCGCCTCGCAGACGCGCTCCAGCAGGCGCAACGACGGGCCGCGCACCGCGACGACGATGCAGAACTCGCCCGCGCCGCGCGCATGGGCCGCGCGCGCGGCTTCGAGGAAGCCTTCGACGGTCGCAGGCGCCTGCGGCTCGACATCGGTTGCATACCGCGCACTCTGCGAGCAGAAGGCGCAGTCTTCCGAACAGCCGCCGCGCTTCGCGTTGAAGAGCACCTCCAGCGCGATGCCGTTCCCGCAGTATGCGGCGCGCACCTCGTCGGCGAGCGCGAGCAGATCGGGGACATCGTGCTCGGGAAGGCGCAGCAGACCCTCTAGCATCGTGCGGTCGGCGGGCAAGCGTCGCTCCAGCACGCGCTCGCGTGCGGCCCGCAGCAAGGGGTGGATCTCGGTTTCGTTCATCTCGTTCCGTCGCGGGTGAAAAGAGCGTGGAAGGCGCGCGCCGCGTCCTCCAAGCCGGCGGCCTCGTCGTCCACGAACGGCAGTATCCCCAGAATGCGGATCTTTCCCTGCAAGCAACGCCGGACGTCGGCGAGGTGATCGGCATCGGCAGGGCCGCCGTAGGCGACCAGGACGGCACCGAGCACCGGGAGGGAGGCGCGTTCGCACGCGCCGAGCGTCAGCAAGGCGTGGTTGATGCACCCGAGGCGCAGACCGACCGCGAGGATCACGGTGAGCCCCGCGGCGCGAGCGAGGTCGGCGAACGTCTCATCCTCGTTCAACGGCACGAGCAGCCCACCGGCCCCTTCGACGACGACGGCACCGGGTATCGCGGCCAACGCCTCCGCCAGAGCCGCGGCGCGGGGCGCGTGGCGACCCTCGGCGAGTGCCGCCGACCACGGATCGGCAGGCTTGCGCAAGCGCAGGAGCTCTCGTGCCGCGGTGCCCGCCAGACGAGCGGCCCGCTGCGCGTCGCCCTCCTGGTCCGGCGCGAGCCCCGTCTGTACGGCCTTCACGACCGTCACCGTCTCACCGGCCTCGCGGAGCGCGCGCGCCAGCACCGCGGTCACGTACGTCTTTCCGATGCCGGTATCGGTACCGGTCACGAAGTAGCGATGCACTGCGCGAGGGCCTCGACGAGGAGATCGATCTGTTCGGCGGTGTGATCGCAGCGGACGCCGATCCGCAGGCGTGAGGTCCCCGGCGGCACCGTCGGCGGCCGAATCGCCGGCACGTGCAGACCGCGCGCTTGCAACGCTGCGCTCGCCCGGAGCGCGACCTGCTCGTCGCCGAGAAGTACCGGGACGATCGGCGAGGGGCTCTCCGCCGCCGCGATGCCGATCGCGCGCAGACCGGCACGCAGGCGCGCAGCGTTCTCGCGCAGCCGTGCGCGCCGGCGCTCGCCCTCCTCTCCGCGAACGAGCATGAGGGCGACGCGCGCGGCGAGAGCGAGCGCGGGCGGAAGCGCGGTATCGAAGATGAACCCGCGCGCGGCGTTCACCAACAACTCGATCGCCGGCGAGGGACCGGCCACGAATCCGCCGAGTCCCCCGAATGACTTCGACAGCGTTCCCAGCACGAGCAGGCGCGGATCAGCGATGCCGAAGGCCAGGCCGGCGCCCTGCGGCCCGAGGACGCCCAACGCGTGCGCCTCGTCCAGCAGCAGGACGTCGTCGGCGTGCAATCGGCCGACGACTCCTGCGACGTCGATGGTATCGCCGTCCATCGAGAACGCCGTCTCGCTCACGACGAGCGCAGGCCGGATGCGGCGATCGGACGGCGGCAGAGCGGCATGCGGGTAGATCTCCTTGCGCGCGCGCGCGAGCCGGATACCATCGATCAACGATGCGTGATTGAGGGCATCCGAATAGATCGCCGCGACGAATCGCGCCGCGACCGGAATTGTCCCGATCGCGGCCAGGTAGCCCGACGAAAACAGCAGCACGCGCTCGCGACCCAGGAACGCGGCAAGTTCCTCTTCGAGAAGCGCGTGATCGCGGTGGCGTCCCCCAAGCAGTCGCGCTCCGCCCGAACCGACCCGATCGGCACGGCGCAACGCCTCGACCACGCGACCGTCGCGCGCGAGCGCGAGATAGTCGTTGCTGGAAAAATCGACGAGTCCGGCGGGGACGGCGCCGTCCACGTGCCGCAGGCGTCCCTGCGCCTCGATCTCGGCGAGAGCGCCGCGCACGGCATCCAACCACGTCATGCGGCGAGTTCGTCCTCGAGCGCATCGAAGAACGCGTCCACGAGCTCGGGCGGCGACGAGAGCGGCGGCACGAACTGGATGACCTCACCGATGGGTCGCGTGAAGTGCCCCCGGCGATAGAGTCCGTTCGCCACCCGCCACGCAGGCGTCGGCGCATCGCCGCGATCCAGGGCCTCGGCACGGAGTTCGATGCCGGCCATCGTCCCCAGCACGCGAACCTCGCGAACGGCGGGATGCGAAGCCAGCCGCTCCAGACGCGGCTGCATCGCCGCGACCAGCATGGCGACGTGCGCCAGCGTCTCTTCCTCCTCGAAGAGATCGAGCGATGCCAGCGCCGCAGCACAGGCGATGGGATTGCCGGCGAAGGAATGCCCGTGGAAGAGCTGGCGCATCTCGCCAAAATCTCCCAGGAACGCTTCGTACACGTGCGCACGGACCAGCGTCGCCGAGATCGGCAAGACGCCGCCGCTCAACCCCTTCCCGACGCAGACGATATCCGGCCGCAGGTTCAAGCGCTCCGAGGCGAACATCGTCCCGGTCCGGCCGAAACCCGTTGCGATCTCGTCCACAATCAGCAACGCCGTGCGCCGGCGCAACGGCGCATACCGATCCTCGGGCACCAAGCGCATGCCCGCCGCGGCCTGCACGATGGGTTCGACGACGACCGCGGCCACGTCCGGTGCGTCGAAGACGGCCGGATCCGCGTCGTACGGGTGCGCGGTGAAGGTAACGGCGTCGAAATGCCGCTTGAAGACCGCGATGTCCGAAACGCTCATCGCACCGGCCGTATCGCCGTGGTAGGCATCGGTCAAGCGGACGAAACGACGCCGGTGCATCTCGCCGCGCTGCCGCCAGTACTGGAGCGCAATCTTTAGTGCGACCTCGATCGCGCTGGCGCCGTCGCCGGAAAAGAATGCATAATCCGTCTCCGTCAGTTCGCAGAGGCGCTGCGCCAGCGTCTCCGCGAGCGGATGACTCGCTCCGAGCAACGTCGCGTGATCCAAGGTCGCCGCCTGCCGCGCGATCGCCTCGACGATGCGCGGATGCCCGTGCCCGTGGATGATGGTCCAAATCGAGCTGACCGCGTCGAAGACGCGGTTGCCGTTCGCATCGATCAGCCACGGGCCGTCGCCGCGAACGAACGTCCGGGCCCGTCGGTCGAACTCGCGCATCTGCGTGAACGGCAGCCACAAGCGGCTTGCGCCGGCCGCATCGGCCGCGCGTCTCCGCGACGTCATCCCGCGTTCAGACCTCGATGCGCTCTTCGATCGAGACGTTGTAGAGGAAGAGGAACTTGTACCATTCGCCGGGCAGCGTATGTCGCTTCACCCGGATCCACGGAATGTACTTGGGCTGCCGCGGCTTTCGGATGAGATGCATGTTCGCATCTTCGGGCGTTCGGTCGTTCTTGCGATTGTTGCAACGAATGCAGGCGCAGACGAGGTTTTCCCACGTCGACGGACCGCCCTTGCTGCGCGGGATCACGTGATCGACCGTCATCGTCCGCTCGCCCTTGCGACCGCAGTACTGGCACGTATAGTCATCCCGCAGCAGGATGTTCTTCTTCGTGAGCGCCACTTTCTGGCGAGGGCGCCGAATGTAATAGAGCAGCCGAATGATCGACGGCATCCGCATCGAGAAGCTGGCGGATGAGATCACACGGTCGCGATCATGCACAACCTCCGCCTTGCCGGCGAAGATGAGCTTGACCGCGCGCTGGAAGCTCGTGACGTTGATCGCCTCGTAGGTGAAGTTCAGAACCAGCACGTCGCTCATTGCGATTCCTCGCGCGCGACGCCGGTTCCGATGCGCAGGAAGCGAGGCATCTCAGAGACCCCGCTTCCTCACGAACGCCAGTCGCGTCTCGGTGAGCATCTGACTGATCGCCAGACGCTCTTCGGGTCTCAAGCGTTCCTTCACGCGTTCGAAGGCCGTCCCCGCGACATCGATCGCGATTTCCGCCGCCGCCGTGTCGGGTGTGCGGCCATCCTCCTCGGCGAGATACGCATGCGCGGCGAGCGCTAGCGTGCCGATGATCTCGGTCATCAGCGGTTCGATCGGCGGGAGATGCTCCCGGTTGCGACCCGGGGCCTCATGATCCGTCGGCGCTTGCGAACCCATGCCGTCGAGAGACTACGGCACGAATCCTGCTCTACCCTACCGCGGCGCGCTCGCGGCGCGCTCCCTCGACCATCGAGAGGAAGTAGCGGTGCACGCGGTCGTCGGTCGTCAATTCGGGATGGAACGAGGTTCCGAGGAGGTTCTGCTGGCGCACCATGACGCCGTGGCCGCCGTACTCCGCGAGCATCTCGACTCCGTCGCCGATGCGCTCGATCCAGGGTGCGCGAATGAAGACCGCGGGAAACGGCTGCTCGCCCAAGGCCGGGATGTCGAGATCCACCTCTGCGGACTCGTTTTGCCGCCCGAAGGCATTGCGCCGCACGGTGACGTCGAGCACGCCCAGCGTGGGCTGATCCATCTCGGCGACCTCGCGCGCGACGACGATCATCCCCATGCAGGTGCCCCAGAGCGGGAGCCCGGCACGCACGCGATCCACGATCGGCGCATCCAAGCCGAAGCGCGCCAGCAAGCGCATGACCGTCGTGGACTCACCGCCCGGGATCACGAGCCCCTCGACGCGCTCGAGTTCCTCGCGCCTGCGCACCGGTATCGCGCGCGCTCCGGCGCGTTCGAGCGCGGCGAGATGTTCGGCGACGTCTCCTTGGAGCGCGAGGACGCCGACCAACGGCCCCTTCTCGGCCACGACGCCTCTCAGGTGCCGCGCGGTGCGAGGAGTTCGCTCTCGGGGAGCTTCCGCACGTCGAGGCCCTCCATCGCATGCGCCGTACGCCCCAGCGAGCGATGCGCCTCCACCAAGACCGCGGGATCGTCGTAGTGGGTCGTCGCGTCCACGATCGCCTTGGCGAACGCGCGCGGATCGCTCGATTTGAAGATGCCGCTGCCGACGAAGATGCCTTCGGCTCCGAGTTGCATCATAAGCGCCGCGTCCGCGGGCGTCGAGACTCCACCGGCGCAGAAGAGCACGACGGGCAACCGGCCCTTTTCGGCAACCTCCTGCACGAGCTCGAGCGGTGCCCCCAGATCGCGCGCGCGTACGACGAGCTCTTCCTTCGGCAGGGCGGTCAGTTCCCGAATTGCATCGGTGATCGCGCGGATGTGGCGCACGGCCTCGACGATGTTCCCGCTCCCGGCCTCGCCCTTGCTGCGGATCATCGCCGCACCCTCGGCGATGCGCCGCAACGCTTCGCCGAGATCGCGCGCACCGCAGACGAACGGTGTCGTGAAGCGATGCTTGTCGATGTGGTACTTGTCGTCGGCGGGCGTGAGCACTTCGGATTCGTCGATGAAGTCCACGCCGAGCGCCTGGAGCGCCTGCGCTTCCGCGAAGTGGCCGATACGGCACTTCGCCATGACCGGAATGGTGACGGCATCCATGATGGAGCGCACCAGCTCGAGGTTACTCATCCGCGCGACGCCGCCAGCCGCACGGATGTCGGCCGGGATGCGTTCGAGCGCCATGACGGCCACCGCGCCCGCCTCCTGCGCGATGACGGCCTGTTCGGGCGTGACGACGTCCATGATGACGCCGCCCTTGAGCATCTGCGCCAATCCGCGCTTGACGGTGACGGTTCCGGTCTTCTCCATGGTGCCTTCCATCATAACCTGCGAGGCAAGGCGCAGGCTGCGAGATTTACGGGGGGCCGTGGCGCGCCGGCGCCCGGAGCACACCCAGGAGCCGCTCCGCCCCCAGTTCCACGAGCGACCCGAGGTCGTTGCGCATCGCTCGCGCCGGACGGTCGCTCGGAATGCCGCGCACCTGCAGCTGCCGGAGTTCGCCGGCCTGCAGGCGAAGGCGCGTCGTGGTACCCCGAAACTCCACCGCGACCGAACGGCGCGCGTCGTCGGTATTGCAGACGAAGATGCGCACGGCGCCGTTCTCGTCTTCGAAGGCGACGGCGCCGACCTCCGCCGGCGAGACGGTCACCTCGTCGCTCACGTCGCGGCCCGCATAGATGCACTCGTACGGCTCCTCCGCGGAGAGCTCCGGCATGTTCCCGTAGATGCGCTTGGCGCGCACGTCGACCACGTACGAACACCGGCGGCCGCCCCAGCGCACGCCCGTGGCCGCGACCCACCGCCACGACGCCGGCACCACCGGAGCCAGGTGCGGCCGCCCGCTGGTGCGGTAGCCGTCGAGTCCGCCGACCGTCTCGGCGACCGCCCACAGATACTTTGCGCCCGTCCACGGAGAGAGGTACATGCCCCGGTTGGTCAGCGACCCGCCGTCGAACCATTCGGCGAACTCGCCGGGCACGGTGTTGCGGCTGCTGCCGGCTTCCATCGTTTCGTAGACGGCGCGCAGGAAGTGCACTGCATCCTCGATGCGTCCGTTGCGCGCCGCCGCGACGACGTACCACAACGTGAGGTCGGGCCAGACGCCTCCCAGAAGGCCGTATCCGAACGACGGGAAGTACCAGGCATCGGCGGTGGAGATGGTGCGCAACCCGACCGGCGTGACGAAGTCGGGTTCGCCCAGTCGGCGTAGGATCGCGCCGCGCACCTCGGGCGGCGCCACGCCGAAGAGCACCGGGAAGATCTCGTCGGCGGTAAAGTTGTCTTGATAGTTTTGTTGTTGGTCGTAGTTGAGCGCGAACGCCTCGGCATCGGGATCGAAGAGGTGGCGCATCATCGCGTCGCGCAGCGCCTGCGCCTCCCGCGAATACTTTTCCCAATGCTCGCCGTCACCGACGACCGCACAGAGCATCGCCGCGGCCTCGAGCGCAAAAACCCCTTCCGCATTGATCTCGGTGACCGCACCGTCGAGAACGTAGTGCGGAATGATGTTCCGCCACGAACTGATGCCGAAGAGTTCCTGCCCGTGCGCGCGGCAGAAGAGCAACCCGTTGTCGTCCCGCTGCGAGAGCATGTAGTCGGCGATCTTGATGACGGTACCGATCCGCTCGCGCACCCATGCATCGTCGAGCGTCGCGTTGTAGTGGTGGAGCATGGCGATCAGGTGGAGCGGCGTATCGTCGTTGATGTTGAGGTCGTACGCCGTCTTGTAGCCGCTCACTCCTCGCACGTATTCGATCATCTGCCCGCTCTCGTCCATCTGCCGATTGAACACCTCGAGGGCGTCTCGGCTGAACTCCGGCCAGAAGTAGTCGAAACCGTGCACGAACCACGACGTGTCGCGCGAGACGAGGATATCCGACGGCGGCGAGTTCGTCGAACCCCACCCGAGCGGGTACTCCTTGACGATGCGGAGCATGTTCGCTTTCGCCCAGACGACGCCGCGGCTGATCGCTGCGGACGGCACGAGGAACCGCGCGTCGGCGAGCCTGCGCGCGAAGTATGCCTGCGTATCGTGCAGCGCGCGCGTATCCCGCAGCAACGCGTCGAGCACCGGCAAGCTTCGTTCGCGGCCGTCTTTGTGATAGACGACCGCCAGGCGCAACAGCTCCCGTGCTCCCGCCGCGACCGCGATCCGAAACTCGTACGCTCCGAAGATGCGCCGACTCGCCCACGCGGCCTGCTGCGGCGAGAGACGCTCGTAGTGATCCTCGGGCCGCAATGTACCCCTGCGCATGTCGTGGAGCAGCACTTGTTCGCGCAGCGTCACCAATGCCGCGTCCGGCACGCGGGAGGCACCCCACCAGCGCTCGCCGCCGGTCTGCTCGTTTCGAGCGCAGATGCGCCCGTCTTCGACGAACGCCCGGACCTCGTGTTCCGGCTCGCCGTAGAAGCTCTGCCCGACCAGCAGCGCCCAGGGGAAGACCCGCACCTCGGCGGCCTGACGCCCGGCATTGTGCACGACGACGTCGAGGACGAACGCCACCGTCCGGCCGTGGCGCTCGCCGTGCGGCACGTAGAACGCCTCGGTCACATGGACGTCACGATCGAGCGTGAACTCGGAAAACTGCGCGTAGGGCAAAAACGTGAACTCGCGCACGATCCGCGCCGGAAGCCACGTCTCGTTTTCGTCGCCGATGCGATATGCGATCTGATGCATGCCGAAGACGATCCGATCCGTGTCGGCATCCCAGAGGCCGCGCACCCCGCCCTTCGCCGTCGATTGTGCGAAGCACTTGTCGTTTCCGAGCAACAACCCGTAGGGCGTTTCCGACTCCGAGAGCACGTAGGCGCAGAATTCGTTCCGCTGCGCGTCGTAATTGATGTTCATCGCTCCGTCCGTTCTCTCACCAGGAAGCGGCGCGTTTCTCCGAAAAACGATCCGTCGCTTTCATGCGTTCTCCCCGCACGCTCCACGCCCCCGCGAAGATCAACCTCACCCTCGAGGTCCTGCGCAAGCGCCCCGACGGCTATCACGGTATCCGCAGCGTCATGGTGCCGGTCGGACTCTACGACGAGCTCCTGATCGAGCCGTCGCGCGACGGGCCGCAGCTCCGGTGCGATCGGCCGGAGCTCGAGGGGGACGACAATCTCGTGCTGCGTGCCTTTCGCGCGCTCGATCCTCCGGAACGGCGGTGGTGCCTCACCTTGCGCAAGCGCATCCCGATCCAAGCTGGCCTGGGAGGCGGCTCGAGCGATGCCGCGGCGGTGCTCCTCGCCGGGATGCAGGGGCTCTTCGGCCCCCCGGCCTCCCGCGACGTGCTCGTGATCGCCCGTTCGCTCGGCTCCGACGTTCCGTTCTTCCTTGCCGGAACCGCGGCGCTCGTCGAGGGGACGGGCGAACGCGTCGTTCCCGCGGGTGCGCTGCCGCCGTGGTACGCGGTGATCGTCGTCCCGCCGGTCGCCGTCTCGACGGCACGAGCCTACGCAGCCCTCGACGACCACGAGCGCCCGCTGCGACCGCGTGCGGATAGCCTCTCGCTGAGGGCGCTCGCGGCACTCCAACGCGGCGATTTCGAAGCGGTCGTGCGGCTCCTCTCCAACGATTTCCACGATGTCGTGACCGCCGCGCATCCCGTCATCGCCCGTGCGGCGGCCGCCTTTGCGGACGCCGGCGTCCGCTGCTCGTTGAGCGGCTCGGGGAGTGCGCTCTTCGCGCTCGCACGGGATCGCACGGAGGCGGACCGCATCGCCGAGCGCCTGCCACTCGATGCGGATCACCGAGTGGAGATCGCGCCGTTCGTCTCGTCGGCGGAATGGGCGGAATGGACGCGATGAACGTGCTCCGCGCCGATGCCGTGGTGCTCGCGGGCGGGAGACCCGACAAGGTGGCCGCCGTCCATCCCGGCGCTCCCAACAAGGCCTTCGTCCCGATCGCCGGTGTTCCGCTGGTCGCGCGCACGATCGCCGCGCTGCGCGCCGCCCGCTCAATCGAACGGATCATCGCCGTCGCACCCTCGTCGGCGCACGGCGACCCGACGCTCGCCGGCGCCGATGCCTGCCGCCCCGACGGTCTTCGCATCACCGACAGCCTACGCAGCGGACTGGACGGCATGGATGCGGATCGCCCCGTCCTGCTGGTCGCCGGCGATCTGCCGGTCCTCGTACCGACTGCGATCGACGATTTCGTTGCGCGTGCGCTCGCGACGGGAGCCGAGATCGCCTACGGTTGCGTCGAGCGTAGCCTCCACGAGGCGCGCTTCCCCGGCGTTCCGCACACGTGGGCACGCCTGCGCGAGGGAACCTTCTGCGGGGCAGGGCTCACCCTGCTCTATCCGCGCATCCTGCCGCGCTTGGTCTCCGTCATCGAGACGGCCGGCGCGGCGCGCAAGAACCCGCTGCGGCTTGCGGCCTTGTTCGGCCTCGACGTGCTGGTGCGCTTCGCCTTCGGCCGCCTCACCATCGCCGCGTGCGAGGCCCGAGCGAGCGCGATCCTGGGGGTGCGCGCACGTGCGGTGATCTCGCCGTATCCGGAGATCGCGGTGAACGTCGATCGCGTCAGCGACGTGGCGCTGGCGGAGCGTCTGGTCTCGGCGGACCGTCCTGCGGGGAGCGCCACCGCGTGAAGAGCTCGTGCGGAATGCCGAACTGATCCAGCGCCTTTCCGACGGTATGCGCGACGATCTCGTCCACCGTTCGCGGTTTCGTATAGAGCGCGGGAATGGGCGGCAAGATCACAGCGCCGTACTCGGCGAGCGCCGCGAGCGTGCGCAAGTGGCCGAGGTGAAGCGGTGTCTCACGCACGACGAGGACGAGCCGTCGCCGCTCTTTCAAGCAGACGTCGGCTGCGCGCGCCAACAACGTCGCATCGTATCCGTGCGCGATCGCAGACGCGCTTTTCATCGAGCAGGGGATGACCAGCATGCCGTCGGTGAGAAACGAACCGCTGGAGATCGAGGCCGCGAGATCGTCGTCGCGATGCACGACATCCGCCAGCGCATGGAAATCTTCCGGGCGCATCTCCGTCTCCAACGAGATCGTCCGGCGAGCGGCGTCGGTGAGGATCAGGTGCGTCTCGATCTCGGCGACCGCATGCAGCGCTTCGAGCGCCCGATACGCATAGAGACTTCCGCTCGCGCCGGTGACGCCTACGACGATCCTCCGCTTCATTCGGGGTGCCTTTGACGCCGTTCTCGCCGGTGCCTGGCACGGCAGGGAGCGTTCTACGGATACCTAACATGCATCGCCGATGTCCCCGCACGACGTCGTCGCCCTCGCCGTCGCACTCAGCCGCCGCGCGGACGACGGCGGCGATGCGCTCGCGCCGTTCGCACGTCTCCTCGGCGAGCACGAACGTGCACGCGTGCGTTCAGTCGTGCAGCGCATCCGCGACGGCAAGCGCGTGAGCGTCGTCGCGTGCGTGCCGAATGTATCCCCACCGGACGCCGACGAACTCGTGCTGGCGGATCCGCCGCCGTCCGAGGAAGGCGGCGGGGTGAGCGCGCCGCAGCGCCCGTTCAGCGCATCCGCTCTCAATGCGTATGCCGAATGCGAGCGCAAGTGGTTTTATCGCTACGTCTGCAACGCGGTCGAGGATCCGGGCTCGGTGGCGGCCACGTACGGAACCGCCGTGCACCTCGCGCTGCAGCGCCTCCACGAGCGCTACGATCACCCGTCGGAGGTAGCGGAGAGCGAGCTACGGGAAGCGCTCGATCGCGAGATCGTCGCCGCCTTCGAGAGTATGCGCGGCGACTTTCCGACGGCCGTCGAGTACGATCTCCATCTCCGGCGGGCGCGCCGCACCGCCGAACGATACGTCGAATGGCTGGTCGCGGAAGCGCGACGTTCCCCCTTCACCGTCATCGCCTGCGAAGCGCAGGCGCAACTCGAGCTCGACGGACATCGCTTCATCGGATACATCGATCGCATCGACCGCGACGACGCGAGCGGCGTCTTGCGCGTCGTGGACTACAAGACGGGCACCATCGCAGCCGACTTCGCCGAGTACCGCGACAAAGTTCGCGCGTTCCGCGAATTTCAACTGCCCTTCTATTATTGGTCGCAGGTCGCGGCGGGTCATGAGGTCGGCACGCTGGTGCTCCTTCCGCTGAAGGATCCGGCACGGCCGATACGGCCGGTGGTCGTTCCCGTCGCGCAGTTTCGCCCGGAATTGGAGGCCTCGCGCCGGCGAATGGACGCCCTTTGCACGGAGATCGAAAGCGGAGCGAAGACGTTCTTCGAACCCGCGCAGGATCCGTCGGCGTGCGCGTTCTGTTCGTACGTGCGGGCCTGCACGCGTCGGCCCGCCGACGAACCGGAGAAGTTCGGGCGGTGAGCACACCGGCGGGCGGCCTGACGATCCTCGGCGGGCCGGGAACCGGCAAGACGACGCTGCTGCGCTCTCGGATGGAACGCGCGCGCGCGGAACTCGGCCCGAACGCGCGCATTTACGACGCGCTCGAACCGCTGGCGTTCGACGTCTATGCGGAGATTCGCGGTACCCTCCCGGTGATCGTCGACGACGTCCTTGCGGAGCGCCTCTTCCGCGATGCCGCACGCCCGCTGCTCGCGCTGGAATGGGAGGAGCTCGGCAGCGAGATCGACGTCGAGGTCTCCGCGATGCGCTCGCCGGACCGATTCCTCGACGCGACGTTTCGCCTGATCCGCAAACTCCGCGAAGCGGAGATCTCACCCGAAACGTTTCTTCAATGCGCGATGCGGGGTGCGACGTCGTTTTATGCGGAGCCTCCGAATCTCTCGCATCCCGATTTGCTGCTGTATACGAAGGAAGGGTATCGCGACTCACTGGAGGTCGATGCCGAGACGCTCCGGCGACAACACCGGCGCGAGGTCGACCTCTCCAAGATCGTGGCGAAGCTCTATCGCACGTACCTCGACGCGCTGGCGTCTGCCGACTGTGCGACCGCACGCGACGTGATCGCCGATCTCGTTCCGCTGCTCCGCGAGCGAGCGGACGTCGTCCGCGCGGTCAGGGAACGGCCCACGCTGCTCTTCCTCGACGATGCCCACGACCTCACCGCCGCCCGCATCGCGTTGCTGCGTGCGCTCTTCGGTGACGATCTGCACGGCGTGACGCTCGCCGGAGACCCCCGCTGCGCGTTCGGGGCCTTCGACGGCGCGCGTCCGAAAGCAGCGCTCTCCCTGACGCCCTGGCGCGTCGAGCTCGGCGAGGAACGGCGCTGCGCCCCACGGATCGCCGCAGTCCGCGAGCGCATCCTCGCGCCGCGTCGGCCGGCCGGCAGCTCGGAAGCGGATGCGAGCGACGCCGGTTCGGTGATCGTGCGGCGCTTTCAGTCGCTCGATGAGGAAGCGCATGCGATCGCCGAGATCGTCCGCGGCTGGCTCGACGAGGGCCTGGCACCCGAGCGGATCGCCGTCATCTTCCGCTCCGTAGGAGCGGTGCGCACGCATGAAGAGGCGATGCTGGCACGCGAGATTCCGGTACAGGTGGTGGGGGATGCGAATCCCTTCCTCGATCCACGCGCGATGGATGCGCTCGCGTTGTTGTGGTGGCTGGAAGATCCCTTCGAACACGCCTGGGCACTGCGCGTGCTCGAAGGTCCGCTGCGTTTGGCGGATGCGACGATCGCGACGCTCTGCGGACGTCCCGAGGTCGAGGTTCCGCTCTTCGCCGACGAGGAGTTCGTGCCGCGCACGCCGCCGAGGGATCCGCTGCGCGCGGTGCGACTCGGCTGGAATCTGCTCACCGGCGCCTGCGACCCGCAGCTCTCTCCGCTTGCGCGCCGGCGCCTCGACGCGCTGCGCGCCGTGCGCCGAACGCTCCTCGACGAAGCACCGGCACTCCATCCCTGCACGCTCGCGGCGCGCATCTGGAAGGCCGTGCTCCCGCGCGACGGCACCCCCGGCAGCGCGCGTGCGCGCAGCCAGCAGATCGTCCTGCGGCGACTGCTCGGGCGCATGCGCGCGTTCTTCGATGCGCATCCGCGAGCGTCGCTGCGAGACTTCCTCGACGACGTGGCATTGCGCGCGGAGACCGATCTCGAATCGTGCAGCGAAGAAGTGCGCGACGGCTGCGTGCTGATCGCGAGCGTGGAGGCGACGCGCGGGCGGGAATTCGATGCAGTCGTCGTCGCCGGCGTCCAGCCCGGATCCTTCCCGCGTTGGTACGTTCCCGACGCCTTCCTCTTCAGTCCGCAGGAAGGCATGATCCCCAAGGACGATGCCGGCGGCACGGCGTCACGCACCGCCAAGTGCACGTACTTCCTCTTCCGCAACAAGACGCGCGAGCGGTACAACGAAGAAGAGCGAAAGGCCCTCGCGTACGCCGTCTCCCGCGCGCGTGACCGCGTCGTGCTGACGGGATGGGGGCGACCGACCTCCGGCCTCTCCGCACCGGAGTTCCTGGAGGAACTGCGCGGTCCGATCGCAGCCGGACGATGACGCTCTCCCTCCGCGAGCTTTCAGTCCGGGACTACGCGCGCGACGTCCTCCCGCGCACCGCATCGCTCTGGGCCGCAGGTCGTTCGTTGGAGCGGTACGTCGCCGACATCGGCGCGCTCGCCCGCACGCCCTACGGGCGCGCGCACTATGCAACCTACGGTCTCTACGAGGGCAACCGCCTGACGTCGTCCTGCAAGCGCTACGAGCGCACGATCGCCATCGGCGAACGATCGCTCGAAGCCGTGGGCTTCGGTGCGATCTTCACGCCGCCGGAGCTGCGCGGACGAGGATATGCGAAGCTCATGCTCGCCGCAGCGCTCGACGACGCGCGCCGGCGCGGCTGCGATGTCGCGTTCCTCTTCTCCGACATCGCTCCGTCGTTCTACGCGCAGCTGGGATTCGTCGAGCTGCCGTCACGCTCGTTCGTCATCGCTGCGCGCGAGCTTCCGGAACGGCACATCGCGGTGCGGCCGCTGACGATCCGGTCGCTCCCCGCGGCACGAGCGCTCTTCACGCGGGGAGAGAGCGCGCGCGCGTGGGCGTTCGAGCGCACCGCCGCGTACCACGCATGGGCATTCCTCCGCCATCGCCAGGCATCGGAGCACCCGGGATCCGACCCCATCGCGCTCGCGATACGAGGGCGCAGCGGCCTGCATGCGTACGTGATCGGCGCGCGCTGCCCAGCCGACGACACCTTCTACCTCGACGAATGCGCCTGCGACGGCGAGCACGACGCCGAGCTGCTCCTCGCGCTCCTGCGAGCGGCGGCCGGTGATCTCCGCCGCATCGGCGGCTGGTTACCGCCGGAACCCGTGCGTTCGCTCCTCCCGCGACCGCGCGTGTGCAAACGGCGCGATGCCGTCTTCATGGCGACGGCGCTGTCACCGGACGGAGAACGGTGGCTTGCCGTTGCCCGAACGACCGCAGACGCCTGCGATCCCTGGAGCACCGATCACATCTGACGCGGCGTCACGCCGTCGCGCCCGCCTCGCGCGCCAACTCCCGTACGAGGGCAAGGTTGCGCACGTCGTCCTCTTCGTCGCCGGGCGTCTCCAAAATGAAGGTCTTCTCGCGCAGCGCCGGATGCGCGAGCAATGCGCGAAAGCCGTCGCGTCCGATGTTGCCTTCGCCGATGTGCCAATGCCGGTCGCGGTTTCCGCCGAGCGGTACCTGGGTGTCGTTCAGGTGGAACATGCGCACGCGCTCGAGCCCGATCGTACGCTCCACCGTATCGAGAAACGCCTCGACGCCTTGCGCGGTGTGGATGTCGTACCCGGCGGCCCAGGCATGCGCGGTGTCGAGGCAGATCCCCAACTGGCGATGATCGAGCACGGAGAGAAACCTACCCAACTCCTCCATCGTGCCTCCTGCCAGATTCCCGGCCCCGGCCGAGTTCTCGAGCACGAGTTCCACGCCGGGCGCGATCTTCGCGAGAGCACGCTCCAACATCTTGCAGATCGCGGCGAACCCTTCGTTGCGGTCGCGTGTACCGTACGAACCCAGATGCGTGTTCACCAGACGGATACCGCCCGCAGCAGCCACCTCGAGATCGTGCTCGACCAGTCGGAGCGAGCCGTGCGCGATCTTGTTGTCGTCGCTGGCGAGGTTGATGAGATACGGCGTATGGATCACGCAAGGATCGATCCCCGCCGCGGTGCGCGCACGGGCGAACTCCGCCAGCGCATCCACGGCGATCGGCGCGATCTTGTACGTCCGGGGATTGCCGGAGAAGATCTGCATCGCGGTGCAGCCGATGCGGCGCGCGTACTCTACCGCAGCGGCATATCCGCCGGAGATACCGACGTGCACGCCGACGCGCAGAGTCGAAACCCGCGCTTTCGTGCCCGCGGGCGTCCCGGCGGCGCGCGCTCGCGACGGCGTCACGGCTTGCGCCCGAGGTAGAGGTATTGCAGGTAGGCGACCGTGATCCATGTGCTCCCGCTCCGCTTGGATTCCAGACGCGCCCGCAGCGCATCGAGGTAGGGGCGCGGATTGCCGCGGAAGAGGTCGCGGATCTCGCGGCGAGAGGCTTCGCGTTCGAGGATCTCGTCGACGGTCGCGGCGACGCGCCACGGCAAGACCCGCAAGACGTGGTCGGAGAACTGCGCGGCGTAAAACTCCTTGAAGCCGCTGGTCAGCCAGTACGACGGCGGCTCGACGCCCAGCTCCCGCAAGGCCGCCTCTCCCTCCGTACGGCTGAGATCGTCGTACATGGGATACTTCCACCAGATCGCGACCATGCCGCCGGGGCGCAACACGCGGAGCACCTCCCGCATCGCGGCCGCGCGATCGAAACGATGGAAGGCCTGCGCGCTGAGGACCGCATCCACGCACGCATCCGGGAGCGGCAGCTGCTCGGCCCGCGCGTGCTCCCAGCGCCCCTCCGGTATCGCCCGGCGCGCGCGCTCGAGCGCCTCGTCGTCGGTGTCGATGCCGCGCACGCGAAAACCGTTACAGATCAGCGGATAGGTTGCCCGACCGTCGCCGCATCCGAGCTCGAGGATCTCGTGCGACGGCCGCAAGCCGAAGGCGGCGAGATGATCGTAGAGCTCGTTGGAGTAGCTCGGGCGTTCGAGGGCCCGGGTGAGATCACTCGTCGATTGCATGATCGCTCGGCGTCGTCCTCACGTCTGGTGGGATCGCTGTCGGCGCCGCCGCGAGCAACTCGAGCTCCAGCGGCTGGCCGGGTTCGAGGGCAAGGTCCGGGAGATCGTCCAGCGAGTTCAACCCGAACGCCTCCAGGAACGCGGCCGTCGTCTTGTATTGCATCGGCCGCCCCACGACGTCCTTGCGACCGGCCTCTTCGATGAGCCCGCGTTCGAGCAACGTGTTCACCACGCTGTCGGAGTTGACGCCTCGGATCGCTTCGATCTCGGCCTTCGTCACGGGTTGATTGTACGCGATGATGGCGAGCGTCTCCAACGCCGGTACGGAGAGGCTCTGCTTGGGCGGCAGGAGATACGCCTCCACGACGGCGCGAACGTGCGGTGCCGTCGCCATCCGGTAGCCGCCCGCGATCTCGCGGACGATCACTCCGCGCCCGGTATACTCTTCTTGCAAGCGCGCAACGGCGAGCGCGACCGCTCGTTCGTCGGCGCCGACCTGCTTGGCGAGTCGCCTGAAGTCGAGCGCTTCGGATGCCACGAAGAGGAGCGCCTCGACGGCATCCTTCACGCGAGCGGCTTCGGCATGAAGCTGCGACGCTTCGTCGTCTTCGAGAATCGGATCGTGCGAGTCGCCGGTCGTCATGAGGCCCTTTCGACGGAATGGAGGACGGGGACAATCGCGATCTCTCCGAACGGCTCGTCTTGACGCACGTCGACACGCCTGCGGCGCACGAGTTCCAGGAGCGCGAGGAACGTGACGACGAGCGTCTCGCGCCCCAGCTCGCGGCACAGCGAGCGAAACGAGAGCGAGCCGGCCTCGCGTAGCCGCTGCATGATGTAGTCCATCTGCGCGATGAGCGAGATGCGTTCGCGCGCGATCGTGCGCCGCTCGGCACGCGGCTCCGAGAGCATCGCGACGAGAGCGCGAATCAGGCGCTCCTTGGGGATGCGATAGCGCTGGACGAGCTCGCCCAGCGGATCCCCGCCTTCGCGATAATAGTAGGCCGCAGCCTCGCTCAAGCGCTCGCGCAGGTGCTCGCCGACCTCTTTGTAGCGCGAATAAGCGATGAGCCGGCGGCGCAGCTGTTCCTCGACCTGCTCCGGCGTCTCGGCCTGTTCGTCGGCGAACGCGGCGGGAACGGGCGGGAGCAGCGCACGCGATTTCAGGAAGACGAGGGTCGCCGCGACGACGAGATACTCGGCCGCCACCTCGATGTCGAGCTGTTCCATCATCGAGACGTACTGCAGGTACTGTTCGGCGACCGCAGCCAGCGGGACGGTGGCGATGTCCAGCTGCCGCTCCTTCACCAGATGCAGCAACAGATCGAGCGGCCCGTCGAAGACGTCGAGCCGGACGCGGAGCGCGTTCTCGTTCAAGCGCCGGGTAGCCGTGCGGGGGCGGGAACGGCCGGCTCTTCCGGAAGCACTTCGGGGTGCGCCGCGAGGTACTCGACCGCCAAGTCCACCAAACGCTTTTCGTTCACGTACTTCAGCGCCTTGCGTGCCGCCGCGATATCGAACCAGGCGGCTTCGTCGACTTCGTGGTCGTGATTGGAGGCTTCGCCCGCGACGTAGCGCATCAGGAAGAACGTGACGCTCTTGCGGTGCTTGCCTTTACCGGTATAGAACCAGTACGCGATCTCCGAGAGCCGGGTGATGATCTCGCCCCAGCAACCGGTCTCCTCGCGGACCTCGCGGAGCGCTGCCTGTTCGTGCGATTCGCGCAGCTCGACGTGGCCCTTGGGCAACGTCCAGACTCGCGGCGTGCCGCGACCGATGAGCAATGCCTCAAGACCCGCCGCGCCGCGCCGCAGGAGCAGTCCACCCGCCGAAACCTCGTGCTTGATCCGCATGACCCTTACCTGGAGGCGAGAAGGGGGCGCCGGAGCGCCCCACGTCATGACCGGATGATTCGACCGCTCGCCCGAGGCGGGCCTGCCGGAAGGACTATCCTTTCCAGCGAAGGTCGGGCTGGCGAGCGGCCCGCGCCTCGTCCACCCGGCCGACCGGCGTCGTCACCGGCGCCGAGGTCACGGCCTCCGGGTTCGTCCGCGCGGTCTCGACGATCTCCCGCAGCGCCTCGGCAAAGGCGTCGAGCGTCTCCTTCGACTCGGTCTCGGTCGGCTCGATCATCAGGCACTCGGGCACGATTAACGGGAAGTACATCGTGGGGGCCATGAATCCGCGGTCCAGCAGCGCTTTCGCCAGATCGAGCGCCCGCACGCCCGTCTCGTTTTTGAGGCGCTGTGCCGAGACGACGAACTCGTGGCGACAGGGCTCGTCGTATGGAGCCTCCAGATACTCACGCACGAGCACCCTCAAGTAGTTCGCGTTGAGTACCGCCAGGCGCGAGACGCGCGTCAGCCCCTCCGCACCGTTGGCACGAATGAAGGCCAGCGCGCGCACCGCGTGCGCGAAGTTCGACCAGAAGGAGCGCACCGGCCCGATTGAACGCGGCTCATCGAAGGAGAGCCGGAAGCGCTCGCCCTCGCGGACCACGCGCGGAACCGGAAGGTAGTCCCGCAAGTGCGCGGCGACGCCGATCGGCCCGTGCCCGGCCCCGCCTCCTCCGTGCGGGATCGTGAAGGTCTTGTGCGTGTTGACGTGCATGAGGTCGAAGCCCATGTCGCCCGGCCGCGCATTCCCCATGAGCGCGTTCGCGTTCGCGCCGTCGTAGTACATGAGGCCGCCGGCGCGGTGCACGACCGCGGCGATCTCGTGGATGTGATCTTCGAAGAGGCCGAGCGTGTTCGGATTGGTCATCATGCAGACCGCCGTCTCCGGGCCGACGACCTTTTCGATCTCCGCGACGCTCACGCGCCCGCGCGCATCGCTGGGCAGCGAGATCACTTTGAAGCCGACCATCGCGGCCGACGCCGGGTTCGTCCCATGGGCCGTGTCCGGCACGATCACGGTGGTGCGCCCGTGCTCGCCGCGCTCGCGGAAGTATTTCTTCGCGATCAGCAGCGCCGCAAGTTCACCATGCGCCCCGGCCGAGGGATTCAAGCTGAACTCCGCCATCCCGAAGATCTCGCTGAGCGCGCGCTCCAGCTCGTACATCACGCGCAGCGCACCCTGTGCGAGATCGTCGGGCGCGAAGGGATGGAGATCGCGGAAGCCCGACAGCGAGGCGACGTCGTCGTTCACCCGCGGATTGTATTTCATCGTGCACGAGCCGAGCGGGTAGAATCCGACGTCGATGCCGAACGTACGCTGCGAGAGACGCGTGAAGTGTCGCACGACGTCGAGCTCGCTGTTGTCGGGCAGCGGCAGGGTATCGCGCAGCATCTCCGGCGGGAGGAACCGGTCGGCGGGCTGCGCCTCTTCGAGGTAGCGCGTCCCGCGACCGGGTGCCCCGGTCTCGAAGATCAGCGGTTCCCCGGTGCGATCATGCGGCGACATGGGGGCGTACGACCTCCTTCAGCGCGGAGCGGAGCGCCGCGATCTCGTCGCGTGTCGTGAGCTCGGTCGCGGTCATGAGGATAGACGTCGCGTATTCGGGGTAGAACCGGCCGAGATCGAGACCTCCGAGAATGCGCCGCTCCCGCAACGCATCGAGGACCTCGGCCGCCGGACGGCCGACGTCCACCACGAACTCGTTGAAGAACGGCGCGGAAAAACGCAATCGCACGCCGTCCACCGAGCAGACGGCCTCGGAGAGCTCGCGCGCGCGCTCGAGATTCAGCGCTGCGACGTTGCGCAGTCCCGTCGCGCCCATCGCGGCGAGATAGATCGTGGCGATCAGCGCGCAGTGCGCCTGGTTGGTACAGATGTTGGACGACGCCTTTTCACGCCGGATGTGCTGCTCGCGTGCCTGAAGCGTGAGCACGTACGCCGTGCGGCCGTCCTTGTCCACCGTGCGTCCCACCAAGCGCCCCGGGATGCGCCGCAGATGCTCGGCCGTCGTCGCGATGAAGCCCGCATAGGGCCCGCCATAGGCGAGTGGAATGCCGAAGCTCTGCGCCTCGCCCGCGACGATCTGCGCGCCCCACGCCGCGGGCGGCTGCAGCACGCCCAGCGAGAGCGCCTCCGCGACCGTCGCGATGAGGATCGTTCTCGAGGCCGCCAACGACGCGCGCCGTTCGTCGGGCAACGGATCGAGCACGCCCATGACGTTGGGCGACTGGAGGACGACGGCCGCGTGCGCGTGATCGGCGAGACGCTCGTCGAGGTCGGTGAGCTCGGTGCGCCCGTCGTCGCCGATCGGGAGCTCGTCGATCGCGACGTCGATGCCGTCGCAGTACGCCGCGAGCACGGCACGGTAGTTCGGATGCACGGCTCGCGAGACGAGGACCCTCCGGCGTCCGGTGGCATTCACCGCCATGATGACGCTCTCCGCAAGCGCCGTCGCGCCGTCGTACACGGAGGCGTTGGCGATCTCCATCCCGGTGAGCATGCAGATGTAGCTCTGCCACTCGTAGATCGCCTGGAGGTATCCCTGCGAGACCTCGGCCTGATAGGGCGTGTACGCGGTCAGGAATTCTCCGCGCATCGCGAGCGCGGGGATCACCGACGGGATATAGTGACGATACGCTCCGGCGCCGAGAAACGAGACGTAGCCGACGGCCTCGTTCCGGCGCGCATAGGTCTCGAAGAGCGAGCGGATCTCGCGTTCGGTCAGCGCGGGAGGAAGGGAGAGCGGAGCGCGGAGAGCGACTTCCTCGGGGACGCGCATGAGCTCGTCGAGCGACGCGACGCCGATGCGTTCCAGCATCGCGGCGATCTCATGCTCGGTATGCGGCGTGTACACGATCGTTACGACGCCGCCTCTGCTACCAGCCGCTCGTAGGCTGCGGCATCGAGGAGATTCGCCGCCTGCGAGCGATCGGCAACGGCGACTTTGAACATCCAGCCAGCCCCGTACGGATCGCGGTTGATCGCCGCAGGATCGTTTTCGAGCGCGGTGTTGACCTCGATCACCTCGCCGCCGATCGGCGAAAAGAGATCGGAGACCGCTTTCACCGACTCGACGACCCCTGCAGCCCCGAACTGCTCGACGCGCGTTCCGACTTTGGGAAGTTCGACGTACACGATGTCGCCGAGCGACTCTTGCGCGTACTCGGTGATGCCGACGATCGCGGTCTTGCCCTCGAGCTTCACCCACTCGTGTTCTTTGCTATAGAGTAGATCCTGCGGTTGCGCCACGCTGCGATCTCCTTTCTTACGACGACGCGCGCTTGTAAAACGGCAGCGGAACCACCTCGGCCGGATAGGCCGTGCCGCGTATCTCGACCTCGAGCTGCGTTCCGGCGGTTGCGGCCTGCGCCTCGACCAACGCGGTCGCGATGTTGCGATTGCCGAGCGCCGGCGCGGGACCGCCGCTCCGAATCTCGCCGACCGCTCGGCCGTGCTGAAGCACGCGATAGCCTTCGCGCGCCGGTGCGCGCGAACCGACGACGAGACCGACGATCCGCGGATAGTCGCCGCGCTCGAACTGACGAGCCAGCGCCTCTTTGCCGAGAAAGGATGGTTTGTTCCACTTGATCGCCCAGGTGAGGCCGGCTTGCACGGGCGTGATCTCTTCCGTCAACTCGTGCCCGTAGAGCGGCATACCGGCTTCGAGTCGCAGGACGTCGCGCGCGCCGAGGCCGCACGGCATCAACCCGTCGTCGGCGTGCGCGTCGAGCAACGCGTGCCACACCGCGGAGGCGTCCTCGGCATCGAGAAAGAGTTCGAACCCGTCTTCACCGGTGTACCCGGTGCGCGCGACGACCGCCGGTGCGCCCGCCACGCGACCCTCGGCGCAGAAGTAGTAGCGCACGGACGACAGATCGACGTCCGTATGCGGCTGCAGCATCTCCTGAGCCCGCGGTCCCTGGATCGCGACGAGCGCGCTGCGCCCGCGCCGATCCTCGAGGACGACGTCGCTGCGGTCTGCCGCATGGCGCTGCAGGTGCGCCCACATCTTGTCGGCATTCGCGGCATTGACCACGAGCAACCAGCGATCGGGGAGGCGATAGAAGATGACGTCGTCGTGCGCGCCGCCGCGATCGTTACAGAAGATGTTGTAGCGCGCTTGGTACGGCTTCATCGTCGCCACCGCATTCACGGTGAGCGCGTCGGCCCACTCGGCGACGCCCTCCCCGCGCAGAACGAACTGCCCCATGTGCGAGAGATCGAAGAGGCCGGCGCGCGAGCGCACGGCCCCATGCTCTTTCAGGATGCTCTCGTACTGGAGCGGCATCTCGTAACCGCCGAATCCGACCATCCGTGCACCCAAGCGGACGTGGTCGTCGTGGAGCGGCGTGCGCCGGAGCGCCGCGTGCGTCGTCATGACCGGCGTGGTTTCTCCTCGGGATAGGTATTCAAGAAATTCAGGGTCGCATGCGCGACGAGCTTCTCGCCGCTGCGTACGTGGACTTCGCCGTAGCAGATGCGCCGCCCCGCTCGCAGAACCGTCGCCTCGGCGATCAGATCATGCGGGGGCAATGCGGGAGCGAGGAAGTTGCACTGGAGCGAGACGGTGGTCGTCTCCTGCTCGCGGCCGTAGATGGATGCGAGCGCGACATAGAAGCACGTATCGCAGAGGCTAACGATCGCTCCCCCGTGGACCGCACCGGTACCGTTGCTGATCTCGGGCCGGTAGGGCATCTTCATCACGGCCTTACCGCGCTCGACGCGCAGCAGTTCGAGATCGAGCAGCGCGACGAAGTGCGACTTTTCCTTATCCCAGCGGAAGGGAGCGAGCGCGAATTCGTCGCTCACGGCGCGCTCCGCATTCCGCCGACGAAGGCGTCGTAGGCTTCTCGGAAATTCAGCGTACCGCCGTGCAGATGGTGCGCGCCGTCCACCGCGAGCACTGCGCCGCTCACCCAGGAGGCGTCGTCCGAGCAGAGCCAGAGCGCCGCCCGCGCGACGTCGTCCGGCTCTCCCAGCCGCCCGAGCGGAATCTGCGCGCGCACGAGCTCTTCGACGTTCGCCACGCTCCACAGGTTGCTGTCGGTGCCCTCGGTGTGGATCGGGCCGGGAGCGATCGCATTGCACCGGATTCCGTACCGGCCCCACTCGGCGGCGAGCGTGCGGGTCATCGCGAGCACGCCGGCCTTGGCGCTCGCGGAGTGCACCGCGCCGGGCTCGCCGTGCCAGGCGTAGGCCGCGATGATATTGAGGATGCGCCCCTTGCGCTCGCGCAGGCTCTCGAACGCCGCGCGCGTGCAGTTGAAGGTGCCGAGCAAGACGATATCCACGACGCTCTTGAAACCGTTGTACGAGAGTCGCTCCGAGGGGCAGATGAAGTTTCCTGCGGCGTTGTTCACGAGCACGTCGATCCCGCCCAGGCGCTCCGCCGTCTCGCGCATGATCGCTTCGACGCGGGCCGCATCGCGTACGTCGCCCGCGAGGCCGATCGCCCGCCCGCCCGCAGCCTCGATCGCGGCGACGGTCTCATCCAGCTTCTCCTGCCGCCGTCCGACGACACAGACCGCCGCGCCTTCACGCGCGAAGGCCTCCGCCATCGCGCGCCCGAGCCCGGTACCGCCGCCGGTCACGAGCGCCGCCTTTCCTTCGAATCGCCGTTGCCTCATCTAAAACGTCTCCCCCGGCCGTGCCAGCGCTTCGCGCAGATAGAGCGGCAGGGCAAACAGCCGCTGGTGCGTCTGCGCATCGTAAAAGAAACTCGTACCGCGTAGCTGCGCGCAATACGCAGCGACGACGCGCTCGTCGAGCGCCGCGAGATCGACGCGATCGCTGCAAGCCAAAAACGCCCATTCGGTATCGAAGGCGGGAACGTAGGTCACGGACGACGCCACCCACCGGAAATGACGCCGCAACGTACGCGCCATCTTGCAATGCAGCTCGGCATTGTGGAATGATCCGGTGCTCGCTTGCAGCGCATAGATGCCGCCGTCCGCGAGACGCTCCTTCACCAACGCGAAGACGGCGTCGTTGAAGAGCGGATTGCTCGGGGAATCCGGCAACGGCTCGGTGAGATCGGAGATGATCACGCCGTAGCGCTCGCGGTCGTCGCGAAGGAACGCGAGCGCGTCGCCGATGATCACCCGGGCGCGCGGATCGTCGAAGGCGCCCTGCGACCACTCGGGCAGATAGCGCTTGCAGAGATCCACGACCATGCCGTCGATGTCCACCATGGTGCAGCGGCGGACATCGGGATGGCGCAGCACCTCGCGCAGCGTCGCCCCCTCACCGCCGCCGAGGATCAGCACCTCGGAGCGATCGGCGGCTCCGGCCAACGCGGGGTGCACGAGAGCCTCGTGATAGATGCGCTCGTCGGCCTGCGAGCTCTGGGTGTCGCCGTCGAGCACGAGCATCTTTCCGAAGACGGGCGTCGAGAGGATCGCGATCTGCTGGTAGTCGGACCGGCCGTCGAAATAGACGTGATCGACGCCGTGATGGTGGCGTTCGCTCGGGGCCGACTCCTCGACGTACCAGTGCCAGGCTGCGGTTTTCGGCATCTGTTCCTTCTCACGGAACGCGGCGCTCCCGCTCGGAACGGAAGCGCCGCAGGGAAACCTCGAAGGTGCGGAGCGTCAGGCGCTCAGCACGCGCGTGTCGTGTTCGTGGGTGACGACGTGGGTAAATCCGCCGCCGGCCTGCTCGATGCCGCGCTTCACTTCCGTCGTCAACATCGTCTTGGCTCCCAGCGCCCTTGCGGCGTACTCGCACGCCGCCCACGGATCGGTATGGTCGCCGCACGTGTAAAAGTCCATCGCTGCGTACCCGGTCTCCGGCCAGGTATGGATCGCCAGATGCGATTCGGCAATCACCACCACGCCCGAGACGCCTTGCGGTTGAAAGCGATGGAACGCGCTCTCCATGATCGTCGCGTTCGCCGCCCGAGCCGCCTCGACCATCATCTTCCGCACGCCGTCGATGTCACTCAAGGCGGCGGGGTCGCAACCGGACAGCTCGCACACGATGTGCGTACCGAGTGCCTTCAATTCTCCCGATCTCCTCCGACCCTCGGGGGGATTCCCACCTCCGGACTTTGTCGGCTGGCGCCTGCAGTGCAGTCACGTCCCCGACCTATCGGCGAGCTCTTGCCGGCGCTTTGCGGTGCACGGGCGACTCGCCGCGATGGCGCGTTCTGGGCGCGCCCTCCCATAGACCGTGGACCGGGGGTACCCCCGGGTCCGGCGCCTATGATAGCCCCTGCGCCTCGCCCTGTAAAGCGGTGTCGGCATCCCGCCGCGCCGCGGAAACTCCCCATCCTCCGGGGCGGCCGCCGCTAATTTTCAACAAGAGACTTGAAAATCTTGACTTACATCGCCGGCGCGGGTACGCTCGAAGCACCATGGCCAGCCCCGCCCAGACCACCGTCCGTCCCGAAGAGCTCCTCACCGAGGAGTACCGGCACGGCTTCCACGACCCCGAACACTACCTCTTCAAGAGTCCGAAGGGCCTCACGCGCGAGATCGTCGAGCGTATCAGCGCGATGAAAGAGGAGCCGGAGTGGATGCGCGACTTCCGGCTGCGCGCGTACGAGATCTTTCTGGCCAAGCCGATGCCCACGTGGGGCGATACCGCGTTGCTCTCCGAGATCGACTTCGCGGACATCCACTATTACGTGAAGTCCACCGAAGGGCCCGGGCGTTCGTGGGACGAGGTCCCCGAGGACATCAAGCGCACCTTCGATCGCCTCGGCATCCCGGAAGCGGAGCGCAAGTTTTTGGCGGGCGTCTCGGCGCAGTACGAGTCCGAAGTCGTCTATCACTCGATCCGCGAAGATCTCGAGCGCGATGGCGTGCTCTTCTGCGACATGGACTCGGCCGTCAAGCTCTATCCCGAGATCGTGCGCAAGTACTTCGCGACCGTCGTACCGCCCGGCGACAACAAATTCGCGGCGCTCAACTCGGCGGTCTGGAGCGGCGGGTCGTTCATCTACGTCCCCAAAGGCGTCGAGGTGAAGATGCCGCTGCAGGCCTACTTCCGCATCAACGCCGAGAACATGGGTCAGTTCGAGCGAACGCTCATCATCGCCGACGAAGGCGCGAAGGTGCACTACATCGAGGGCTGCACCGCACCGAAGTTCTCGACCTCCTCGCTGCACTCGGCGGTCGTCGAATTGATCGCTCTCGAGGGCGCGCATATCCGCTACACCACCATCCAGAATTGGTACCGCAACATCTTCAATCTCGTGACCAAGCGCGCGTTCGCCCATCGCAATGCGACGGTCGAATGGGTGGACGGGAACATCGGCTCGCGTCTCACGATGAAGTATCCGTCCATCTACTTGATGGGGGAGGGAGCGCGCGGCGAGGTGCTCTCCATGGCCTTCGCGAGCGAAGGCCAGCACCAGGACGCCGGCGCGAAGGTCATCCACGCCGCTCCGCACACGACGTCGGTCGTCACCAACAAAAGCGTGAGCGCCCGCGGCGGCAAGACGACCTATCGCGGTCTGGTCGAGATCTACCAGGGCGCGGTGGGGGCCAAGACCCGCGTGAAATGCGACGCGCTGATCATGGACGAACGCTCGTCGAGCGACACCAAGCCGACGATGAAGATCCACGAACAGCGCGCGACCGTCGAGCACGAAGCGAGCGTCAGCAAGATCGGCGAGGAGCAGCTCTTCTATGCGATGAGTCGTGGGCTCTCGGAGGCCGACGCCACGGCGATGATCGTCAACGGCTTCTTCGATTTCTTCGTGAAAGAGCTGCCGATGGAATACGCCGTCGAACTCAATCGCCTCGTGAAGATGGAGATGGAGGGTGCCGTCGGCTGAAGCCGAAGGGGCACCCATGCTGGTCGTCACGACGGAAAACGTTCCCGGTTATCGCGTCGCTCGCGTTCTAGGCCAGGTCTTCGGCGTGGTCGTGCGCAGTCGCGGCCTGGGCGGCACGATGGTCGCCGGCTTGCGATCGATCTTCGGCGGCGAGATCACCGAATTCACGCAACTGTTGGAAGACGCACGCCGTCACGCGCTCGACCGCATGATCGCAAATGCGACCGCGATGGGCGCCAACGCCGTCGTCATGATGCGGTTCGACTCCGCCGAACTCGCGCAGACGATGAGCGAAATCGTCGCGTACGGCACCGCGGTCGTCATCGAACCGACGGGTTGATCGTGGTGGGCGGCGGCACCGTCGCGCTGGTGATCCTCGCGCTGGCCGTGATCGGCATCGCCTTCGACCGCCGGTATCGCCCGCGCGCTCGTGCGACCGCGGCGATGCGCCCGACCGGCGAGCGCTTCCGCGACCCCGTCACCGGCGTCATGGTGGAGGTCTATGAAGACCCGACCACCGGCACGCGGGAGTATCGCGAGAGCCCCGAGAACGGCCGCCCCGCATGAGCATCGTTCGCGTGCCGCGCAGTGCGGTGCCGCCGGGGTGCGCGCTCCGCATCGAGGTCGACGGCGAGGAGATCCTGCTCTGCAACGTCGATGGTGCGTTCTACGCCGTCGAGGACGTCTGCACGCACGACGGTGGATCGCTCGACCAAGGTCGGCTGGACGGTTGCGAGGTCGAGTGCCCACGACACGGAGCGCGCTTCGACGTCCGTACCGGCGCGGTAACGGCGCTGCCGGCGGTCTTGCCGCTTCGAACGTTTCCCACGCGCCTCGATGGTGACGAGGTCGTCGTCGAATACTGAGGCGCTCTGCGGCGCCGCTCCGCGCCGAGCGCTGCGGGCATTCCTCGCACTCGCCGGACTTGCGCTTGCCATTGCCTGCGGTGAGGCGGCACTCTATGCGGCAAACGTGATGAACGGCCTTCACGCGGCGGCGCGAACCTCCGGCACGCTCGCGCTCGAAGGCCTGCACGCGCCGGTCACCGTCATCCGCGACGATCGCGGCATTCCGCACATCGAGGCACGCGATCTCCACGACCTCTTCTTCGCGCAAGGATTCGTCGAGGGTGAAGACCGGCTCTTTCAGATGGACCTCGTCCGCCGCTTCGTGGAAGGGCGTCTCGCCGAGCTCTTCGGCGCGGCGGCACTACCCAGCGACGAACGCATGCGCGCGTGGGACGTGCGCGAGATCGCGCAACGGCAATGGGAAGCGATGCCTGCGGATGATCGCACGCTGGTGGACGCTTTTACTGCGGGCATCGATGCTGCGATCCGAACGCAACCGTTGCCGGTCGAATACCGTATCCTCCTCGTGCGACCCGAGCCGTGGACGCCCCAGGACGTCCTGGCCGCCGGGATGGCGACGGTCATCGACCTCACCGAAGACTGGAACGACGTCGCCGCCCGCGATGCGATCGTCCGAAAGGGCGGGATTGCGGCGCTCCGCGCAGCGCGTCCGCTCAGCGATTCCTGTTACGACGTTCCCGTTCTCGTCGGGTTGCGCGCGGTTCGCCCCGCCGCGTCATGTGCGGCGTCGGATCGCGCGCTCTCCGCGGAGCTCCGCGACGAGCGCGCTCGGCTTGCGAGCAATGCCTGGGCGGCCAGCGCCGGACGCACGCGCTCCGGTCGCGCGCTGCTCGCGAACGACCCGCACCTGCGCCTGCAGATTCCGGGCGTCTGGTATCTCGTCGATCTCCGCGCGCCGGGCTTTCACGCCGCCGGCGCGACGCTCGCAGGGACACCGGGCGTCATTCTCGGGCACGACGACCGCCTCGCCTGGGGCGTTACGGCCGGAACCACGGCCGACCTCAGCCTCTTCGAGTTTCCCGCGCATCCCGATCCGCGCTTCTTCCGCACCGAGCGCTTTCGCGTGCGGTTCGGCGGCACCGTCGTCCGGCGGTACTACCGCACCGCGGATGCCTTCGACGTACGATTGCGCGACGGCAAGCGCGTGCTGGTGCGCTGGATTCCGTACGAGCGGCCGCGATCCGCATTTCCCGTCTTCTTCGCACTCGATCGCGCGCGCTCGATGCAGGAAGCGATCGCCGCGCTGCGGCAACTCCAGGCCCCGTCGCTGAACGTCGTCCTCGCCGCGGCGGACGGCACGGCCGCGTACCTTCTCGCCGGCTCGATCCCCGACGACCCGGCGTGGGGACGGTGGATTCACCCGGCGAGCGATCTCGTGCACCACTATCCCGACGTCCCGCATGCGGCGCTGCCGTACGTGCCGCCGTCGCGCGATGCCGTCGTCTGGACGGCAAACAATCTCATGTACGGTCCGGGGTACCCCTATCGGCTCAGCGCGCAGTTCGCGCCGCCGTATCGCGCCTATCGCATCGCGCGCCTCCTGCAGGCACGCACGCAGTACGATCTGCCGTACTTCACACGGATGCAGCTCGACGTGCGCTCTCCCGCGGAATGCGAACTCGCCCGCAGGACGCTCGCTGCGCTGCGCGGTCTCCGCCTGACGGCCACCGAGGCGGTCTTCGCGCGCGTGCTCGACGGATGGGATTGCGAGGTCACACCACAGTCGCGCGGCGCGACGCTCGCGGTCGCGCTGCGCGGGGGGCCGCCCGCGACCGACGAGGACGCCTTCCTGGATCTCCTGACGGCCGCGCGACGTGCGACGACCGCCGAACGCAAGGCGCTCGCCGCCTCCTTCTTTGCGACCGTCCTCGCGTTTCACGGGAACGCGGCGGCCGTCCCCGCCTGGCGCCGCGCGGGCGCCGTCTCCGTCCTCCATCCGTTGGCGCGCCTGGGTGTCCGCTTCCTCGACGGCACGCCGTTCCCGGGGAACGGCGACGCCTTTACCCTCCGCATGCAGAAGCCCGGCTTCTCGCAGAGCTTCCGCGCCGTCTGGGAGATCGGTGCCTGGGATCGCGGCGGCATCACCATTCCCGAGGGAGAGTCGGGGGAACCCGGGAGCGGTCACTACACCGACCAAGCCCGCGCGTGGATCGCGGGGCGGCTCATCCCGCTCCCCTACTCCCGCGCGGCCGTTGCGCGGGCGGCCGCGGAACGCCTCGTCTTGCTGCCCGCCGCCCCGCGCCGTTGACACCCGTCCGAAACCCTTGCTATCGTAGCCCAGTCATGTACGCGATCATCGAGACCGGCGGCAAGCAATACAAGGTCGCCGAGGGGGACGTCATCCGCTGCGATCTCATCGACGCCGAACCCGGCACCGAGGTGGTCTTCGACCGCGTGATCCTCGCCGCCGGAGCCGACGGCGTGAAGGTCGGGACGCCCCTGGTCGAGGGTGCGCGGGTGAGCGGCACCGTCACCGCCCAGCGGAAGGACAAGAAGATCCTCGTCTTTCGCTTCAAGCCGAAGAAGCGCGTCCGCAAGTTGACGGGCCACCGCCAGCGCTTCGCCGAGGTCAAGATCACCAAGATCGCGCTGGCCTGACCGGCATTCCCGTGCTGCGGGTCGTCGTCCGGCGCGACGCCGAGGGTCGGATCGCCTCGCTCGCAGCCGACGGCCATGCCGGCAGCGGCCCCTATGGTGAGGATATCGTCTGCGCGGCCGCCTCGGCCGTCCTCCAGGCGGCGCGTCTCGGTTTGGAAGAGTACGCGCGCGTCTCCGTCCATGCGGAGCAGGGCTCCGGACGCCTTCTGCTCCGCGTCCCTGCCGAAGCGCGCGACAACGCCGCGGTTCGAGCCATCCTCGAGACGGCCGTCCTGGCGATCCGCCGCATCGCGCACGACCACCCGGCCCATCTCGCCGCGCGCGAGGAACGCGAGTAATCTCATCGTGACGCGGCGAAGGAGGAGATGATGAACACCGAGAGCACCCGCACGGCGAACGGCTACCAAGGCCCCTCCGCACCCGAGGCACGCGTGAGTTACGAACCGACCGACGAGAGCGGCGAGATCGGGAAGGCGCTCCTCGTCGGAGTGCTCGGCGGCGTCCTCTCCGCCACCGGATACCTGATCTACCGGCGACTGCCCGACGAGCAGAAGGAACGCCTCCAGCGACAGGTGCGCGAGGCGATCCAGGCGCGCATCGGCGAACTGCGCCGCGCGTTCAATCTCTGAGCGGCGAGCGTTCGGCTGCGGGCGACGCCGTCGCACGGGAGTGCGGCGCTTCGTCCGGCGGCGATTCGGCAGCCGGTTCGACCGGCGCACTCCGCGCACGCATCTCCTGAAGATCGGCCGCGCGTTCCATCTCGTCCATGAACGCCTGCGAGGCGTTCTGCACCTCGCGCATCACGCGACCGACCTTGCGCATGACGACCGGTAGATGCTCGGGACCAAAGAGGAGGAGCGCCAGAACGGCGACGACGGTCACGTCGGGAACGGAGAGCATCGTACGGGCAAGCTTCTGCAGGGCGGCCTCCCGCCCCCGTACAAGCCTTCCCTCCTTCCGTGGAGATCGTCTATGCGCGGGGCAACCGCACAGAACACGTGGCCTCGCTCGCGACCGTGCGTAAGATTCTCGATCGCTTCGTCGCTCATCGCGTCTTCTACGAGATCTCCAGCCGAGACAAGGGCGGGCACGTCCTCTTCTCGGCCAAGAACCGTTTCGTCGTCGGCGAGATCCAGGTCACCAACCGCGACGTCCTCTCGATCCTCTTCTTCGACGCGCACAACCCCGCGCACTCGATCGAGGTGCTCAACCCGCAGACCATGCGCATCTACGACGACATGCCCGGCGGCGGATTCGCGGTATCGTTCATCACCGCGAATGCGCAGGGGCTTGAAGCGCGGTGTTACGTTCGCGACGAAGGCGAGGATGAGGACGGCATTCGCGAGCGCACGGAACTCGAGCGCATCTCGCTCCCTCAGCTCTTCAAATATCTCGAAGAGATCGCCGTCAAAGAACCGGCCGGTGCCCTGACGGCCGGCCCTGCATCACAGATGGAAGATCGCATCGGTGAGCCTTCCGGGCTCGACGCGCAGCGCCGCCAACACGCCGGGTGAGCGCACCGCTTCGGCGGCGATCCCGAAGGCGAGATGCTTGGGAAGATACCGTCCCTCCGCCCGCTGCGCGCCCTCACAAAAGACGACGAACGCCTCGCGGCTCAGCCAGAGCGAGGTCGTGCCGTCCGGCGATTTGAAGACGAGCGTGTCGTATCGCGGAAAAGCGGCGATCTCTCCCGGCGGAAGCCCCGGCTCGGGCAAGCGCGTCATGCCCATGCGCGGCTCTTCCGGCGGCGGGAGCGCTTCGAGTTTGCCGCGGTCGAGCACCGCGGAGAGCGGACCGCCCAACGACGGTTCGTCGAGCAGCGCCAACAGCAACGCCCGGGTCGTCACGACCGGTTCTCGTAGACGGAGCGCATGATGGACCGCCGTGCGCATGACGAAGAGCAGTTCATCGGAGAGAGGAATTTGATCGGACTCAGGCATCGGAGGCTGCTTACGTTCCTCGGTCGCGCGCACCTTCGCCCGACATGCCCAGGCGCACCATCTCGCCACCACCGCATGCTCGCAGCCCGATGCAGCCCTCCGCTGACCGCCGAACGGCGGACGCCGCACCGGACGACGCGTGAATACCGGTGCCCGTACCCATGCTGACGATCGATCTGATCTCGCTCTTTCCGGAGGTCTTCGCACCGTTCGTCGGACTCTCTATCGTCGGTCGAGCCGTCGAGCGCGGGATCGTGACGATTCGCTACCACCATCTCTTGGATGCCCTCGCGCCGGGCGAACGCGCCGACGACATGCCGTACGGCGGCGGTCCCGGAATGGTGGTGCGCCTGCCGCCGCTTTGCCGCGCCCTCGATGCCGTCCTGGCCTCCGCGCCGCCCGAGGAGCGCCGCAGCATCGTCCTCCCCTCACCGGCCGGGCGCCCTTTCACGCAGCGCGTCGCGGAGGAGTGGGCCGCGCTCGACCGGTTGGTGATCGTCTGCGGGCACTACGAGGGCGTGGACGAGCGCCTCGCGGAGCTCTACCCGCTCGACGAAGTCTCGCTCGGGGATTTCGTTCTCACTGGCGGCGAGATCCCGGCACTGGCATTCATGGATGCCGTGGTGCGGCTGCTTCCCGGGGCCCTCTCTCCGGCGTCGCTCGAAACCGAGTCCTTCACGCACGGCGAAGCGTCGCTCGACTATCCGGTCTATACGAGGCCGCCGCGCTTCCGAGGCGTGGAGGTTCCGCCCGTGCTCCTCTCCGGCGATCACGCTGCGATCGCGGCGTGGCGGCGCGAGCAGTCCCGCCTACGAGCGGCGCGGCGCCGCCGATCGCCGCCGTCCTGAGCGAACGCGCGTCGCGACGGCCACCACGATCGTTGCACGCCCGCTACGGGCGTGGTATCATGCGCAGGCCGTCCGGGTCTGCCCGGAGTGCGGCGGTCACCTGTGGCCGCGCGCCGAATTCATCCTGCGCCCTATCTGGAACGAGAACGTCATGAACGCCGTCGATCTGATCAATCGCGAACAGCTGAAGTCCGACGTCCCGGAGTTTCGCCCCGGCGACACCGTTAAGGTCTATTCGAAAGTCATCGAGGGAGGCAAAGAGCGCACCCAGATGTTCGAGGGCGTCGTGATCGTCCGGAAGGGCGGCGGGCTCAACGAGTCGATCACCGTCCGCCGCGTGGCGCACGGCGTCGGCGTCGAGAAGACGTTCCTCGTGCACAGCCCGCGCGTCGAGAAGATCGAAGTGAGCAAGCGCGGCGTCGTGCGCCGCAGCCGCCTTTACTATCTGAGCGAGAAGGTCGGCAAAGCGGCGCGCATTCGCGAAAAGAAGACCGCGCCGAAGAGCTCCTGACGCCGCTGCAGCTTCTCGGGCTGCTCGGCATCTTCGCCAGCGCCCGAGTCGCGCTCACGGCTCCGCCCGTCGCGCGCGCCGCACCTGCGACCGCGTCGCGCGCACGCGAGTACGTCGATGCCTTCATCGCGGCGTCGCTCATGGGATTGTTCTTGGTCACCTTCGTGGTGCGCGTCTATTTCATCCCCTCGATCTCGATGACGCCGACGCTGCGCGTGGGCGACCTAGTCCTCGTCGATCTCCTCGCCTATCGCCTCCATCCGCCTCGGCCGGGCGACGTGGCGGTCTTCATGCCTCCCGTTCCGTCCGGAGGCATCGCCTTCGTCAAACGCGTCATCGGCGTTCCCGGCGATCGTATTCGGATCGCCGACGGCGTAGTCTATCGCAACGGCATTCCCCTCGATGAGCCGTACGAACGTTCGCGTCCCCGCTACAGGCTCTCCATCCGCGACTATGATCTCTACGTGAACGGACGCCCGCTCGACCCTCGCCTCGCGGACGTGCCACCGCGGTCGTTCTGGCGAGCGCCCGATCGCATTCCGCCCGGCTTCTATCTCGTGCTCGGCGACGATCGCAACCGCTCCGACGACAGTCACGTCTGGGGCTTCGCGCAGCTCGGCGGCCGCTATGCGGCCGGTCCGCTCGCCGGTCGGCCCGATCCGGGGTTCATCGGCCGCGCGTTCCTCATCTGCTGGCCCCCGACACACCTACGCATCCTCACACCGTAAGAGAAACGAAAGGCCGATGACACCCAAAGAACTGCTGACGATCGTCGCCGTCTTCGCCGCCGCCAGAATCGCGCTCAGCCTGCGCCCGGTCGCCGCGCGTTCCGCCGGGCGTTCCGTGACGCTCGCGCGCGAATACCTCGACCCCTTCATCGTCGCCGGACTCACCGCGTGGGTGCTCATCACCTTCGTCGCCCGCACGTACTACATTCCCTCGGGCTCGATGGAGCCCACGCTGCACATCCACGACGTCCTGCTCGTGGACAAGATCGAGTATCGCTTCCATCCTCCGCATCGCGGCGACATCGTCGTCTTTCCGCCGCCGATTCCGACGCCCGACGACTTCATCAAACGCATCATCGGGCTTCCGGGCGATCGCTTTGCGATCATGCACGGGACCGTCTTCATCGACGGCAAACCGCTCGACGAGCCGTACATCAAAGACAAGCCGAACTACGAACTCAAGGTCGCCGATTACGGCATCGAGGTCAACGACGGCTACGGCTGGCACTTCCTCGATCCGTCGGAGGCCGACATCCCGCCGCGTCGCTACTGGACCGCGCCGGACCGCATCCCGCCGCACTGCTACTTCATGATGGGAGACAATCGCAACGACTCCGAGGACTCCCACATCTGGGGCTTCGCACAAGACGCGGGCCGGTTCTACACCGGTCCTCGCGCCGGCAAGCCCGCGTACTTCACGGGCCGCGCGTTCCTCATCTTCTGGCCTCCGCAGGACTTTCGCTTCCTCACGCGCTAACGACCACGCGTGATTCGGTTCGCCGCGTGGCGTTCGATCGGGAGCTTGGCGCTGCAATGCGCCGCGCTGATCGTTCTGATCGCGGCGTTCTTCATTCGCCTGCCGCAAGTCGCCGGTCTCTCGATGGCGCCGCGCATCGCGTCCGGCGAGTTCGTCTTGGTGGATACCCTCGCCTATCGGTTCTCCTCGCCGCGTCGCGGCGACATCGTCGCCTTTCGCCGCAGCGGCACCGTGATCCAGACGTACATCAAGCGCGTCATCGGATTACCAGGTGATCGAATCCGCATCGTGCGCGGCACCGTCTACGTCAACGGCATCGCGCTGCGCGAACCGTACGTCCGCCATGCCGACACACGATCGTACCCGCCGATCGTCGTCCCACCGCACGAACTCTACGTCCTCGGCGACAACCGTCCGGTTAGTGAAGATTCGCGGGCCTTCGGATGCATTCCGGAGAGCGACGTCATCGGAAAGGCGATCGCCGCGGTCTGGCCGCCCGAGCGCATCGGCCGCCTATGAATGCAGACCTGACGCGCGCCGTTCAGTGGTATCCCGGCCACATGGTGCGCGCGATGCGCGCCCTCGGTCGCTCGATACGCCTGACGGACCTCGTGATCGAAGCGATCGACGCGCGCGCTCCGTCGAGCGGCGCCAATCCTGCGCTGGACGACCTGGCCCGCTCGCGGGATCGCATCACCGTGCTGACGCGCGACGACTTGGCCGATCCGCGCGCGACGCGCGCCTGGCTCGACGCTCTGGGTTCGAGCGGTCGCGAGGTACTGGCGATCAATGCACGCTCGCACGCCGGCATCGCGCGCTTACGCGCATCGCTGGCGCGCCGCAGTCGCACGCACGACGGCATCCTCCGCGTGATGGTCGTCGGCATCCCGAACTCCGGCAAGTCCACGCTGGTGAATGCGCTGCTCGGGCGCGCCGCCGCACGAACCGAGAACCGAGCCGGTGTGACGCGTGCCCCGCAATGGTTTCGCCTCTCCTCCGGCGTCGAGCTCCTCGACACCCCCGGAATCCTCGTCCCCAAGATCGCCGGCGCGCGAGCACAATGGATCCTCGCGGCGATCGGTGCCGTACCCGCGGAACGGTACGACGCGGAAGAGATCGTCGCGCGCTTGGTCGCATGGGGTCGTACCCGCGGTGCGGATGTTCCGACGCTCGAGGAGTTCGCGCGCGAACGCGGTTTCGTGCGGCGCGGCGGCGAGCTCGACGCGCACAACGCCGCGCGAGCCTATCTGGCCGCCTTTGCCCGCGGCACGTTCGGGCGCTACACGTTGGAAGAGCCCAGCGATGCGAGCTGATCGCCGGATCCCCGAACCCCTCCGATTACTCGCGCTCCACCGATTCGAACGCGCTGCCCGCCGGCGCGGGATGCGCGTACTGGCCGGACTCGACGAAGCCGGTCGCGGCCCCCTGGCGGGCCCGGTCGTCGCCGCCTGCGTCGCCTCCGATCGCCCGCTGTTGATCCCCGGCCTCGACGACTCCAAGCGCCTCTCGGACGGCCGGCGCCGCTTCCTGGCGGCCGAGATCCGCCGTAGGGCGCTCGCCTGGGGCATCGGGCTCGCCGGCGTCGAGGAGATCGATCGCTACAACATCCTCGAGGCCACACGGCTGGCGATGCGGCGAGCTCTGGAGGCAACCGGCGTGCGCCCCGACTGCCTGCTGCTCGACGCCATGCGGCTGCCCGACGTCTCCGGACCGCAGGAGGCGATAGTGCGAGGCGACGCCCGCTGCGCCCTCATCGCCGCCGCCTCGATTCTGGCGAAGGTCCATCGCGACGACATCCTCGAGCAGCTCGACCGCGAGGATCCGCGGTACGGCTTCGCTCGCCACAAGGGCTACGCGACCCCCGAACACCTCGCCGCCATCGAGCGCCACGGCCCCAGCCCCCATCACCGGCGATCGTTCGCACCCTTACGCGAACCACGACTCCCGTTCACGAACGATGCGCCGCCCGTCTGAAGCGACCGCCCGCGGGCGGGCCGCCGAGACCGCCGCCGCGGCATTCCTCACCGAGCGGGGCTATCGGGTGTTGCAACGAAACCTCCGGCTGCCCGGCGGGGAGATCGACCTCGTCTGCCTCGATGGAAGGACGGTGGTGTTCGTCGAAGTCAAGTCTCGTGCGACGGCGACCTACGGCAGCGCACTCGCGGCGGTGGATGCGCGCAAACGCGCGCGCCTGCGCGCCGTCGCGGCCGACCACGCGCAGATCGTCGCGCCGGGACTGCCGCTTCGCTTCGACGTCGTGACCGTGGAAGGCGGTCGCATCACGCACCATCGCGGCGCATTCTGAAACGTGGAATCACTCGAAGGACGCACGCTGGTCGATCGCTACGAACTCGCCGAGCTGCTCGGGCGCGGGGGGACGGCCGACACGTATCGCGCGACCGATCACAAGTTGGGCCGCGAGGTCGCGGTCAAAGTGCTGGCGGAACGCTCGGACGACGTCAACCAGCGCTTGCTGCTCGAAGCGCGCGCGATGGCCAAGCTCAACCATCCGCGGATCGTCTCCATCTACGATGCCGGCGACGAGGACGGGCTGGCGTTCATCGTGATGGAGCTCATTCGCGGCAAGACGCTGCGCGATCTCGAAGGCGGCTCGCTGACCTACCGCCAGGCGATCTCCTACATGATCGACGTCCTCGACGCCCTCGACTATGCGCACGGGCAAGGCATCATCCACCGCGACGTCAAGCCGTCGAACATCATGATCGTCAGCGACGGATCGTATGTGAAGCTCACGGATTTCGGCCTCGCGCGGCGCGCAACGGACCTCACGCAGACCACGCGGACGGGCCAGATCGTCGGCACGATCGCCTACCTGGCTCCCGAGCGGCTGCTCAGCAAGCCGGCCGATGCGCGCAGCGACATTTACTCCGTCGGCATCGTCCTCTACGAGATCTTCACGGGCACGCTGCCGTTCCGCAACGATCGCGACGATCTCTTGGCGACGATGTTCTCGCACGTCCACGACGACCCGACGCCGCCGCGCGAGATCAATCGCAACATTCCGCAGCCGCTCGAGCGCATCATCTTACGGGCGTTGGAAAAGGATCCCGCGTCGCGCTTCCAAACCGCGAAGGAGTTCGCGGACGAACTGCGGCGGCTGCTCCAGCAACCGCGGGCCGTTGCGGCCCATACGCCGCGAAGCGTCGGAGCAGGAGAGACGTCGTCGTCCGCGACCGCTCCCTCGACGCTTCGCACCGCGCTCGATCGCGCGCTCTCCGCATCGCGCAACCGAACCGACGCGCTGGAACACGTCTTGCGCGGTATGATGGCGACGCGGCGCAGGAATTACGACGAGGCACGGGAGGCCTACCTCACCGCGATGCAGGAGCTGAAGGCGGACGACAATCCCGTGGAGTATGCGAAGACGGTCGTGAAGTACGGCACGATGGTACTCCAGAAGGCCAGCGACGGCATGCGTGATCGTTCCGAGATGAACGATGCCGTCACGCGCCTGAACGAGTGCCTGCCGATCTTCCACGAATACTCCCTCCACGAGCGATACGCGGAGGCCGAGTACCTCATCAACGCCATCGAACGCGCCGCTGTCGGCCTGTTCTGACGGGACGCAGCGCAAGGAGGCCATGGCTCGACAACAACCGCACGCGGAGCTCCGCCGCGCCGTCACGCCCTGGGGCTCGTTCGCCTGGGGCTACTCCGACGTCGGTGCCGACATCTTCGTCGGATTGGGGCTCGTCCTCGCCGCAGCGGCCGGAGCCTCCAACGTCGCGTTCCTCTTCGCCGGGATCGTCTACGTCTGCATCGGGCTCGCCTATACCGAGTTGGCGGCCACCTACCCCGTCGCCGGCGGCGGACAGTATTTCGTCACGCGCGGCTTGGGCGATTTCCTCGGCTTCATCGCCGGTTGGGCCGTCTTGCTGGACTTCACGATCGACGTCACGCTCTTCGCCTGGTCGTGTGTGGATTACCTGAGCCAACTCGTGACGCCGCTGGCCAACACGCTGCATCCGTGGCTTCATTTCGGGGTCGTCTTCTTCCTCATCGCCGCGCTGTGCACGCTCAACGTCATCGGCGTGCGCGAGTCCACCGCGTTTCAGGGCTTCGTGAGCGCGCTCGACGTCATCAGCGAGACGGCGATCCTCGGCTTCGGATTTCTCTTCGCGTTCCGGCCCGAGTTGCTCGTCCATACGATGCAATCGGCCTGGCCCTCGCGGTTCGATCTGATGGACGGCATCTCGCTCGCGATCATCTCGTTCGTCGGCCTCGAGTCGATCTCGCAGGCTGCCGAGGAGACCCAGCGCCCGGCGTCCATCATCCCTCGCACCTCGATCGCGCTGATCTTGACGATCCTCATCTTCGCGCTCGCATACTCCAACTTGGCGTTGGGGATGCAGCCCTGGCACCCGCAGCTCGACGCGCACGGCCATCCCATCCCGTTCTGGCAGACGTTCCGGCTCGATCCCAGCACCCAGGGCGAGGGCGTCGCGCTCCTCGCCGCCCAGGTTCCGCTGTACGGCTGGCTCGCGGCCAAGTACGTACCGCTCTTGGGCGCGGTGCTACTGCTGATCTCGTCCAACTCCGGCGTCTTCGGCAGTTCGCGCATCGCCTACGCGATGAGCAAAGAGCAGCACCTGCCGTCGATTTTCGAACGCGTGCACCCGCGCTTCCGTACGCCGGCCATCTCCATCATCGCGTTCTGCGGTGTCGCCGTAATCGAGCTGATCTTCGCGGCGCTGCCCAGCCTCGATCCGCACGCGCAAGCGTTCTATACGCACTTCTTCCACGGAGAGGACGGCGTGACGTTCCTGGGCGACCTGTACGCCTTCGGCGCGGCGACGAGTTATTCGTTGGTCTTTCTCGCACTGATCGCCCTGCGGTTGAAGGAGCCGCTGAGCCCGCGGAGTTTCAAGATCCCGCTGAATCTTCCGCTTCGGTACGGCGGGGAACAAGCCGAGGTTCCCCTCATCGGTATCGTCGGTTTCATCGGCATTACGCTCATCCTCGCGTTTACGATCGCCACGCACGACATCGGCCGGATCGCCGGACCATCGTGGCTCGTCGTGGGTGTCCTCTTCTACCTCTGGTATCGAACGCGCAAGCGACTGCCGGTCTTCGGGTCGTTACGACGCGATTGGAAACACGAACAGATCGAGATCCTCCGCGACGCGGGAGAACTCGAACTCATGGATCAGTACATCGAGAACCTCAAGCGCAGCGAAGAGCGGCGCCTGAAGGCCGGGTCCTCGACATGATCGCCTACCGTGCCGTCCTTTCGGCGGCCTTCATCGTGCTCGGTGCCGTGGTGATCGTCCGCATGATCGGATTCGGGCTCCGCCTGGAGATCGTCCCGGGACTCGTCCTCGGCGCAGCGATGATCGCACTCGGAGCGCATCGCCTCGCCTTGATCGCGCGCTCTCGGAGGGCGGCGTGACCGGCGTCAGCGTGGAGATCCACGTCACGGCGGCAGGAGCGGTGATCGCCGCACTCATCGCCGTGCTCATCGGCGCGACGATCTGGTGGATGCTCCATCCTCCCACCAACGAAGCGGAACGCCAGGCCGAAGAGGCGGAGACCGCGCTCGAGCAGCTCGTCGGCAGCATCATCGTCGTCTTTTCCAAAGACATCCACTCGATGCACATGATGGCGCTGGCGGCGAAACTCGCGCGCGGCGAGCAGTCGAACCTCCTGGCGCTCTACGTGATCGAGGTGCCGTACACGCTGCCGCCCGATGCCGAGATGGCCGAGGAAGAGCGCGAAGCGCTCGAGGCCCTTGCGGCAGCCGAGGTGATCGCCAACAAGGCGAATGTGGATCTCCGCACGGAGACGATCAAAGCGCGTTCCACGAGCCAAGCCGTCCTCGACGTCGCCAGACAAGAGCAGGCCAATCTCATCATCATGGGCTCCTATCGCGAGGACAAGTACGCGGGTGCACCGCTGGGTCGCGCCATCGAGACCATCGCCACCAATGCCGAATGCGACGTGCTCATCGGTGTGGAAGGCAAACGCGGTACGCTGCTGGTAGATGAGACGGCGGAACGCCGGGACGAACCCTCGTCCGATACCATCGTCTGACAACAGGGAGGAAAGAGATGCATCGCCTTCGCGCTCTCATCGCCGTAGTCGCGCTCGCCGCCGCGGTGGTCCCGCGCGGTGTCGGCGCGGCACAGATTCCCCAGGCATTGACCACCTTCGAGCAGATGTTCGAGCAGGTCCACGACTACACGGTCGAGCTGCACTCCCACGAAGTGCTCGGTTCACGTTCGCAGACCCGCGTCTATCGATACTGGTTCATGAAGCCGCACTTCGCCAAGACGCTCATCCTGTCGGGCGACGGCGCAGGCAGCGGCGGCGTCTGGAGCGGCGGCGACACGGTGAGCGGCCATCAAGGCGGCATCCTCTCCCACATCCACCTCACGGTCTCGATTCACGATCCTCGCGCAACCTCGCTGCGCGGCTATACGATCCCCGACGGCCTGATCCAGAACGTCGTCGAGCGCTACCTCAGTGTGAAGGGTAGGCTCTCCGAGCGGCCCGCAGGCACCATCGACGGCCAACCGACGACGCTCGTCGAGCTCGACGTCGCGAATCCCGGCAGCGACGGCGGGATCACGAAGATGATGATCTTCTTCTCCCGCACGACGCACTGGCCGCTGCGTAACATCATGTATCAGGGAAGCACCCCGGTCGTCGATCAGAGCTGGACGAACCTGAAGGTCAATACCGGCCTGACGCAGAGCGACTTCTAGTCGGGCATGCCGTCCGGCGCGCCGGATCAGCGCGCCGGACGCGCCAAATAACGCTTGCGGAGCTCGTCGAGCGCGACCGCGAGCATGATCACCAGGCCCAAGACGACCTTCTGCAGGTAGGAGTCCACGTTCAGCAGGTTCATCGCATTGTAGAGCAAGCCGATGAGCAGCGCACCGAAGAACGTGCCGACGATACTACCGCGCCCTCCCATGAGGCTCGTCCCTCCGACGACGACGGCCGCGATCGCCTCCAGCATCTCGTCTCCGGTGCCCGTCTGCGGCGAGCCGGACGAGAAGAGCGCCATGTACAGAAAGCCGACGATCGCCGCGCAGATCGCACTCACGACGTAGGCCCCCGCCTTCACGCGCCCGACGTTCACGCCCGCCAGGCGCGCGGCTTCCTCGTTGCCGCCGATCGCGAAGACGTAGCGCCCGAAGCGCGTGCGCTGCAGCAGCACCGAGCAGACGACGATGACGGCCACCATCCAAAGCACCGGCACGGGTATGCTCGGCAGGTGCAGGGCGTGCGTGAGGTCGCCGAAGAGCGTGCCGATCCCGATGCCCAGGAATTCCTGGCGCACGAGCGGCACCGGGCGGCCGTGCGAGACGATGTACGAGAGCCCCAGCGCGATCTGCATCATCGCCAGCGTCGTGATGAACGGCGGCAGATTCAGCGTGACGACGGGCAATGCGTTCAGATACCCGGCGACGACGCCGATCGAGACGCCCACAGCGAGCGTTGCCACGACGAGCGCGAAACCGTGCAGGGGCACGGCGTTCGCGAAGAGTGCCATCACCACCCCGCTCAACGAGACGAGCGACCCGATCGAGAGATCGATGCCCGCCGTGATGATGACGAACGTCTCGCCGACGCCCAGGATGCAGTTGTAAGTGATCTGCCGCAGTACGCGGACGATGTTGTCGGGTTGGAGGAAGGCGCCGCGCGCGGCGACGTTCACCACGACGACGAGCGCCAGCACGACGGCCGTCGCCGCGAGCAGACGCAACACGTAACCGCGCGCACTCGGGACGCGCGGTTGGGTCGCTTCGATCATGCCGCGCGACCTCCGGCCGCCGCGGCGATGACGGCCTCGGGCGTCGCCGCGGATCGCGAGAGTTCACGAACGATCCGCCCGCCGCGCACGACGAGGACGCGATGCGACATGCCGAGCACCTCCGGCAACTCGCTGCTGACCATCACGATCGCGGCACCACCGCGCAGCAACTCCACCATGAGCGCATAGATCTCCGCTTTGGCGGCCACGTCGATGCCGCGCGTCGGTTCGTCGAAGAGGAAGACCCGTGCCTTTCCCAGCAGCCACCGCGCGAGCACGACCTTCTGCTGCGTCCCTCCGGAAAGCGTCCCGACCTGCTGCTCCGGCCCCGTCGCGCGGATGCGCAGCTCTTCGATGAAGTGTCGCGTCTGCGCGCTCTCCCGCCGCACGTCGATGAGCCCCAGGCGCGTCAGGAAGCGCTGCAGGTGCGCCATGGTGACGTTTTCGCGAATGGACATCCCGAGCACCAGTCCCTGCGTCTTACGATCCTCGGGTACCAGGACGATCCCCGCCGCGATCGCATCGGACGGGCGCCGCACGAATACCGGCCGTCCTTCGATCGCCACCGTTCCTCCGAGCGGAACGTCAGCACAGGCGATCGCCCGCACGATCTCCGTGCGTCCCGCGCCGATCAAGCCCGCGAGACCGACGATCTCCCCCGCGCGGACGGAGAACGAGACGCCGTTCACCGACGGCGGGCGGCGAAGATCGCGTACCTCGAGCATCACCGGCGCATCGTCCGCAATCGCAGGCAGCGCCGGGAAGTGCGCGTCGAGGCGCCTGCCGACCATCGCGCGCACGATCTCGTCTTGCGGGAACGCGGCGAGCGGCCGGGTCTCGATCACCTGCCCGTCGCGCAGGACGGTGACGCGATCGGCGATCCGCGGGAGTTCTTCCAGGCGGTGCGAGATGTAGATGATGCCCGCACCGCTCGCGGTGAGTCTCTTGATGAGGGCGAAGAGACGCTCGATCTCCGGCTCGGTGAGCGCGGCCGACGGCTCGTCCATCACGAGGATGCGCGCGCGTTTGGAGAGCGCCTTCACGATCTCCACCATCTGCTGCTGCCCGACGGAGAGGTGCTTTACCGGAACGCCGAACGGGATCTCGATGCCGAGCTCCGCGAACGCCGCACGCGCGCGATCGTGCGCGCGCGCTTCGTCCAGAAACGGGCCGCGCATCGGTTCGTCGCCCAGCACGACGTTCCGGACGGCATCGAGCTCCGGAACGAGCACGAGCTCCTGGTAGATCATGCCGATTCCTAGGCGTTCCGCGTCGCGCGGACTCTCAATGCGAACCGGGCGACCGTCGAGGAGAATCTCTCCGCTGTCGGCTCGCAGCGCGCCGGCGAGGATCTTCATCAGCGTGGATTTGCCGGCACCGTTTTCACCGACCAGCGCGAGGACCTCGCCGGCCTGCACGGTGATCGAGACGTCATCGAGCGCCCGCACACCGGGAAAGCGCTTTCCGATGCCGCGCATCTCCAGCAGCGGCGTCACCGTGCGGCGCTTCCTCCCTGCGTCGCATCGGCCCGTGTGAAGGTGCCGACGGGAATCTGCACGCGTGCCGGCACGTGCTTGCCGGTGAGGTATGCGTGGACGATCTCGATCACGCGCTTGCCGATCTCCTCGGGGTGCTGGATCGCATCGCCGTAGATCCAGCCTTTGGCGATCGCCGCACGCGCCTCGGGCGTCGCGTCGAACCCGACGATCTGGATCTTGCCGGCGAGACCCGCCGCCTGGACTGCGGCGAGTGCGCCGAGCGCGGAGTCGTCGTTGATGCCGAAGACACCCGCCAGATGCGGATGCGCCTGGAGCAGATCGCCCATATCGCTGTTCGCCTTGTCGCGTTGCCCGCCCGCATCGACGTCGGCGACGATCCGTACCGCCGGGCAATGCTGCGCGATCGCCTGCTTGAATCCGCGCACGCGGTCCTGCACGCTCGTCACCTCCGGCTGATCGATAATCGCGATCTCACCGTGCCCGTGCACCGCCGCACACATCAGCAGACCTGCCTGATAGCCGCCCTGCACGTTGTCGCTCGCGACGTGCGCGATCACGTGACCGAGGGGACTCGTGCTCGCAATGTCGGCGGTGAAGACCGGGACGCCTGCGCGATTCGCCTCGGCGATCGCGCTCCCGATCGCCTGCGAGTCGTACGGCGTGAGGATGATCGCCGCATCGTGCTGCGAGATGAAGTCTTCGACCTGCGACTGCTGGCGGGCGTTGTCGCGATTCGCATCGACCACCGCCAGCGAATAGCCGTACTTCGCGGCCTGCTCGCGCATGCCGCGCACCATATCCTCGTAAAACTGGGCCTCGAGATCCTGGATCGAGACGCCGATCCTTACGGCGCCTTTGCCGCCGCTCGCCGCCGCGCCGGGCGCATGCGACGACCCACTGCTGCACGCTCCGGCCAGCAAGGCGAGCGCAACGATCAGCACGGATGGACGAAACGACCTCGACACGCGAAACCTCCTTGCGGTCCCGATGATGGACCGCTGCGACGGCGTTGGTTGGCTCGGCGGATGCTTCCGGCCTCTCCGCGGCCGCGCTTTTTCTTCCACAGAATGCGACCGTGGTCTGTGGAAAGCGGGGAGAACCGCCTCTTTCTTTGCGTTCCGCGGCTCGGGTTGGACGAACCCCATCCCTGGTGGGAAAGCACCGACTCGAGGAAATCCCCTACGATGCCGTCGCCCCAACGGGCTCGCGCGCCAAACGCCACTCGTCTGGGGGTATCAACTGTTGCCCACTTCCGTCCCGGATGTAGCCAAACGTACGTTCTTATGATACGATGAGCGTCGTGAAACTCTCCGAGTGGGCGCGACGAACGGGCATCTCGTACAAGACGGCGTGGCGTTGGACGCAGGATGGCATTATGCCCGTGCCGTGGA